>OGRS01000192.1_pt1 | contig 66388 bp, 61 predicted proteins | sample 1553561 | NCBI WGS metagenome assembly OGRS01 (sample SAMEA2580103, study PRJEB22360) | human gut metagenome | biome: human gut; feature: human-associated habitat; material: faeces | place: Denmark | collected 2008/2010
AATATGCCGGACAACTCAACTTTTACATCAACGTGGTGGATGATAAGTTGAGAGGGGAACACGACAACAAGACCATCGGTCTTTTGTTGTGCAGAGGAAAGGACGAAGTGGTTGCCCAGTATGCCCTTTCCGGCTATGACCAGCCCATCGGCATCAGCAATTACCAATTGAGCAAAGCGATTCCTGAGAAACTGAAATCAGCGTTGCCCAGCGTGGAAGAAGTGGAAGAAGAACTGGCTTCTGTCTCCTGCCCTGCTTTCCTATTTACAAGGTAGAGGAATAAATCTGGAACTGACAAAAAGAGAATGTAGAGAAGCCCGTTACACCCACAACGGCAAGCGTTACTTTGCCATTGCCTTCCCTAACGGTTCGGGTGGGTTTGAGGTTCGTAACCCCTATTTCAAGGGCTGCATCGCTCCCAAGGAAATTCCCCACATCAGACAGGCGGGAAAAGCAAGGACTGCCTGCTATGTGTTCGAGGGTTTCATGGTCATCCCTATCGTCCAGACCGAACGTAGAAAGAAGAAGTCGGAAAAACTGGTGAAGAAGAACTACCGCAAAAAACCGAGCGGTGCAGCACGGCTGTCAGCCAATGACATCATGACCCGGCATAAGCTGAAAGCCTATCAGGACGGGTATGCTCTGGCTATGGCAAAATACGGATTGAAACGTGGCATTGTCGGCTCGGAAGCCCGGCATACCACCACCGCCCAATACTACCGTGACCTGCTGAGCCAGACAGAGGACATACAGGAAAACATCGGTCTGCTGCTTGCCGAAAAGGAACGGGCGGAAAGCGAGCTGGCTAAAATCAAAAGCGAAGCCAGAACCGAGCAGTTGAAAAACAAGGCTACGGATGTCATGACAGCCATTGCCAGCGGGGTCGGTTCTCTTTTCGGTAGCGGTAAGCTGAAGGAGCTGGAACAAGCCAACGGAAAACTACAGGGTGAGATAGACAAACGTGACAATCAAATCCGTCTGCTGAACGAGCACATGAGGATGCAGGAAGAGCGTCATAGCACAGAGAAACACTGCCAGCAGGAGATACACCGACAGGAGCTGAACACGAAGATAAAGAAAATAGAAGAGCTGAACAAAATCATCGGCAAAGCGTTCAAATGGTTCCCCATTATGAGAGAAATGCTGCAAATGGAGAAGTTCTGCAAGTCGACTGGATTCATGCAGGAGATGATAGACGTACTTTTGGCTAAAAGGAAGCCCATCGTTTGCAGTGGCAAGCTGTACTCCACACAGCATAGACAGTCATTCAAAATAAAGGATGTGATCTGCAAGATTGAGGACGATTTGACCGAGGAACATAAGTTGGTGCTGACCATAAACCGACAGCCCATAGTACAATGGTTTAAGGAACAATGGGAAAAGTTAGAGCAGAATCTGCGTAATTCGGTGCAGAGAGAACAAAAAAAACAGAGGATTCAAATTATAAACTCGTTCAACATAAAGCAAAATCTCGATTAAATGACTAATTTTACATTTGTGCAGAATCATCTACCCAAGAATAAGAAATCAAAGAAACGGTATGTTCATCTGGTTGCTTAGGATGAAGCATAATTGGCTCACGTTTCTCATCATCCATTTAACCACTCGAATGGGGCCAATAGAGTATATGATACGAATATGAATAAATTGTACATGACTTTAATGGTGCTTGTATGCCTGCTCTTAACGGCTTGCGACAAGGATGATGTTTTACCAGCAAGACCCATGGAGTGGTCATATGAAATCTTTACGCCTGCAAACGTCAAATTTTTAAAATCCACTATAGAGGCTTCTCCTACCTATTTTTTTGAGACGAATGGCAAGGGAGGCGATATGATAATGACTTGCGAAAATTTTGATGTGCTTAACCCCATATCAGGAGATTCTTACGTATATGATTATGGATGGGCAACACTCAAGATAGATGGCAATCAGGTGAAAATTCACTTCTCTCCATCGACATCTGATGATGTAGCATTAGCACACGAAGAGATTCAGATTTCAGCCAATGACGGGGAAAGAAAAGTTTATACGCTCATCTGTTTTTCCAGAGTCTTTAACGAGGAGGGTCCCACAGACCCACAGCCGGAAGGGTTGCCCGAAGAAGCGAAGTTCAAGATGATAATGTCCGAATATACTCCCTTTATGAGAATTGAAAGTCCGCTGCCGGCGCCTCTTGATTTGATCACTTTCCGAATCACAGACGTGAATGGAGAATATTCACCCATAGGCTTCCCTGAGTTCACGCACTATTATGATTCTATTGTGTGGAGCGCAGATGATTACCCTCACACGTTCAAAGTGTATGAAAACAAGGTTTCTGCAGAAGGCTCTGAAACACATATTACTACACAATGGAGTTCGCACTTCTTCAAAAGCGGTACGGTAAAGAGCCATTTGAAAGGCTACCGCGATGGAAAAGTGGAATATGAAACTTCGCATCGCATCACGCTTTATGACCGCGATTTTTTGGGACTTGAATGGGGCGCAATTAATCTACAGAAGCCTACGAATCTGACGGCCTATTGTCTGTTGGATCGAAATTATGAGTACAAGTTGTATGACATTGTTGCCAAAGATTTTGCTCCTTATTCTCGTTTTGTCCCGGTAAATCATCAACTGCTGCCGGATGCAGACTTTCTGCCGACAACTAAAAAGGCAGTCATGATACTGATGGAAAACAGTATTGGTACTGGAGAAAATGCCAACGGCAAAGAAAGTCTATTCAAATGTCTGCCTGAAAAAGGTGTAGTGGCTGAAAGGTATTGGGAAAACGAAACCACCCGCATGCTGATGTTGCATCAGCTTCCTGATGAGGAGGAATCGGCAGAAGAAAGCTATTATTTGCATATCGAACCTAAATAAGTATTTATGAATAGAGTAATTATCACATTCCTATTTTTTATCGGAATAGCCGTATCATCTTGCACAACCTCTAAAAGCGTTGTGTCGCAAAATGCAGATTTGTCTAAATATGAATATGCCTCAATCATCAACAATGACACCTATCACATTCCTGCCCAACTGATGGAATACGAAATACAGTTGTTTGATGCAGTAGAAGGCTCTCGTCTTACGTTGGTCAGTGATATGCGTATAAATGAGCTGACTGCAACACAACAGTCAAAACTGCTTATGGTAAAATATGGGGTAGATATTTTAGAAGAAGAATCCATTGTAACTGTGAATTTCATAGATTTCCTCACGGGTCGCCCGATAGCTTCATGTCGTGGTGCATACAGTACATTAGGATTGAGCGTATCTGCAGACATTAGAGGTGCTATAAAACGTGTTGCCAAACAAATTGAAGCCACATTTCCTAAGTAATGCAATGCCACTTAAATAACTAAAGGTTGCCTATGTACATGCGAATGCATTAGATAGGCAACCTTTGATGTATCTTTTTATTTTAAGAAGAAATAGTATCTTGTTTAATAAACCCCAGCAAAAATCCATTTCTTAAATAATACAAAAACACCCAACTTTACATTCTTGGGTGTAAAATTGGGTGTTTGTTTTGCAATTTGCTGATTTTCAGCGTTTATCGCGGAGAGGGAGGGATTCGAACCCCCGGTACCTCGCAGTACAACGGTTTTCAAGACCGCCGCAATCGACCACTCTGCCACCTCTCCAAGACTTTCCTATTACTTTAAGAAAGCGTCCTTGTTAAAAGTGATGCAAAGGTATACTTTATTTTTATATCTGCAAATAGTTTTTGCTATTTTTTTTCTACCTTTGCCGAAAATTCACGCAAAATGACAAAAAAGGTAATACTAAGTTGGCTCTTTACAGCCGTATTGTGCCTCCCTATTTGGGCACAAATCCAAGAACCAATCAAGTTTAAAACTGAGTGGAAAACAGTTTCGAACCAAGAAGTGGAAATCGTCTTTACCGGAACAGCCGATAAAGGATGGCACATCTACTCTACCGATTTGCCTGACGACGGTCCGATTTCGGCTACTTTCAACCTCGATCAGATTGAAGGAGCTGAGGTAATAGGAAAACTGACTCCGAGAGGAAAAGAAATTGAGAAGATGGACCCCATCTTCGGCATGCAAGTACGCTTCTTTGAAGGCACTGCCGTGTTTGTACAAAAACTAAAACTGACTGGAGGGAATTATAATGTCACCGGATATCTACAGTATGGAGCTTGTAATGACGAAAACTGTCTCCCTCCTACGAATGTGGAATTTTCATTTAAAGGAGAGGCTACCGGAGGACCTACAACAGCTTCAGAGACTACTGACAGCAAAGAAGCTATTCAGGAAATAACCGGCGGAGCTTTGACTCCTTTCAGCTTGCCTTCTTCAAAAACAGACTATTGGAAGCCTGTTATCGATGAACTTAACAGTTTTGGAGAACAAATCAATAATGACTCACACTCTTGGCTTTACATCTTCTTTGCTGGATTCGTTGGAGGCTTGCTGGCTCTGTTCACTCCATGTGTATGGCCTATCATTCCTATGACCGTGAGTTTCTTTCTTAAGCGCACAAAGGACAAGAAAAAAGGTATCCGCGACGCGTGTACATACGGTGCTTCTATTGTGGTTATTTATCTTACTTTAGGATTGGCCATCACACTGATTTTCGGGGCGAACGCACTGAATGCTTTGTCTACCAATGCCATATTTAACATTTTATTCTTCTTGATGCTGGTCGTTTTTGCTGCTTCTTTCTTTGGAGCATTCGAAATTACCTTGCCTTCAAAATGGAGTAATGCTGTAGATAGTAAAGCGGAACAGACCACTGGATTGCTGAGTATTTTCCTTATGGCCTTCACCTTATCTTTGGTTTCATTCTCATGCACCGGTCCAATTATCGGATTCCTGCTTGTAGAAGTATCTACCACCGGAAGCGTCATCGCCCCTGCACTGGGTATGCTGGGCTTTGCCTTAGCTTTAGCCCTGCCATTTACTTTATTCGCCTTATTCCCGTCATGGCTGAAATCCATGCCGAAATCGGGGGGATGGATGAATGTGATTAAAGTTACATTGGGATTTCTTGAACTGGCATTTGCCTTAAAATTTCTTTCAGTGGCCGACCTTGCCTACGGATGGCGCATCTTGGATCGAGAAACATTTCTTGCGTTATGGATTGTAATTTTCGCCCTGTTAGGTATGTACCTATTAGGAAAAATCAAATTCCCACACGATGACGATAACAACAAAGTAAGTGTACCTCGCTTCTTCATGGCACTTGCCTCACTCGCTTTTGCCGTCTACATGATTCCCGGCTTGTGGGGAGCTCCCTTAAAAGCCGTAAGTGCTTTTGCTCCGCCGATGCAGACTCAAGACTTCAATCTTTATAATAATGAAGTACATGCCAAATTTAATGATTTTGAAGCCGGAATGGAGTATGCACGCCAAAACGGAAAACCGGTAATGATCGACTTTACAGGATACGGTTGTGTGAATTGCCGGAAGATGGAACTTTCGGTATGGACCGACCCGAAAGTAAATAAGTTGCTCAACGAAGATTATGTACTGATTACCTTGTACGTAGATGACAAAGCTAAATTACCGGAACCCGTAAAGGTTACAGAAAACGGAACAGAAAGAACATTGCGCACTGTGGGCGATAAATGGAGTTACCTGCAGCGGTCTAAGTTCGGAGCTAACGCACAGCCTTTCTATGTATTACTTGACAATGAAGGAAAACCGCTTAACAAGTCATATTCCTACGATGAGGATATTCAAAAGTATATTGATTTCCTTGAAACAGGCTTAAAGAACCATAGAGACAAAAAATAAACAAATTGGTTTTTAGTTCATCAGATATGATTTTTTGAATTACTTGATAAAATGAAAGATACACTGTTGAAATCAGAAAGAGAGCAGATTATTGCTTTAATTCAACGGGAAGTAGTACCGGCAATAGGTTGTACCGAACCTATTGCCGTAGCTCTTTGTGTAGCAAAAGCTACCGAAACCCTAAAAAAGCGTCCGGAGAAAATTACGGCACAGCTGAGTGCGAATATCTTAAAGAATGCCATGGGAGTCGGCATTCCCGGAACTGGCATGATTGGACTTCCTATTGCCATCGCCTTAGGAGCTTTAATCGGGAAATCGGAATACCAGTTGGAGGTTTTAAAAGACAGTACGCCCGAAGCAGTGGAAGAAGGCAAAAAACTGATTGACGCACAGGCTATCCAAATCGGTCTGAAAAAAGATACACTGGAAAAACTTTATATTGAAATCACCTGCGAAAACGGAACCGACCGAGCTACAGTCATCATCAGTGGAGGGCATACCAATTTTGTCTTTATCGCACACAACGACCATGTCTTACTCGACAAACGTACATCTGAAAGCACGCAAGATAAAGACGAGGTCATCAACCTGAACCTCAGGAAAGTATATAATTTTGCCACCACTGCCCCACTTGAAGAAATCAGTTTCATCCTTGAGGCTAAGCGTTTAAACAAGCAGGCTGCCGAACGTTCTTTTGAAGGGTCGTATGGTCATGAACTTGGGAAAACACTAAAAAGCAGCCACAGCGAGCGCTATGTAATGGGAGATAACACGTTCACCCACATTCTTTCATACACATCAGCTGCCTGCGATGCCCGTATGGCAGGAGCCATGATTCCAGTCATGAGTAATTCCGGCAGCGGAAACCAAGGCATTGCAGCAACGCTTCCGGTGGTAGTCTATGCAGAAGATAACCACAAATCGGAAGAAGAGTTAACCCGCGCCCTTATCCTCAGCCATCTTACCGCCATCTATATCAAACAGTATCTGGGCAGACTTTCTGCTTTATGCGGATGCGTGGTAGCTGCCACAGGAAGCAGCTGCGGAATTACCTATCTGATGGGAGGAGGTTATCAGCAAGTATCTTTTGCCGTACAAAACATGATTGCAAATCTTACCGGAATGATTTGCGACGGGGCAAAACCCAGCTGTGCACTCAAGCTGACAAGTGGAGTTTCTACTGCCGTTCTTTCCGCCATCCTGGCTATGGAACAGAAATGTGTAACTTCTGTTGAAGGAATCATAGAAGACAACGTAGATCTCAGCATCCGCAATCTTACCAAAATAGGCTCGGAAGGAATGAATGAAACCGACAAGTTGGTTTTAGACATTATGACTCATAAACATTGTAGTTAAAAAACAAAGGGTACTCTGCATGAAACCGACAACCGATACAGAATATATCCACAAATTAGTTGCCGAAGGAGAGCATATACATCAAGACTTTAAGTTTGCCATTTCGGATGCCCGAAAAATAGCCAAAAGCCTATCCGCCTTTGCAAACACAGAAGGGGGACGACTGCTGGTCGGTGTCAAAGACAATGGAAAAATAGCAGGCATACGATCGGAAGAAGAAATCTATATGATAGAAGCAGCCGCCACCCTCTATTGCAAGCCAATCATAAAGGTGGAAAACCGGATTTATAAAGTAGAAGGCAAAGACATCCTTGAAGTAAGAGTGCCTGAATACACTCAAAAACCTGTATGCGCCCTCGACGAAGAGGGAAAGGCATGGGCATACATCCGAATTAAAGACGAGAACATCTTAGCTAATCCGGTTCATTTGAAAATGTGGCAACATAACCAAGAAGAAGAAGTAGTTATGGCTTACACTGACAAAGAGCAATCTCTGCTCAACCTGCTCCGTCAGCATGAAACACTCACCCTCAACCAGTGCTGCCGCCTGTCACGTCTTCCCAGAAGACAGATGTGCGAATTGCTGGCCGACTTTATCCGATTTGAACTGATAGAACCGGTATTTAAAGAACATACTTTTTATTACCGCCTAAGTAAATAAATAACATTTTCACTATCTTTGCAGTTAGAAAAACAAAATATCAGAATAAACTATGAACCTATTTTCAAAACTTTTTGGCAAGAAACAAGCAGAAAACGCAGAAGAAAGCGTACGAGTAGGTGGCATGGAAGATTTCATGACCCTCATCCGCGTATATTATCAAGCCGTCATGGCAGCTCAAATGGGAATCAGTAATATCAACTTCCTGCCTGATATGGCTGTATTCAAGCGTACTTTAAAAATCCCGACCCAAAACAACAAATTGGGTATCGCTGAAAAATCACGCTGCAAAAAAATGCTGATTGATATTTACGGATTGTCAGACAGTTTCTTCAAAGAAATCGACAGTTCTATCAAGAAGAACTGCAAGAATGTAAACGACGTGAAAAACTATCTGTTTATGTTCCAGGGATTCAGCCAAGACCTGATGATGGTTATCGGCAACCTGATGCAATGGAAATTCCGTATGCCCAGCGTACTGAAAAAGATGCTACGCAATATGACAGAAAAAACAATCCACGACATCTTGACCAAGAACGATTGGAAAGACGATGGCGTTCGCAAAACTTGTGCCAACATCCGCCAATACCAGCATGCCTTAGGCTATTCAGAAGGATGGATGACCGAGTACGTATATAATATCGTGTTACTGGCTAAAAAAGAACCCAAGCCGAAAGCATGACCATCGACTCGCCAAACATCGAACAGCACCCGCTGGAACCTTTCCTTCCGGGAAATGCCAAACTCTTGATGCTGGGGAGTTTCCCTCCCCAACAAAAACGGTGGAGCATGGATTTCTTTTATCCGAACCTGCAGAATGACATGTGGCGTATTTTCGGATATATATTCTTCCACGATAAAGAACACTTCCTGCTTCCCGGAAAGAAAGCATTCAATAAAGAACAAATCGTGGGGTTCCTACAAGAAAAGGGAGTAGCTCTTTACGATACGGCATCATCCGTTTGCAGGCTACAAGACAATGCGTCTGACAAGTTTCTGGAAATCGTTGAACCGACCGACATCGGACTGCTCCTGAAACAGCTCCCCCACTGCCAGGCCATCGCCACAACCGGACAAAAAGCTACCGATACTCTTTGCCGACAATTTCAAGTAAAAGAGCCTCCCGTGGGTGGAAAAAGCTTGTTTTCATATAAAGGACGAGACATCGCCTTATATCGGATGCCTTCTTCCAGCAGAGCTTATCCTTTAAAATTGGAAAAGAAAGCCTGTTTTTATCAACTCATGTTCAGTGACTTAAGCATGATTGATTAAAAATAAGAAAAAAATATCAATAAAAAACTTGCGGTTTCCGATTTTTGTACTACTTTTGCAACCGCAAACACGGGAATAGCTCAGTTGGTAGAGCATCGGTCTCCAAAACCGAGTGTCGGGAGTTCGAGCCTCTCTTCCCGTGCCAAACTTACAAAGCTGTCAATTCTTAATTGGCAGCTTTTTTATTATCGCTAAAGAAAAAACAATCAAAGTATTTTCTTAAAATATCTTCCAAATATTTTTGTATATTCAAGCAATACCTTATATTTGTGTATAATTTAGTGTGCAATGACAGAAGATGACAAAAAGCTGCTGAATAATTTTGAAGGGAAATTGCGTCATTTCATATTTCTATATGAAAAGCAGAAACAAGAAAACCTTTCACTTCGGACTCTCCTCTCTAAAAAGGAAGAAGAAATAAGACAGATGGAAAACAGCCGGAAGGAATTGGAAGAAAAATACACTAATTTAAAAACGGCGCGCATCCTTAGTATCAACGACAATGAACTCCGCGATACAAAACAACGGTTAGCGCGGCTTGTGCGTGAAGTCGATAAATGCATCGCTTTATTAAACGAATAACAAACGATACGCTTATGGACGACAAATTGAATATTCACCTGTGGATAGGAAGCCAGCGGTATCAGCTTTACATCAAACGAGAAGAAGAAAAACTATACCGTGAAGCAGCCAAGCAGGTCAACGATAAATTAAACAAATATCGTCGAGACTATCCGGGTTTAGGAACTGAAGAGATTTGGGCTATGGCGTCCCTTGAACTTTCATTTCAACATATTTCTATGAAAGACCGTAACGACACACAACCTTTCATTGAAAAAATTAAAGAATTGGAACAAGATATCAATCAGTATATCCAGGAAAAGCATGACGAATAAACGTTTAAAATAATACGTGAGAAAATTTACGCACAAGCTTGAAGCCAAGACAATCTCTTGGCAGATGGTTTGTGCGTTTTTATTTATACATACTTTAATAAAAACAAAATGGGAATAGTTATAGCAGCGATTATCGCCTTCCTCGTAGGAGGAACATTGTCATACGCCTTCTTCAAGTATGGCTTGAAGACAAAGTATGATAAGATTATCAAGGAGGCCGAAACAGAAGCCGAAGTGATTAAAAAGAACAAACTTTTAGAAGTAAAAGAGAAGTTCTTGAATAAAAAAGCCGATTTGGAAAAAGAAGTGGCTATACGCAATCAGAAGATTCAGCAGGCCGAGAACAAACTGAAACAGCGCGAAATGGTGCTCAACCAAAAGAATGAAGAATTGCAGCGCCGCCGCAATGAAACTGAAGCCATCAAGGAAAATCTCGATGCACAGCTTGTTATCATTGAAAAGAAAAAAGAAGAACTTGATGAACTTCAGTCGCAGGAAAGAGGTAAACTGGAAGCTCTTTCCGGATTGTCTGCCGAGGAGGCTAAGGAACGTCTGGTAGAATCACTGAAAGAAGAAGCCAAGACACAGGCCCAATCGTATATCAACGACATCATGGATGATGCAAAATTAAGTGCCAACCGTGAAGCAAAACGCATCGTAATCCAGTCTATCCAGCGTGTAGCTACTGAAACTGCTATTGAAAACTCAGTAACTGTATTCCACATTGAATCGGATGAAATTAAAGGACGCATCATCGGACGAGAAGGACGAAATATCCGCGCGCTTGAAGCTGCTACCGGTGTGGAAATCGTAGTCGATGATACCCCCGAAGCTATTGTCTTATCGGCATTCGACCCTGTCCGCCGTGAAATTGCCCGTCTGGCTCTTCACCAGCTGGTTACCGATGGACGTATTCATCCGGCACGTATTGAAGAAGTGGTAGCTAAAGTACGTAAACAGGTAGAAGATGAAATCATCGAAACCGGTAAGCGCACAACCATCGACTTGGGTATCCATGGTCTGCATCCTGAACTGATTCGTATTATCGGTAAAATGAAATACCGTTCTTCTTATGGTCAGAACTTATTGCAACACGCACGTGAAACAGCAAACCTGTGTGCAGTAATGGCCTCTGAACTCGGACTGAACCCGAAAAAAGCCAAACGCGCCGGATTATTGCACGATATAGGTAAAGTACCCGATGAGGAACCTGAATTGCCGCACGCACTGTTAGGTATGAAGTTAGCTGAAAAATATAAAGAAAAAGCTGATATCTGCAATGCTATCGGTGCCCACCACGATGAAGTGGAAATGACCAGTTTATTGGCTCCTATTGTACAGGTCTGCGACGCCATCTCTGGTGCACGCCCTGGAGCACGCCGAGAAATTGTAGAAGCATATATCAAGCGACTGAACGACCTTGAACAACTTGCAATGTCTTATCCGGGAGTTACCAAGACTTATGCTATCCAGGCTGGACGCGAGTTGCGCGTAATCGTAGGCGCCGACAAGATTGACGACAAGCAGACTGAAAGCTTATCTACTGAAATCGCGAAAAAGATTCAAGATGAAATGACTTATCCGGGTCAGGTGAAGATCACGGTTATCCGTGAAACTCGTGCGGTTAGTTTTGCTAAATAAATCAAGCAATACTTTTATTACAAACAACGCTGCGAATCGTTAATTTAAATACCCTATTACCAAGAACCACCTCTATTTTATGCAGAGGTGGTTTTTTTTATCCCAACTCTCTCTCGGCTGACCTGCATCTATGCAAAAATCAAAAAAAACAGCAGAAACACATAAAAGAAGCTTCTATCTATGAGGTATAGACAATATCAAGAAGCGCATTCTTCACTTATAATTCATGAGAAATCAACTGAATATACAAACAATATTATAAGCTGAGGCTGATTTCATCTAATTCAGACTCCTTCGTTTTTATATAGCACTAAGGAACAAGACATAAACGGATCATACGTAAAGATAATTACCAATTATTAAGAGCAAAATCTACAGCCCATAATAATGGGTTATACAACTCACTATTATGGGTTATATAACCCACTATTATGAGTTATACGACCCATTATTATGGGTTATAGAATTAAACGTACAACAAGAGAAAATCAGCAGAGTCAGAACAAGCAAACATACTCAAAAGAACAAAAAAAGAGCCGGAAGCATCCCTGCTCCCAGCTCTCAACCATACTTTATACGACGATAAATAAGTTATTGTAATAAGAGAGATATCTTAATTAAAATCTATAACCTACGCCAATGGCAAAGCTCATGTTCTTCGGTTTGTCACCATCATAGCCATCAACAAAATCATACGGAGTAATGAATCCGTTCTGTCCGGTGAAATTAACCAGGTAATGTTCGCCCAGTTCCAATCCGATACCATACTGGATACCTAAATCAAAACGCTTCCAGTCCTTACCTTCGTCATCAAATAGTTTCGCATCAACATCATCCCATTTAGCCTTACCACCCAGACCTATAGCCATGTAAGGACCTGCATTTACTACAAATTTTGCATTGTCGCTGATAGCAAACTTATAGGCTGCCAAGATAGGAATATCCAAGTAAATAGGACGAACTGTAATTTTTTCACCCATTTCTTTTACCTTAAAGCCTTTAGAGGTAATCATCAATCCCGACTGCAATGACCAGTTTTCAGTAAAGCCATAGTCCATGCCTACTCCCATGGTAAATCCGGGCAAGGCCTTACCATCATCCAACTTGGTCTGGTTACTGAAGTTCATTCCAAAACGTGCATCCCATTTCACCTGAGAAAAACCTGCAATCGCAAACACTCCTAATAAAACTGTCAATAAATACTTTTTCATAGTTCTACCTTTTTAGTGTTAGTCCGCCCCCTGAGACTGATGTTGTTGACTTTACGAAAGCGTAGGGGACATCTCCTGACGTTAGAATCGGGAAACCCGCCTTCGTCTGTGATTATTACAAAGTTATACAATTCTTTAACAAAAACAAATACTACTTTCTGACTTAGCACGAATAAACCACTTTATCTTATTACTATACCGCTTAAAAAGACAACTATCCATTCTTTTTTCAGCGATATAAAAAAAGAATCATAACTTCACTTTTTTCGAAACCGGCTTTGATTCATTATGCAGGCGATCAAGCGAAGTAACCACATAGCGATATTTCTTCTCTCCATCCTCATAAGGAAGTTTATAGAATGTATCACGCGTAATGGCTACAATATGTGAAGGGTCTTCCAAATTTACCTTTTCCTTGCGGTCGAAGCGATAAACCACATACTGAACAGCCTCGTTCATCTTATCAGTTGCTTTCGGAGCAGTCCAGAATAACAAATATCCATCTTCCGTCCAAACAGCTTTTACTTTTTTCACCTTACCCGGTGCCTCATCGTCCATAAAAGGCGAAGTGGGTAAAAGTGCCGGATACTTGTGGTATTCCTTCACCAGCATATCACGGTAATGTCCTTTATTGGCAACGACTGCTGCAGCATACCACTGGCAACCACCTTGTACGGTGGGCAATGAGCGTTGCAATGAATACTTCGCCGGAATCTGACTCTGGTTCGGATTTTGCAAATCGGCTTTCGAAACCGTACGTTCCACATCCTGTCCTATATAGAGAGGACGGGCAGCCGCATGCTTCGCCCACCAGCGAATCAAGGTATTATAATCGGCAGCAGGATGACCAATTTCCCAATAAATCTGCGGAATATTATAATCCACCCAACCATTATTAACCCAAAGCAACACATCGGCATATAAATCATCATAATTCTGAAGTCCGCGCGTATCACTACCGTTCGGATCGCTCTTCTTGTTCCGGTAAATACCGAAAGGAGATATTCCAAACTTCACCCAAGGCTTGCAGGCACGCACCGTTTCGTGAATTTCTTTAATGAGTACATTCACGTTATCTCTGCGCCAGTCATTGCGATGGCTGAAACCTCGGCCGTAAGCCGCAAAACTCAAATCATCCGGAAACTTCTCGCCCGGGTTAGGATAAGGATAAAAATAGTCATCCATATGAATGGCATCAATATCATAGCGAGTTACGATATCGCGTACAATCTTGCAAATATATTTACGTGATTCCGGCAGTCCGGGATCGAAATACAACTGTCCGGCATAAGTGACAAACAGTTCAGGGTGTTTATTATAAGGATGCATGGAAGACAGAGCAGCTGTTCCCTTGGTTTTTGCCCGATAAGGATTAATCCATGCATGAAGTTCCATTCCCCGCTTATGACATTCTTCTACCATAAATTCAAGTGGATCCCATACGGGTGAAGGAGCTTTTCCCTGAACTCCGGTAAGAAAACGGCTCCAAGGCTCATAAGCCGAACGGTAAAGTGCATCAGCCTCAGCACGCACCTGAAAGATAATGGCATTCATACCTGCTCCTTTCAAATTATCGAGCTGACTGATAAGGGTTTGTTTCATTTTAGCTACGGGCATTCCTTGAAACTGCCCATTCACACACTGAATCCAAGCTCCACGAAACTCACGCTTGGGAGCATAACGCTGAGCCAATAAGGAACTTGCACTTATACAAAGCATAAATGCAAGCATAACGAATGTTCTAAATTTCATCATCGTATCTTCTGTTTTTAAGCGCACAAATATACGAAATAGAAATGAGTCCGCAAGATTTTTCTACAGGTTACCCACCTTCTGTGAAGCGGCAGGAAGAGAAGAATACCGTAATTTGCTACACGAACCGCTGCATTTAGCAAAGTATCAGAGAGTAAAGAACAAAAAAGTAGACAGATTTATTTGCTATATCAATAAAAAGCAGTACCTTTGCGCTCGATTTAGTCCGTGGAGGTAAACAAGCAACCCGATGAGAAGGGTTCACCTTACGGAAAAAACCCGTTTAATATATTTAAAAAAATGTACGTAATTGTAGAAATTAACGGTCAGCAGTTTAAAGCTGAAGAAGGCAAAAAGCTGTTTGTTCACCACATCCAGAATGCTGAAAACGGTGCAACTGTTGAATTTGACAAAGTTTTGTTGGTTGACAACAACGGTACTGTTACTGTAGGTGCTCCTACTGTAGAAGGTGCAAAAGTGGTATGCGAAGTTGCTTCTCACTTGGTAAAAGGTGACAAAGTATTGGTATTCCACAAAAAGAGAAGAAAAGGTTACAGAAAACTGAACGGTCACCGTCAGCAGTTTACTGAATTGACAATCAAACAAGTTATTGCTTAATCATTAAAAACGTAGAAGAAAATGGCACATAAGAAAGGTGTAGGTAGTTCTAAGAACGGCCGTGAATCAGCAAGTAAAAGATTAGGCGTAAAGATATTCGGTGGCTCAGCTTGCAAAGCTGGTAACATCCTTGTTCGTCAAAGAGGAACAGTTCACAACCCGGGTGAAAACGTAGGTATGGGTAGTGACCACACTCTTTACGCATTGGTAGACGGAACTGTATGTTTCAAAAAAGGACGCGAAGACAAGAGCTTCGTTTCTGTAGTTCCTGCTGAAGCATAATCTGTTTCAATCCAAAATTTAAGAAAGTACATACTTCTTAAAACAAGAAACTTATAAAAATAGCCGGGCTTTTTCATAAAGTCCGGCTATTTTTATCTCCATACCCTTCTCCTTTTCCATCAGAAATAAGTATTTTTACTACTAAACTATGGAGGCACACTTATAAGCACTCACCATAAAACTCTTTAGACGCTGCTCATTTACCCATAAACTTAATACAAAGACTGCAATACCAATACAAATCCTCCATTATCAAGATATGCAGCTACAGAATCAGGAATTTCTTCCCTAATATCACCATCTGGCTCAAAATAAGTAATCCATTTAGAACCACTATACCCTGCTGTTCCTGAATTATCGTAATTCTCTCTGGCATCCCCACTATAACACACATTCTCCATACGGTTAAATATGAAAGGAACTGTTTTTCTGTTTTTTAAAAACGAACCAGCAATGACACGTTTAGTTACAACCGTATAATTCTTTAACATACAATAATCACCGAAGCTATCCCAATATTTTTCTACATTCTTTTTAACTTCATTTGGTACATTTTCGGATGCGAAATCAAAATCAATACATTCTTGGATATTCCCCTTATAATCAAACAAATAAACACAATTATCAATGGGCTGATTATAAGAAATAAAATCTGGAGTACAAACAAAAGAGTATGATGATATCCAAAATGAAGGGTCTGTATTCTCATCATATTCCAAACAAGTATTCAATACATTTAACTCCATATCTGTACGCATTATCTTATTATTTTCACCAAAACCTTTATTCCATGACGACAAACCAAAAAGAAAACCTTCATCTAATACAGAAATGATGTCAGCTTCAAATGGCAATGAATATGCTTTGCAAAATTCCAATTGGTCATTAAAGCAAAACAACTTATCCAACCTACCATCTATAAAATAAACACTACCATCAGATGTAACATCAAAATCAGCTATATCCAAATATTCATCTGGTCCTTGCCCTCTTCTTCCCACCTGCCCAATACCTTTTCCTTTAGCATTATATACCACAATCTTCTTTAAATGAGAATCTAAAATATAAATACGATTGTTTTTTATCAAGACTTTTGACATTTGACCAAAATCACAGTCAGAATTTAACGTATCAAGCAATATATACTCTTTTTGTCCCAATAATGAATCGGGCAATTCCCTCCAATGCCGTTTCACACATCCAGAATAATCTACTTTTGTCATATGAAAATCAACACGAGTAGATGTCTTGTCACCACAGCTATTAAATAATAGACATATACAAAACAAAAGCAAACCTATACTGACCTTTCTCATCATAATACAATTTATTTCTATACATAAAATTATTAACCAGGCTTAAAAATCAAATTCTTACAAGAAGATGTGCAAGAAGCCATTCCTTATATGCACTAGAAAACAACTATTTGCATCAGCCATAACATTCTCCTTTCTTATGGAGTATTGATTTCTGTCAAAAAGACTTTTGCAGTACACCCGACATCAACAGTTCAATATTCCAGCTTACTCGTCTTAGCCTTGCACATCTCCACATCCGCATTTATATCCAAAAAATTAGGCTATATTACATCTATCATTGGCAACCATAATTATCTTTACAATTCACCGTATTTCTAGACTGGCATTCCCCCATTACTAAAACAATGTTATATAAACATCACAACGAGAGCTATTTCCTTTAATCATATAACAAACAATAAATGGACAATAGCCGTCTCCACTAATAAACGAGGGTAAGTTATAAAAAAATAATCTACAAGAAAGAAAAACGAGATTTTTTTATTTGTTATGAATGCCATGAGAGAGAGAAATACTTTATCACTTCCTCAAGACAATATATCTAGCTCTCGCTTCAAGGTTCTGTTCCTTGCAAAACTAATGCTGCTACTTCTCCATCAAAACACTACCAAAGAGATACAAAAATCCCCTTCCTCCTACCTGCCCAAGAAGGCGAGAAAAAAGAGAAAGGGGAAAAAGGGATGTTTTCTTTCTTAGCAAAACGAACGGAACTATCCCATTTTACCGGTCAGGTACGCACGAGTACGCTCATCAACCGGATTGTCAAACATCTTTGCAGTATCATCATACTCAATCAATTCACCCAAGAACATAAACATGGAGCGGTCGGAAATACGTTTAGCCTGCGACATGTTATGGGTTACAATCAAGATGGTTACTTCCTTTTTCAGGTTTTCCATCAAATCTTCGATATGCTTGGTGGCAATAGGGTCGAGTGCAGAAGTCGGCTCATCCATCAACAAGATGTCCGGCTGGAGTGCCAACGAACGGGCAATACATAAACGCTGTTGCTGTCCCCCTGAAAGAAACGTACCCCGCTTAGTCAGCGAATCCTTCACCTCGTCCCACAAAGCCACATTACGCAGATTGCGCTCTACAATTTCATCTTTCTGGCTTTTCGACAAACGGATGCCGTTCAAGATATAACCCGCCAGCACATTATCGTAGATATTCATGGTAGGGAACGGATTCGGACGCTGAAACACCATACCGATACGCCGGCGTTCTTCCATGGGCTGCATCTCCAGTACATTTTCCCCATTCAACAAGATCTCTCCCGTCACACGGATGTTTTTATATAATTCATGCATACGGTTCACCGCACGGAGCAACGTACTTTTTCCGCATCCGGAAGGTCCCATGATTGCTGTAATCGTATTCTTTTCAATGGCAGCAGAAACATGCTTCACAGCCAGCATATCACCGGAATAAGCTACACAAACATCTTTTATCTGAAGTATCGGATTTACTATATTTTCCATTTCTTTGCAATTCTTTTAGCTAATAAATTCAAGCACAACACAAAAGTCAACAGGAACAAAGACGCTCCCCAAATAAGACTTTGCAGGTTCGGGTCGTTAAAGAACTCCCAAATCAGCAGCGGAACGGCTGACATCGGACGTGACACATTCCAACTGATAGCTGCACCTCCTAAGGCTGTAAACATCAACGGAGCCGTTTCACCGACCACACGTGAGATAGCCAACAATATTCCCGTAAAAATACTTCCCAATGCCGAAGGAAGCATCACCTGAAGCATCACTCTCCAATAACTTCCCCCCAAAGCCAGTCCGGCTTCTTTCAGCGTCTCAGGCAATACTTTCATGGTTTCTTCCGTAGAACGGATAATCAAAGGAAGCATCATTATAAATAGAGCCACACTACCGGCAAAAGCAGAATAACCTTTCATCGGAACAACTACCCATATATAGGTGATGATACCGATAATGATTGAAGGAGTTCCCTGAAGAAGGTCGGTCAGATAACTCACTATTACTGCAAACCAGTTTTTGCGATATTCCGACAAGCAGATTCCACAAAAAATACCTACCGGTATAGCTACTACAGCCGCCATAAACAACATCAGGAATGTACCTACAATACCATTAGCAATTCCACCCGGAATGGCTTCACCTGCCGCAGTAGCCATCATGGCTTTATAAGCATTCGGAGTGGCTTCTGTAAAAAACGACCATCCCAGCTGACGCCATCCCTTTATAAGCACTTCTCCTAAGATGGCCAGCAGCGGAATAGCTGTCAGTCCGGAGAAAAAGCATACCAAAACATAAAGAAGCCTGTTTTTAAGAACTCGGATACGCATATTATTTTCGTTTACCATAATCTTCTTTTTATTGACTGAATCAGACGTGACGGGCACGACGAATCATAATCTTACCTATCATATTAATAACAGCGGTAATCAAGAACAGCAACAGTCCGATAGCAATCAGTGAAGACAGCTTCAAGCCGTCGGCCTCGCCAAACTGATTTGCAATGATACTTGCCATCGTGTTTCCCGTGGTGCGCAAGGTTTCCGGCATCTGATTGGTATTTCCAATCAGCATCGTAACAGTCATTGTTTCACCTAAAGCGCGGCCGATAGCCAATATATAAGCAGAAAAGATACCCGATCCCGCCATCGGAAACACCACTCTACGAATTACTTCAGCACGGGTAGCTCCCATAGCATAAGCTCCTTCTTTCAGATCAGACGGCACCATTTTAATAAACTCGGCACTTAAAGAAGCTGCATATGGAACAATCATAATGGCCAAAACAAAGGCAGCTGTCAAAATTCCCGAGCCCTGTGGTGAAAGGTTAAGATGCATAAATACATTACGCAGTACGTAAAATCCCCACAGACCGTAAATAATAGAAGGAATACCTGCAAGCAAATCGGTGACAGTTCCTAATATCGTGGCGATTTTCTTTCCCCGGAAATACTCCCCGGTAAAAAGAGCCACAGGTAAAGAAAAAGGAATACACATAAGCAAAGCCAGAAAGGTAGTAAGCAGTGTTCCGGTAATAAAAGGTAATGCTCCATAGCTTTCTTTCCCGGCTGTAGTAACCCAGTCATCAGAGAATACAAAATTCCAAAAGCCAAACTCTTTAAAGGCTCCCGCCGAATCAATGGTAAGCGAATAAACGATACCGCCTCCTATGATAGGGATAACAATGGCCGACAGAATAAGCAGAACCCGAAATAGTTTATCTTGCATAAATCAGCATTTTAAAGTTTAAAGTTCAAGAGCTTATAAGCTTGTAAGTTTCTCCTCAGTAATTACCGGTCAGTGACAACTTTCAAACTTATAAACTCAAGAAACCTACACTCATTATTTCAATATAGGTTGTCCGTCGTAAGTCACCGTTTTCAGGTTCTGAAGGCTCTGTTCAACAGCTTTCTTAGGAAGTGGAGCATAATGCACCTGTGCTGTAGTTTGCTGGATGCTGTCACTCAAGATATACATCATCAAGTCAAGAGTAGCTTCTGCCTGAGCTTTCGTACGGCTTGAATAATTCTGTTCCAGATAAATCAACAGCCAAGTAAAACAACTGATAGGATAAGCTCCGTCAGCATCGGCATCAGTGATAGAGCAACGGGTATCTTGGGGAATATCACCAGCTGCTGCCGAAATACTTTCAGTTGAAGGAGTTATCAATTCTCCACGCTTATTCATAACACTGGCATACGAGATTTTCTGTGCAAAGGCATATTCAGAACCGATATAACCTAATGAATAAGGAGTCTGAGCAATAATTCCAGCTACGCCCGGATTCCCTTTTGCAGCCTGTCCTACCGGAAAGTCAACCGTCTTTCCTGCTCCAAATGTATTCTTCCAGTTCTCACTTACCTTACTTAAATAATCGGTAAAGACAAAAGTTGTTCCACTACCGTCTGAGCGATAAGCTAAAATAATTTTCTTGGCAGGAAGTTTCACATCCGGATTTAACTTCTGCAAGCGAGCATCGTTCCAGTCGGTTATCTTACCGGCATAAATATCAGCAATCACTTCACCTGAAAGGTTCAACTTAACTACATCCGGCAAATTATAAGCCAATACAACCGCTCCCATACAAGTCGGTACATGCACCACTGGCTGCATTTCCTTCATTTCTTTGTCGCTCAAAAACGCATCACTTCCGGCAAAGTCCACAATACCATCTTTTAGGTTGCGTACACCCCCACCGCTTCCGATGCCTCCATAAGATACTTTATCTGAATGATTTGTGCTGTAGTTTTCGAAAGACATATTATAGAAGGGAAGAGGAAATGTTGCACCGGCTCCTGTCAGTTCAACAGATTCACGTCCTTGACCATTTGCAGATTTTTGTCCACCGCAAGCAGCAAAAGCTATCGCCATTGCACCTGCAACTAAAGGTAAATAAAACTTTTTCATTACTTTAAATTTATATCAGTGTTTTTTGATTGCAATTTTTATAGAGAGAATGAGGCATTCAGATAAGCATAATACTGATTTGCCCTGGCGTCTTGTCTAGGTGACCATACACGGAAGTTCGGCGACAGCTTAACATATTTTCCCAACTTAAAGTCAGCACCTACAATGCCAGCATTACCATCGTTTGCTTCATCCCATTTATCTTTAGAAGAAAGATAATCCCAGCGGCCAAACAAACCTATGTTTTTGGCAATCTGTATCGTTGTATAAACTGAAACACCACTGCGGTCATGTGTATCAGTAAATGAAGCATTCGTCATATAGTTATACTCCGCAGCTACTGAGAAACACGATTTTTTAAAACCTGCAAAAGCTGCCAAGTTTGTTGTTCCCTTTTGTCCGTCTTCCGAAGCTTCGTTATACGAACCATACGCACGTACCGTCAAGCCATCTACCGGAGTAAGTGTCAATCCGGCGCCGTACTGCAATCCGTCTTTTACTTGTACTTTCTTATATCCTTCTCCATTTGCCAGAATCACATCGGCTGAAAGATATTTATTAAAACGGTAAGCTGCCGAGATGGCTAAATCAGCACTGCTTCCAAACTTATATTCATCTTGAAACGATTTCATCACATAACGCTTACCCCAGAAATCTTCTTGTACCTTAAACTGAGTTGTACTTATCAATCCGGCATTCAGCGTCCATGCTCCATGTTGCCAAGTAAGCTGCGCGTTTTTGATATAGCCAATACGTTGATAATCGTTCACATCCTTCGATTGACCAAAATCTACCACCCCCTTTACTTTTAGTCCGTGACCCAATTTGTACTGATAACCCACGTAAGCACGTTCTAAGTTAAATCCTCGTTCATCATTAGTTGAACCAAATCCAGAATGAAAATCCGAAAATATCGTAATAATCGCATCTCCCTTCTTTGCTTCTTTTTCTACCTTTCCCTGAGCCAATGCTGGAAAAGCCATATAGCCCATCAGTCCGGCTATGATCCACAATTTCTTCATTCAGTTTTTTTTATTTCTTTTTGACACTGCAAAGGTCGGACTTACATGTTACAAACCCGTTTCAATAAGTTAAAATTCATGTAACATTCCATCAATGACAGTCATCCCGACTACAATAAGCTCTGCTTCTGTTTATAAAACTTGTATTTATAAAAACTTCTTCGTTTCTTTGTAATTGAGGCAAATTAGCTATATACTAAACTTATACAGCCGTGCTTCGAACAATTAGAATAATTCATCAGATTAAGTGTTAACTCAATATACATTGACCTAATTAAAGTATTATGGAAGAATTTACCCTGCTCTCCCCCCTCCTGCTGACTATTGGCGGACTGATAATTGGTGCTATACTGAAATCTTTACTCAAGCATAGTCGCCTTCCTTATACCGTCGGACTATTTCTTGTCGGACTGGCAGTGGGAATATGTAACCGTTCCGGTCTTTTCCATTTTTCAGAAAACCTTTCTTCATCTATTGACTCTGTGGCAAATATCAATCCAGACCTGATTCTTTACCTTTTTCTTCCGGTACTTATTTTTGATGCCGCATACGAACTTAACTTGCATATATTCAAAAAAACCTTAGCCAATGCAACCCTTCTGGCAGTTCCGGGACTGGTCATTTGTATGCTTCTCACCGGATTACTCCTCGTGGGGATTGGAGTCTGCGTACCGGGATTCGAATCATGGACCTGGACCTTTGCGCTGATGTTCGGAGCTCTTATCAGTGCCACCGACCCGGTAGCTGTAGTAGCTTTGCTTCATGAGCTGAAAACAAGCAAACGTTTCTCCACTTTGGTAGATGCAGAATCGCTGCTGAACGATGGAACCGGTATTGTCTGCTTCATGCTGTTTTTCGGAACTTATGCCGCTACGGGTGGAAGTGAAGATTCTCCTCTAATTGAATTTCTTCAAGTAGTTAGCATCAGTGCTTTACTAGGGTTCGTCCTTGCCCGTCTGGTTATCTGGTTCATTACGCGCATTAACTCGGAAAAAATGATACAAAACAGTGTCATCATTCTTTCTGCTTATCTCACTTTTATTCTTTCTCAATACTATTTAGGAGTGTCAGGGGTCATTGCGCTGTTAGTTTTCGGGCTTACCATTACTTATGTCGGGAAACCTCGGTTAAAGCCACAGGTAAACAGTTTTATGGAACACTTCTGGGAATTACTCACCTACCTTGCCAACACACTCATTTTTATTATTGTAGGAGTAGTTATAGCCGAAAAAGTGGAATTTACATGGAGTGCATTCGGCATCTTATTACTCATTTACGTAGCTCTGAACATTTTCCGGTTTATCATGATTATGATGCTTTATCCGGTTATGAAACGGATGGGATACGGTCTCAGCAAACGTGAATCGGTTATCCTTACTTGGGGAGGCTTGCGCGGAGCTTTAGGAATGACTTTAGCTCTGATGGTTTCATATACCCCAGCCATCCCGGAAGAAATACGAAGCCAAATGTTGTTTTTTACCGCTGGAATTGTTACACTTACTTTAAGCGTGAATGCCACTACTACCCGGTGGCTACTCAATAAATTAGGGCTGATTCATGTTCCATCGGCTCGTATCATGATGGAATATAATGTACAGAAATCAATCCGAGAGAATTCAGAGAAGTATCTGGAACAGCTCAAAAAGCGGGAAGCTTTACAAGGTACTTCATGGGAAAAGGTAAGCAACTATTTGTGCGAATCGCCTCAGGAAGCCCTCCAGCCAGTAGGTACGCATGCACTGCTTACAGAAATACGCTTGCGTGTGCTTGACCGGGAAAAAGCAACTTGCCACCATATCTTCAATGAGGGTATTATCAAGCCTATGACTTTCAGAAGACTGATGAACTCACTCGATGAACTTTACGACCACGACGGAACTTTTCCACTCGACCAAAGGCAATCTATCTTCAGTTTCTGTAACCGGACTGACTTACTAAGCCGCATACACAAGAATCCGTATCTTCATGACCTTACCAGCTTCTACTTCCGTGAAAGCATCGCACGGGTGTATGACTTGGGACGAGGATTTCTCATTCTGCAAAAAGAAAATCTGAAGTTCTTAGAAGAATTAGATTCATCATCACTGCTTAACAAAGAACAGGAAACAGTGACTTCCATCCTGAAAGAAGAAGTCATGAGGAATATTGAGGCTATAAATCTGATTATAGAAAAATTAGCAACCGACTTTCCTAAAGCCTACCGGTATGCCTTAACCCAAAAGTCTATCCGAATGCTTTTAAGACACGAGCGGTGTGTAATCCGCCAAATGGAGGATAACGGTATTATTTCAGATAAAGATGCAGTAGCGCTCTTGGAAAAGGTGGATGAACGCACAGATAAACTGAGCACATTCCGCCACACAATTCCGGGAACGATTCTTAGAAAAATATTCAGAGTATAACGTTCCGGGGAAAAACAAAACTTCCTTATCAAACCATAACAAAGAATTAAAGATATGAGAACAGTAAGAGTTTTCACCTGCTATGACTCTTTTCAGGCACAAATCATCCAAGGAGCTTTGGAAAATGAAGGTATCACTTCCGTCCTCCACAATATACATACTTCAGATGTATTGAGAGGTTTCGAAGCTTCATTCACCGAGATAGACATCTTAGTTTACGAAGATGACTATGAAAAAGCAAGGACGTTGCTCAAGAAAAACCAAATGATTCCGGAGGATTTAAAATATTGCCCATACTGCCACTCAGACGACATCAAACTGACTGTAAGAAACGGCAAACGCATTCGGGCTCTATTTTCAGCCCTGCTGTCTATGCTGGCAGCAGCTCCTCCGGGCACCAATCACTGGGAATATGTGTGTAATCACTGCAAAAAACATTTTGACGTACCCACATCAAAACCAGACTGACTCTGCCTAAAGCGCACACGAGTGCGTGCCTGCAAAGTCTGCTCCTTTCTCACCTGCGTATTCGGGATGCCGCTCCAGCCATGCTACGGCATACGAACAGGTAGCAACTGCCCTTAAATCTTTTTCACGGGCATAATCATAAGCTGCTTTTACCAAAGCAGACGCAATGCCCCGTCCCCCGATTTCTTCAGGAACAATCGTATGGCGAATATCAAGCGCCCCGTTTTCTATCCGGTAAGCCACGTGTGCAAGGTGGCCTTCCACTTCTGTCTTGAACTGATTACGCAATGCATCATGAATGATTTCCATAAATTTCTGTCTTTAAAAGTCTGGAAGTAAGATACGAAAAAAGTATAAAACATCGATTAAATGCTTCTTAATTTTATTTAAAAGGTAAATAAAGTCACCTACATAGAATCTTATTCACAATTATAGATTATTTTTGCCAACGAAATAAACCTTTAACAAAATAATTAATTACCATGAAAAAAATCATCATTTTTATTTGCATGCTCGGATTATTTTTCAGCCTGGCAGCTCAAGAGGCTTGTCCTGATGTGATTCCTGCACTCCAACAATGGAAGGGAGGGAAAGGGAAATTATGCTTACCCAGCAAAGGACGTATTGTTGTCGCAGCCTCCGATGAAGAAAAACTTTCTGCTACAGCCCATATTTTAGCCGGTGATTTAAAAGAGATGTTCGGTTGGGAATATACCGTCTGCACCGGTAAATCTCAGAAAAACGATATTGTCCTCTCTTTAATCTCACCAGATAAAGAACTGGGCGATGAGGGATATATCATGAATATAGGACGGAATGCCACACTCTCTGCTCCTACTGCCAAAGGTGTTTTCTGGGGAACACGCAGCTTGTTGCAAATATTAAACAATGAGCAGGGCGCACTTCCCAAAGGTGTTGCACGTGACTTTCCTTTGTTCCCTAACCGTGGATTTATGCTGGATGTAGCCCGCAAATTCTTTACCATAGACTATTTAAGACAGTACGTAAAAATTCTGTCTTTCTACAAAATGAACGAATTTCAGATTCACCTGAACGACAACGGATTCTCTCAGTTTTTCAACAATGACTGGAATCAAACTTACGCAGCCTTCCGTCTGGAAAGCGACCGGTTTCCCGGACTGACAGCTAAAGATGGAGCATATACGAAAAAAGAATTCACCGACTTGCAGCGACTCGGAATGGAATATGGAGTAAATGTCATACCAGAAATAGATGTTCCCGCCCACTCTCTGGCATTCACTCAATACAAGCCCGAAATAGCCAGCCAACATTACGGCATGGACCACTTAGACCTATATAAGGAAGAAACCTATAAGTTTGTTGACTGTCTATTGAAGGAGTACATAGAGGGAGAAAATCCGGTTTTCATCGGTCCTGACCTACACATCGGAACAGATGAGTATAACAAAAAAGAAGCAGAACAGTACCGCTATTTCACTGACCGTTACCTGAAGTTTGTAGCTCAGCACGGAAAGAATCCACGTATGTGGGGAGGATTAAAGTGGCTTCCGGGAAAGACTCCAGTACAAGCCGAAGGAGTAACTGTCAACGCATGGTCGTATGACTGGGTTGATCCAGAGGTTTCTCTGAAAGACGGATATAAACTGATTAATTCATGCGACACTTATCTTTATATTGTTCCGGCAGCAGGTTATTACCGCGATTTTCTGGACCACAAATGGCTCTATGAATCATGGTCGCCCTGGATTATGAACCGGAAACAAACACTACCGGAAGGAACTCCCGGAGTACTGGGTGCTATGTTTGCCGTATGGAATGACAAGTGCGGAAACGGTATTTCAGAACAAGACGTGCATCTGCGCTCATTCCCAGCTGTACAAGTTTTATCGGAAAAACTATGGAGAGGAGCAAACAAAGAAAAAACTTATGCTGACTTTGAAGCTCTGTGTAAAACCACTCCCGAAGCTCCGGGTATCAACTTGCTGGCACGTGTCTCAGGAAAAAAAGAATTGCTTCAGCCCAATGAAGTTCGTTCCTTAAACGGCACAGATTCTTTATCGACTTCTATTCCTGAAATAGGCTACCCCTACACCGTTTCATTCGGTATCTGCCCCGATAAAGACACCAATATCAGCGGAGTATTATTTAAAGGTCCGCACTCGGTGGTCTATACTAACTGGGAAAATACCGGAAGAATCGCTTTCAGCCGCGACGGATATACTTTTGTTTTCAATTCATTCCAACTGCCCACTGAACAATGGACAGATATCCGCATTGAAGGCGATTATAAAGGTACTTCTTTATACGTAAACGGAAAACTTCAGGAACGCTTGGAAGGACGCACCATGAAAGTTTACCGCAAAGAGTATAAGCGCATGGAGTATATGACTTACCAGGAAACATTAATCTTCCCTCTTGAACAAATAGGAGATAAATTAAACGGATTTAAAGGAAAACTGCGTAATCTGACCTGCGAACAGCCTCGATAAACCCTGAAGGTTCCATCATATAAAAGGCATGTACTATAAAATAGAGATAAGTTATAGTACATGCCTTTTTCTTCTTTATACTTTCTGCCACCGAGCCTCAACCGTAATAAGCCTTTAGCGTTTCATTGCCTTAATAACCGTCTTCATTTCAGATGAAACCCGATATGACTCTATTATTTTCTGCAAAGCCTTGTTATAAGTAAATTTATCTAAACTGCTGTGATGAAAATAAGCCAATGTCTGTTTCTCGAACTTCACAAAACAAACTGATAAAGCCCAGGCAACTGCCATCTTTACATAATACCCCTCATGACGAATGGCATCCAACTTCAACAAATAAGCATCTATATAGTCTTCATCTATAAATATTGACATTGCCATCACCACACCAAAGCGGATTTCATACTCTCCTCCGGCTTTCATCCACCCACACAAATACTCCCAGAGCCGTACTTTATGAGTCGCAAGAAATTTCTTTCCACCTCCAAACTTGAATGTATCGCAAACCGACCAGCTGTTAATTAGTTTCACAAAACGGGTTACACGCTCTAAATATACTTCTACATCATTATCCGGACGGATACACCCCAAGACCATTCCCTGAAGCATACGCTCTTCCATATAATAAGAATCGGCTGTCAACAAATACCTCTCCCAATCTGTCTTTGCTATCTGGGAAGCCAATTTACGTAATTCGGGAATACGGATTCCTAAAACATGCGGTACTCCCGGTGTCAGTTTTTCAACAAAAAGTTTTTTCCCATGCTCGCTCAACGACAACAAATGAGTCCGAACTGGCTTGTTATTCAATAAAAATATCTGATTCATCTCTCTAAGCTATAAATAAAAAGAGACTGTTTAACTTTTCAGTAAAAACAATCTCTTTGCCTATGTTTAAAACAATCACAATGAACTCTTAAAAATGAACTCCCAGCGTAAATAACACTTGATGACGTTCATTGTTCACTTTCGTAGCCGGTAATTCTATGTCAGATGAACCGAATGCATAAAAATTGGCCTTATAGAAGTCATATTTATAAGCTACATCGGCATAAAACAGACGTCCTCTATATCCCATACCAAAGGTTACTGCCTGACGCGACTTCAAATTTAAATATTCGGCATCGGTACGGGTTTCATCGGTAAATGGAATGTTTTTAAATGAATCTTCATGAATAGGCGATGACTGGAAATTATAACCAGCACGCATACTGAAGGCTGAAGTCAGCTTGGTTTCCATACCCACACGGAAAGTATGCACTCCCTTCAACGATTCATTCACGGCTGTTGTTCCGTTCAATTCATATCCATCGACATCTTCCAAATGTGCCGAAGAATATTTGGCATACTCATATTCAGCATCCAGCGCCATCATTCCACTGACAATAGTTCCCATACTAACCCCAAAACGCCAAGGAGTAGTCAGACGGTAATCCCATACATATTCCGGATTCAAGTAATCAGAAAGGTTTTCTGTATACTGCGTCCCTTCCGGAAAAGAAGTTGCTCCAGCTGTAAGCGTAGCTGTATGATATTCGGTTACTGAATACCAGATAGGCGTATGTATCGAGAATCCGATGCGGAAAGGTGAATACTCGAACGGGCGGATAATAGCTCCTAATTTTACGTCAAATCCGGTTCCCTCTTGCTTATACCAGTTATTAAGCGTAAAATTACCTTTAGCCTCTCCATCTACAATGTTTTCCCCATACGAAGAGTAGCGGTTATAATTCAACGAATAAGCTCCCACGGTAACCCCAAAGTAATAGCGGTCTTGCACATTGAAAGAAAGATTAAAATCATACTCTTCTACACCGCCCTCTTCACGGCTATAATACTGATGCCCGTCGGAATTCCAAGGCAAAAAGCCTTTCAGTTCTGCTTTCGGATCATCTAAAAGACTGCCTTCAGCAAGCAAGGGATCTAACAATCCGGTTCTTGCTCCCATAGAAGACAGATAAGGAGTCCCGTAAAAATAGGAATCGGTGTAAGGATCTCCCAACTTAGAGCCTTTAAATCCTGCGTCAAGCAAATCATTAAAATCGCCTAACGTATTATAATAGCGGCCCACACCATCTCCTGCCTGCCAAAGCATGTCCGCCATCTGCCAGCTCAGCGAAGCCCCGTCAGAAAAACCTCCGGCTGATGAGAACTGGCGATTGAAATTGGCACGCTTCCGGTAGTTAAATCCAAAATTCACGTAACGCAGATTCGTCTTATTCCCTATTTTATTACTCCATACAAAACCTATCTGGTCAAACGAAGCCTTGGTACGCTTTTCCTTAGAGACTATTCCACCCAAGTCGGCATTCGAATGGTTGGCATTAAAGCCAAACGTCAGTGCAACATCGTTGCTCCGATACATCCCGATACCGGCAGGATTAGTTGACATAGTCGACAAATCGGCTCCCAAAGCACCCATGGCGCCTCCCATACCCGCAAAGCGGGCTGTTCCGTTCAGCTCATTATCCATAAACCGAATTACATCGTATTGACTCTGAGCAACTGCTGCCGATGAAATTACAGCCATCAAGGCTACGATTCCTATTCTCGTTTTCATACTCTTTTCTCCTTATTCTTTTTAATTTACCGCCTGCGTGAACTTCCGCCGCCACTGCTGCGACGTGTGCTACCGCCACCCATTGAACCGCGGTTATACGAACTTCCGCTACCCGAAGAGAAACTACTCCGACCGGTGCTCCGCTGCGTGTTATAGCTATTGCGAGATCTCGATGTATTCGAGTTATATGTGTTACTACGGCGCGTACTGCTTGGCCGGTTATAAGTATTTCCGCTACGGTCAATGGTTGTACCAGGACGAACATATCCGGAACTGCTTCCCCTTACCGGAGTACGTGTGCCCATTGTGCCTCTATTGCCTGAGATTCCCGACGGACGTACTGAATTGATCCGATTATTTTCATTCGAACGCACCACTCTGCCAATGCTCGAAGAGGAATTTCGCCGCACACTGGAATTTCCATACCGCGGACGAGATGAATTTCCCTGTACCCCCGATGACACATAGTTACGACGAGAAGTACCACTTCCCCGATAACGGCTTGACCGGTAGTCGGTGTGTCCATAAGAATAATGTCCTCCACCCCAACCGTAATGCGGATAATAATGACCATAATGATAATAATGGTGATGATGCCATGCATGTCCCCAATAGCCTCCATGCCAGTAAGGTGAATACCAGCTGTTATAATAACAGGGAGAATGCCATCCCCAATTGAAACCCCAATGAGGACCGGAGAATCCCCATGACCAACGCCAGTCCCACCACATCGGGTTGGTATAGGTAGGAAATACATAAGCATATAGTCCGTCATCGTATACATTCCATTGCCATGAGGGGTAGGCTCCATAAACCACATCCCAATAAAGCGGACTGCTTACAGGAATTGCATAGCGCGGACTTCGGAAACGCACGATACGCATGGCGTACTCATAGTCATCCTGCGAGCCCTCGAATCCGTTTACCCATTCTCCACGCTCATGGGAGGGCTTTTCTTCTACATACAGCGTATTGTCGTCTGCTGAAAACGTATAGTCACGTGAAGTGTAACGACGGTTATATTCATCAACGTCGCGAGTTCTGCCAGCTGCATCTTTCACCACAACTGTTGACCCCGGGGCAGCATATACAGCTGTATTTGAAACCTTCGCCGGAGCCTGACTGACCTTTTCTTTCCTCTCCACTTTTTTTTCTTTCTTCGGAATGAAATAAAGGTCATCATTACTCTGCGCCATAGCCAGCCAAGGCAGGCAGACTAACAGCAATGAAGCAAATACTTTACCTTTCATAAGCATCTCTTTTTATTAAATTACAAAATTAGAAAGTTCTTCGTTTTCTGCAAGTATAAATTCTCTATTTCAAGGTTAGTTTTTCCCTATTTTGAGTATATTTGCGAAAATTAATGAAATCCTTTCTATTTATGAAATACTTCGAAGTAACTTTTACTGCACAACCGTGTAATGAAATTATAACCGACGTGCTCTCTGCGCTTACTGCAGAAATTGGATTTGAAAGCTTTGTGGAATGCGAAGGCGGAATGCAGGCCTATGTTCAGCAAGCCTTATTCGATGAGGAAGCATTAAAGACTGTATTGGCTGACTTCCCTATCCCCGACACAGAAATATCATACATCATCAATGAACCGGAAGACAAGAATTGGAATGAGGAATGGGAAAAAAACTTTTTCCAACCCATTGTCATTGAAAACCGTTGCGTGATACATAGCACCTTCCATAAAGATTATCCGGAAGCTGAATATGATATTGTTATTAATCCTCAAATGGCATTCGGAACCGGACATCATGAAACCACCAGTTCCATTCTGGGAGAACTCTTGGATGCCGACTTAAAAGGAAAGTCGGTTCTTGACATGGGATGCGGAACCTCTATTCTTGCTATCTTAGCAAGTATGCGTGGAGCCAATCCGGTTACCGCCATTGATATAGACGACTGGTGTGTAAACAATTCACGTGACAACATCAAGCTGAATCATATTGACAATATTACGGTTGAGCTGGGAGATGCCTCCTTACTGGCAAACAAACAACCTTTCGATGTAATCATTGCCAATATCAACCGCAATATTCTGTTAAACGACATGGCTGCCTACGCCAATTGCATGCATAGCGGATCTGAAATTTATATGAGTGGATTTTACGTGCAGGATATTCAGGCTATCCGAGAAAAAGCCGAAAGTTTAGGTATGGAGTTTGTTCACCATCGGGAAAAAAACAACTGGGCTGCAGTTAAACTGATTATGAAATAAAAAGATGCCAGTACGTTTTAAAAAAACGTACTGGCATCTTAAAGAAAACGCTTTGACATCCTCATTGAAATGTCAAAGCGTTTTTTTAGGTCCGTTCTTCAGTGAATCTTGCAAAAGAGAGCAAACTGTCATTTCTTCGAGTTCCTCTATACTGCCATTAAAAACATTCAAATCAACTTGTTTTCTTATACCCGGCAAGGTACCGGCATCTGTATGCTGCCAGAATTTCCATTCTCCTCTATACTCCACCGAATCTACATAGTAATGGGCTATCCAATAAGGATAGGAGTTAAATACCGAATCATTCAGATAGCGAGTCTTAAATTTGTAAGACGTATATAGAATCGGCTTTACATGGTAATAAGCTTCTATTCTGTCAAGCCATATTTTCAAATCGTGGCGCAGTTTTTCAATATCCTTTCCTTTTTTTTCTATATCGAGTACAGGAGGTAAATCTCCTGGTTCAAGCTTAACTGTCCGGATAAAAAAATCAGCCTGACGCAATGCATCTGTATTCGGATTGTAAAAGTGATAAGCTCCACGAATAAAACCGTACTTACGTGCCTGCTCAAAATTTTGCCGGAAAGCAGAATCATTGAAATCACCTCCTTCAGAAGCTTTGATAAAAACAAAACGTACAGGAAAAGGAGTGTGTTTGGCCCTGCTCAACTCAGCCCAGTTTATGTTTTCCTGATGATGGGAAATATCAAATCCATGCACCTTATAACCATAAGGAAGACATACACCATAGGCTTTCAAACCCGAACAAGGTTTCCAGCGGTATGCATACGGGCGGATAAAGAAGTAGTAAAAAAATGCAGTAAAAATAACAGCTGCTACTCCCATAGCAAGATAATAAAACCACGAAGAAAGGTCTTTCCGGCTTTGTTCTGCTTGTTTTGCTTTGCGTTTTCCCGCAGCCGAAGCTTTTCTAGTGGCAGTACGCGACTTTGTACCCGCCTTACGCGGACGGTTTACTGCCGTTGTGGGAGGCTCCTTTGCCATAATTCTACTTTTAAGAAAAGAAAGAGGTTACGTATAATATAATACGAATAGCTAATTACAAACAAAATAAAGAATCTGGCAATATCAAAAACCGACATTTACCAGATTCTTCATAATAAACTGCATAACATGCTTATTTAAAGAAGTGTATCAGCAAATGCCGATACACTTCAACTGATCATGATATGACTTAATATTATTTAGATTGTTCCAACTGCAATGTCTTAGTCGGCTGGTCACATACTTCTGTAGGACCGAAGTACTGAATCGGACCCGGATAAACGTATGAAGTTTCTTTTGCCCATGTATCACGAACAGCAGCAAATGCCTTGAACGGAGCTCCATCCAGTTTTACTAATGCTTTCTGGATAACCGGCTTCATTTCACCGTGACGGCGTTCCATGTTCATCATCATTGTAATAGGCACACCACCTGCAATCCATTCTTCAGCCGGAGCAGTAGTATTGCGTACAGATGACATATAACCAGTCTTACCGTTAGCAATCAACATAGAAGCTGTGTAACCCAATGAGTAGCAATAATCTGCATCGAAGTTAGAAGGAGCAGCGCAACGTCCTTCATAACCGAAGAAGTGGTGCTGAGCAGCAAATTTGCCTACAAACTTACCTTCTTCTTTCCACTGAGCCAACTTAGTAGCCACCATTTCAGACAACAGTTTTTCAGTTTCAATCAGTGAAACCTGAACGTTTCCGTGCGGGTCACGGTCTAATGAAAGCTGACGAGCTACACCTTCAGGCAATGAAGCGTAAATAGCAGAGTTTTCTGCAGACAACTTGCTGATGATATAATCACGCTGTTTTGAACGTTTGATGCTATTGAATTCTTCACCGTTAGCAGCCAAGAAGTCGTTCAGTTCAGCAATCAGACTCTTCATTGCAGGAATAAACTCAATCAAACCTTCAGGAATCAATACAGTACCGAAGTTGTTACCGGCAGCAGCACGGTCAGCAACAGCCTGAGCAATGTAAGTAACTACATCGTCCAAAGACATGTTCTTAGCCTCAACTTCCTCAGAGATGATACAAACATTAGGCTGAGTCTGCAAAGCACATTCCAAAGCAATGTGAGAAGCTGAACGACCCATCAGTTTGATGAAGTGCCAGTACTTACGTGCAGAGTTACAGTCACGTTCGATGTTACCAATAACTTCTGAGTATGTCTTACAAGCAGTATCGAAACCGAATGAAGTTTCAATCATTTCATTCTTCAAGTCACCGTCGATTGTCTTCGGACAACCGATTACCTGAATGCCATATTTCTTAGCAGCATAATATTCAGCCAATACACACGCATTTGTGTTAGAGTCGTCACCACCGATGATAACCAAAGCTTTGATACCTAATTCTTTCAGAATTTCATATCCTTTTTCGAACTGGTCTTCTTTTTCCAGTTTAGTACGTCCTGAGCCGATAATGTCGAAACCACCTGTGTTACGGTATTCGTCAATAATATCAGCTGTCAGTTCTTTATAGTTATGGTCAACCAAACCGCCAGGACCCAAGATAAATCCATACAACTTGTTAGCCGGATTCAATTTCTTGATTCCATCGAACAGACCTGAAATAACGTTATGTCCGCCCGGAGCTTGACCACCAGACAAAATAACGCCCACATTCAACGGAGCGTATTCTTTTTCTTCGCCTTCCACGAATTTAATCAACGGCATGCCGTAAGTGTTCGGGAACAATTTCTGGATAGCTTCCTGGTCAGCAACCGACTGAGTAGCTTCTCCTTCCTGCACCTTTACAGCACCCTTCAGGGCTTTAGGTAATTTCGGCTGATAAGCAGCTCTTGCAATTTGTAATGCACTTTTTGTCATAATTTTACTATTTATATAGGTTGTATAAATAAAATTCCGTTTGGTGCAAATTTCGTATTTTTTTCGGAAATACGAAAGAAACAGCCCAACTTTCTCTATTTATCTGCTTCTCTCTTGATTACAATGCCTCGTTCTCCCACCAGAAACAGATGAAAAGTTCTATAAGTCTTGCCCAAGCCTTTTCCTACTCCGGGTTCAGCTCATTCTCTGAGGGAAGCTGTTTCCATCCCTCTCCATAGGTATCATACGCATCGGTCACAACGACAAAAGCACGCGGGTCAACCTCTTTTATCTTTATTTTCAAACCATTTACTTCTTTATAGCTTACCACCAGAAACAGCATTTCTTTCTCCTTCCCCGTATAGAGACCACTGCTTTTTATGCAGGTACCCGTTCTATCCAAATCCTCAAGAATGTATTTCCGAAGTTCAGGAAGTCCTTTTTCACTGATAACAAACATGAGTTTATCGTTCTTTTCCCCATTAATGACATAAGCTATCACTCGGGATATGACAAAAATAGATATCAAAGAGTAAAAAGACAAATGCCAAGAAGGAGTCGTATTATCATCCGCACTTCCCAAACCAAAGCCTATAACTAACAGTCCAAAGCCTACCACTACGGCATCTACCATCAGAATAGCTGTAGAAAAGCGGATATGACAATATTTCTGTAACAACATGCCCACAATATCACTTCCGCCAGTGGTAGCCTGACTGCGTATGACTATACCAGTACCCACCCCGATTACAGCCGCTCCTATAATAGAAGTAAGCATCAGATGATCAGACATATCCATCATGCCTCCGAGAAGCAACGAAGGATCAAGACTCTCCAAGGCTTCTTCCGTGGGATAAGCCCAGAGAGATATCAAATTCATAATCAAAGGGGTCAGAAGCGCAGCTACAATCGTACGCGCCCCCAACTTAGCACCCAACAGCAGGACGGAAAGAATCAGCAGAGGAATATCAAACATATATCCGAAAGTTCCTACCTGCACTGATGGAAACAAATTATGAAGCACAATACTTGCCCCGTAAACTCCACCGGGAACAATGTTATAAGGATTGATAAAAAATACAAATCCTACAGCCAAAATAGTACATCCCAATACTATCTTCAGCCAAGAAGATAAAACATGAACCATCTGTTTTCTAATTTCTATTTTTATACAGCAAATATACCAATTAATCATTAATACTGCTACAACATCAAAAAACATTTTTATGGAAAAATAAGGAGATATATCAAAGAAAAGCGTATCTTTACCACAAATTAATTCTATTTCTATAACTTATAACACTTACAATTATGGCAAACAGAAGAGACTTAAAGAAAAATGTCAACTATATTACAGACCTCGCAGCTGGATTATGCATCGTAGAAAGTGCACGTGCCGAAAGAACAGAAGAACAACGTGAGTCCATCAGCAAACTCTTCCTTCAAGTAATCGACTTAAAGCAAGATATCATCAGCCGTATCAGCCATACTGAGCCGGGAAGCGTAAAGGTATTCTACAAAAAACTACATAGCGATTTCAACAGCCGCATTGAAGGCATTTTCAATCAATTAGAAGAACTGGCAAAATAATAGACATGAAACAAGCCTTTTGCCGGTTTATTTACACTACACTATTGGGATGGAAATCGGAAGTCAATGTTCCAGACTTCGATAAATGCATCATTTGCGCTGCTCCTCACACCACAAACTGGGACTTGTTTATCGGTAAGCTTTTCATTGGCTCCATCGGAAGAGAATCTGGTTTTCTGATGAAGAAAGAATGGTTTTTCTTTCCGCTGGGTAGCATTTTCCGATGGATGGGCGGAATTCCTGTACACCGTGGAAAACGTAATTCCATGGTAGAACAGTTGGTAGAGCAGATAAAAAAAAGCAAACGATTCCATTTGGCCATTACTCCTGAAGGAACCCGTTCGGCTAACCCGAATTGGAAAAAAGGGTTTTACTATATTGCCTTAGGAGCCAACATCCCTATTGTTCTCATAGGCATCGACTATGAAAAGAAATGCATCACTGCTGGAAAATACATTATTCCCAGCGGCGACTTAGAAAAAGACATGCGCGAAATCAAGCTGTACTTCAAGGATTTTAAAGGAAAACATCCTGAGAAATTTGATATTGGAAATATCGACTGACTTCAATCAATGGTTTAATAAGCTGAAGAATAGCGAATATTTTTAATTCTGAATAACAGCCAATAACATCTAACAAGACCCAAAAAGCCCGGCATTGATTTTTTTCTATCAATACCGGGCTTTTATCTGCCCCTATATGAATGGGCTATTTTTGTTTTTCCGCTTTAACCATAGAAAGAAGTATCTTCATACGCAAGCGAAAAAGACGCATTACCATTCCACGAACTGTCCCTTCTCTCTACGCTTCTTCAGCATAGCATCTAAACGCTTGTTCTTAGCAGAAGAAATGTATTTACGGCCAAAGATATTGGGAATAGCAACACCTAACGCAATACACATAATAACCAGTCCGGAGTTAACCCCACATTCAATGGCTTTCATCAATGAAGTCACTTTATCTATATCGGTTACATTCATGTTTATCAATCCGAACAGCATACGATACATCAACACTCCCGGAATCATCGGAATGACAGACGGAATCGTAAGAACATGATTGGGCACATGAAACCAATGAACCGCCTTGACAGCAATCAAGCTCACCAATACCGAACCCGAAAACGAACCGATCACCAATCCCATATCTAAACCAATATTATCGGTGCTGGGACCTAAGTTTACAAAGTTACGGGTACATACAGCCAATATTCCACCAATGGCAACAACCCAAAGCAGACGACGCTGAATATTAAAAATCATAGAAAAGCCCATAGCTGAAATAGCAGCAGCCAAAGCATACTCCCAATAAGCATGATGCGGAACCATACTTATGGTTGGAAAGAAGTCGTCAATACAACAAAGTTTTACCGCAAAGGCAATTCCGAACGCCATGGCAGAAACCATTAACAAGGTGTTGACCGCCCGGACGATACCGACCTGAATATAATTATCAAGCATATCGTCTACAAAGTTAATCAACGGCACTCCCGGCACGATAAACAGCGCACAAGCCAGCAACGGATGCCATGGAGTAGAAGTCCAATCGGCAGGCAGTAAAGTGGAAGCCCATGCCAGCAAAGTAGACACAAAAGCAGCTATAGCGATACCCATATAATGATTCAATCCCGACTCATTACATCTGAAACGGACACGCATACCTATAATAGCAGCTATAGAAGCATATAAGAAGGCCATCCAGTCACAACCGAATTGAATACAAAATCCTCCACAAGCAAATCCGGCACCCACAGCAACCTGCCAAGGAGTGTAATTACGCTTCTTTGTGCGGATCTTTTCCAATTCCTCTTCATATTGCTCCAGCGTATAATTCTCTTCAATCGCTCTCCATGAAAGTTTGCTTACCTCTGAAATAGCCGTCATGTTCACCCCGTGACCTTCAATCCGCTGAAACTTCGTAAACGAATAATCACCATCACTCACATTCACCATCAGCATGGTAAAACTTACATTAATATGAAGTTTTTCCTCAGGAATACCCAGATAAGCCGCTGTACGTTTCATGTTTCGTACAATACGGTTCGTATCCGCCAAACTTTCTACCAAAAGCTTTCCTGTACGCAATAATAAATCCACTCTACGATGCAATAATTGATTGTGAGCCTTTACTGTTGTCTCTAAATGTTCCTCTAATACCATTTTATTAATATTTTTTCGGGGTGCAAAGGTAAGAAAAATATCTTTTTTATTTGTACCTTTGCAGCCGAATTCAAAAGTTAATGGACAAGTATTTAAAAACTGAAAAAGAAAAGCGTATCATCGAACAAATGATAAAGCTTTATTGTAACCACCATAACCATAATAAAGAAAGAAAAGAATCACTTTGTGTTACCTGCAAGGAAACACTACTATATGCCCATAAACGATTATCATTATGCCCTTTCAAACAAGAAAAGAAAACTTGCCGCCTTTGCCCCACACATTGCTATAAACCTGAAATGAGAAAACGGATCCAGGAAATCATGCGTTATTCAGGTCCCAGAATGTTATTTTATCATCCACTTGCAGCTTTAGCACATTTGTGGAACGAATGGAGATGAGGAATATTTCCACAATCCTGTTCCCCATTCCTCAATACACGAAGATGCAACAAGAATGTTATCTGATTGATTTTCAATAACTAAATTATTTTTATTAAATTTGGCACATAGATTGTCATACTTATCATGGCATCTAATAATATTAAATTTACAAATATGAAACGTTTTTTGACAAGGAAAGAACTAAAGGTAAAAAGAAAGCAAACCATTTATGCAGGAGTAGGTATCGCTATCATTGTAGCATTGTATTTTATACTGACACAGAAACCGGAGCCTGTCCCTGAAATTCCTATCGTCAGTATAGCTCCGGCACAAAAGCAAGATGTGGAAATTTATGGTGACTACGTTGGACGCATCCGTGCACAACAATTTGTTGAAGTACGTGCCCGAGTGGAAGGCTTCCTTGAACAAATGTTGTTCGAAGAAGGTACCTATGTAAAACGTAATCAAACGCTTTTTGTCATCAACCAAGACCAATATCGTGCAAAAGCGGATAAAGCAAGAGCTCAGTTAAAAAAAGATGAAGCTACTGCACGCAAGGCAGAACGCGACTTAGCACGTATCAAACCTCTGTACGAACAAAATGCAGCCAGCCAGTTAGACTTGGACAATGCAGTTGCTGCTTATGAAACAGCCATTGCCAGCGTAGGGATGAGTCAAGCAGATTTAGACCAAGCTGAACAAGAATTAGGCTACACCATCGTACGCTCTCCTATCTCTGGTCATATCAGTGAGCGCCACGTTGACCTTGGTACCCTGGTTGGTACAAGCGGAAAGTCTCTTTTGGCTACCATCGTGAAAAGTGATACGGTGCTGGTAGATTTCAGCATGACTGCCTTAGACTATTTAAAGAGTAAAGAACGCAATGTGACATTGGGACAAAAAGATTCTACCCGCTCTTGGCAGCCAACTGTTACCATCACCTTGCCTGATAACAGCGTGTATCCGTTTAAAGGATTAGTTGATTTTGCCGAACCTCAAGTAAACCCCAAGACCGGAACATTTTCTGTACGTGCAGAAATGAGCAATCCTGAACATGTTCTACTTCCCGGACAGTTTACAAAAGTACGTCTTCTGTTAGACGTTCGTGAGAATGCCACCGTAGTTCCTCAAAAATCGTTAATCATAGAAAAAGGAGGAGCTTATATTTTTGTGATGCGACGCGACTCTACCGTTGAACGCCGCTTTATCGAACTCGGACCTGAGTTTGGCAATAATGTAGTAGTAGAACGTGGACTTATACCGGGCGAAATGATTGTCAGCGAAGGCTATCACAAATTAAGTCCGGGAATGAAAGTAAACGTAAGCGAAGCCCCAAAACAAGAAGAGGAAACCCAAGAATAACGTAAACCTATGAAAGTAAACTTTTTCATTGACAGGCCCGTATTCTCGGCTGTCATCTCCATATTAATTGTCATCGTGGGAGTTATTGGCTTAACCATGCTTCCCGTTGACCAATACCCGCAAATCACCCCTCCTGTGGTTAAAATCAGTGCATCTTATCCGGGAGCCAGTGCCTTAACCGTATCACAAGCCGTAGCAACTCCTATCGAACAGGAATTAAACGGAACTCCGGGAATGCTTTATATGGAATCAAGCAGTTCTAACTCCGGAGGGTTCTCAGCAACTGTTACATTCGATATTTCTGCCGACCCTGATTTGGCTGCGGTAGAAATACAAAACCGTATCAAATTGGCAGAATCTCGTCTGCCGGCTGAAGTGGTACAAAATGGTATTTCCATCGAAAAGCAAGCAGCCAGCCAGCTGATGACAATCTGTTTGACATCTGATGACCCTAAGTTTGATGAAATCTATTTGAGTAACTTTGCCACAATCAATGTGCTCGACTTGATTCGCCGTATTCCAGGCGTAGGTCGTGTTTCGAATATCGGAGGTCGATACTATGCGATGCAGATTTGGGTAGACCCGGCTCGCCTTGCCAACTTTGGACTGACCGTGCAAGATATACAAAATGCGCTTAAAGACCAGAACAGAGAATCGGCTGCCGGAGTTTTAGGACAACAGCCTGTTTCAGGATTGGATATTACGATTCCTATTACCGCTCAAGGACGTTTGTCGACTGCCGCCCAGTTCGAAGAAATCGTAGTACGAGCCAATGCTGATGGTTCACTGATCCGTCTGCGCGATGTAGCCCGTGTATCACTGGAAGCGCAATCGTATAATACCGAAAGTGGTATCAACGACGGAAACGCAGCCGTATTAGGTATCTACATGCTTCCGGGAGCCAATGCCATGGAAGTGGCTGAAAATGTAAAAAAAGCCATAGCAGAAATCAGCAAAACCTTCCCGGAAGGCCTGGAATACGAAGTTACATTTGATATGACAACTTACATTTCAGAGTCTATTCATGAAGTGTATAAAACCTTGTACGAGGCTTTATTCCTGGTAATCATCGTGGTATTCCTTTCACTACAGAGCTGGCGTGCCACTATCATCCCGATTGTAGCCGTTCCTATCTCATTGATCGGAACATTCGGTTTCATGCTTATATTTGGCTTCTCGCTTAATATGCTTACACTCTTGGGACTGGTTCTTGCCATCGGTCTTGTGGTTGACGACGCCATTGTGGTCGTAGAAAACGTAGAACGTATCATGGAGGAAGAGCATCTCAGTCCTTATGAGGCCACCAAGAAAGCGATGGACGGATTGACCGGAGCTTTGATTGCAACCTCACTGGTTTTGGCTGCTGTATTCGTTCCGGTAAGCTTCCTTTCAGGTATCACCGGACAGCTGTACCGCCAGTTTAGTGTGACCATCGCCGTTTCTGTGTTGCTGTCTACAGTCGTAGCCTTGACTTTGAGCCCAGTAATGTGTTCTCTTATCTTGAAGCCGACTGACCATAACAAACCTAAGAACAAAATATTCCGTGCCATCAACCGCTGGATTGATTTAGGTAACAACAAATACGTGACCGGTATCAAACATGTATTAAAGCACCCACGCCGCGTCACACTCGGTTTTGCAACCGTAATCTTGTTTATTTTTGTTCTTTACAAAGTAATTCCGACCAGCTTCTTGCCTACAGAAGACCAAGGTTACTTTACTGTAGAGCTCGAACTTCCTGAAGGAGCGACTCTTGAAAGAACCCGTACGGTAACAAACCGGGCCATTGACTTTATCATGCAAAATCCGGCTGTAGAATACGTTCAAAACGTAACCGGTACCAGCCCGCGTATCGGAACGAGCCAGTCTCGAAGCCAGCTTACCGTCATCTTGAAGCAGTGGAAAAAGCGTGATGACACCAGCATTGGTGAAATTATGGCTGAAGTACAAAACGAGATGAAGAAGTACCCGGAATGCAAGATATACTTGTCTACCCCGCCGGTTATTCCAGGACTTGGAACATCGGGAGGTTTTGAAATGCAGCTTGAAGCCAGAGGTGATGCCAGCTATGAAGATTTAGTACAAGCTACAGATACATTGATGTATTATGCTTCTAAATGTGATGAACTGAGCGGTCTGTCTTCTTCAATACAGGCAGAAATTCCCCAGCTGTATTTCGATGTTGACCGTGATAAGGTAAAATTGTCGGGAGTGCCCATGGCAGATGTTTTCTCTACCATGAAAGCTTATACCGGTTCGGTTTATGTAAACGACTTCAACATGTTTAACCGTATCTACCGTGTATACCTACAGGCAGAAGCTCCGTACCGTGAACACCGCGATAACATCAACCTGTTCTTCGTACGCGGAAGCGACGATTCAATGATCCCGCTTACCTCATTGGGTAATACGCAGTACACCACCGGACCTGGAAGTATTCAGCGCTTTAACATGTTTAATACATCAGTAATCCGCGGAGAAGCTGCACATGGCTACAGTTCGGGGCAAGCAATGGAAGTTATTGAAAGACTAGCCCGTGAACATTTGCCTGAAAACATTGGTATAGAATGGAGTGGACTTTCATTCCAGGAAAAACAAGCAGGAGGACAAACCGGTATGATTTTGACCCTGGTATTCCTATTTGTATTCTTGTTCCTTGCAGCACTTTATGAAAGCTGGAGTATTCCGGTAGCCGTTTTGTTATCACTGCCTGTTGCCGCACTCGGAGCCTATGCGGGAGTAGCTATCAGCGGACTGGAAAACGATACTTACTTCCAGATTGGTCTGGTAATGCTTGTGGGTCTTGCAGCAAAGAATGCCATCTTGATTGTTGAGTTTGCCAAAGATGAAGTTGATGCAGGAAAAGACCTGATTGAATCCACACTTCATGCTGCCCGTCTGCGTTTCCGCCCGATTCTGATGACCTCACTGGCCTTCATCTTAGGTATGCTGCCGATGGTTATCGCCAGCGGTCCGGGTTCAGCAAGCCGTCAAGCCATCGGTACCGGTGTATTCTACGGAATGATTGTAGCAGTTACCGTGGGAATCTTCCTTGTTCCCTTCTTCTTTGTAATGATTTACAAAGCAAAAAATAAACTGAAAGCAAAACATACAAATTAACTTTCAACAGTTATGAAATTGAACTTACTAAAATACAGCATATTTTCTATTTTGGCAGCCGCAGCCTTCAGCGGTTGCCAATTAGGGAAACATTATACGCGTCCCAAATTAGAGCTTCCGGAAACACTCGACAGCCTAAGCGTGGACAGCAGTTCTATCGGAGATTATCCTTGGGAACAGCTTTATACTGACACCACGCTCCAAGGACTCATCCGTAAAACCTTGACCTATAACAAGGATATGCTCATCGCAGCTGCACGCATCAAAGAATTAGCAGCCATGAAGCGCATTGATTTTGCCAACCTCTTTCCTCAAATCGGAGCGAAAGTTTATGCCGAGAAAGAAGGCGAGAACTATGGAGGAGACAATTACAAACAAAGCAAGGAGTTCGACTTAAAGGGCATAGCTACTTGGGAATTAGACCTATGGGGAAAACTGCGCTGGGCAAAAGATAAAAGCATTGCCGATTTTGTGGGCTCCATAGAAAACCAATCAGCCTTAAAGATGAGCCTGATAGCACAAGTTGCACAGTCTTATTTTGAACTGGTTGCCCTCGATAATGAGTTGGCCATCGTAAAAAAGACGGTAAATGCACGCCAGGAAAGTCTTCACCTGGTACGCCTTCGCTACGAAGGTGGACTAATACCCGAGATTCCTTTCCGGCAAGCACAAGTTGAGTTGGCTCGTACAGCAACGCTCGTTCCCGATTTGGAGAGGAAAATCACCCTCAAGGAAAACGAAATTTCCTTTCTCACCGGCGAATATCCGCATCGAATCAAGCGTTCTGTCCTGCCCGAAGAAGTCATGCTTCCCGGCAGTCTGCCAGTAGGACTTCCTTCCAGTCTTCTTGAAAGACGCCCGGACGTACGCAAAGCCGAACAAGATTTGATAGCAGCCAATGCAGCCGTAGGAATAGCCTTCACCAGCCTCTTCCCTTCCATCTCGCTAACGGCAAGTTTCGGAGGAGAAAGTGCAGAATTGCGTGACTTGTTAAAGTCTCCCCATCATTTGCTCAGCGCCAACCTGCTTCAACCCATCTTTGCCATGGGAAAAAACCGAGCTATGCTGAAAGCAAAAAAGGCAGCTTATGAACAGGCAACTTATGCATACGAAAAAACGGTTTTAAACGCATTTAAGGATGCTTATAACGCCATCTCTGAATTCAGCAAGACTAAAGAGATTTACGAAACCCGCCTCCGCTTGGAGCAGTCTTCAAAAATTGCATTAGATTTAGCTCAGCTACAATACCTCAACGGGTATATCGGCTATATAGACCTGCTGGACGCACAGCGTGGTTACTTAGATGCACAGATTGCACTCAACAATGCCATCCGCGACAAACAGCTGACCGTAGTTAATCTCTACAAAGCATTAGGCGGCGGCTGGCAATAAGAATAACTTCTCTTAAAAACACACCATGGGCTGTGTTGTGGAAAGAAATATCCATAACACAGCCCATTTGTTTACATAAAAACTGAAATCACAACAGCCCGGCCAAAGGCATCAAATTTACCAGTTGTCAAGAACAGACCCTTACACCTCAAAATAAATCAGTCATCGGCTGCTTACACCCGAAAAAGAACCAAACCGATAACAAATTGAAATCGGAATCAAAGCCTTCCTGTCAATGGTGCCGAATAAAAATAGCTTAATTTAGAGGTACTTTGCAAAATGTTTGCTATTTTTGTACCAAAATTGAGTTAATGTATTAACAGATGAACGTATTAGAACTAAGTGAACAGGAGATTATCAGACGGAACAGTCTGAATGAATTAAGAGCGATGGGCATAGAGCCATATCCTGCCGCCGAGTATGTAACCAATGCTTTCTCGACAGACATCAAAAAAGACTTCAAAGACGATGAAAACGAGCCGCAGATGGTGTCTGTAGCAGGACGTATCATGTCACGCCGTGTGATGGGTAAGGCTTCTTTCATTGAGTTACAAGACTCTAAAGGTCGTATTCAAGTATATATTACCCGTGACGATATCTGTCCGGACGAAAATAAAGATTTATATAATGTAGTGTTCAAGCGTCTGCTTGACTTAGGCGACTTTGTGGGAATCGAAGGCTTTGTATTCCGTACACAAATGGGAGAAATCTCTATCCATGCCAAAAAGCTGACTGTCTTGTCTAAATCCATCCGTCCGCTTCCTATCGTGAAGTACAAAGACGGAGTGGCCTACGATAAATTTGAAGATCCGGAATTACGCTATCGCCAACGCTACGTTGACCTCGTAGTTAACGATGGAGTAAAAGAAATATTCTTGAAGCGCAACAAAGTATATAACTCGATGCGTGAATACTTCAACTCGAAAGGATACATCGAAGTAGAAACACCGATTCTGCAGTCTATTGCCGGAGGTGCTGCAGCCCGTCCGTTTATTACGCACCATAACGCACTCGATATTCCGCTCTACATGCGTATTGCCAGCGAGCTTTACCTGAAACGACTCATTGTCGGCGGATTTGAAGGCGTCTATGAAATCGGTAAGAACTTCCGTAACGAAGGTATGGACCGTACCCATAATCCGGAATTTACCTGCATGGAAATCTATGTAGCCTATAAGGATTATAACTGGATGATGAAGTTTACCGAAAACATGATCGAAAAAATCTGTCTGGATGTAAACGGAACAACCGAAGTACAAGTAGGCGAAAATATCATCAACTTCAAAGCACCATTCAAACGCGTAACCATGCTCGATTCTATCAAAGAATTTACAGGTTATGACTTAACCGGAATGAATGAAGACCAGATTCGTGAAGTCTGCGGCAAACTGAACATGGAAATCGACGAAACCATGGGTAAAGGTAAGCTCATCGATGAAATATTCGGTGAATTCTGTGAAGGCCATTATATCCAGCCTACTTTCATCACTGACTATCCGAAAGAAATGTCACCGCTTACTAAACGTCACCGCACCAATCCGGAATTAACCGAACGCTTCGAATTAATGGTAAACGGAAAAGAGTTATGTAATGCCTACACTGAGTTGAACGACCCGATTGACCAGTTGGAACGCTTCGAAGAACAGATGCGCTTAAGCGAGAAGGGAGACGACGAAGCTATGATTATTGATAAAGACTTCGTACGTGCCCTTGAATATGGTATGCCTCCTACTTCAGGTATGGGTATCGGTATGGACCGTCTGGTTATGCTGATGACCGGACAGAGCACCATCCAAGAAGTATTGTTCTTCCCGCAGATGCGTCCGGAAAAAGTAATACCGAAAGATGCACCGGCAAAATTCATGGAACTGGGCATTGAGGAAGCATGGGTTCCGGTTATCCAGAAAGCAGGATATAATCTGGTTTCCGACATGAAAGAAGTCAATCCGCAGAAACTACATCAGGACATCTGTGGTATCAATAAAAAATATAAATTGGAACTGACTAATCCGTCCGTTGAAGAAGTTGCAAGTTGGATTGAAAAGATAAATTAAAAATTGAATACCGAAAACCGGAGCAGCGTCCCTGCTCCGGGTTTTCAGTTTTTCAATTCTCAGTTTAAAAAACATGAAATTACCCGGTAAAATAGCAATTATGGGTGGAGGAAGCTGGGCTACGGCTATTGCTAAAATCGCATTATCCCAAGCAGAATCCATAAACTGGTATATGCGCCGAGACGACCGTATTGAAGACTTCAAACGGTTAGGACATAACCCAGCTTACCTTACAAGTGTACGCTTTGACATAAAGCGTATTAACTTTTCATCGGATATAAACAAGATAGTAAAAGAGTCAGATACGCTGATTTTTGTTACTCCCTCTCCTTATCTGAAAGCCCACCTGAAAAAGCTAAAAACAAAAATAAAGGATAAGTTCATCGTCACGGCTATCAAGGGTATAGTACCCGATGAAAACCTGATTGTATCCGACTATTTCCACAAAGTGTATGATGTTCCCGAAGAAAATATCGCGGTCTTAGCAGGTCCTTGTCATGCAGAAGAAGTTGCATTAGAGCGCCTCTCCTACTTGACCGTAGGCTGTAAAGACATTGAAAAAGCAAAACTATTTGCACGCCAGCTGTCTGGACATTATATCAAGACATCGGTAAACACCGATGTGGCAGGGATAGAATATGCCTCTGTACTCAAAAACGTATACGCCATTGCGGCAGGTATATGCAGCGGACTTAAATATGGAGATAATTTTCAGGCTGTACTGGTATCAAACGCCTTACAGGAAATGAATCGCTTTCTGAATACCGTTCACCCACTGAACCGCTGCACGAACGATTCGGCTTATCTGGGCGATTTGCTGGTCACGTCCTACTCTAACTTCAGCCGTAACCGCGTATTCGGAACCATGATTGGAAAAGGATATTCTGTAAAAAGCGCACAGATAGAAATGGAAATGATAGCCGAAGGATATTACGGAACCAAATGCATCAAAGAGCTGAATAAGCACTTGCATGTCAATATGCCTATAGTTGATGCAGTTTATAATATCTTATATGAACGGATATCACCGATGATTGAAATTAAACTTCTGACTGATTCTTTCAGATAAAATAAAAAACGAATAATAAGTGACAAACATGTTAGCCTGAATAATACATTGCTCGGCAATGCTTACTCAGGAGCATGAACTTAAAAAACAAGATGGTTATGTCAAACATTAGTCTTAACATCGAAAAAACTTTAGGATTTATTTCTAAAGAGAAAATAGCCGCTTACGAATCAAAGGTAAAGGCTTGTATGGAAACATTGGAAAAAGGTACAGGCTTGGGAAATGATTTCTTAGGATGGCTGCACTTACCTTCTTCTATTACCAAAGAACATCTGGCTGACTTGAAAGCTACCGCACAAGTACTCCGCGATAACTGTGAAGTGGTTGTTGTAGCCGGTATCGGAGGCAGCTACTTGGGAGCACGCGCCGTTATCGAAGCAATGTCAAATAGCTTCCTCTGGTTGCAGGAGAAAAAAGAAGGACAACCCACCATCATCTTTGCCGGACATAATATCGGAGAAGATTATCTTGCCGAATTGACCTCATTCCTGAAAGATAAAAAATTTGGTGTAATCAATATTTCCAAATCAGGTACAACCACCGAAACTGCACTTGCTTTCCGTCTGCTGAAAAAACAATGTGAAGACCAGCGAGGAAAAGAGATGGCACGCAAAGTCATCGTGGCTGTAACCGATGCTAAAAAGGGAGCAGCTCGCGTAACTGCCGATAAAGAAGGATATAAATCATTCATCATCCCTGACAATGTAGGCGGACGCTTCTCTGTTCTTACTCCGGTAGGATTGCTTCCTATCGCCGTAGCTGGAATCGACATCGACCAGCTGGTTGCCGGTGCTTGCGAAATGGAAAAAGTATGTGCCAGCGACAACATGATGGAAAACCCGGCTGCTCTTTATGCCGCCACCCGCAACGAACTTTACCAGAACGGCAAGAAAATCGAAATTCTGGTAAACTATCAGCCGAAACTGCACTATTTCATGGAATGGTGGAAACAGCTTTACGGCGAATCGGAAGGTAAGGACAACAAGGGTATCTATCCAAGTTCAGTAGACTTCTCTACCGACCTGCATTCTATGGGTCAGTGGATTCAGGAAGGCGAACGCACCATCTTTGAAACCGTGGTATCAGTAGAAACTCCGAACCACGAACTGCATGTTCCGTCGGACGAAGAAAACTTGGACGGACTGAACTTCCTTGCCGGAAAACGCGTAGATGAAGTAAACAAGATGGCAGAACTGGGTACTCAGTTGGCTCACGTAGACGGAGGGGTTCCTAACATGCGTGTAAGCGTTCCGGTATTGAATGAATATTACTTGGGACAGTTGATTTATTTCTTCGAAAAAGCTTGCGGTATCAGCGGCTATCTGCTCGAAGTAAATCCGTTCAACCAGCCGGGTGTAGAAGCTTACAAGAAAAACATGTTTGCTTTGCTGAACAAGCCCGGATACGAAAAGGAATCGAAAGCCATTCAGGCCAGACTGAAATAAAGTAAAAACAAACCATAAGGCAGAGACCGGGGCAAAGAGGCATACAAACCTCTGTATTTCCTTGCGTCTCTGCTTTTTTATAACCCTATATCCAGTGAATACAGCAATTACTAATTATCTTAAGACGCACGGCTACAGCCAAATCAATCTGAAAGCCGTACTTTTCGATATGGACGGGGTGCTTTTCGACTCCATGAAAAACCATGCCACTGCCTGGCATGAAGCCATGAAGCAGTATGGAATGGAACTGAGCCGCGAAGAAGCTTATATGCACGAAGGACGTACCGGAGCTGCCACCGTAAACATCGTCAGCCAGCGCGAACGTGGTTATGAAGCCGATGAAGAAGAAGTAAAGCGCATCTATCAAACGAAAAGTGATATTTTCAACAGCCTCCCCAAGGCTGAACGTATGCCGGGAGCCTACGAAGTGCTCGTTAAAATCAAGCAGGCAGGCTTGATTCCGATGGTAGTAACCGGATCGGGGCAGTTGTCGCTCCTTGACAAGCTCAACCATCATTTTCCCGACATCTTCAAACGTGAACTGATGGTGACTGCCTTCGATGTGAAATATGGCAAACCGAATCCGGAGCCTTATCTTATGGCACTTGAAAAAGCCGGCATCCAGCCCAACGAGGCGATTGTCATTGAAAATGCTCCTCTCGGTGTACGCGCCGGAGTAGCTGCCGGAGTTTTCACGGTTGCTGTCAATACCGGTCCCCTGCCCGACCATGCCTTGCTTGATGAAGGTGCCAATCTGTTGTTTCCTTCAATGCCGGCTTTCAATGAGCATTGGGAAGAATTACGCAACCAACTGAATACAACAGCTGTATAAGTCAAGAAACGGAAACAAGCCATAAGCATCCCGAGGCTAAGTCATAGTAACAACAGGGCTTCGTCGTTACTATGATTTGCCTCGGTCGTTACTAAGAACCAACCTCCATCTTTACTAATCCCGATAACAATCCAAGAAAAGCCCATATCTCTTCCTACAAAAAATGTTTTTGCAAAAATTGCCTGCACCCTACACGTTTTTAGGGCTAAACAAATGTATCACAATCTGTTAAGCCGTGCAGGACGCTGTGTAGGACGGTGTAGGGCGCACCGGAATGCCTACAACCATATCGAAAGATTCTTGCAGGCAAAATACAAACTTTCCGATATCCCGTTCTCTGCGCTGGACCGTTCCTTTATTGACAAGTATGATTTGTACCTTCGGACAGAAGGCAATTTCGCTCCCGGAACCCCTAAGTCTACAATTGCTGTAAAGCTATTTAGTTCAATGAAAACTAAATGTAAACCGATTTAGTTCACCCATCATTAGAAAAGCATTAATTTCAGTTATCTTTCGGAATTGTGAAAGATAACTCGTATATTTGCAGAAAACGAACAAATACACGAGTTAAATATATGATTATTGAATTTTGTGTTAGTAATTTCCTTTCCATAAAAGAGGAGTTGACTATCTCTTTCATAGCAACTCCCCTAAAAGAGTCCTTGTCCGAGGAGAACGATATATTACCGCTTGGTAATACAGGCATCTCCCTCCTTAGGAGTGCTGTTATTTTCGGTGCAAACGCATCGGGTAAATCAAATGTTCTGAAAGCAATGGCTTTCTACAAACGTTTCATAACAGACTCGTTCAAAGGCAGTCAGGCCGGAGAATCAATTAATGTGGAAAACTTTCACCTGAATGCAACCTCCATCAATGAACCTACTACCATGGAAGCTACATTTACCGATGGAGAATACATCTATCGTTATGGATTTGAAGTGAACAGGAAAGAGGTAAAGGCAGAATGGCTGTACCAAAGGCTGCGTAAGAAGCGAGCTAAGGAATTGGAAATATTTTATCGTGAAGGTGAAGTCACTTCGGTTCATCAGAAAAGTCCACTGATTCAGGAAATCGTGACCAAAAAGATGGTCAGAAGCAATGCGCTACTGCTTTCTACAATTGCGCAATTCAACGAGCCTAAAGCCGTTAAAATAATGCATTTGCTCAGCGACACACAAGTATTGTTTTGCTCTGAAGATGACAAACTATGGGAACAGGCCATCCGTCATCTCGACGACGAGACGATGCGCCGGCGTATCATTGAATTTGCACGTTATGCCGACCTAGGGATTGAAGAGATTACCAAGGTGGACAACCGATTAGTGAGCCAACACAAGCAATATGACGATGAAGGCAAGGAAACAAACAGCATCTCTTTCACATTCAACAAAAACGAGTCTGAGGGTACCATCAAGTATTTCTCCATGTCCTATCCCATTATAGACGCGCTTGACAACGGGAAACGTATTATAGTAGATGAGCTTGATTCAAAGTTACACCCACTACTGGTCTGCAAAATAATCGCTTTGTTTAACTCTGCAAAGACTAACCCCAAAGGAGCACAACTGCTCTTCACTGCTCATGACACGTTCTTGCTAAGTGCCGGATTATTCCGTAGGGATCAGATTTGGTTTACTCAGAAAGATGGCTTCGGTGCCACATCATCCTACTCACTTGCAGAATATAAGGTTCGTAGTACCTCTCCTTTTGAGAAGGACTATCTGTTGGGAAAATACGGAGCCACACCAATAATCGGTGAAATGGAAAGAATCTTTAATGTGGAGGGATAACGATGGCAAAGAACGTAAAGAAGAACCACCGCACAAGTAGCTTGTCAAGACCACAAGGTACAAGGGTAGTAAAGCAGTCCTTTCTGATTGTATGCGAAGGGATGTGCACTGAGCCCGATTATTTTAGAGCATTCCGCATGACTACGGCAACCATCAAGGCTGTCGGTCAGGGGATGAACACCATAAGTCTGGTAAACAAGGCCATCAGTATACGTGACACTGACATAAAGAAAAAACGGATATACGACCAGTGTTGGGTAGTATTTGATAAGGATGATTTCCCAGCAAGCGACTTCAATCAAGCAATTGCTCTTGCTGAACGTAACGGTTTCCGTGTAGCCTACAGTAACCAGGCATTTGAGTATTGGTTTCTGTTGCATTTCAATCTCTATCGTGGACCAATACACAGAAACAGCTATGCCAATATGCTCACAAAGCTTACAGACCTTACTTACTCTAAAGCTGAAGGCTTTGGTACCAAGCTATATAATAGGCTTCTGCATCTTCAACCACAAGCCATCAAGAATGCGACAGCCGTTATTAAAGAAACTTCACAAGGCAATCCTGCAATGGAAGAATCATCTACGACTGTACATCAACTGGTAACAGAACTAAATAAGTATATATAAAAAATCACAAGAAGTAAAGGATGTATACAGTTATCAACAAGGTATAAACTTCAATGCGTCGCTTGCAGCTATCAACTTGGCCAAAGCGGCATGTAAGAGACTCGGAATAGCTTATTCCATATCCTCTTGCAAGTCATTCATACACAATGCCTATATACTTGAACGATTTATTTGCATGTTTGGAATTAGCCCAGACCTGCAAGTTATTGACAAACTTTTCAAAGGACTCATTTTATTTACCGCCAGAGCCGCTTAGGCGTGGCTATTTTTTAACAAACAATTGCTTATTACATAAGGTCAAAAAAAACATTTTTATACTCATAATTTACAAATCAACAAGTTAACGTTCCTCAACACAGAGAAAAGAGGAATAGTCCTCATGCCGAGCATACCAAAAAAAACGCCTCGACGTTTCATCCGATTCGTCGAGGCGTTTTTTGTAAACGTCAGGGCGTTTCACACGAAACGTCCCGACGTTTTTTTACCATTTATTTATGCGTATGAACAATCTCTGTAGGAGCCTGCTCGGCATTGCGCTTCTCGGTCTGCGTCACCACGTTACGTGCCAGTTCGATGAAAGCCTGACCGGTGATTGAATTTTCGTCCAAGGCTGCCGGAGTTCCCTTGTCACCGTTCTCGCAAATGCTCTGCACGATAGGAATCTGTCCCAGCAACGGCACATTCAGTTCTTCTGCCAAACGCTTGGTGCCTTCTTTTCCGAACAGGTAATACTTGTTTTCCGGAAGCTCGGCTGGTGTAAACCATGCCATGTTTTCTACCAGTCCCAGGATAGGCACATTCACCTTGTCGTTGGTGTACATATTGATTCCCTTACGGGCATCTGCCAGTGCCACTTCCTGCGGTGTGCTGACAATCACTGCTCCGGTAATAGCCAAGGTCTGGAGCAAGGTCAGATGAATGTCGCTGGTGCCCGGAGGAGTATCGAGTACAAAGTAGTCCAAGTCACCCCAGTTGGCATCGCCCACCAGCTGTTTCAAGGCATTGCTTGCCATACCGCCGCGCCACAAAGTAGCCTGATCGGGGTCCACAAAGAAACCGATAGATAGCAATTTGATACCGTATTTCTCAACCGGTATAATCAAATCACGCCCGTCAATCTGTTCAGCATACGGACGTGCGTCTTCCACCTGAAACATCTTAGGCACAGACGGACCGAAAATATCGGCATCCAGCAAGCCCACCTTATAGCCTAACTTCGATAATGCTACGGCAAGGTTAGCTGCCACTGTTGATTTCCCCACTCCCCCTTTTCCGGAAGATACGGCAATTACATTTTTCACTTGCGGCAACATTTTTCCCGGTTCAGGACGGGCAGCCTGCTTGCTTTCGGTGGCAATGGTTACTTCTACGTCTTTCGACACATAGGTATGTATGGCGGTTTCAGCCGACTTTACGACTGATTTCATAAACGGATCGGTAGGTTTCTCGAAAATAAGCGAGAAGCTCACTTTCATTCCGTCAATACGGAGGTTGTCGGCAACCATTTCAGCCTCAACAAGATTCTTTCCGTTTCCCGGATAACGCACGGTTGCCAGTGCGTCAAGAATCAATTTTGGATAAAGTGTCATATGGTTAAGTTTTTGAGTTCTTAAGAACAACTATTTACTGGTGGTCAGTCCGCTTCGTTTGCTGCGGTTATAACTGCGATAATCATCGAGTTCAATTTCCACATCCGGCTCTTTCAGTTCACCTTCCTGAGGCAGACGGAACTTGATGTACTTGATGTTCAGTCCACGGTCAAGCCACTGCTGTTCGTAATACGTGCGGATGCTCAGAATATCATCATCCATTCCCGAATGATAAAGGTCGTCGGTCATAAATTCTACCGGCAACTGGTTTGCTTCAATCATGTACTTGGTATAAGTAAACATGAAGTTGCTGTCGGTCTTCAGATGAACAAGTCCGCCGGGAACCAAGAATTTACGGTAACGCTCCATGAAGTAAGTCGATGTAAGACGCTTCGTAGCCTTCTTCATCTGGGGGTCAGAAAAAGTCAGCCAGATTTCACTCACTTCACCGGGTGCAAAAAAACGGTCGATGATTTCAATGTTCGTACGCAAGAAAGCGGCATTAGTCAACCCCTCATTCAAGGCTTCAGTCGCCCCAGTCCACATACGAGCTCCCTTTATATCTACACCGATAAAATTCTTGTCAGCATAACGGCGTGCCAGACCCACTGTGTATTCTCCACGTCCGCATCCCAACTCCAGCACAATCGGATTTTCATTCTTGAAAAAATCACGGTTCCAGTTACCTTTCATGTCAAAAGGAACATCGTCTATCACTGAATATGGATATTCAAATACAAGCGGATTTGCCGCCATATCCGCAAACTTTGCTAACTTACCTTTTCCCATTCGCTTTTAATATTGTTTATTTTAACCGATACAAATGTACGGCTTTTCAACGGAATAGGCAAATATACCTTAAATAAGGTATTTCACCGGTTGAAAAGCCAAAGTAACTTTGCAGCGTGAATAAAACCAAACTAAACTTGACCATGAATATAGCTGCATTGATTTCGGGAGGAGTAGACAGCGCCGTAGCCGTACACTTGCTTTGCGAACAGGGGTACAGACCCGATTTGTTCTACATAAAGATAGGAATGGATACGGATAACGAACTGACTTGTACAGCTGAAGAGGATATTGAGCTGGCTCAAGCCACTGCCAAGAAGTACGGATTGCCTTTTCAGGTCATCGACTTGCAGACCGACTATTGGAACCGGGTGGTAACCTATGCCATTGACCGTGTGAAGCGCGGACTCACACCGAACCCTGACGTGATGTGTAACAAGCTGATTAAATTCGGAGTGTTTGAAGAGAAAGTGGGATATGCCTATGACCGCATCGCTACCGGACATTATGCCTCAACAGAAGAGCGAAACGGAAAAGTATGGCTTGCCACCGCCAAGGACCCGGTAAAAGACCAGACTGATTTTCTTGCCCAGCTGGACTATGCACAGATTTCAAAGCTTCTCTTCCCGCTCGGAGGATATATGAAAGACGAGGTGCGTAATCTGGCACGTGCCGCCCGTCTGCCTTCTGCTTCCCGGAAAGACAGCCAGGGCATCTGTTTCTTGGGCAAGATAAATTATAATGACTTCATCCGCCGCTTCTTAGGAGAACGGCAAGGGGCAGTTATCGAGGTGGAAAGTGGAAAGATTATCGGTACACACCGGGGATATTGGTTCCACACCATCGGTCAGCGCAAAGGATTAGGACTGGGGGGAGGTCCATGGTTTGTCATTGATAAAGATACAGAGCAAAACATCCTCTATGTTTCAAAAGGATATGACACCGACAAGCAATACGGCTACCGTTTCCGCATGGCTGGTTTCCACTTTATCACCGATAATCCATGGAAGGAAGCATCGGCTGAAGTCTGCTTTAAAATCAGACATACCGACCGTTTCCAGCACGGAACAATCTGCCATACACCAGAAGGATGGCAGGTAACAAGCCACGAGCGCATACAGGGAATCGCTCCCGGACAGTTTGGAGTAATCTACGACAAGGAAGCCCGTCTGTGTATAGGGAGCGGAGAAATAAGGATGGCCCAGTAAAGACAAGCCCAAACGCTTTCAGACAGGTTCATCACCAGACGCTTCGATGAGCGCTGGTGCTTTACGAATGCGAAACAGACTGAAAAATTATTTGACAGCCTGAAACTGCTCTATCAGCGAAGTAATATTCGCTGTAAACAAACGTGCAGCAATGGCAAGCAGAATAATTCCGAAAAACTTACGGATGATATAGATACCGCCCTGCCCCAACATCCGTTCTACACGGTCGGTCAGCTTTAATACCAAATAGACCAGCGCCATATTCAGCACTAAGGCTATGACGATATTAATGGAGGCATACTCCGAACGGAGCGAAAGCAGTGTGGTAAACGAAGCCGCGCCAGCCAGCAACGGGAAAACCAGAGGAACGAGTGTGGCTTCTTTTATCGGACCGGAGTTTTTGAATATCTCTACATCAAGAATCATTTCAAGCGCCATCATAAACAATACAACAGCACCTGCCACGGCAAACGAAGCAATATCTACATTAAACAGTTTCAGCATCATGTTTCCGGCAAAAAAGAAGCCCAGCAACAGTGCCAAAGCTATCAGCGTGGCCTGCATGGCATTTACTTCACGGCCTTTTTGCTTCAAATCTAATATAATAGGGATAGCTCCTATAATATCAAGTACCACGAACAAAGCAATAAAGGCTCCCAATATTTCCTGAAAATCAAGTGCTCCCATATTCTGTTTAGTTTTTAATTCTCCAATAATGCAAAGTTATCTTTTTTTATGCATATTCCAAAGAATGTACAAACATTATCAGACGGTAAGAAACGATAAAAAAGGTAAAAGCATAAAACGACAAGAACAAGCTATCAAATTAATCGCTACCTTTGTATGTTAAAAAAATAACTTAATAAAGTTAATCGAAGCATGACAATTACAATGTATGACAAGCTTTTACAGCTTCCCCTTTTTCAAGGTATGTGTACCGAGGATTTTACCAACATCCTTGAAAAGGTCAAATTGCACTTCCACAAATACGCACCGGGAAAAACGCTCATCTCTAAAAATGAAAAATGTAACCAGCTTGTTTTCATCTTAAGCGGTCAGGTTCAATGCGAAACTTCCGACAAGTCGGAGACCTATACGTTAGTTGAGGAATGTGACAGTCCGAATGTAATTGAGCCGCATTCGCTCTTCGGGATGAATACATATTATACCGCAACTTACCGGGCTATCGACGAGGTTCAGACTGTAAGTATCGACAAGTCGTATATCTTATCTCAACTTACCCGGTATGAAATTTTTAATTTGAACCTACTGAATATTCTCAGTAACCGGGCGCAGGTGGCATACAGCAAACTTTGGGAGACACACTCGGGCGGCACTTGCGAGAAAATCATCCATTTTCTTCAGTCACGATGCTCTACCCTTATGGGAGAAAAGAAACTATACATCCGTATGGACGACTTGGCAGCATTGATTGATGATACACGAATCAATGTATCCAGAACCTTGAACCAACTTCAAAAAGATGATTTGGTCAAATTAAGCCGCAAGTGCATACTTTTCAAAGACTTGAATTTATTAACCGAAAACAGATAAAAACTTAAAATCATATGCAAAACCCTTTTTTACAAGATTATAATACGCTCCATCATACCACTCCTTTCAACCAAATCAAACTGGAAGATTATGAGCCTGCCATCCGGGAGGGAATGCGTCTGGAAGATGAGGAAATCAAGGCAATAGTAGAAAACCCCGAGTCACCTTCGTTTGAAAACACCATTTTAGCATTGGGTGAGGCTGGTAAAGTGCTGGATAGAGTGACTACGGTTTTATTTAATCTGATGAGTGCCGAAACTTGTGATGCACTGGATGAAATAGCCGAAAAGATGATGCCGGAACTTTCGGAGCATAGCAATAACATCAGTTTGAACGAAAAACTGTTTGCTCGCATCAAGCAGGTGTATCTGCAGAAAGATAAAGTAAACTTATCGCCGGAGGAAAGGGCACTGTTGGATAAAACATACGACGGATTTATACGCAACGGGGCAAACCTTTCGGATAAGGATAAAGAGACCTTCCGCCATTTAAGCAAAGAACTTAGCACACTGACGCTGCGCTTCTCACAAAATCACCTGAAAGAGACGAATAAATATGAACTGGTTTTACAGAATCAAGATGAGCTGAAAGGACTGCCTGAAAGTGCTGTAGAAGCGGCTGCCCATACGGCAAAAGAGAAAGGCAAAGAAGGATGCTGGATTATTACCTTGCAAGCTACAAGCTATGTGCCTTTCATGAAATACAGCCAAAACCGTGAATTGCGAAAAAAGCTATATATGGCTTATAATACGCAATGTACGCATCAAGATGAATTCAATAATCTGGACATAGTAAAACAGTTGGTCAACTTACGTATGGAGTTGGCACAGTTACTGGGCTTTACTCATTTTGCTGATTATGTATTGCGCAAACGCATGGCAGAAAACAGCCAGAATGTATATAATCTGCTGAACCAACTGCTGGATGCCTATACTCCTGCCGCACATCAGGAAGTAAAGGAGGTTGAAGCTCTGGCACAAGAACTCGAAGGAACAGAATTCCGTCTTATGCCGTGGGATTTTTCTTTTTACGCTGAAAAATTAAAGAATAAGAAATTTAATCTCGATGAAGAAGCACTGCGCCCTTATTTTGAACTCAGCCAAGTAAAGAAAGGGGTCTTCGGACTGGCTACACGGCTGTATGGCATCACCTTCAAGGAGAATAAAGACATCCCGGTGTATCACCCCGATGTTCAGGCTTACGAAGTGTTTGATAAAGACGGAAGTTACCTGGCTGTACTTTATACCGATTTCCACCCTCGCGCCGGAAAACGCTCCGGAGCCTGGATGACCAGCTATAAGGAACAATGGATTGATACGAACGGAAACAACAGCCGTCCGCACGTGTCGGTTACCATGAACTTTACCAAACCCACCGAGGATAAACCGGCACTACTTACTTTCTCGGAAGTCAATACGTTCCTTCATGAATTCGGACATGCACTGCACGGCATATTTGCCAACACCCGCTTCAAAAGCATGAGCGGAACCAATGTTTTCTGGGATTTTGTGGAACTTCCTTCGCAAATCATGGAAAACTTTGCCATAGAGAAAGAGTTTTTAAATACCTTTGCACGTCATTACCAAACCAATGAGCTGATACCTGAATCACTCATCCAGAGCATTATGGATGCTGCCAATTTTAATGTAGCCTATGCTTGTTTGCGTCAAGTCAGCTTCGGCTTGCTGGACATGGCATGGTATACCCGCAACGAAGCTTTCGAGGGGGATGTAAAAGCGTATGAAAAGGCTTCATGGGAAAAAGCTCAGATTCTCCCTCAAACAGATGAGACCTGCATGAGTGTACAGTTCGGGCACATCATGTCGGGAGGATACTCAGCCGGATACTACAGCTATAAATGGGCTGAGGTGCTTGATGCCGATGCCTTCTCTTTATTCAAGGAAAAAGGAATCTTCAATACAGAGGTGGCTCAGTCTTTCCGTGACCATATCCTGTCGAAAGGAGGCACTGAACATCCTATGACACTTTACAAACGCTTCCGCGGACAAGAGCCTTCTATTGATGCCTTGCTGCGCAGAAACGGAATTAAATGATAACCCGATTAAACAGTAAGAACAATGAAAAAATCAATCTCCATCTGCTTGTTGCTTCTTGCCGTCCTTACGCTGGGAGGGTGCAATCAGGAAGACGACATAAACGAAATCTTCGTAAGCGGTGTATGGAATCTCAACAATTACTATTCAAACGCCGACTGGAACAGCAACAATGACAGAAATGCCCGTGCCAAATATACGAACCCCGATGACTTGAAAATCATCAACCTGTTTACCATCGAGTTTAAAGAAGACGGTACACTTTCCGGAGTTATGGAAAATAAGGTCAGCTTTACCGGAAAGTGGTCGGCTAATCCCGATGACCGTTCCATCTCCATCACTCAGCTGAAACCTGCTTCATCGGCCTTGAAAGGAAGAAACCAGGAGTTTATCCGCTCTCTGGAAACAGCTCGCTTTTACAAAGGAAACAGCCAATGGATTCAGCTGGCACCTGAAGCAAGAACAACCTATGTACAATTAACACATATCAAACCGTAATATGGAAGCATCTGAACATAAACAAGAAATATTAGACCAGAGATACATGCGCATGGCGCTGATTTGGGCAGAAAATTCGTATTGCACCCGCCGACAGGTAGGTGCACTGATTGTAAAAAACAAGATGATTATTTCAGATGGCTATAACGGCACTCCCGCTGGGTTTGAAAACGTGTGCGAGGATGAGCACGGACTGACTAAGCCCTACGTGATGCATGCCGAAGCTAATGCCATTACCAAAATAGCCCGCTCAAACAACAGCAGTGAAGGGGCTACCATGTATGTCACGGCATCACCTTGCATCGAATGTGCCAAACTTATTATCCAATCAGGGATCAAGCGAGTGGTCTATGCTGAAAAATACCGGCTGGAAGACGGACTTAATCTTTTAAAACGAGCTCATATTGAAGTGATTTATATTAACCCTAACGAAGACTGACGACATGAAAAACAACACCAAATTCATACCTTTCCTACTCGCTATATGCCTCATAGCCGGCATAGCTATAGGAACGTTTTATGCAAACCACTTTTCCGGTAACAAGCTGGGAATCATCAATACCTCATCGAATAAGCTGAATGCTTTGCTGCGAATCATTGATGACCAGTATGTGGATACAGTAAAAATAAATGATCTGGTAGAGGAGGCTATGCCGCAAATCTTGTCGGAATTAGACCCTCACTCCTCTTATATTCCTGCCAAAAACTTAGAAGCTGTAAACAGTGAACTAAGAGGCAGCTTCAGTGGAATTGGTATCCAGTTTACCATCCAAGATGATACAATTCATATAAACAGTGTCATCCAAGGAGGTCCTTCTGAGAAGGTAGGACTGATGGCAGGCGACCGCATCGTAGAAATTGACGACTCTGCCTTCGTTGGAAAGATCGTGACCAATAACGAGTCGATGAAGCGACTGAAGGGAGAAAAAGGAAGCAAGGTGAAATTAGGTATTTTCCGTCCGGGAGAAAAAGAGATTTTACATTTCACGGTGGTACGCGGTGATATTCCGGTAAAAAGCATCGATGCAGCCTATATGCTGAATGACAAATTCGGCTATATCAAGGTAAATAAATTCGGGGAAACCACTTACCCGGAGTTTTTAATCGCCTTGGCCAAACTGAACCAGGAAAATTGTCAGGGTATCATTATAGACCTCCGTGGAAATACAGGAGGTTACATGGTAGCCCCCATTCAAATGATTAACGAATTTCTTCCAAACAAACGACTGATTGTTTATACGCAAGGACGCAAATCTCCACGCGAAAATTATACATCAAACGGTACAGGAAGCAGCCAGAAGATGCCTTTAATTGTCTTAGTGGATGAGGCTTCTGCTTCTGCCAGCGAAATTTTTGCCGGAGCTATACAGGACAATGACCGAGGTACTATTATCGGTCGACGCTCTTTCGGAAAAGGACTCGTACAGCAACCCATCGAATTTAGCGACGGCTCAGCCATCCGTTTAACTATCGCACGTTATTATACTCCATCAGGAAGATGCATTCAGAAACCTTATGAAAAAGGAAAAGGGGAAGAATATGAAATGGACTTGCTTACACGCTATGAACATGGTGAGTTTTTCTCTGCCGACAGCATCAAACAAAATGAAAAAGAAATCTACCATACCAGCCTCGGACGTCCTGTGTATGGAGGAGGAGGAATTATGCCCGATATATTTGTTCCTCAAGATACCACAGGAATGACTTCCTATTTCCGTATGGCTGCCAGCCGGGGACTGATTATCCGGTATTCATTTGACTATACGGACAATAACCGGAACACTTTGCAGAAATATGATACGGTTGAAAAAATGTTGGGATACCTCAAGAAACAAAACCTGTTGGAGAAATTCGCTTCTTGGGCTGAGAAAAAAGGACTCAAACGACGCAACAATTTAATGTACAAGTCAAGAAATCTGTTTGAACTCAGCTTATACGGAAACATCATCTATAACATGTTAGGGTTAGAAGCCTACATCAGCTACCTTAACGAAACAGATAAAACGGTGCTTAAAGCACTGGAGGTGCTGGAGCAGGGAAAAGCCTTCCCTACCGCTCCGGAAAACAGTGAACTTGCTAAAGAGTAATTAAACCCATTTGTTTATCTGCCCCGGAATCCGGCAATGCTCTTGATTGGTATCGATGTCATTGCCGGGTTTCTTTTATTTTGAAACTATGGAAACAAAAAAGGAATTGCGAAGAGCTGTTGCTCTAAAAAAGAAAAAGCAACTGGATAGTGACCTTCAAACTTGGTCGGACCTTCTGCTGAGTAAGCTGGAAAAGCATCCGCTTTTTCAAAAGGCTCATACCTTACTGCTTTATCACTCACTGCCCGACGAGGTCCGAACCCATCACTTTGTAGAACGATGGAGTAAGGAAAAGAGGCTCATTCTTCCTGTTGTAAAAGGAGATGTGTTAGAACTACGTCACTATACAGGAAAACAAGACTTGAAGAAAGGAAGCTTTGGGATAGAAGAACCCACCGGAGCTCTGCTCGAAGATTACAGCCAGATAGAACTTGCCATTATTCCCGGTGTATCATTCGACGGGAAAGGAAACCGGCTGGGACGGGGAAAAGGGTACTATGACCGACTCCTCCCTCTGCTCCGCTCATATAATATCGGCATCTGCTTTCAGTTTCAAGTCTGCCAAGAAATTCCGACCGAAATATTCGACAAGAAAATGGATGAAGTATGGACTGAAAACGGCCGGCTTTATGTTAACGGAAAATAATGCCAACTATTACCTGTGAACCAACCCGGGTATTTAAATTGCGGACTAATAAATCACGTGCCATCATCAGTTCCTGACGAACGACCGAAGAAGCCAGATGCACGTAAAGCGTCTGGTTTTTTATATAAATATTAGTCGTATATTTCATTATTGACGGTCCTACCACATCCTTCCATGCATCCACCAACCGATATTCGTTTAATGGAGTTTCCAGTCCTTCTTGGCGCAAAAACTTACGAAGGACCTCTCCTATCTGCTCTGTATTATTCCGCTTCATCTTCTACCTCCTGGCGTTCGGTCACCCGACCTTCTTCCACCTCAAACAGTTTATAATCTCCTTCTATTTTCTTCAGTATTTTATCCAGATGTTCCCGGTTGGTATCGGTTATGAAAATCTGCCCGAAACTGTCACCAGCCACCAGTTTTACAATCTGCTCAACGCGTGAAGCATCTAATTTATCAAAAATATCATCCAACAAGACCAACGGTGTGGTATGACTTCCGGTACGCTTCAGAAATTCAAACTGGGCCAATTTCAACGCTATCAGATAGGTTTTATTCTGTCCTTGCGAGCCCTCACGCTTGATGGGAAAATCGCCTAACTGCATGATCAGATCATCTTTATGGACTCCTTTCAGTGAATACCCCATGATGCGGTCACGCTGTCGGCTTTCGCGCAGTAAAGTAAGCAAGCTCCCCTGTTCGGCATGCGACTGGTAAGCCAGGCTCACCTGTTCTCTGTCTTGAGATATATACGAATAATACGACTGAAATATAGGAATAAACTCATCGATAAAACTACGGCGCTTCATATATACCATCTCACCTGCCGAAGCCATCATCTCTTCCCATACAGCCATCAGTTCTTCTTCCGGTTCCATATCGGCTTTCAACAAAGTGTTACGCTGAAGCAAGGCTTTATTATAACGGATTAAGGCTTCCAAATACTCACGGTCGAACTGTGAAATTACCACATCCATAAACCGCCGGCGCTCTTCACTTCCCCCGGCAATCAGCTGTGTATCGGCAGGAGAAACCATCACCATCGGAATCAGCCCGATATGATCAGAAAAACGGGAATATTCCTTTTTATTCCGTTTAAACTGTTTTTTCTGCCTACGCTTCAGTCCGCAGTAAATTTCTTCCGGCTCGCCCTCATCGGTTTCATAAAACCCCTGCACGACAAAAAAATCCTGGTCATGACGGATATTCTGTGAGTCAATCGGGTTCGTTGCACTCTTGCAAAACGAAAGGTAATACACAGCATCCATCAAATTGGTCTTACCCATTCCGTTTTTTCCGATAATGCAATTCATCTTACGCGAGAACGATAGTTCTGCCTGATCTAAGTTCTTGTAATTTAGTATGGAGATGCGTTTAAGCCACATAATTAATCTGTATTTATGCTACAAAATTAACAATAAAAGCAGGATTGATAAAAAAACCTCTCGGCAAATTTCATTTATAAGCATAAATAACGTACTTTTGCTGTCCAAATATCAGAATTTGGAAAATAATAAAAATGAAATAACAATGACTGAACAAAAACACACTCATGACCCATTGAATGTTGATGAAGCATTAAGCTCTTCAGAAGCATTCTTGATTAAAAACAAAAATGTAATGTTGGGAGCCGTAATCGCTTTAGTAGTAATCGTATGCGGATATCTTGGTTACCAGCACTTCATTTCAGAACCGAAAGAAGCAAAAGCTTCAGAATCAATCTTTAAAGGCGAACAGTATTTCAATGCCGACAATTATGAAGCTGCTTTAAACGGAGACAGTTTAGGCTATGCCGGTTTTGTGAAACTGGCTGATGAATTCAGCGGAACTAAAGCTGGTAACTTGGCAAATGCATATGCAGGTATCTGCTATGCTCAGTTAGGCAAATATGAAGATGCTGCCAAATACTTAGATAAGTTCAGTGCTGACGACCAATTGGTTGCTCCTGCTGTTCTGGGTACAATGGGTAACTGCTATGCGCAGATGGGACAGCTTGATAAAGCAGCTGCTACGCTGTTAAAAGCTGCCGACCATGCTAACAGCAATGCTTTGAGCCCTGTCTACCTCATTCAAGCAGGACAGATTTTAGAAAAACAAGGCAAAAATGCAGAAGCAGTAGAAGCTTATACTTTGGTTAAAACCAAATATGGTAACTCATATCAGGCTTTAGACATTGACAAGTATATCCAACGCGCTTCAATCAAATAATTTTAGCATATAAACAAACTTTATCATACTCACGGGTTTCACAGATCGTTTAACGAATAAATCTGTGAAATCCGTGTTTTTTTAATTCCATGTTTCTCCCTTTAGAACTCGGAAAAGTAAAATAAGAAGAAACTTAAAAACTAAAAGAACTCATAAACTTAAAAACTAAAATCTATGGCAACAGCTTATCACAACCTCTCAGATTACGATTTCAATTCAGTTCCCGATGCATCAGCCATGCGATTCGGCATTGTTGTTTCTGAATGGAACAGTAACATTACGGGTGCACTGCTTGAAGGGGCAGTCAAAACTTTAAAAACCCATGGAGCAAAAGACGAAAACATCCTTGTACAAACTGTTCCGGGAAGTTTTGAACTTACATTTGGTTCTGCCCAAATGATTAAAAGTGGAAAAGTTGACGCTGTTATTGCAATTGGCTGTGTAGTACGCGGTGATACACCTCATTTTGACTATGTATGTGAAGGAACCACACAAGGAATCGCTCATTTAAACACAACAACCGATATACCAGTCATTTACGGTCTAATTACCACCAATAACATGCAGCAGGCAGAAGACCGGGCAGGAGGTAAATTAGGAAATAAAGGAGATGAATGTGCAATTACTGCAATAAAAATGATTGATTTTGCTTGCAGATTAAAAAAATAATTGTACCTTTGCAACGCATTTGAGAAAAACATCAGTTAAATCTTAAATGCGAATGGGCAAATACCAGAGTGGCCAAATGGGGCAGACTGTAAATCTGCTGGCTTACGC
>OGRS01000195.1_pt1 | contig 65245 bp, 43 predicted proteins | sample 1553561 | NCBI WGS metagenome assembly OGRS01 (sample SAMEA2580103, study PRJEB22360) | human gut metagenome | biome: human gut; feature: human-associated habitat; material: faeces | place: Denmark | collected 2008/2010
AGCGCCGCCCTGTCACGGCGGAGGTCGTCGGTTCGATCCCGATCCGGGTCGCTTTAAAAAGTCTGCGGAAGCAGGCTTTTTTCGTGTATAAAATTTCTTCCAGCTATAAAAGATGCCGTGTTCCAGACATAGAAAAAAGTCTGAAAGACGGCATCTTGCTTAACAGATAAATTAACGGATAAAGTTTGTGCCGACGTGCGGTTCCTTTTCCGGAAGACCAAAGGATTCTTTTCCGAGCTGGATGCTCTTCATCAGAAAACTCATATTCCGTGCAAGGGTACGCATGATCTGCAGGCCTTCGAGATCTTGCTGTGCCTCGTCCGCATTATTTCCATGGATACTGTTCCAATACTGGCCGGAAGCAACCGGCATGCCGGAGATGGTGAAGTATTTGTTCAGCTCATCAAAGGTAGCGGAAAGACCGCCGCGGCGTGCAGAGACAACCGAAGCGCCGACTTTCATGGTCTTGTCAAAGTGTGTGCTGTAGAACAGCCGGTCAAGAAAAGCAATAAGTGTTGCATTTGCAGATGCATAATAAACCGGACTTCCGACAACAAGGCCGTCAGCCTCTTCAAATTTCGGAGCAACCTCATTTACCATATCGGAAAAGGCACATTTTCCGAGCTTGGAACAGGCACCGCAGGCAACACAGCCGCGGATATCTTTATTTCCGATATGTACGATTTCCGCCTCAATACCGTTTTCTGTAAAGACTTTTTCCATTTCGTGCAGGGCAGTATAAGTGCTGCCTTTTGCGTGAGGACTTCCGTTGATTAATAATACTTTCATTTGATGGTACCTCTCTTTCGTAATTTCCTTTATTATAACACCGGAAAAGATGCAAATAAAGACGCTTTTTTGGGCAAAAACTGATCTTAACAGAAATAGCTGCTGGACGGTATAATACAATCAGCAAAGAAGGCAAAACTTGCAATGGGAGGTTACCAAATGAAGATAGAGAGAATTCTGATTGAAGATCAGATGGCACCGATCGGGCTGGATGAGAAAAAACCGGCATTTTCCTGGCTGCTGACGGCAGAAGAAGGAGAACAGAATCTGATGCAGAGCGCATGCCGGATCGTTGTGCACACCGGAGAAGATACTGTGTGGGACAGCGGAAAAATGGAAACCGGCGTATCAACAGGGATTGGTTATGAAGGAGAAGCACTGCAGCCCTGTACCAAATATGAGGTAAAAGCAGAGGTGTGGGATAACCACGGCGGAAAAGCAGAAGCAGAAAGTTCCTTCGAGACAGGCCTTATGGATTCTTTGTATGCAGCATGGGAGGGAGCTGAGTGGATCGGCGCACCGCATGCGACGGTATGCGCGGAAAACCGCGGTGTCTTTACGATCGAGAGTGAATTTCGGATGGAAGGCGGGAAGGGAGAAGCGGGTATCGTCTTTGGAGCCAATGACTTCCGTCTGAACGATCATACGAAAAATGAGCTTGGCATGGAAGGGGAGAACTATATCCGTTATGCTGTGTGCCTTGAGGATGGAGATGCACGCCTCGAAATTTACCGCGTGGGCTATGCGCCGGAGGATACAGCGGAAAAACCGTTTGCCGTTACGAAACTGGTCAACTGGAAAGAGAAAACACAGGAAATCCTGACACCAGAGAATGCCGATGCCCTTCATAAGCTGACCGTAGAGGTTGACGGCAATGTGGCATACGCCTATGTCGACGGTATCCTCGTGGATGCCATTGAAGAGCATGGATTTTTTGGAACGAAAGTATCAGGCCGCCAGCTGAATCCGAGAGGAAATAACGATGTGCTGCCGTATCCGAGACTGAATGAGATTGGATTTTATGCAGGAAAAGGGACGACAGGATATTTTAAGAATCTGACCGTAAGAAACGTAAGAAAACCATCCGCGGAAATTGTTCGTGAGACGCCGGAAGGACGGCTGGATGGGGGAAAAAGTATCTTTGCGGATCAGATTCCGGTGGAAAACGGATACTTTAAAGTAGAAGACAGCCAGATTACGGCAGATCCGTCCCATCATTCAATTCCAATGCTGCGGTCGTGTATTTCCTGCCAGAAAGAGAAAAAACTGGCATCGGCACGCCTTTATATTACTGCGCGCGGTATCTACGACTGCCGGATCAACGGACAGGAGATCACGGAAGATCTGCTACGTCCGGGTCTGACACAGTATGACCACAGAATGAACTATCAGACATACGATATCACAGGGCTGATGAAACCGGGCCGAAACGGAATCGGCGTGACGCTGGCATCGGGCTGGTGGAGCGAGGCACAGACCTTTGTGGTGAAGAACTTTAATTACTTTGGAGACAAGGAGAGTCTGCTTGCCAAGGTTGTCATGAAGTACGAGGACGGCAGCCGCGAAGTCTTTGGAACAAATACCGAGGATTGGAAGTATTTCGGAGAAGGTCCTTACCTGTTTTCCAGCTACTTTGCCGGAGAGCAGTACGATGCGCGCCGGGCAGAGGTTTACGAAACTTATTCTCTGCCGGAGTTTGATGACAGCACCTGGGAAAAGCCAGTTGTTGTGGATACCGTCATGATCGAAGAGTTCTGCACAATGCCGGGCTTTGGACGGTCCTGGCCGGCGGTTCATGAGCAGAAGCCGGAATATATCGGTGAGTACGATGCACCGGTGCGGATTGTGGACCGGAGAACGGCAAAGACGAGAAAAGAGCTGTTCCCGGGTGTGTATCTCTACGATCTGGAACAGGAGATGGCCGGTGTACCGCGGATTACACTGCATGAGAAGGCGGGCACAAAGATCATCATCCGCTATGCGGAGGTGCTTTATCCGGATCTGCCGGAGTATGCCGGAAAAGAAGGCACGATGATGCTGGAAAATTACCGGGATGCGACGAGTACGGATGTTTATATCTGCCGCGGCGGGGAAGAGGTGTTCCAGCCGAAGTTTACCTTCCACGGCTACCGCTATATTGAGATCAGCGGTGTGGAGCATGCGCCGGAGCTGGAAGAAGTAGAGAGTCTTCAGTATTCTTCTGTGACGGAATTCCATGGAAGCCTTACGAGTAGCCATAAACTGCTGAACCGGTTTGCCGAGAATGTTTCCTGGTCACAGAAATGCAACTTTATCAACATTCCGACCGACTGCCCGCAGAGAAATGAGCGCATGGGCTGGGCGGGCGATACGCATATTTTCTGCCATACGGCGCTCAACAACAGCAGCCTGAAGAAATTCTATGAGCGGAACCTGCAGGCGATGCGTGATCTGCAGACACCGGAAGGCCAGTACCCGGAGATTGCACCGGTGGGCGGCGGATTCGGCGGCATTACGTATGAGTGTGCGAGTATTTTTATGGCGTGGGAACTGTATGAGCAGTATGGGGATATCCGCACACTGGAGAAATTTTATCCTGGCATGCAGAAATATATGGACTATATGAAGGATAAGGGTCTGCCGGGAACGAAGGTAAATCCGGCGATCGGACCGCTTGGCGACTGGCTGGCACCGGAAGAGACGGATCTGCTGCTTTTATGGAATGCATTTTATTATAAAGAAGCCGATCTGATGAGCCGGATTGCCGGTGCGCTCGGAAGAACAGAGGAGCAGCATCAGTATGAGGCGCTTGCTGCGAAGGTGAAGAAATTCTGGAATGAGACATTTGTACTTCCGGATTCCGGAAAGACCTGCAATGCGGACGGAACGCTGTGTGATACGCAGTGCTCGTATGCAATTGCACTGTCTTATGGTGTGGCAGAAGACAGAAAGAGAATAGGAGAGCATCTGATCCGAAAGACGAGAGCGATCGGCCATACGGTCGGAACGGGATTCTTTGGAACGGGTATTCTGAACCAGATGCTGACCGAGCAGGGCGCTGTGGAGGATGCCTGGAAGATGATGCTGCAGACGGCATTCCCGTCGTGGCTGTATCCGGTGACCCAGGGAGCGACGACGATCTGGGAGCACTGGGATTCCTACACGAAGGAAAAAGGCTTCGGCGGACAGAATGCGATGAACTCGTTCAATCATTATTCTCTCGGAAGCGTTCTTTCCTGGCTGTATCACACGGGACTTGGTATCCAGAGAGACGAGACAAAACCGGGTTATCAGCACATTCTGCTGAAACCGCAGCCGGGCCCGCTCGAGTTTATGAAAGGTTCCGTAGACAGCCCGTACGGCGTGATTTCTGCCGGATGGGAGCGGAAAGGTGACAAAATAGAGTATCAGGTTACGATTCCGGTCAATACAACGGCAACCCTGTTTAAAAACACGGAGGATCCGGCGGATACCGTGGAACTGGGAAGCGGAACGTATACTTTTATGCTGTAAAAAGAAAACCCGAAAGGCTCCGGCAAAGAAATGGGAGACTTTCGGGCGGAAAGTGAAACGCTGCCGGAGAGAAGAGAACTCCGGCAGCGTTTTCTTTGTCATGCTTATTTTTCGGCAGTCATGTGCAGATGACGTTTGATCGCTTCAAAGCTTTCCTGGCTGATGACATGCTCGATGCGGCAGGCATCTTCCGTGGCGGTCTGCTCATCAACACCAAGGCTCATCAGGCCGCGGGAGAGGAGCTGGTGGCGCTCATAGATCATCTCTGCGATCGCGCGTCCGCTGTCGGTCAGGTAGATGTAGCCTTCCGGCGTTACGCGGATCTGCTCTTTTTCTCTTAAGTTTTTCATGGCAACGCTGACACTTGATTTTTTAAAGCCAAGTTCTTCTGCAATATCAACACCGCGTACAACGGGTTTTTTCTGACTTAAGACTAAAATGGTTTCCAAATAATTTTCTGCGGATTCGTTCGTTTTCAGCAAGATGTTCACCTCGTTTTTCTAAATAGCTGAAGATTCATAAATATATATACATATAGAATAGCATATTTTTCGGAATAGGGCAATGATGGTTTTTGATGGTTTTTCTTAATTTCAGAAAAGTTGTAAGATTTCAGAAAAAAAAGACAATGAGGATGGAAGAAGAAAAGCAAGATAAAAGATGACAGGGGGCAAAAAGAGAGGTAAAATAGGAAAAAACAATGAAATTTAGATGGAGGTTAGAGCATACCATGGAACAGGTGATAAAGAAAAGACTGCAGCAGGTGATGGATGCGTCCGTTGCAAAAGGAGAGACACCGGGCTGTCTTCTGATGGTGATCAAAGATGGAGAGGAGCAGGTTTATCTGGAGAGCGGATATGCGGATATCGAAGCGAAAAAGCCGGTTTCCCGCGATAATATTTTCCGTCTCTACTCCATGAGCAAGCCGATTACCGCGACGGCCATGATGATTCTGATAGAGCGCGGAATCGTCGATCTGGCGGATCCGGTCAGCAAATATCTGCCGGGCTTCCGGAACCCGGTTGTATGTACAGCGGATGGGAAGATAGAAAAAGCGGAGCGGGAGATCCTTCTGGAGGATATTATGAATATGACATCCGGGCTGACGTACGGCGGAACGGATGAGACGGGACGGCAGACCGATGCACTTTTTCAGGAGGTGATCCACGGACTTAAGGAAGAAAACGGCGGAACGATCAGTACAGTAGAATTTGCAAACCGTCTTGGAAAAGTCCCGCTTCTGTATCAGCCGGGCCAGTCCTGGAGTTATGGAACGTCGGCGGATGTCGTAGGTGCGGTGATTGAGGTGGCAAGCGGCATGCGCTTTGGGGATTTTCTGAAAAAAGAAATTTTCGAGCCGCTCGGCATGAACGATACCGATTTCTGGATTCCGGCAGAAAAGCAGGATCGTCTGGCGAAGGTGTATGACTGCAGGGAGGGACAGCCGTCCGTCCGTTATCTGGACAATAACCTTGGCATTCAGAACGATATGGCGTACCGCCCGGCATATGAGGCAGGCGGAGCAGGCCTTGCATCTACCATCGACGATTATGCGAAATTTACGCAGATGCTGCTGAACGGCGGCACCTATAACGGTGTACAGATTCTCCGTCCGGCGACGGTAAAATTTCTGGGAGGCCACACATTAAGCGCGGTACAGCAGGCAGGCTTTGATAACTGGATCGGTCTGGAAGGATTTTCCTACGGAAATCTGATGCGTGTTCTGGTAGATCCGACGCGTGCGGTAACGCTGGGAAGCAAGGGTGAGTTCGGCTGGGACGGCTGGCTTGGATGCTACATGGAAGTCGTGCCGGAGCAGAATATGACATTTCTGATGATGACCCAGAAAAAAGATGCCGGAACGTACACCCTGTCCCGGAAGATCCGAAATATTATTTTCAGCGAATAACTTTTCATGAGAGTGATTCTCAAGTAAAGCCTTCCGGCCCGTAAGATCAGACGAAAAAAGTGCCGGAAAAGAAACAACTTAACGAATCAGACGGAACATATGAGCAAATTGCTGTAAAACTACGTCGAATTTTGTCTAAAACGGATATTTGCAGTGAGACAGATGTATGCTATTTTAGTGTCAGTCGAAAATGAAGGCGATTTCATTACTACTTTCATAAAAAACAGCAAAAAAGGGATATCGTGTAAGTTTTTGACCGATTTTGAAGGAAATAAAAGAAAGAATTCAAAATCATGAAAAGAAGACCAAAAAGCAGAAAGGATGCAGAAAATATGATTTCGTTACCGTTAAAGTTTGATGAAGTAGAGAGTGTAGAAGAATTTGTAAATATGGTGAAACGCCTGGATTACGACGTTGACGTAAAAATAGGACGATGCGTCTTTGATGCGAAATCCCTGATGAGTGTCCTGATGATCGCCGGAAACCCGGATGCGGTTGTGGAAGCCAATACGAACGATATCGAAGCATTTAAAAAGAAATTTAAGGATTACCTTCAGTAAGAAAAAAGTCGGAAAGGCACTGTGTGTAAGATGCATGGTGTCTTTTTTGATGCACGAAAAAGCGGGTGAAGTATCTTGCCGGGGAGACGTGTGCATGGTAAAATAAAGTCTATTGGGATGGAAATAAGAGAATCAAAAGAACGGGCTGATGTAGAAGAAGTTTTTCGTAAAAAAGGAGGCACAAAGTGGAAGAAGAGAAACTGGAAAGAAGCATCAGAAAATCAGAGATTCCCGGACTTACGAGGGAAGAGGAGGAAGCACAGCTTGCGAAGGTGATCGGGATTGCCGAGCAGAATCTGGAACAGGCGAAGGCGGATATCCGGTCGGCGAATGAGGATCTGGCGGATCTGATGGAGACGTACGACGCAAAAGAGGCGGAAGGCCTGGCGCTCTGGAACAACGCGACGGCGAAGCTGAATGCGTACCAGCACGGCATGGCGCGGCTGGAAAAAGCGAGAAAGAAGCCGTATTTCGGGCGGATTGATTTTCAGGATCCGCGGCTTTCGTTTTTAGAGTCCTATTACATCGGGCGCGTCGGCATTTCCGATGAGAAGGCGGAACCGGTTGTGCTGGACTGGCGGGCACCGATTTCCTCCGTCTATTATGAGAACAGCACCGGGCCGTGCAGCTATACGGTGAGTTCAGAGGGTACTTTTTCGATTGATCTGAAAAGAAAGCGGACGTATGAGATTGAAAATGACCATCTGAAAGACTTTTTTGATTCCGATGTGGTAGCGAACGATGAGCTGCTGACAAAGTATCTGGCGAAGAACAAAAAAGCGGTGCTCGGTGAGATCATTGCGACGATCCAGCAGGAGCAGAACCTCATTATCCGCAGATCCCCGAAGACGAATCTGATCGTACAGGGCGTGGCTGGTTCCGGAAAGACGACGGTGGCGATGCACCGGATTTCGTACATCCTCTATAATTACGAGGAGGACTTCCGGCCGGAGGATTTCTATATCATTGGAAGCAACCGCATTCTGCTGAACTACATTACCAGCGTTCTGCCGGAACTCGATGTGTACGGCATCCGTCAGATGACGATGGAGCAGCTTTTTATCCGGCTTCTGTACGAGGACTGGGACGAAGAAAAGTACACGGTACACACCATCGACCGCGCGGATGAGAAAAACAGCATAAAGGGCGGAAGCGGCTGGTTTTTCGATCTGGAAAATTTCTGCCGTACGTACGAGGCAGAGCAGATTCCGCGGGAGCCGGTGCGGCTGGAAAAAACGGGAACATTGCTTCTGGACGCCGAGTATATTGATAACTATTGCAGGGAGCAGTCCACACTTTCCATGGAAGGAAAGATGCGCATGCTGAACGAGATCCTGCTGGCAAAATTTGAGAACGAGGTTTCGGGAAAAGAAGTGACGTTTCCGGCGCGCGAAAAAAAGGCGCTGAAGCGGAAATACGAGAAATATTTTGGAGATGGAAAATGGCGGGGATCCATTTTTGATCTCTATTTACAGTTTCTGGAGCAGCAGGAGGAGAAAGGAAAAGCGGTGGAAGTGCCGGAAAACTCCTTTGATGTCTATGATCTGGCGGCGCTGGCATACCTCTATAAGCGGATCAAGGAAAACGATCCCGTGCGCGAGGCGAGCCATGTGGTCATCGACGAGGCGCAGGATTTCGGGATGATGGCGTACCAGGTGCTTCATTACTGTCTGCGTGACTGTACGTATACCATTATGGGAGATACGTCGCAGAATATCCATTTTTCCTACGGCCTGAACGACTGGGAGGAGCTGAAAAAGCTGATTCTGACCGGCACGTACGATGCGTTCGGCGTTCTGCGGAAGAGTTACCGGAATACGGTGGAGATCTCCGATTTTGCAAACGAGATTCTGCGGCATGGGGACTTTGCGATCTATCCGGTGGAGCCGGTGCTGCGGCACGGAACGGCGGTGCGGAAAGAAGCATTTGACGATGAAGAGGCGCTGCTCGCCGCGGGTGTTCAGACAATCAAGACATGGCAGGCGCAGGGATATGAGACGATTGCCGTTGTATGCCGGGATGAGGCAGAAGCGGCGGATACGGCGCGGAAGCTGAAACAATACGTGCCGGTTGTGGAGGAGGATCTCGAGACGGCAGAGTTCGGCGAGGGCGTGATGGTGCTCCCGGTGGCATATACGAAAGGTCTTGAGTTCGATGCGGTGCTGCTTCTTGATCCGACGGAAGAAAAATATCCTGAAAATGACGGGCAGGTGAAGCTGCTTTACGTGGCGGCGACGCGGGCACTGCATGAGCTGGCGGTGCTGTATACAGGAGAACTGACGGGAATCCTTGCCAAAGAAGCGCCGAAGGGCCGTCACAATCAGGAATTTGCCATGGAGACGCTGACGAAGGCGAAAGAGTATGAGAAGGTTTCGCTGACGCAGAAGGAGGCGCGTGAGGAGAACCGCGCGATCGGCATTCAGGAGATGGACGAGCGGAACAGCCATGGACCGAAACGGATTGTGATCAAGCCGGAGCAGAGGCCGGGAATGGCGCTTGGAAATACAAGCACGACCGGAACAGCGGTGATGGCAAAAGGCAGTACGGTAACGCGGAGGGCTGCGGCAGAAACGGGAGAAGAAATTGCCGCAAAGACAATGCAGCAGCGTGCACCGGAAGGGGTGTCATCTATTTTTGCTGGTGCGGCTTATCATGGAAAGGCAGGCGGCAAAGCGCCGGGAAGCAGACGGAGTGCAGGAACACAGGCAGGAATGCAATATGGAGCGGGCACGGCCGGAGTGCAGAGTGCAAAAAGACCAGGCGGAGCAGGTATGGTACCAGGAGAAGCCGAGAAGACGGAGCGCCTGAATACCTCACCTTACGCTTTCGGTGCAATCCCGGAAAACGAGCTGCTGCGCATCAAGGGCCATTCGAAGATCAAGTGTGCGGTGAAATGGGCGAAGAAAGGAAAATCGGCGGTTGAGATTGCCAGCATGTACGGCATCTTACGCATCACCCCGATCACGCCGGAGGTGATCCGCATCAGTTTCGTAAAGGGTGTGACCGCAAAAGTGCAGGACACGTACTGGAAGCCGAAGGCAGATACCGCGTTTCCGTGGAGTGCGAAAGAATCGAAGACGGCGGTTCTGGTCGAGACGGAAAAGCTGCGCGTCATGGTAGAAAAAAAGGACGGCGCGGTGCAGTTCCTGACGCCGGACAACAAACCAATCCTTTCCGAGAAGCGTGACGAGCCGCGCATGATCGACGGCGGCATGACATGGACGTTCTTCGACTGGAGCGGTTCCGAAAAGCTGAAAGCAAAAGGCATTCTTTCGACCGAGTGGCTGGATCTGACCGCGAAGGCGCGCTACGTCTCTTTTGGCGGAAAGCAGGCGCGGATGCCGCTGCTTGTTTCGAACCGCGGCTACGGCATTGCGGCCGCCGCGTCCCGGACGGCACTGCTGTGCAATGTACGGACGTTTGGAACGTATCTTCACACCGCAGGGGACGGACAGATTGATTATTACTTCATTCTCGGAAAAGACCGGGAGGAAATTGTAAAACAGTATAAAGAGCTATAAAAGGAGCAGACATTTTATGAAAACTCTGGTAATTGCAGAAAAACCATCCGTGGCACGCGACATTGCGCGCGTACTGGGGTGCAGCAAAAAAGAAAACGGAGCGCTGGAGGGAAACAAGTATATCGTTACCTGGGCGCTCGGCCATCTGGTGACGTTAAAAGATCCGGAAGACTATGACAAAAAGTATAAGGAATGGAATATGGCAGTTCTGCCGATGATGCCGGAAAAACTGCAGATCAAGGTCATTCCGCAGACGGGAAAACAGTACCATGCGGTGACGACACAGCTTGCGCGGAAGGACGTGAATGAGATTGTCATTGCAACCGATGCCGGACGCGAGGGTGAGCTGGTGGCGCGGTGGATTCTCGACAAAGCACATAACCAGAAGCCGTGTAAGCGTCTCTGGATTTCCTCTGTGACGGATAAGGCGATCCGTGAGGGTTTTGCCAATCTGAAGGATGCGAAAGAGTACGACAATCTCTACCGCGCTGCCGTTTCCCGTGCCGAGGCGGACTGGCTCGTCGGCATCAATGCGACGCGGGCGCTGACCTGTAAATACAATGCACAGCTTTCCTGCGGCCGTGTGCAGACGCCGACACTTGCCATGATCGCACAGCGCGAGCAGGAAATCCGTGAATTTGTCCCGAAACCGTATTACACGGTGACGGCCGCGGCGGGCGGTGTGGTCTACACCTGGAAAGATGAAAAATCGGGCGGCACAAGAATCTCCGATCCGGAAAAGGCAAAGCAGATCGCAGAGAAGGCAAAACGGTATCCGCTTGTCTTACAGAACGTAGAAAAGAAGAAAAAGCAGAAAGAAGCGCCATTGCTCTACGATCTGACGGAGCTGCAGCGCGATGCGAGCGCACGGTTCGGCTATTCGGCAAAACAGACGCTGAATCTGATGCAGAGCCTCTATGAGACCCATAAAGTCCTTACGTATCCGCGGACAGATTCACGGTATCTGACGAAAGATATTGTGCCGACGTTAAAAGAGCGGCTGGATGCGGTCAGCATCGGCCCGTACAAAGCACTGGCCCAGCAGGCGAAGCGCAGTCCGCTGAACGGAAAGCTCTTCTTTGTCAATGATGCGAAGGTTTCCGATCACCATGCCATTATCCCGACGGAGCAGTACGTGCAGTTATCCGCACTCTCGAACGAGGAGCGCCGCATTTATGATCTTGTTGTGCGTCGTTTTCTTGCGGTACTGCTGCCGCCGTGTGTATATGAAGAGACGGTGATCCGGGCTTCCATCGAAAAGGAATGCTTTACTGCGCGCGGAAAGCGCATGGTCGAGAAAGGCTGGCAGGAGGCGTACGAGGATAACCGGTACGACGAAGAGGATGAGGCGAAAGAAGAGGTGCGGGAGCAGAATCTGCCGCTTCTGGAGGCAGGCATGAAGATCGGGCAGCCGAAGATCAGTCTCCGCGAAGGAAAGACAAAACCTCCGGCACGCTTCACGGAAGGCACGCTGCTCTCCGCGATGGAAAATCCGGTCCGCTACATGGAAAACCGCGACAGCAGCCTGGTAAAAACGATCGGTGAGGCGGGCGGCCTTGGAACGGTTGCGACCCGTGCGGATATCATCGAGAAGCTGTTCCGCAGCTTTCTGCTGGAGAAAAAAGGCAATGAGATCTATCTGACCTCGAAAGCACGCCAGCTTCTGAAGCTGGTTCCGGCGGATTTGAAAAAGCCGGAGCTGACGGCAAGCTGGGAGATGCAGTTAAACGACATTGCAAAGGGAAAGAAGCGGCGCGATGTGTTTATGAAGGAGATCCGCAGCTACACGGTGGAACTGATCGATGAGATCAAGACGGAAGAGGGAACGTTCCGCCACGACAACCTGACGAACAAGAAGTGCCCGAACTGCGGAAAACGGCTGCTTGCGGTGAATGGAAAGAACGCAAAACTGCTCGTCTGCCAGGACAGAGAGTGCGGCTACCGCGAGACGGTTTCCCGCACGACGAATGCGAGATGCCCGGTCTGCCATAAGCGCATGGAGATGATCGGAAAGGGCGAGGATGCGACGTTTGTCTGCGCCTGCGGCCACAAAGAGCGCATGACAAAATTCCAAGAGCGCCGCAAAAAAGAGGGCGGCGGCGTGACGAAGCGCGATGTGGCAGCTTATATGAAGAAACAGAAAAAAGAGGCCGAAGAGCCGGTGAACAATGCGTTTGCCGCGGCATTAAAAGGAATTAAATTATAAAAAAGGGAGCGAGTTCTGCCGAAAATCAAAAAACGGCGGAACCCGCTTCTTTTGTTAAAATCGTTGAGGAAAAGGTCAAAAAAAGTGATTGTTTTATGCAGAGTTATGCCGTAAAATAGAAACAAATGATATAAGAAACAGGAAAATTCTGAAAATAACAACAGGGAGGTTTTTCAATGAAACAGACAGATCTGGAAAAACTGCTGGCGGATATGTCGCTGAAAGAGAAAGTAGATCAGATGCTTCAGTTAAGCGGAGCATTTTACCTCGGGGATGAAAACAGCGTCCTGACCGGCCCGGCAAATGACATGGGAATCGGAAAAGAGGACCTGGAGATGGCCGGTTCCATTCTCGGTGCAGCCGGTGCCGATACGATGAAAAAACTGCAGGATGACTACATGGCAAAACAGCCGCATCACATCCCGATGCTGTTCATGATGGATGTCATTCACGGCATGAAGACCATTTTCCCGGCGCCGCTGGCGCAGGGAGCCACTTTTGATCCGGAGCTCTCCGGCGAGTGCGCGTCTGCAGCCGCAAAAGAAGCATCCGCGGCCGGACTTCACGTTACCTTTTCTCCGATGGTTGACCTTGTGCGCGATGCGAGATGGGGCCGCGTTGTAGAATCCACAGGCGAAGATCCGTACCTGAACAGCCGCTTTTCCGAGGCGATCGTAAAAGGCTTCCAGGGCGATGATTTAAAAACACCGGGAAAAGTTGCCTCCTGCATCAAACACTTTGCAGGCTACGGCGGAGCAGTCGCAGGAAGAGATTACAACACCGTAGAGCTCTCAGAGCATACCTTCCGTGAATTCTATCTTCCGGCATACAAAGCAGGCATCGATGCGGGCGCAGCGATGGTGATGACATCATTTAACACGATCAACGGCGTTCCGGCGAGCACCAACAAATGGCTGATGCGCGATATCCTGCGCGGCGAGATGGGATTTGACGGCGTGCTGATTTCTGACTTTGCAGCCATTCTGGAAACCGTTGCCCACAGAAGCTCGAAAGATGCCGCCGATGCAGCGAAAAAAGCGCTGGAGGCAGGCGTGGATATTGATATGATGACATCCGTTTACGCCGCAAACCTCTGCCGTCTCGTAGAAGAAGGTGAAGTGGACGAGCATCTGATTGACGAGTGCTGCCTGCGGATTCTGGAACTGAAAAACAAACTGGGACTGTTTGAAAATCCATATAAAGATGCGGATGCCGAGAAAGAGAAAGCATACAACCTCTGCCCGGAGCACCGTGCACTGGCGAAAAAAGCAGCGGAAGAATCCTTCGTCCTGCTGAAAAACGACGGCGTACTGCCGCTCGACACTTCGAAAAAGATCGCATTTGTCGGCCCGTACACCAACAATCGTGAAATCAAGAGCAGCTGGTCCTTCACCGGCGACAGCAAGGACTGCGTGACGATTCAGGAAGCAGCCGAGAAAGTCTTCGACGCATCACGCACCACGTATGCAGAAGGATGCCCGGTTATCGGAAACGATGTGGAGCTGATCGGATTTACCGAGACGACACCGAAAAAATACAGTGAGGAAGAGCTTGCTGCCATGGAGCAGAGCGCACTACAGGCAGCAAAAGAGGCCGATCTCGTGGTAATGCCGATGGGTGAGCATTATCTGCAGAGCGGCGAGGCGACCAGCCGTGCCATGATCGATGTGCCGGAAATCCAGATGGAGCTGTTCCGCAAAGTGCTGGCCGTCAACCCGAATGTGGTTGTCGTTCTGTTCAACGGCCGCCCGCTGGATCTGCGGGAAATCAGCGCTAAAGCAAAAGCCATTCTCGAGGTATGGTTCCCGGGAACCGAGGGCGGAAGCGCTGTTGTGGATGTCCTGACCGGAAAGAAAAATCCGTCCGGCAAGCTGCCGATGAGCTTCCCGTACTGCGTGGGCCAGGCACCGGTCAGCTACAACGAGTATTCCACCGGAAGACCGAATCTGCCGGGCATGAAAGAGCGGTTCCGCTCCAAATATCTTGACATTCCGAATGCACCGCTGTATCCGTTCGGTTATGGTCTTTCCTACACGACATTTGCCGTTTCGGATGTCGTGCTTGACCAGAACGAGATGGATAAGAATGGCAGAATTGCAGCAAAAGTAACCGTGAAGAATACCGGTGATGCTGCAGGCTGCGAGGTTGTTCAGATGTACATCCGCGATGATTATTCCGATGTGGTTCGTCCGGTGAAAGAGCTGAAAGGTTTCCGGAAAGTAGAGCTTGCCCCGGGTGAGGAGCAGGAGGTTACGTTCTATATTACCGAAGAGGATCTGCGCTACTACCGGCTCGACGGAACCTTCGGCAGCGAGCCGGGTACCTTTACGGTGATGATCGGCAACAGCAGCACGACGGAAAACAGTGCAGTATTTACATTAAAATAAATTGGGAAAAGAAGGGTGAAACTTATGGAGAAAACAACGAAAAACGGAATCCACCGGATCCGCCAGGAGGGCGGAAAAACGATCGCCTGGGCAGAGGAGTCCGGAGTTAAGGTACTGGAAAAAGACGGGTATTACTTTAAAGACCTGGCAAAAACCGGCGAACTGCTGCCGTACGAGGACTGGCGTCTCTCCGATGAGGAGAGAGCCGCAGACCTTGCAGGGCGTCTTTCCATCGAGGAGATCGCTGGTCTTATGCTGTACTCACCGCACCAGGCTGTACCGCCGATGCCGGGCGGTCCGTTCCAGGGAACGTTTGACGGAAAAACGTATCTGGAATCCGGCAAAGAACCGTATGCGATTTCCGATCAGCAGAAAGAATTTCTGGAGGACGAGCACATCCGCCATATCCTGCTGACGAACGTGGAAAGCCCGGAGATTTCCGCAAAATGGAGCAATGAGCTGCAGAAACGGGCAGAGACACTGCCGTATGGTATTCCGATCAACCTCTCCTCTGATCCGCGGAACGGAGCAAAGGATTCCGGCGCAGAGTTCAAGAGCGGCGGAAGCGAGATCAGCAAATGGCCGGAGGGTGTCGGCTTTGCAGCATGCTTTGACCCGGAAGTAGCCGGACAGTTTGCAAAGGATGCCTCCCGTGAATACCGGGCACTCGGCATCACAACGGCACTCGGACCGCAGATCGACCTCTGCACCGAGCCGAGATGGATGCGCTTTGTCGATACGTTAGGCGAAGAAGTGGAGATGTCCAAAAAGCTTACCAAAGCGTACTGTGACGGTATGCAGACAACGGAAGGGGAAGCAGACGGCTGGGGAAAAGACAGCGTCAACACGATGGTCAAACACTGGCCGGGCGGCGGCACCGGAGAGGCCGGACGCGATGCACACTATGCATTCGGACAGTTTGCCGTTTATCCGACCGGAAATTTTGAGGAGCATTTAAAACCGTTTACCGAGGCAGCCTTCCACCTGGACGGACCGACCGACTGCGCATCCGCGGTTATGCCGTACTACACCGTATCCTACGGCGTGGACAAGAAAAACGGCAAGAACGTCGGAAACTCCTACAGCGAGTACCTGATCAAGGATCTGCTGCGCGGAAAATATGAATTCAAAGGCATTGTCTGCACCGACTGGGGCATCACCCAGGATCCGGAGAAGACGATTGAGGGATTTGGAAGCCGCTGCTACGGCGTGCAGGATATGACCGAGGCAGAACGGTGTCTGCTGGCGATCACAAACGGCGTTGACCAGTTCGGCGGAAACAGCGAGTCCGGTCCGATTGTCGAGGCATATAAGATCGGCTGTGAGAAATACGGCGAGAAAGCGATGCGTGAGCGCATGGAGCTGTCCGCCAAACGTCTTCTGATCAATATTTTCCACTGCGGCTTGTTTGAGGACCCGTATCTTGATCCGGAAGAATCCGCAAAGATTGTAGGATGCGAAGAGTTCTGCCGCCATGGCTATGAGGCACAGAAGAAATCCATCGTCCTGCTGAAAAACAGTGCGAAACGCGCACCGGAAGGACAGAAGGGTGTGCTGCCGCTGAAGAAAGGTTTGAAGGTTTATATTCCGGAGAGAAAGATCGGACCGTCCAAAGCGTTCTTCCGCATCGATCTGCCGGCAAAAACCGAAGATCCGCTGCCGGATGGACTGCCGTCCAAGTACGGTACACGCGTGGCATCACCGGAGGAGGCCGATGTGGCGCTGGTATTTATCGAAAGCCCGGCATGCAACCCGTATTCCACCGAAGATCTTGCGAACGGCGGCAACGGCTATCTGCCGATTACACTGCAGTACCGCCCGTATACGGCGAAAAAAGCGCGTGAGGTGAGCATTGCCGGCGGTGATTTCCGCGAGAATTTCACGAACCGCAGCTATCTTGGAAAGACAAACACTGCCTACAACGAGGCTGATCTCGACAATATTCTCGAATGCCGCCGCGCGATGGGCGACAAGCCGGTGATCGTCTGCGCAACCGTCAACAACCCGATGGTGATGCATGAATTTGAAGCTGAAGCCGATGCGATCGTCGCAGAGTTCGGTGTTTCGAGAGCCGCTGTGCTCGACGTTGTTTTCGGCGGTTACAACCCGACCGGCCGTCTGCCGATCCAGATGCCGAAGGATATGGATGCGGTTGAGGAGCAGAGCGAGGACCGTGCGTTGGATATGGAAACCTATATTGACAGCGAAGGACATAACTATGACTACGGTTATGGCATGAATTACGAAGGCGTTCTTCCTGCATGGAAAAAGTAAAAGAATAACAGAAAACCTGATCGGCACCGGGACCGCGTGTGTTTCGGTGCCGATATTGGAAACAAAAGACAGAATAAGGAGGACTTAAAAAGAGATGATTGTTCCAAAATATTTCGAAGATTTCGATCACCTGCATGTGAATACCATGCCGAACCGTGCCTACTACATTCCGGCATCCCGCCGCATGGAGGATCTGGTGGAGAACCGGGAGGCGTCGGACCGCTTTTTTCTGCTTTCCGGCGACTGGAAATTCCGCTATTTTACCAGTGTTTACGATGTAAAAGAGGAGTTTTTCGCAGAAGGATACGACACTTCTGTATTCGAGACGATTCCGGTGCCGTCCGTCTGGCAGAATTATGGCCATGACCACCATCAGTATACGAACGTCCGCTACCCGTTCCCGGTGGATCCGCCGTATGTGCCGTATGAGAACCCGTGCGGTGCGTACGTGAGAACGTTCGAGTGGAAAAAACAGGAGGAAGCACCGAGGGCATTCCTGAATTTTGAGGGCGTGGATTCCTGTTTCTACGTGTGGATGAACGGCAGCTTCGTCGGCTACAGCCAGGTGTCTCATTCTACGAGTGAATTTGATGTAACAGACTTCTTAAAAGATGGCACCAACACCATCGCCGTACTGGTGCTGAAATGGTGCGATGGAAGCTATCTCGAGGATCAGGACAAATTCCGCATGAGCGGCATTTTCCGCGATGTCTATCTGCTTGCAAGACCAGAAAAAGGCATCCGCGATTACTTTGTAAAGGCAGCGCCGGACGCATCGTACCAGAATGGAGAAGTTTCGATTGCGATTACCTGGAATGACGGGGAACCGCAGGAAGGAACGGCAAAGCTGTTTGATACAGAAAATCATCTTGTGGCAGAGGCAGCGTTTGGCGGCGATACGGTTCAGATGCATGTAAAAGATGCACATCTGTGGAATGCCGAGGAGCCGTATCTGTATACGCTGGTGCTGGAGACGGCGGGTGAGGTGATCACTGATCATGTCGGCATCCGTGAGATCCACGCGAAGGACGGTGTGCTGTACCTGAACGGCGTGAAGATCAAATTCCACGGAACAAACCGCCACGATAGCGATCCGGTGACGGGATTTGCAATCAGCCTTGCACAGATCAAAAAAGATCTGAAGGTAATGAAAGAGCACAACATCAATGCGATCCGGACCAGCCATTACCCGAATGCGCCGTACTGTTATCAGCTTTATGACCGTCTCGGTTTTTATGTCATCGATGAGGCGGACAATGAGAGCCACGGCACAGAGGAAATTTATGCGAATTACACGAGCTGGGAAGAGTATGCGAAGAACTGGAATAAACTAATTGCGAACAATCCGGTATTTACCGAGGCAACCGTAGACCGCACACAGCGTTGCGTAGAGCGCGATAAAAACCGCCCGAGCGTTGTCATCTGGTCGATGGGAAATGAGTGCGCATACGGCTGTACCTTCGAGGCGGCCTTAAAGTGGACGAAGGAATTTGATCCGACGCGTCTGACGCACTATGAGTCGGCACGGTATGTGGATGATCCGAAGAAATACGATTACAGCAACCTCGACCTCTACAGCCGCATGTATCCATCACTCGAGGAGATCAAAAAAGAGCTGGTGGAGTACGGGGATAAGCCGTATATCATGTGCGAATACTGCCATGCGATGGGCAACGGCCCGGGAGATCTTGAAGATTACTTTGAACTGATCCACAGCGAGGAGAAGATGTGCGGCGGCTTTATCTGGGAGTGGTGCGACCACGCGATTGATATGGGAAAAACGATCGAGGGAAAGAAGATGTACGCGTACGGCGGCGACCACAACGAGTATCCGCACGACGGCAACTTCTGCATGGACGGACTTGTTTATCCGGACCGCACACCGCATACGGGGCTGATGGAATTTAAAAACGTGTATCGTCCGGTGCGCGTGACGGGATATGATGCCGAAAAGGGTACACTGACCATCAAAAACTATATGAATTTTGTGAATCTGAAAGATTACGCTGTGCTCGGCTATGAGGTGCTTGTGGACGGCGAAGTGACGGAGAGCGGCAAGATTACAGATGAAGCACTGCTGGAGCTTGCGGCAGGCTGTGAGAAGACGATTCCGCTTGCCATTTCCGTGCCGGAGCAGGGAAAATGTGCGCTGAAGGTTACCTGGTATCAGAAACAGGCCACTGAGGTGCTGCCGGAGCAGTTCGAACTGGGATTTGAAGAAGTTCCGGTGAAAACGAAAGATAATCAGAACCAGAAGGCAAAAGAGATGATGAAGCGCCCGGAGGGAACGGCTTCGTTTGGATGGAAAGAGGACGATCATTATCTGACGGTATCGACGGAACAGTTCAGCTATACCTATAATAAGTTCACCGGCCTGTTCGAGGAAATGTGCTATGCCAACCAGAATCTGCTCGACCGCCCGATGGAGCTGAACATCTGGCGTGCGCCGACAGACAATGACCGCAATATCAAGAATACCTGGATGCGTGCGCAGTATGACCGCACCGTGACGCGGGCGTATGAGACAACGGCAAAAGAAGAAAACGGCTGCGTGGAGATCGAGACAAGCTATTCGATTTCGTCTCCGGCTCTGCAGCGGATCCTTGCAGGTGTGATCAAATGGACAATTTACAGCGACGGAACGACCGATGTCCATGTAGAAGCAAAGAAAGACCCGGTATTCCCGGTTCTGCCGCGTTTTGGCCTGCGCCTATTCCTGCCGGAATCGTTTGCAAAACTGACCTACTGCGGCCTCGGCCCGGTGGAGAGCTACGTGGATAAGCACCAGGCAAGCTATCACGGCGTTTTCCACAGCACACCGGCAGAACAGCAGGAAGACTATATCCGCCCGCAGGAGAACGGCAGCCACTATGACTGTGATTACGCAAGCCTTGCCAATGACCGCGTGGTGCTGACGGCAGTGGGAGAGAAAACGTTCTCCTTCCAGGCATCCGTTTATACGCAGGAGGAGCTGACGGAAAAAGCGCATAACTATGAGCTTAAGCCGTGCGGAAGCACTGTTTTCTGCATTGACTACCGCCAGGCGGGAATCGGATCGGCAAGCTGCGGACCGATGCTGCTGGAGAAGTATCAGTTGAAAGAAAACGAAATAAAATTCGCCGTACGGCTGAAACCGGAACTGCTGTAAGACGATTGCAGAAAAAAAAGCTGCTTCATCTTCCGAAAAGGGGGGAGTGAAGCAGCGTTTTTTGTATGGGGGATAGGAAAAAGTCTGAATAAACCTATTGATACGGTATGAATATGGGTATATAATGGATGAAATTACAATTCAGATTCACAGATTCTGGAAAATCAGGGAAGAAAAAGGAGAAAACAGATCATGAGTGAAATTACAAGAGACGAGGCGTTTGCCTTATTAAAAAAATACAACAAAGATCCCTTCCATATTCAGCATGCGCTTACCGTAGAGGCTGTGATGAAATGGTATGCGAGAGAACTCGGCTATGGAGCAGAAGAGGGGCACTGGGGAATTGTCGGCCTGCTGCATGATATTGATTTTGAACTGTATCCGGCCGAGCACTGTCTGAAAGCGCCGGAACTTCTGCGGGAAGGCGGCGTATCGGAGGATATCATTCATGGTGTTGTATCACACGGATACGGCATTACCATCGAGTGCGGCGTGACGCTGGATGTGGAGCCGGTTCACGAGATGGAAAAGGTGCTGTTTGCCGCAGATGAGCTGACAGGCCTGATCTGGGCGGCTGCGCTGATGCGGCCTTCGAAGAGTACAAAAGATATGGAACTGAAATCCCTGAAGAAAAAATATAAGAGCAAAGGCTTTGCGGCTGGATGTTCGCGGGAAGTCATTGAGCGGGGCGCCGAGCAGCTCGACTGGCCGCTGGAAAAACTGCTGACTATGACAATGCAGGCCATGGCTGACAGCGAGGATGAGATCAACCGGGAAGTAGAAGCGGAGCAGAACGCATAAAAAACTGCCCGAATTTCGACAGAAAAACTGGAATTCGGGCAATTTTTTTATGCATGGCGCATCTTTTTCCCAGGCATTACCATTTTTTTTTCGTCAGACGGTAAAATTCTACATGATTTCCAATGAATTTTTGAACCAGAGATACGGTTCGTCCCGTCATAAAAGCACAGAAGAAAGTTCCGATGCCGATTCCGTAAAGATGGTGAAGGATTACAAGGGACAGGATTACGGTCGTTGTCAGACAGGTGAGATCAAAGGTTGTCTTGATCTGGTTATACTTTTTATGCAGAAGTTCCGACAGATCCCGCGGAAAAATATCGGTCGGGACAATCGGCAGCAGGCAGTTGTTGGCGAGGCAGATGCCGAAGCACATCAGAAGAAATCCGGTGAAAAAGCAGACCACATTCAGCAACAGAACATTTGGCAGCAGGGTAACCCAGGTATTGTGTACATCGATCATTTTTCCGAATCCGATGCCGACAACAAAAGAAAACAGATAGCCGGGACAGAACGAACGCTTCAGGACCATCAGGGTGATGACAAGCAGCGTTTGAAAGATATAGTTCCACGTTCCGAAACTGAAAACTGGAAACGCTGTGCTGAGGATGAGCGGCACGGAGGAAATTGTTGAAATTCCAAATACGCTTTTTGACATCAGATCAATGGCAAGAGGGTTGATCAGAAGCACGATCAGAAGCGCCGCTTCGCCTGGAAGATGAAATTTTCTGGTATTCATGAGTAAAAATCCTTCTTTCCTGAGAATGAAATTACGTTAAGGTCTTGAAACTATGCTTATTATAGACACAGAAACCGATAAAAACAAATGATTATTTTGAATAAATTGATTCTAAAATTAAATGAAAAGTGGTATGATAGATGCAGAACAGGAAAAGAGGCTATCTATGAATATCGAGTATTTAAAATATTTTGCAGAGCTGGCAAAACTGCAGCACTATGGAAAAGCGGCAAAAGCGCTGAATATTTCCCAGCCGGGGCTCAGCCATGCGATCAAGACACTGGAGGACGAGTACGGTGTTCCGCTCTTCCAGAAAGAAGGACGAAACGTGAGCCTGAGCCGCTACGGAAAAGAATTGATGCAGGATGTCGAGGAGATTCTGGACGCATATCTTCGAATGGAGGAGCGGGCGGCAGGCCTTCGGACGGAAGAAAAGACAGTGCGGATCGGAACCGTATATCCGCTCGCGGCAGGAACAATACCACATATGCTGCGGGAATTCGGCGCGACCTTCCCGTTTATCATCTACAACCGCCTGACCCCAGAGATCGAGGAGGGTCTGCTGGATGGAAAATACGATATCGGCTTCTGCTCAGAACTGCTGAAATCCGAAGAACTCGAATATTATCCCCTCCGGGAATCTTACATCGCGGCCGCCGTCCCGGAAGGTCATCCGCTGGAGGGGAAAGAGAACATCACACTAAAAGAAGCAGCCAAGTATCCGCAGGTCATGTTTTCCAGGACGAGCGGCTTCCGCAGCCTCCAAGAGCAGATCTTCGCCGAACAGGGCATCCAGGTAAAATCCGTGTGTGAGGCCGAAGAAATCGAAGTCCTCACCGGCCTTGTGGAAAATGGTTTTGGAATATCTATCCTCCCCTACATGGACATCGTCCGCCTCCATCACATCACCGCAATCCCGGTGCAGACCTCAAGCTGGAAATCAAAATTCTACATCGCCAGAAGAAAATACGGAATCCGCACAGCGCAGGAAGAGGCGTTTTTTCAGCATTGGAGGAAATGACGGGCAGGAAATTTTATGGTATAGTAAAACAAAATCTAAGTGAAAAAGGTGAGATACAAAATGATCAGTGAAAAAATTTTTGAGCTAATTCTTCGAAACGGCATGACCCAGAAAGAATTCTCCGAAGAAACCGGAATTTCCCAGAGCACCATCAGCGACTGGAAAAGAAAGGGCACGAATCCGTCGGCGGATAAAATACTGAAAATCTGCGAAGTGCTGAAGGTTACGCCGTATGAACTTCTGGGGGAAAATGAGACAGAGCGAAATGCGGGAAATCCGGAAATGAGCGCAGGAAATGAAACAGAAAAAATCATTCTGGAAGGCTTTCGGAATCTGTCAGACAGAAAAAAAGAACGAATCCTGGGATATCTGGCAGCATTGCAGGAGGATTAAGATGAAACAGAAACCATCCTATCTGCCAAAGAAATATAAGTATTCTGCCCGTTCCGGCAATCTGAAAGCGGAGGCAGTGGGGGTTGTGAAAGGGGAGAAGCATTTTCCGGTTTTTGAAGGAGATGTTGTTTTTAAACCGCTTACAAAATCTAAACCGCTGTCTACGCCGCTGTTCGCCTATGCTGAGGTTTTCTGGTCATGGGTGATTGATGCGTATTTTATGCCGGCGCCGCAGTATCAGCTTGCGTTTTGCGAAGGGTATGAGGCGGAGGTGGAGAAATATTACGATTATGGAACAGTTTCACCGATGATTTACGGGGAAGGAGAACATCTGCTGAATCTGCTGGAGTTCTTTCGAAAATATCCTGACGACAAAGTCCATATTGATGACTACGTCAATTACTGCCAGATGTTCTACGACTACACCGAAATCCTCGAATCCGACTATTTCCAGACCCACCCGGCGATGGCGGAGGAGCTGGTACTGCAGATTCTCGTTTCGATTTTGAAAGGCGATCAGAACTACCATTACGAAAACATCGCATTTGTCTGCCGTGAAGACGATAAGATTCTGCGTCTGGCGCCGATGATTGATCATGAGTTTTCAACATATTTCATGTTCCCGGACAGCATGCCGCGGCAGATGTACTGGTTTGAACAGCTTGCGCGGTCCATTCAGGGGGATGAAGTACAGCTGGGAGAGTTTGATTATCTGACGAACGAAACAGAACGTCATCTGATGGAAAAAAGCGCAACATGTCTGCACAAAAATCTGATATACATCAGAGAACATTATCCTGAAGTCTGTCAGGTGTTTCTGGAAAAATTGAGCAGACTGGAAAAGGATCTAAAAGAAAAGAAAGAGCTGTTTGAACTGGAAAAAGGCCCGGGCTACCCCGAGACGGCCAATTCAGATGCTTATCTGATCGGCAAAGCACGGTACAAAGACCATGACGAAAAAAAAGCCAGAGAGTATGAAGTGAAATACAGCGGAAAAGAAAAGCAGATCAATTTTGAAGTCGTAAACAGCGTATCGGTTTATGAAATCAAAAAAATTATACAGCAGATGCGGGAAATCCTCGAAAAATAAGCATCCGCAACCGCCCGCGCCGCCGAGATGGCAGGAATCGGAGCCGAAACCGGAACGATCGAGCCGGGAAAATGTGCAGACTTCATCGTCACCGCAAAGAATCCGCTCGAAGATCTCCGTGCTCTGCGCCAGATCGAAATGGTTGTCGCGAAGGGAAGAAAAATCGACCATCCGCAGGTAAAACGTAATCCGGTCGTGACGGCGGAGCTGGATAAATTTCTGGTGGATTAAAAACAGGATGGAGAAGACAAACAAGATGGAAGAAACGAAAGAAACACAGGAAAGCTTACAGCGAAAAAGAGAACAGGCCCTGCAGCGGCTCCGCAAGGAGCGGACAGAAGAAGCCCTATGGGACTGTGTTACTGCGTATCAGGATTTTGAGTTCCATACGTATTCCGGTCTGCCGTATTCCTACCATATGAAATACGGCAGAAGCGGCACCTATACAAAAGAGCTCTGGATCAACCGCAGAGAAAAAAGCAAAAGTCTTGTCTGGAGCTCCGTCCGGAGTGCATATCAGAAAGTGCTGGAATTACAGCAGGAGAGCGAAAGACCGGTTGTCGAGCGCCCGAAAGCGCTGGGCGATATCCGTGGAATCACGTATATTTACGGCATCTTTTACGAGTTTGCCCTGCTGGAAATGCCGGAAAAAGCAAAAGAAAAAATTGCTCTGCAGACAGCAGGACAAAAATCGCCGGGAAAATAAATTTTTCGCCCATGCAGGTCTTGACAACCACGCATTGGGTGATATAATCTAAAACTATCGGGAGCCAAAAAGCACCGAACACAAAAAACAAAGCGTAGAAGAGACGAGTAAATCACAGCGAATGTGACAGAGAGAAACCCCGTTTTGTGGTGCAAGGGTTTTAACAGGAACGTGATCGAAGACCAGCTCTGAGCGGCCCCAATCCGGCCCGGTGATTCCGTTATCGTCAAATGAAGTGGTTTGAAAAAACAAAATGGGTGGAACCGCGGTGAATGAAAATACATCGTCCCTTTTGACAGCATAAGCGTGTCAGAAGGGACTTTTTTGTTGCTGTAAAAAGTATAAAAATTCTGAAACACGCTTGCGAAAAATATACAAAGAAAGAGGTAAAGCAAATGATCATCACACTGAAAGATGGAAGTACCAAAGAGTACTCCGAACCGAAATCCATCATTGAGATCGCAGCAGACATCAGCGAAGGCCTTGCAAGAATGGCCTGTGCAGGTGAAGTAAACGGCGAAGTAGAAGACCTTCGTACCGTCATCGACAAGGACTGCAATCTTTCCATTCTGACCTTCAACGATGAAGGCGGAAAAGCAGCATTCCGTCACACTACATCCCATATCATGGCACAGGCCATCAAGAGACTGTACCCGGATACCAAACTGGCCATCGGACCGTCCATCGCAGACGGATTCTACTACGATGTAGACAGAGAGACTCCGCTCACCAGCGAAGACCTTGAAAAAATCGAAGCAGAGATGAAGAAAATCGTAAAAGAGGATCTGAAACTGGAGCGCTTCGAACTGCCGAGAGCAGAAGCCATCGCCTTCATGAAAGAAAAAGAAGAGCCATATAAAGTAGAACTGATCGAAGATCTGCCGGAAGACGCAGTCATCAGCTTCTATCGCCAGGGTGAATTCACGGACCTGTGCGCAGGCCCTCATCTGATGAGCACAAAGCCGGTCAAAGCCTTCAAACTGACCAGCCTTGCAGGTGCATACTGGAGAGGCAGCGAGAAAAACAAGATGCTGCAGAGAATCTACGGAACTGCATTCACAAAGAAAGCAGAGCTCGAAGAGTACCTCCACATGATCGAGGAAGCAAAGAAACGTGACCACAGAAAACTCGGAAAAGAGCTCGGCCTGTTTATGATGAGTGAGGACGGCCCGGGATTCCCGTTCTTCCTTCCAAAAGGAATGGATCTGAAAAATGCACTGATGGATTACTGGCGTGAAATCCACAGAAAAGCAGGATACGTAGAAATCTCCACTCCGATCATCCTGAACCGTCGTCTGTGGGAGACCTCCGGTCACTGGGATCACTACAAAGAAAACATGTATACCACCGTCATCGACGATGAAGATTATGCAATCAAACCGATGAACTGCCCGGGCGGCGTTCTCGTTTACAAATCCGAGCCTCGTTCCTACCGTGATCTGCCGCTGCGTCTGGCAGAGGTTGGCCTGGTACATCGTCATGAGAAATCCGGCCAGCTGCACGGCCTGATGCGTGTACGCTGCTTCAACCAGGACGATGCCCATATCTTCATGACACCGGAGCAGATCAAAGATGAAATCAAAGGCGTTGCAAACCTGATTGACCAGGTTTACAAACTGTTCGGATTCAAATATCACGTAGAGCTGTCCACCCGTCCGGAAGACAGCATGGGAAGCGATGAGGACTGGGAGGTAGCAACCGAAGGTCTCCGCGGCGCACTCGATGATCTTGGCCTTGACTATGTAGTCAACGAAGGCGACGGCGCATTCTATGGCCCGAAGATCGACTTCCATCTGGAAGACTCCATCGGAAGAACGTGGCAGTGCGGTACCATCCAGCTTGACTTCCAGCTGCCGCAGAGATTCGAACTGGAATACACAGGAGCAGACGGAGAGAAACATCGTCCGATTATGATCCACCGTGTTGTTTACGGTTCTGTTGAGCGTTTCATCGGTATCCTGATCGAGCACTTTGCAGGTGCATTCCCAACCTGGCTTGCACCGGTACAGGTAAAGGTTCTGCCAATCTCCGACAAATACGCAGATTACGGCAAGAAGGTTCTGGACGCCCTTCACGAGGCAGGCATCCGCGCAGAGATGGATACCCGTTCCGAGAAGATTGGATATAAGATCCGTGAGGCACAGGGACAGAAGATTCCATACATGCTGATCGCCGGAGCAAAAGAGGAAGAGGCAGGTCTTGTATCTGTCAGAAGCCGTTTTGCAGGTGATGAAGGCCAGAGAAGCCTGGAGCAGTTTATCGCAGATATCAAAGAAGAAATCGCAAGCCGCGTTAACCGCCCGGTTACTGTTGAAACAAAAGAAAATAAATAAGGTAGGTGTCAAAAAAATTGACACCTATGATACCAGATTGCTCCGTACTTCGTACTCCCGCAATCTTCAAAACATTCGTACTCCGCTCATTTTTCTTCGAAAAATGGCTACTTACTCATGTTTTGGCGTGTCCAAAATTTAAAAATCCTCGTGCAAGCTTTGCTTGCGTCGGATTTCCAAACTTTGGACACTGGTATTATCAAATAAATAAGGCATAAAAAATTACCTCTTGGAAATAATGGTTTCTATGCGGGCGAAACCGCAGAAAACTAAATTTCAGGAGGTAATTTATTATGCCAGCATTAAGTTGTTCTGCTATGACCTGTGTTTACAACCAGAACGAGCTCTGTTCCAAAGGAGATATCCGCGTAGGCGGAAGCGGAGCCAAAAGCTCCATGGAAACGTGCTGCGAGAGCTTCAAGGAGCGCGGTGAGGGCACGATGTCCAACTCCACCGGCTGCGGCTGTACGAAAATCGGTGTCGACTGCAAGGCGCAGAACTGTACCTTTAACGACAACTGTAAATGCGAAGCCGGAGATATCCATATCGCCGGAGACAGCGCATGCAGCTGCCAGGAAACCGAGTGCAGCTCCTTCCGCTGTGGCTGCGGGAAATAAATACGAAAAAATGCGAAAATCAGTATTGACAACAGGATGGGAGAGTGCTATACTGCAATAGTCTGAGAAAAAGAAAGTAGAGTATCCACTCTCACCCTAGCGCAAACACGCGACTACGGTTCAATATTGATCTTAAGTTCTCTTTGTGTAGAGATTTATGTACAATGTTAAGTGGATAGTCTGTCTATCCACTTTTCTTGCGTTATCAGTCAAATCCGGTCCGGTGAGCCGAGTTTGATTTCGTTACACCGCAAAATGCGGGAACACAGTCTTTTATAATGATGGAGGTGCACTACAATTAGCGAATTAATGATTAATGAGCAGATCAGAGACAGAGAAATTCGTCTGATCGGTCAGAACGGAGAACAGCTTGGAATTATGTCTGCCAGAGATGCATACCTGAAAGCACAGGAAGCAGGTCTGGATCTTGTGAAAATTGCTCCGACAGCGAAACCGCCGGTTTGCAAAATTATCGACTACGGAAAGTACAGATATGAACTGGCCCGCAAGGAAAAAGAAGCAAAGAAAAAACAGAAAACAATTGAAATCAAGGAAGTTCGCCTTTCTCCAAACATTGACACCAATGATCTTAATACCAAAGTAGGTGCAGCCCGTAAGTTCATTACAAAGGGAGACAAAGTAAAAGTAACACTTCGTTTCCGCGGCCGTGAGATGGCACATATGAACAGCAGCAAATACATCCTCGATGAATTTGCAGAGAGTCTGTCCGATATTGCAACGGTTGACAAAGCGCCGAAGGTGGAAGGCAGAAGCATGACCATGTTTTTGACGGCTAAACGTTAAAATACATTTGAATCAATATCAAGGAGGAAATTAAAATGCCAAAGGTAAAAACAAGCAGAGCAGCTGCAAAGCGTTTTAAAACAACAGGAACAGGAAAATTAGTAAGAAATAAAGCTTACAAGAGCCATATCTTAACCAAGAAATCTCAGAAGAGAAAAAGAAACCTGAGAAAACAGACTACTGTTGATGCAACAAACGTAAAGAACATGAAGAAAATCTTACCTTACATGTAATTTTTGCAAGGTAGAGTTACGCCCAACAGATCAAGGAGGAAAATAAGAAATGGCAAGAATTAAAGGCGGCATGAACGCTAAGAAAAAACATAACAGAGTATTAAAACTGGCTAAAGGTTACAGAGGAGCCAGAAGCAAACAGTATAGAGTAGCAAAACAGTCCGTAATGCGCGCACTGACCAGCTCCTACGCAGGAAGAAAACAGAAAAAACGTCAGTTCCGTCAGCTGTGGATCGCTCGTATTAACGCAGCAGCAAGAATGAACGGTCTGTCCTACAGCAAATTTATGTATGGTCTGAAACTGGCAGGCGTTGAGCTGAACCGTAAAGTTCTGGCTGATATGGCAGTTAACGATGCAGAAGGATTTGCAACACTGGCTGAGCTTGCAAAAAGCAAAGTAGCATAAGTAAAAACATATTCTGTGTGAATATACGAAGAAGCTGTGAGAACCGGTAAGGGGATCGCAGCTTCTTTTGAAATATAGAAAAACATGAGGTGAATATGGAAAAAAGCAAAGTGGCAGTGGTTGCCTGTCCCGACTATGAGCCGGCGCGCGTAAAGGAAAGCCTGCAAAAGGGATTGGAAGCAATTGGCGGCCTGGAATCTCTGATCGGAAAAGAAGAGAATATTTTATTAAAACCGAACCTCGTCCGCTCCGCAAAACGCGAACGCGCCGTCGTGACCGACCCGGAAGTCATGGATGCCCTGATCACGATTTTGCAGGAAAATGGCTATGAGAATATTTCCTGCGGCGATTCCTGCGGCCTTGGCACCCCGGAGGACATTGCAAAGGAAGCCGGGCTGAAAGAGGTGCTGGAAAAACACAACGTTCCGCTGAAGGATTTCCTTACGAGCGAGCGCGTAGAAACCGCCGATGGCAAATTTCTGATGATTGCGAAAGATGCACTCGACTGCGACGCCCTCATCAGCGTCAGCAAAATGAAAACCCACGCGCTGGAACGCATCACCGGAGCTGTCAAGAACCAGTACGGCTGCATCAGCGGCGTCTACAAAAAACTCGGCCACACGCAGTATCCGAACGCTGAGAGCTTCGCACACATGCTGATCGAGCTGAACCAGAAAGTCGCCCCGCGCCTCTATATCTGCGACGGCATCGTAGCAATGGAAGGCAATGGTCCGACTTCCGGCGACCCGGTTTCGATGGGAGTTCTTCTTATGTCCACTGATCCGATCGCACTGGATACCGTGTTCTGCCATCTGGTGAACCTCGATCCGTCGTATGTGCCGACAAATCTCTACGGGGAAACGCTCGGCCTTGGAACGTGGCACGACGACCGCATCGAAATCGTGACAGCGGATGGCACCATATCCGAGGAAGAACTGAAAAGAAAGTACGGAAATCCAAACTTCAACGTCGACCGCCGCAAAGCCCGCAAAAAAGGAGCCCTCGACCTGCTCGAGATCCTCGGGGTCTTCCAGAGCCGCCCCTATATCATAGAAGAAAAATGTAAAAAATGCGGCGTCTGCGTCGAGAGCTGCCCGGTGGAAGGGAAAGCCGTCCGCTTTGATAACGGCCGCAGAAATCCGCCGGTCTATGATTATAAAAAGTGCATCCGCTGTTTCTGCTGTCAGGAAATGTGCCCGCATCAGGCAATCCAGGTAAAGAAACACTGTCTGCCGTGGGGAAAATAAGGGAGCTATCCTACAAAGTGACTGGAAAAGCAAAAAGAGAAGTGTTATACTTGAAACCGGACAAAATTTAGTACAGGAGGAACAACACCATGGAATTAGAAACTTTAAGAAGTGATATGATAGCAGCAATGAAAGCAAAAGACAAAGCGAGAAAAGAGGCCATCTCTTCCCTGATCTCCGCAGCAAAGAAAGTAGCCATCGACGAGGGCTGCCGCGATGACATCAAACCGGAGCTGGTAGACCGCGTCATCTTAAAAGAGCTGAAGACCGTAAAAGAGCAGATCGATACCTGCCCGGCATCCCGTGAGGACTTAAAAGCAGAGTATCAGTTCCGCTATGACGTCATCAGCGAGTATGCACCGAAACAGATGAGTGCAGACGAAGTCAAAGCCTACATCCAGGAGAAATTCGCAGACGTTCTGGCAACCAAGAACAAAGGTGCCATCATGAAGGCCGTTATGGCAGATATGAAAGGTAAAGCAGACGGAAAAGTCATCAACCAGACCGTTGCAGAACTGTGCAAATGAATATCATCAACATCGAACACATCAGCAAACTGTTCGGCGATAAACTGATTTTTGATGATGCTTCCTTCGGCCTGCAGGAGGGCGACAAGGTCGGCATCGTCGGAATCAACGGAACCGGAAAATCCACTCTGCTGCGCATGGTAGCAGGAGAGGAGACCCCGGATTCCGGCCAGATTATCCGCCAGAACAACCTCAAAATGGCCTATCTTCCGCAGACACCGGAATTTCCAAAGGATGCCACCGTGCTGTCCTACGCCCTTTCCGGCGATGAGGAGGAATGGCAGGTGCAGAGCAACCTTGTACAGCTCGGTATCACCGAATACGACGCAAAACTCGACACCCTCTCGGGCGGCCAGCGCCGCAAGGTTGCCCTGGCAAAAGTGCTTGCGTCCGATTTTGACGTCCTGATCCTCGACGAGCCGACAAACCATCTCGACAATGCGATGCTCTCCTGGCTCGAGGATTACCTGAAAAATTACCGCGGAACCGTCTTTATGGTCACCCATGACCGTTATTTCCTGGATAAAGTGTCGAACCGCATCCTCGAAATCAGCCACGGAAAAATGTACAGCTACGATTCCAACTATTCCCGTTTTCTGGAACTGAAAGCTGAGCGCGAGGAGATGGAACTCGCCTCTGAACGGAAACGCCAGAGCATCCTGCGCATGGAACTCGAATGGGCGAAACGCGGCTGCCGCGCAAGAAGCACAAAACAGCGCGCCAGACTTGACCGTCTCGAAGTACTCAAAAATGGCACGGCACCGACCGCAGACGCTGTCGTGGAGATGGATGCTGTCGAGACCCGCATGGGAAAGAAAACGATTGAATTCCATAACGTCAGCAAAGCCTTCGGCGATAAAACGCTGATGAAAGATTTCGAATACATCTTCCTGCGGAACCAGAGTGTCGGCATCATTGGCCCGAACGGCTGCGGAAAATCCACAATGCTGCGGATGATCACCGGAGAAGTCCTGCCGGATGCGGGAACCATCGAAATCGGCGACACGATCCGCATCGGCTATCTGGCACAGGAAGAGCCGGACATGGATACGAATCAGCGCGTGATCGACTACGTGAAAGATATCGCTGAGTATGTCCAGACCCGTGACGGCCGCATCAGCGCATCGCAGATGCTCGAACGCTTCCTGTTCACACCGGATATGCAGTACACCCCGATTTCCAAACTCTCCGGAGGCGAAAAACGGAGGCTGTATCTCTTATCCGTCCTGGTGAGCGGCGCCAATGTTCTGATCCTCGACGAGCCGTCCAACAACGTTGATATCCCGACCCTGACCGTGCTTGAGGATTTCCTGAACACGTTCGTCGGCATCGTCATCACCGTTTCCCACGACCGCTATTTCCTGGATAACGTCGTGGACCGCATCTTCGAATTTGACGGAAACGGAAATCTTCTGCAGTACGAGGGCGGCTACACCGATTACCTCGAAGCAAAAGAACGCCGTTTCGGCGGAAGTGCGGAAGAAACGGCAAAAGCAGCGCCGTCCAAAACGTCCGCGGACGAACCTGCAAAGCCAAAGAACAATGACTGGAAGCAGAACCGTCCGACCCGCCTGAAATTTACGTTCAAAGAACAGCGCGAGTACGAGACCATCGATGACGATATCGCCGCACTCGAGGAAAAGATTGCATCGCTTGACGATCAGATGCTCAAAAACGCCACCAACTCTGCAAAGCTCGCCGAGCTGATGGCGGAAAAAGAGAAGAGCGAAGCTGCTCTGGAAGAAAAAACCGAGAGATGGGTTTATCTCACCGACCTCGCAGAACAGATTGAGGCGCAGAATCAGAAATAAAAGAAGCAAGGGAACTGTCCGCAGAAGAGAAAAAATATGCGGGCCGTTCCTTCTTTTTTTATCGAGAAATTCGACGCGGAATTACCAGAAGTTGTAAAAAACTTGTATTTTTCCCTGAACACCCACAGAAAATCTGGACAGAATGCCCAATCGGTGTTATAATTCAAACACTGGACATAGTGGCATTGCCATGCCCTTATCCGGGTTTTTCGAAGCGCGGAGGCAACCGAAACCCGGCAGAACACCAACCTGAGAAAAGCCAAAGTAATTTTTGGTCATCATTTTTTAAGGAGGATAAAATCAAATGGCTAGAAAGATGAAAACCATGGATGGTAACCAGGCTGCAGCACATGCGTCTTATGCGTATACCGACGTAGCAGCTATTTACCCAATTACCCCTTCATCCGTTATGGCGGAGCATACCGATGAGTGGGCAACCCAGGGAAGAAAGAACATTTTCGGACAGGAAGTTCAGGTAACTGAGATGCAGTCTGAGGCAGGAGCAGCAGGTGCAGTACACGGATCACTGGCAGCCGGAGCTCTTACCACAACCTATACCGCATCCCAGGGACTTCTTCTTATGATCCCGAACCTTTATAAAATTGCCGGCGAGCAGCTCCCGGGCGTATTCAACGTATCCGCTCGTGCCCTTGCAAGCCACGCACTTTCCATCTTCGGAGATCATTCAGACGTTTACGCCTGTCGTCAGACCGGAGTCGCAATGCTCTGCGAATCCAGCGTACAGGAGGTTATGGACCTGACACCGGTTGCACACTGTGCAGCACTGAAAGGCAAAGTTCCATTTATCAACTTCTTCGACGGATTCCGTACCTCCCACGAGATTCAGAAAATCGAGACATGGGATTACGAAGATCTGAAAGACATGGTAGATATGGATGCAGTAGATGCATTCCGTAAACATGCCCTGAACCCGAACCATCCGTGCCAGAGAGGATCCGCACAGAACCCGGATATCTTCTTCCAGGCAAGAGAAGCATGTAACCCGTACTACGATGCTCTTCCGGCAATCGTACAGGAGTACATGGACAAAGTAAACGAGAAAATCGGAACCGATTACAAACTGTTCAACTACTATGGAGCAGCAGACGCTGAGCACGTAATCATCGCTATGGGTTCTGTCTGCGATACCATCGAGGAGACCATCGATTACCTCGTAGCAGCAGGCAAGAAAGTCGGAGTTGTAAAGGTACGTCTGTACCGTCCGTTCTCCGCAGAAGCACTCATCAATGCAATTCCGGAGACTGTAAAACAGATTTCCGTTCTGGACAGAACAAAAGAGCCAGGATCTCTTGGCGAGCCTCTGTACCTGGACGTTGTAGCAGCATTAAAAGGCAGCAGATTCGAGAGCACACCGGTATTCACAGGCCGTTACGGACTTGGTTCCAAAGACACCACACCGGCTCAGATCGTTGCAGTATATGAAAATACAGAAAAACAGAGATTTACCATTGGTATCGTAGACGATGTTACCAATCTGTCTCTGCCGGTTGGCGCTCCTCTGGTAACAACTCCGGAAGGAACCATCAACTGCAAATTCTGGGGACTTGGCGCAGACGGTACCGTAGGTGCAAACAAGAACTCCATCAAGATCATCGGTGACAACACAGACATGTACGCACAGGCTTACTTCGACTATGACTCCAAGAAGTCCGGCGGTGTAACCATGTCCCACCTGCGTTTCGGAAAGAAACCGATCAAATCCACATACCTGATCCACAAAGCAAACTTTGTTGCATGCCACAATCCTTCCTATGTGAACAAATATCACATGGTAGAAGAGCTGGTAGACGGAGGAACCTTCCTTCTGAACTGCCCATGGGATGAAGCAGGACTGGAAGAGCATCTGCCAGGTCAGGTAAAAGCATTCATCGCAAACCACAACATCAAATTCTATGTCATCGACGGCGTTAAGATCGGTATCGAGACCGGCATGGGACCGACCCGTATCAACACCATTCTTCAGTCTGCATTCTTCAAGCTTGCGAAGATCATTCCGGAAGAAAAAGCCATCGAACTCATGAAAGCAGCAGCAAAAGCTACATACGGCCGTAAAGGTGATGACGTCGTAGCGAAGAACTGGGCAGCTATCGATGAGGGTGCAAAACAGATCAAGGAAGTTGCAGTTCCGGAAAGCTGGAAAGATGCAGCAGACGAAGGTCTGACCACAACTCACGCAGAGAGCGGCCGCGCTGACGCTGTTAAATTCGTAAATACCATCCAGGCAAAAGTAACTTCCCAGGAAGGAAACAACCTGCCTGTATCCGCATTTACAGACTACGTAGACGGAACAACTCCGTCCGGCACATCCGCATACGAGAAACGTGGTATCGCCGTAAACGTACCGGTATGGAATCCGGAAAACTGTATCCAGTGTAACAGATGTTCCTTCGTCTGCCCGCACGCTGTTATCCGTCCGGTTGCCATGACCGCAGAAGAAGCAGCAGCAGCTCCGGAAGGCATCCAGACCATGCCGATGACCGGTATGCCGGACTACACCTTCACAATGGCTATTTCCCAGCTTGACTGTACCGGATGTGGTTCCTGTGCAAACGTATGCCCGGGCAAGAAGGGTGTGAAAGCACTGGCTATGGAAAGCCTTGCAGCACACGAAGCAGAGCAGAAATACTTCGATTATGCAGCAGCTCTTCCAGAAAAGACCGATGTTGTAGCAAAATTCAAAGAGAATACCGTAAAGGGCAGCCAGTTCAAGAAACCGCTGCTTGAGTTCTCCGGCGCATGCGCAGGCTGCGGCGAGACTCCTTACGCAAAACTGATCACCCAGCTGTTCGGTGACAGAATGTACATCGCAAACGCAACAGGATGCTCCTCTATCTGGGGTAACTCCTCACCGTCCACTCCTTACACCGTAAACGAGAAAGGACAGGGCCCGGCTTGGTCCAACTCCCTGTTCGAGGACAACGCAGAGTTCGGTTATGGTATGCTTCTCGCTCAGAAAGCAATCCGCGGCGGCCTGAAAGCCAAAGTTGAGGATGTTATGAACTCCGAGAAAGCTCCGGAAGAAGTAAAAGCAGCATGCAAAGAGTATCTGGATACCTTTGACTGCGGTGCTACCAACGGAACCGCAACCGATAAACTCGTAGAAGCAATCAAAGATGCTGACTGCGATACCTGCAGAGAAATCGTAAAGAACAAAGACTTCCTCGCTAAGAAATCCCAGTGGATCTTCGGTGGTGACGGATGGGCTTACGATATCGGATTCGGCGGCGTAGACCACGTACTTGCCAGTGGAAAAGATATCAACGTAATGGTATTCGATACCGAGGTTTACTCCAACACAGGCGGACAGTCCTCCAAAGCTACTCCGACCGGTGCAGTTGCACAGTTCGCAGCAGGCGGTAAAGAAACCAAGAAGAAAGATATGGCAAGCATCGCAATGAGCTATGGCTATGTATACGTAGCACAGATCGCTATGGGTGCTGATTACAACCAGGCAGTCAAAGCAATCGCAGAGGCTGAGGCATATCCGGGACCGTCCCTCATTATCGCTTACGCTCCATGTATCAACCATGGTATCAAGAAAGGTATGAGCAAAGCACAGACCGAGGAACAGCTTGCTGTTCAGACCGGATACTGGCATTGCTTCCGCTTCAACCCGGCACTCGCTGCAGAAGGCAAGAGCGCATTCACACTGGATTCCAAGGCTCCGTCAGGAGATTATCAGGAATTCCTGAACGGCGAGGTACGTTACAACTCTCTGAAACGTGCAAATCCGGCGAAAGCAGAAAGACTGTTCGGCAAGAACGAGCAGGAAGCAAAAGACCGTTACACTTACCTGAACAAACTCGTAAAACTGTACGGCGCAGAAGAGTAATTCTTTCGTTCAGATTACTCCGAACCTGTAACATAAACCCTCGGGCGGTACGTATTGCCGCCGCCTGAGCAAAGAAAGAGGCCATGCCCCAAAAGGGTGTGGCTTTCTTTTTGTGAACTTTTCCTTTTTCCATTGAAAAGGTTCTGCTTTTGCATGTTCTATGCTATAATGTCATAAAAACGGGGTTACAAGCCCGATATGAACAAAGAAAAGGAGATTTTGATGAACTACACAATCTACGACTACCTCGGGCTGTTCTTCCTTTATGCCTTTCTTGGATGGCTTCTGGAAACGACAGTGGCGGCTGTTCGGAAAAAACACATGGTAAACAGAGGCTTTCTGAATGGCCCGCTGTGTGCCATCTACGGAATCACGGCTGTTTTCATGACCCGCTACCTGTACGAACTGCAGTCCAGCCCGGTCTTTCTGTTTCTCGGCTGTATGATCATCGCCACCGCCGCCGAATGGATCGCAGGCCACGTCCTGGAACGGATCGGCCACGGCAAATGGTGGGATTATTCCAACAAAAAATGGAACATGGACGGCTACATCTGCCTCCAGTATTCCGTTCTCTGGGGAATCCTTGGTGTCCTTGCCCTGAAATTCGGCAACATCCTTGGCCTTACCCTCCTCCATCTTGCCCCAAACGGCGTAATGCACATCACCCTGTGGATCCTGTTCGGAGTCCTCGTCGTCGATGCCATCGGTTCTTACGCCGTCCTGCGCCACATCACCAAAAAGATGCCGCGCATCGCCGCCATGAACGACCAGATCGACGCCTTCACCAAACGGCTTTCCGTCCGCCTGTACCGCTACCTGGAAGCTCGTGTCGAGCGCGCCTACCCGTCGGTACAGCCTATACCGAAACAGAAAGAAAAATCCGAAGTCTTCGCCGAGGGCTGCAGTTTCTACAAAATCATCCTGCTGTTCATCATCGGCGCCTTCTTAGGAGACATCGTTGAGACTATCTTCTGCCGCATCACCGCCGGCGTCTGGATGAGCCGCAGCAGCCTTGTCTGGGGTCCGTTCAGCATCGTCTGGGGTCTCGCCATCGCCCTCGCCACCTGGTTCCTCTATAATTACAGAAACCGTTCCGACGGCTTTTTGTTCGCCTTTGGAACCTTCCTCGGCGGCGCGTACGAATACCTCTGCAGCGTATTCACCGAAATCGTATTCGGCAAAGTCTTCTGGGACTACAGCGATATCCCCTTCAACCTCGGAGGCCGCATCAACCTCCTGTACTGCTTCTTCTGGGGAATCGCCGCCGTCGTATGGCTGAAAAAACTCTACCCTCTGTTCTCCAAATGGATCGAAAAAATCCCCCTGAAACAGGGTCCCATCATCACCTGGATACTGATCATCTTCATGCTCGCCAACATCCTCGTCTCCACCCTGGCCCTCACCCGCTACGACCAGCGTGCCCACAATGGGCCAGCAGCAAACGCCATAGAGCAGTTCATTGATGAACGTTTTCCGGACAGCCGGATGGAAAAAATCTATCCGAACGCAAAAATGGCGAGCTGAAGCAATAAACCTTTGGCAACCCATCAAAAGTATGATATAATACCACATAGATATTTTGAGGATAAACCGTCCTCTAAGAGCGAAGAAAGGACTCAACCACAAATGACAGTAGACAACAGCTTCACCATGAAGAAATTCCAGAGCATGGAAATCATCTATGTGACCTTTTCCCAGATCACAAAACTCCCATACGTAGAGTGCGATCCGGAAACCTTTGATGATCAGGTATACATGTTTACCGAAGAAGAAGCAGCCAAGGAGTTTGCAAAATCCTATGTAGAAAAGAACACCCCGCTGCTCACCGTAAAAGTCCTGCGCAAGCAGATGCCGAACTTCTATATGGGCCTCTACGCCGAAGGCGTCAACATGGTCATCTTCCACGAAGGCGACCAGACCCGCCGCATCGAGCTCGAGCAGATCTTCCCGAAACCAGACATGGAGAAAATGAACAAACAGCACCTTCCGGTTCTGAACCCGGGCGTACAGCTCACCGTCGTATACTTTCTGCAGGAACTCAGAAAACCAAACCAGAGAAGAGACGATGCCGAGCGCATGCAGCACCTGCGTGAACTCGAAGAAGAAATGCTTGTCAACCTGATGCGAAGCAAATTCATCCTTGCCATCGATATTTCCCAGGTACAGGGCGAATTCGATCCGGCCAACCCGGGACCAGACGTGCGCATCCCGTACATCAAAAACCAGAACGAAGACATCTTCCAGCCGCTGTTTTCCGATATCGGTGAATTCCAGAAATTCCGTCCGGATCCGCAGGCAAAACTCCGTCTGGCAGCCATCCCGTTCCAGCACCTTCTGCCGTACCTGATGAAACAGGCCAAAGGCTTCGTCATCAACCCGTCCGGCTTCAACCTTCTGTTGACCAGAGAACAGCTCCAGAGAATCATGGGAGCCCAGGCACAGAGCGTCCGCCCGAACCTTGAGGCAATGATGGCACAGGCCGCTGCAGCACAGGCACAGAAAAATGCACAGAACAACGCTGCAAACGACGAAGTAAAAGAACACGTCGACGAGACAGAGAACACCGCAGCAGAAACCGACAACGAAGAATAAAACCGACAGGGCCGCAGAAAATCCCAGCAAACGGGCACTGCGGTCCGTTTTTGACTGCATAAAACCGGAAATAATAAAGAAAAACAAGAAAGGATATACAAAAATGAACGCAGAACATTGCAAAGCCTATACCCTGCTGCAGGAACAGCAGATTGACGATATCCATGCACACGGCTACCTCCTCCGCCACAACAAGAGCGGTGCCCGCGTGCTCCTTCTCGAAACCGAAGATGACAACAAAGTCTTCAACATTGCGTTCCGTACCCCTCCGGCCGACAGCACCGGCGTAGCCCACATCCTCGAGCACAGCGTCCTCTGCGGATCCCGCGAATTCCCGTTAAAGGATCCCTTCGTAGAACTCGTCAAAGGATCCCTGAACACCTTCTTAAATGCCATGACCTACCCGGACAAAACCATGTACCCGGTAGCCAGCACCAACGACGCCGACTTCCAGAACCTGATGCACGTCTACATGGACGCCGTATTCTATCCGAACATTTACAAACACGACGAAATCTTCCGTCAGGAAGGCTGGAGCTACCATCTGGAAAGCGAAGACGGCCCGCTGACCTACAACGGTGTGGTATACAATGAAATGAAAGGAGCCTTCTCCTCCGCAGACGATGTCCTGGAGCGTGAAACCTTCAATACCCTGTTCCCGGACACCCCGTACGGCGTAGAATCCGGCGGAGATCCGTCCTGCATCCCGGATCTGACCTACGAAAACTTCCTGAAATTCCATCAGACCTATTACCATCCATCCAACAGCTACATCTACCTGTACGGAAACATGGACATGGAAGAAAAACTGGCGTGGATGGATGAAAAATACCTGTCCCATTTTGAGGCAAAAGAAGTAAAATCCGAAATTCCGTATCAGAAACCATTTGCAGAGACCCTCGACATTGTACACGAGTACCCGGTGCTCGACGGCGATCCGCTCGAAAACAATGCGTACCTGTCCTACAACATGGTCATCGGCAGCGGCCTGGATGTAAAATTAAACGTAGCATTTTCCGTTCTGGAGTATGCACTCCTCGACGCCCCGGGTGCCCCGGTCAAACAGGCACTCCTTGACGCACACATCGGAAAAGACGTTTATGGCTCCTACGAGGACGGCATCCTGCAGCCATTCTTCTCTATCGTAGCCAAGAACGCCGATGAAAATGAGAAAGAAAAATTCCTGTCCATCATCCGCGGCACCCTCGAGGATATCGTGAAAAACGGCATGGATCAGAAAGCCCTCGAGGCAGGCATCAACTATTTCGAATTCCGTTTCCGTGAGGCGGACTTCTCCAGCTTCCCGAAGGGCCTGATGTACGGCATTGACGTCTTCGACAGCTGGCTGTACGACAAGAACAAACCGTTCGCCTACCTGCAGCAGCTTGCGATCTACGATGAGCTGAAAAAACTGGCAAAAGAAGGCTATTTCGAAAACCTGATCCAGACGTATCTGCTGGACAACACCCATGCCTCCATCGTGACCCTCGTTCCGAAGACCGGTCTTGCCGCAGAAAATGATGCAAAGACCGCAGAAAAACTGCAGAAATACAAAGAGAGCCTGTCAAAAGAAGAGATCGAGAAAATCATTGCTGACACCAAAGAGCTGGCAGCATATCAGGAAGAAGAGGAGAGCGAGGAAGCACTCGAGACGATTCCGCTCCTGAAACGAAGCGATATCAAACGTGAGTCTATCAAACTTTACAATGACGAGCATGAAGTCGATGGAACGACTGTGCTTCACCACAATGTATTTACCAACGGCATCGGCTACTTAAGCCTGCTGTTTGATACGAAAAATGTGCCAAACGATCTGATCCCGTACATGGGTGTATTAAAATCCGTTCTCGGTTATGTGGACACCGAACACTACACCTACGGCGAACTGTTCAATGAGATCAATGCACAGACCGGCGGCATCAACTGCGGACTGCAGGTATTCCGCATTCCGGAAAATGATGACGACTGCCGCAGAATGTTCGGCATTCGTGCGAAATTCCTGTACGACAAGCTGGATTTCGTCATGAAAATGATCGAGGAAATCCTGAACACCTCCCGCCTGGATGATGAAAAACGTCTCCACGAGATCCTCTCCAGCATGAAATCCGGCCTGCAGAACCGCCTGTCTTCCGCCGGAAATGCAACGGCTGTGATGCGTGCATCTTCCTATTACTCCCCGATGAGCAATTTCCAGGACCGCATCGCAGGCATCGGCTTCTACCAGCTCTTAAAAGATCTGGACGAGAACTTCGATAAGAAAAAAGCAGAACTGATTAAAAATCTGCAGACCCTGATGAAATACATCTTCCGCAAAGAGAATCTGACCGTCTCCTACACCGCAGACGAGACAGGCTACGCACCGCTGGAAGAAAAAATCGCAGCATTCAAAGAGAAGCTGTACACCGACGAAGTGGAGCCGGGCAGCATTGTGTATGATTTTGAGCAGAAAAACGAAGCCTTCCAGACCTCCGGCCAGGTACAGTACGTGGCACTCTGCGGAAACTTTGAGCGCGAAGGCTACGACTACACGGGAGCTCTGCGCATCCTGCGCGTTATGCTGAGCTATGATTACCTGTGGATCAACATCCGCGTCAAAGGCGGCGCTTACGGCTGCGGCGGAGCTTTCGGAAGAGGCGGAAACGCGTGCATTTCGTCTTACCGTGACCCGAACGTCGGAAAAACACTCGAAGTATACCGCGGCATCGGCGATTACGTGCGCAACTTTGAGGCAGACGAGCGCCAGATGACCAAATACATCATCGGAACGATCAGCGAACTTGATGTCCCGATGAACCCGTCCGCAAAAGGCCAGACCTCCGAGAGCGCATGGTTCAACGGCATCACCGAAGCAGACTTCCAGCAGGAGAGAGATCAGATCCTCGATGCAACCCTGGATGACATTCATGCACTGGCAGACCTGGTAGACGCGGCACTGAAACAGAATAATATCTGTGTTGTCGGAAGTGAGGCGGCGATCCAGAAAGAGAAAGAGCTGTTTGGGGCAGTGGAAAATTTGTAAAAGCGAACTTTGTATCTAAACTCCCGGGACCACACATTTGGCACCAATATAAATGAATATTGGGCATTGAACTTGTTATTACTACCATTTATATTTAAGACGAATTTTGGGGGTCAGGCCTCTTACGATTTTGACCCCTTACAATTTTTAGAACAGAATTCCTGCGAGAAAAAGAAAGGAAACGGAAAATTTCATGGAAAACAACGCAAATTATAAATCCGGATTTGTTGCCCTGATTGGCCGTCCGAATGTTGGAAAATCCACACTGATGAACCATCTGATCGGACAGAAGATCGCTATCACATCAAAAAAAGCGCAGACAACCCGTAACCGGATCCAGACGGTTTATACGTGTGATGAGGGACAGATCGTGTTTCTCGACACACCGGGTATCCACAAGGCAAAAAACAAACTCGGCGAGTATATGGTCGATGTAGCGGAGAAGACTTTAAAAGAAGTGGATGTGATCCTCTGGCTGGTTGAACCGAGCAACTTCATCGGAGCAGGAGAACGCCATATCGCGGAAATCCTGGAAAAAGTCAACGCGCCGGTGATCCTCATCATCAATAAGACCGATACTGTGGAAAAAGACAAGATTCTGGAATTTATTGATACTTACCGCAAGCTGTTTCAGTTTGCTGAGATCATTCCGTGCTCCGCACTGCGCCATCAGAATACAGGCGATATCATTCCGAGCATCTTCAAATATCTGCCGTACGGCCCGCAGTTCTACGATGAGGACACCATCACCGATCAGCCGATGCGTCAGATTGTGGCAGAAATCATTCGCGAGAAGGCACTGTACGCCTTAAACGAAGAGATTCCGCACGGCATCGCCGTTGTGATCGATCAGATGAAAGACCGCCCGAACGGAAAAATTGTGGACATCGATGCAACGATCATCTGCGAGCGCGATTCCCACAAGGGCATTATCATCGGAAAACAGGGCGCGATGCTGAAGAAAATTGGAAGCAATGCGCGGTATGAGCTGGAGCAGATGCTGGAGCAGAAAGTTAATTTGAAACTCTGGGTCAAAGTTAAAAAAGACTGGAGAGACAGTGACTTCCTGGTGAAGAACTTCGGATATGATAAGAAGAAGCTTGATTTCTAAAGGGAAGCACTAGGACGTCTGGAATCAGGAGAAGAAAATCAGAAGACAGATTCAGAACGAAAAAAAGGCTGTAGTTTTGCATTGCAAATTTTCGGGTTTTAAGAAAGAACAGCGAATAAGAAGATTGTGAAAAAGAACAATTCTGCTGAAAGTATGCAGAAGTAAAAATACAGGAGGACAGAAAGGAGGAAGAAATCATGCGGGAGCCAATTGTAGTAAGTGGAATGGTGCTGTCCGCTTTGCCGGTGGGAGAATACGACAAGCGCGTCGTGATCCTGACGCGCGAGCTGGGCAAGATCACCGCTTTTGCCCGCGGCGCGCGCCGTATGAAAAGCCCCCTGATGGCGGTTGCAAATCCCTTTGTATTCGGTGAATTTCAGGTTTACGAAGGGCGTGACAGCTACACCCTGTCCTCAGCCAATGTCAAAGAATACTTCCTTGACCTGGCACAGATGCAGCCCGGGGTCTACTATGGTTTCTATTTTCTGGAACTGGCAGAATATTTTGGGCAGGAGGGAAACGACGAAACGCAGATGCTGAACCTTCTGTATGTGACGATGCATGCCATCCGCAGGGGAAAGCAGGAGCTTCGCCTGATCCGGTGCATCTTTGAACTGCGCACGATCACGATCAGCGGAGAAGCACCGCAGATGTTCTCCTGCATGGAATGTGGTACGAGAGAAAACCTGACGGTATTTTCCCTGCGCGACAGTGCCATTTATTGCCCGAACTGCGGACGAACGATCAAAGATCCATGGCCACTGCAGCCGGCCACCGTGCTGGCGTGCCGCTATATCATTGCGGCACCGCTGGAAAAACTGTATGGATTTACGGTGAATGAGGAGATTCTCGATGAACTGGAGCGGCTTCTGCGGGCATATCGGAACCGGTATGTGGAAAAAAAAATGAAGACACTGCAGATTCTTGATGCTATGAAAGATTAAAGAAAGAATAAAAGTGGACAAAAAAAGAAAAACAGGAAACGAATTCTGTGACATGTTGCAGAAATGTGAAAAAAATGTGTCCAAATTTCTGGCCACATATTTACAAATAAGAAGAAATGGGATAAAATACACTAGATAAAGAAAAATAAAATGCAAAATCTGTCACAGATCTGTCACATGAAGTTTAAAGTTACGACAGGAAAAATCTGCAAACGAAAATACAGATATGATTTTTGATGAACTGGAAAGATGAAGGAAAGGCGCAAAAATCATATTCTGTTACATTTTCGAGAAGAGAAAATTACGACAGGGGAGAGAAGTATGTACAAAAAATCATCCACCGGATGTCTGAAACATCTGGATTTCATGATCCTGGATGTGATCTGCCTCCAGCTTGCTTTCATTTTTGGGTACTGGTTTCGACACCACAGCATAAATCCCTATGGAAGCACGATCTACCGAAATGAAGCGATTGTGTTCGCACTGATCCAGATCATGATCATGTTCTTTGATGATTCTTTCAAAAACGTAATGAAACGCGGATATCTGGTTGAAATCGGAAAGACTGTCAAAAACATGATATACATCATTGTACTTGGTGTGTTTTACCTGTTTCTGATTCAGGAAGGAGACCAGTTTTCCCGGGCAACAATTATTCTGACCGGCGTTTTATATGGCATTCTGTCCTATCTGATGCGTGTCCTGTGGAAAACATTTCTGAAAAAACGCAACAGTGGAGAAAACAGCGGCCGCTCTCTGCTGGTCATGACAACAGAAAAACAGTCCCAGTCGGTTATAAAAGGCCTGCTGGATTTTGATTACGCTGGCGTACGACCAACTGGCATTGTGCTGGTAGATCAGGACAAAACCGGGCGCCAGATCCACGGTGTTCCCGTTGTGTCCAGCCTTGCGGGTGCAGCAGAGTATGCCTGCCGCGAATGGGTCGATGAAGTGCTGATCGTCCTGCCGGCAGGAAAGGAAATTCCACAGAAAGTTTTTGATGCCTTTGTGGAAATGGGAATCACTATCCATGTGAAAATTGCTGATACCAACGAGATGAAAGGTCAGAATCAGACCGTAGAACGCATGGGCAATTACACCGTGATTACCACCTGTATCAACATGGCAAGCGCAGGACAGCTGGTTTTAAAACGAATCATGGATATCTGCGGCGGACTGGCCGGATGTATCCTGACCGGGATCATCTTCCTGTTTGTGGCTCCAGCCATTTACATCAAATCTCCGGGACCGATCTTCTTCTCACAGTACCGTGTGGGAAAGAACGGCAGAAAATTTAAGATTTACAAATTCCGCAGCATGTATATGGATGCAGAAGAACGAAAAAAAGAACTGATGAAACAGAACCGCGTCAGCGACGGCCTGATGTTCAAAATGGAAAACGATCCGCGTGTCATCGGAAGCGAAAAAGGGCCGGGCAAGGGAATCGGAAATTTCATCCGCAAAACATCACTGGATGAATTCCCACAGTTCTTCAATGTGTTAAAAGGTGATATGAGCCTTGTTGGAACCCGTCCGCCGACAGTTGATGAATGGGAAAAATATGAACTCCATCACAGAGCACGACTTGCGATCAAACCAGGTCTGACTGGTATGTGGCAGGTAAGCGGTCGAAGCGATATTACCGATTTCGAAGAAGTCGTAAAACTGGATACCAGCTACATTGCGCAGTGGTCATTTGTACTGGATCTTCGGATACTCTTCAAAACTGTTTTGATTGTACTGGGGCAGAAAGGTTCTATGTAAACTGTGTGTAGTCGGAAATTCCAAATACTATTATTTGGAATTTCCTTTTGAAAAATAAAGCTATGAATGGGGGAAATTCATGGCTTTTTGTTTGCAAGAAAATAATTTTGCCTTAGGCAAATAAAAATATAATGGATTAAGTAATATAGTGGAAAGCAGACAATATGAGGATGTGGATTTCAAAGAAAATAAAACTATGAGAATGAGGAATTGAGATGAAACAGGGGAAAGTTGTTAAAATTATTATTGCTACTCATAAAAAATATCAAATGCCAGAGGATGAAATGTATATTCCATTGCATGTCGGAGCAGAAGGGAAAAAAGACAGTAGTGGTAAGGAACTGGATCTTGGATATGTAAAAGATAATACGGGTGACAATATTTCTACACTTAATGCGAGTTTTTGCGAACTGACAGGGTTATATTGGGCATGGAAAAATCTGGATGCCGATTATATTGGTCTTGTACATTACCGCAGACATTTTGGAAAAAAAAGAGGAAACGATATTTGGAAAAATGTTATAACCTACAAGGATATAGAGCCATATCTTGGAAAAGTTAAATTATTTGTGCCGAATAAACGCCGATATTACATAGAATCTCTTTACAGTCATTATGAACATACACATTATGCAAGTCAATTAGACGAAACAAGAAAGATTATAGCAGAAAAATGTCCGGAATATCTTGATAGTTATGATCGTGTAATTAAACATAGCTACGGTTATATGTTTAATATGATGATTGGAACAAAAGAGATTGTGGACGAGTATTGTTCATGGCTGTTTGATATTTTGTTTGAACTTGGAAATAAAGTTAATTCGTCCGATTTAAGTGCGTTTCAGGGGAGATTTTATGGAAGAATATCTGAAATTATATTCAATGTTTGGATTGACTATCAAATTAAGAGTGGAGAATTGAAAAAAAGTGAGCTTATGGAATTGCCGTACATTCATATGGAAAAAATTAATTGGCGTAAGAAAGGAATGGCTTTTTTGAAAGCAAAACTTTTCAAGAAAAAATATGAAGGAAGTTTTTAGATGATGATTCCAATGATTTCAGTTATTTTACCAGTATATAATATTCAGAAGTATTTGCCCAAATGTATGGACTCTCTTTTTAGACAAACATACACAAATTTGGAACTGATATTAGTAGATGATGGATCGACAGATCAGAGTGGAACGATCTGCGATAATTATAAAGAAAGCGATAAAAGAATTAAAGTAATACATAAAAAAAATGGTGGATTATCAGATGCAAGAAATGCGGGAATTGAAAGCGCACAGGGAGAATTTATTACTTGCATTGATCCAGATGATTATGTTGATGATGATTATATTTCATATTTGTTTGAATTGATAAGCAAATATAATACAAAGATGTCAATCGCTCAACATCGGGTTCACTACGACAATGGGACAATAAAAGATATGGGAAGCAGCGGTGATGAGGAGCTGGATCCAGAAAGGTGCCTGGAACGGTTGCTTTATCATGATGTGATTGATACATCAGCATGGGGAAAATTATATCATAAAAGTTTGTTTTCCGATGTCAAATATCCAAAGGGAAAATTATTCGAGGATATTGGAACAACTTATAAATTAATCATGCAATGTGACAGAGTTGCGATTGGGTATGAATCAAAGTATAACTATGTCTTTCATAATAATTCGATTGTAAATGGAGTCTTTAATATAAAAAAATTTGATTTGTTGGAAATGACAGACGAAATGGGGAAAAACGTACTTAAAAAGTATCCAACTCTAAAGGAAGCAGTGCTGAGAAGGAGAGTGTATGCCAGAATCAGTACTTTGAACCAGATGCTTAATGCTAAGGGATATGAGAAAGAAAGAAAAGATATAATCCGTTTTATAAAAAAATATAAAAATGATATTTTAAAGAATCCGAAAGCACCTTTTAGAGACAAAGGAGCTTTGGTACTGCTGACGGTGAGTTATAGGGCTTATAAGTTCTGCTGGCTGCATTATCAAAAGAAAATAATGACAAAGGAAAAGATATGAATATGAAATTTAATAAAAAATTACTCATTTATGTAAATGAAGTAGATTTGAAACCTACAGGTGGAGCATCTGGCTATAATTATAATATGCAACAAGGATTGCAGGAAATTGGGGCTGAAAACTATTTTTTTCTGAAAAATGTAGATCAGGCACGTAACAAATTTAAAGCTTTGAAAGACAGCGCATTAAAAAGAAGTCTGTTTATTGGATTGAGAATTTCTAATTACCTGTTGTTATTGAAAAAGAAAGAGTCTTATGCTAAGGTTGATTTGAATGAGTATGAAATAGTACACTTCCATAATGTAAAGGATATGTATGAAGCACGTACCAGTCTTGAGAATTATCGAGGTTTGGTTGTTCTGACAAGTCATTCACCGAAGCCATTTTCATTTGAAATATATGAGGATGTAATCTCCAGTTTTGAAAAACGTTTCTTTGGAAAAATGTATAAAAAATTAATTGTTATGGAAAAGTATGCCTTTAATCGAGCGAATTATATCATTTTTCCGTGTGAAGATGCAGAGGAACCGTATTATAAAAAATGGGGAGAATACAAGAAAATACACGAAGCAAACAAGAAAAAATATCGGTATATGCTTACGGGAACCAAAGAGTGTAAGGCAAAAGTTTTCAGGGAAGAGTATCGAAAAGAAAAAAATATACCAGAAAATGCATTTGTCATCTCATATGCGGGAAGACATAATCAAACAAAAGGTTATGATAAGCTGAAGCGGATGGGAGAAAAACTGTTAACACAGGATAATGTTTATTTTATAATTGCGGGAAAAGAGGAGCCATTACGAGGCTTAGAACATCCGCATTGGTTAGAGATTGGCTGGACGAATGATCCACATTCACTGATTCATGCCTCGGATGTCTTTGTTTTACCGAATGAAGAAACATATTTCGATTTGATTTTATTAGAAGTTTTGTCTCTTGGAAAAATTGTCATAGCGAGTAGAACAGGTGGAAATAAGTTCTTTGAAAAAATAGATGCACCTGGAGTCATGCTATATTCGAATGAAGAACAGGCAATTGAATTGATCGAGAAAGTAAAAAACATGAGCAAAAAAGAAAGAAATGAATTGGAAGAGATGAACCATAAATTATTTGAAGAAAAATTCAGTAATGCTGTATTTGCTCAAAACTATGTTAATATTATGAATAGTTTAGAGTGAGAGGGAAAAATGGAAGAAAAGATATCTGTAATTGTTCCAATTTATAATGTAGAAAACTATATTAAGAGATGTGTGGAAAGCATCTTAAAACAGACCTATAAAAATATAGAATTAATTTTGGTCGATGATGGTTCAACGGATAACAGTGGAACTATATGCGATGAATTTTCGAAAAAAGACAAAAGAATTCAAGTGGTTCATAAGAATAACGGAGGTGTTTCGGAGGCACGAAATGCAGGATTAGAGAAAGTGTCTGGAGAATATATCATGTTTGTGGATTCAGACGACTGGATTGACCCGTTTATGATGGAGAAAATGTATCGGACATTGAAAAAATATGATACAGAACTGGTCGTATGTGAACCAATTTATGCATATGAAACACATACAAATACCCCGGAATTAAGTGGGGAAAGTTTCCTGTTAGACAGTAAGGAAGCGTTGAAGTTACTAGTAGAAGATAGAAGATTCAGAAGTGTTTTATGGAATAAATTATATGCAAGGAGATTATGGCAGGATATTCGTTTTCCAAAAGGAAAACACTATGAAGATGTACGGACAATATACAAAATCTATGACTTATGCGAAAAGATAGCTTTTTTAGAACAGGGACTGTATTATTATTTTCAAAGAGATGAATCCATTGTGCACTCGTCCCAAATTGATTCATATTTGGAACTTGTTGATGCGGTTGAGGAGAGAAAGAAAGGTCTGGAGATAAAGTATCCGGATATGAGCCCACAGTTAGCTGCGTCTGTAGTTTCGGCAGTTCTTATTGTTTATAGAGAAGCCGGAATACATCAGATTAAAATGAAAAAAGATACAGAAAATTTTTTGAATAGAAAAGTAAAAGCATACAAACAAAAAGGTATGTTTCAGTATTTTTCACCAAGATTTAAGCTTGAGTATATGCTGTATTCCTTAACACCTGAAGGATTAACAAAAGTATCTAAATACACAGAGAAGATCATAAATTATTTGAGGAGAGTTCATAAAGGAAGGAAAATGTTGTAATGCCAATAATACTTGCGTTGGATATAATGGTTATTCTTTATCTGTATATTATAAAGAAAAACCTTACACATCCGGTGATCTATTTTTATGGGATGTTTTGCCTGCCACTTTTGTTTTCAATTCTGGACTTATATCATTCGAGAATCGAAATATCGAGCACAACAGTCTGGGTGCTTCTGTTGGGAATGCTGGGATTTGCTGTTGGAACACTACCGAACGTTAGATTCAAGCTAGGTTCAAGAAAAGCAAGCCATAGAGGAGATGAATTAGTTTATAGAAAAAAAATCGTATATGCGCTTGTTGGGATAAGTTTTCTGTTTAATCTATTCATGGCTATAACAACAATTAACTTTTTGAGAAAAGGATATGCTTATTCTTCCATACGTGATTTGTTTTATGGATATAGTGGAGTGAACGAGAGCTTTTTTAAGAATACGTTTCTTGCAACATTTAACAGCTGGATTTCCACACCATGTAGTTATTTAGTGGCAAGTTTAACTGTAATTGAAATGTTTGAAAAAAAGCTTTCCATAAAAGAACGTATTTTTATGATTCTGGATATTGCATTTTATATTTTTGCAAGTGGCGGCAGGTTAATCGTATTAACAATATTAGTACAAACCTTTTTTATGATCCAGTATTATAAAATAAGTATCTCAAAAAAAACAAAGAAAAAAATAATAAAAATCGGAGTAGTATTAATTGTAGCGTTGATCGTTATTACAATGTATCGAACGAAAACAACCGATCAGGTAACGACAAAAGTCAATACGGTATATGCGTATTTTAATATTCCACTGCCTTTATTGTCGGAGTGGATAGAAAGAACAAAGACAAGCGGCATATATGGATGTGGAGCTGCTTTCCTGAATGGATTTATGGAAGCAATATCGTATGTTCTTACAAAAGTTGGAATAGGCTTAAAATCATACCAGTCTGTTGTAGAACAGATTTCACTGCCACAGACGAAATGGCTTCAGGTGTATGATGGATACTGGTACAATGCGTTTTGTACCTTGTTTTATTATTTTTATGTAGATTTCAGATTACCAGGTGTATTTATCGAGTCTTTGCTGTTTGGCTTGTTTACAAAAAGGTATTACAGAAAAGTATGTATATTTAAAGATAAATATTATTTGCCGGCATATTTGACAATTCTACAGGTAATAACTATGGTGTTTATCAGATGGCAATTTGGAACGTTATCCCATGTTATTACAATGGTATTAGCTTTGATTTGCGTGAAAAGGAGAAAACATGGGTAAGAATATCGGAATTATAACCTTACATTATTCGGATAATTATGGTTCTGTATTGCAAGCGTATGCATTACAGACTTATTTTGAAGAAAAGGCAGATATAAACGCGTGGATTATTGATTATATTCAAGGTTATGATGCAATTAACTACAAATTGTTTCGAACGGAGATATACAAGAACAGACCACAGGCATTTTTTGCAGATATTATTTTTGCAGGAAAAAATCGAAAAAGAAAAGCCAGTTTTGCAAAATTTCGACAGAAATATTTGCATATGACAGAAGAAAAATATGATTCACTGGAACAATTAAAAAAATTAAACCGTAAAATGGATGCTTTTGTTTGTGGAAGTGACCAGATTTGGAATTTTGATTGTACAAATGGAATTGATAAAGCATATTTTCTGACTTTTGCAGATGATTCCAAAAAGAAAATAGCATATGCACCAAGTTTTGGTCAGGCATCGTTTGAAATTGACGAGATGAAAAAGATTCGCCAGTATTTAAAAGATTTTGATCTGATTTCTGTTCGGGAAAAGAGCATGAAGGGAAGATTGGAAGAAGAAATTGGAAAGCCTGTAAAATGTGTCGTCGATCCAACATTGCTGTTAGGCAGGGAGTATTATGATAAACTCTGTGAAGGACAGCAGAAAAAAAATAAATATGTGTTCGTTTATATGTTAGAGGAAAATATCAGCTTACTTAATGATGCGAAAAAGTATGCTGAAAAAAATAAAATGGACATCATTTATATTTCGAATATATCAAAGAAAGGCCAACTGGTCTTAAAAAAATATACAAATGCCTATGGAGCTACGCCGGGAGAATTTTTAGGGTATATTAAAAATGCGGAATGTGTGATTACAAACTCATTTCATGCAACAGTATTTTCCATATTGTATCAAAAGAAGTTTTGTACATATAAGACAAAATATAGTTTTCCAAGAATGTTGGATTTATTAGAAAATCTGGGGCTCAGCAGCAGAATTTTTGACGAAAATTTTAGAATGGAAAGCAGCATAGATTATCAAGCGGTTCAGGCCAGATTATATCATATGAGAGAGGAATCTGTTGCTTATCTGCAGGATGCAATTGATTTAATAAACGAAAACTGAAAGACAGAAGTGAATTGAATGAATGAAAACAAACGATTAATAAAAAACACAGGTATAATCGCAATCGGAAATATCAGTACAAAATTGATTTCTTTCTTCCTTTTACCGTTGTATACGGCATTATTGTCCACATCAGAATACGGAACCTTTGATTATATTCTTAGTATTTCCATCTTTTGTGTTCCATTTGTTTCTGTATTGATGGATGAATCGATCTTTCGCTTTTTGATAGATTGTAATACAGAAGAAGAGAAAAAACGGGTTATCACTACGGCAACGTGTGTTGTATTCTGCGGAATGCTTTTGTTTACGATAATAGGTATTCCGGTTATGAATCTGCTCCATTATCAGTATACCTATTATGCAGTAGTTTATATTTTGCTCAATGTAATATGCGGAATGATAAGCGCACTGCTGCGTGGAATTGGAAGAACAGATCAATATGCGTTGTTCAATTTCCTACTCGGTTTTGTACAGGTGATTTTGAATGTTGTTCTGATCGCCGGGTTTAAACTTGGACTGATTGGTATGCTGATTGCGTCTATCAGCTCGCAGTGTATTGTATCACTGATTTTTACTTTCAAAATTAAAATATGGAAATATATAACATTCCAGGATGTAAGCTGGAGCAAGGCAAAAGAAATGATCGTATATTCTCTTCCACTGATTCCCAATAAAGTTTCGTGGACGATTATTAATCTGTCAGATCGTATTATTCTGATGAATGTGCTCGGAAGTGATGCAGCTGGATTATATGCGGTATCTTATAAGTTTCCAAACTTGATGGATACTGTGTATGGCTTTTTCTATCAGTCCTGGAAGGAGAGTTCAGCGCGTGTTCTGAATGGAGAGAATCAGGATGATTTTTATAATTCCGTTTATGAAAATTTGAAAAATTTTATGTTTTCACTAGTTATTGGAATGACCGCATTTATGCCGCTTGTGTTTTTTATTCTGATTAATAAAAATTATTACGCGGCAATTCAGTACATCCCAGTTTTGCTTCTTGCTACTTATTTTTCAAATATGTCGGGATTCTACGGAGGAATTTTTACAGCATATAAAGATACCAAGATTATGGGAACTACAACAGTAGCTGCAGCTATCATAAATCTGAGTGTAAATCTGCTGATGATCAGAAAATTTGGAATTTATGCGGCTGCAGTGTCAACACTGGTTGCAAATTTTGTTGTATATGTTTATCGGAAAATCAAAGTCCGAAAGTATATTAGATTGAAGGAAAACTGGAAAAAGTCAACGTTTGCAGTATTGTTCACTGTAGTTGAGTTTGTGTTCTTTTATACAATGAACAAAATGCTGTGGATGGCAGGCTGTGTGTTGGCTGTATTTTATGCGTTTTTCCTGAACCGGTCAATGATGTTTTTTGTTGTAAAAAAAATGAAAACGAAAATATTGGGTGCGAAAAATGGAAACAGAAAGACAAAATGAAGTGACAGAGTATGTCAAGAAAAAACAGGAATGCTGCGGCTGTGGTTTGTGTTATGAAAAATGTCCGAAAAAGGCAATTGAAATGACAAAGGACGAATATGGATTTATATATCCGGCGATAGACAGAAGCAAATGCATCGAATGTGGTATTTGTAAAAAGGTCTGCGCATTTAAAGATGAAGCTTTGAACACAGTAAAAACATGCTATGCTGCAGTGAATTGCAATAAACAACGCCTGCAAAAGTCGGCTTCCGGAGGAATGTTTTCAGCAATTGCGGAAAGCTTTTTGAAAAATGGTGGGATCGTATGTGGAGCACAAATGACTTTTTCGAAAGGAAAAGCTCATGTAGAGCATGTGACAATTGATTCCATCCGGGATCTTGAAAAGTTACAGGGATCCAAATATGTTCAGAGTGATATAAAAAATGTTTTTGAAAAGATCCTGGATCAATTGAAACAAGGAAAGAGAGTACTTTTTTCAGGAACGCCGTGTCAGGTTACGGCTTTGAAAGCCTGTGTGGGAAAGAAGTATGCAGAAAATCTTTATACACTGGATATTATTTGCCATGGAGTGCCAAATATTCAATTTTTTAATGATTACATTGAGAACAATTTTACAAGAAATAATATCTTTTTGCAGAAGTTTACATTTCGGGATAAGAAATATGGCTGGGGTGTAAAGGGAAGCTTAAGTGGAGAGAACTACAAAAGAGAAAAAGTAACAGAAAAGATGGATCCTGATACATCTTCTTATTACCGGTATTTTCTGAAAGGGGAGATATATCGTGAGAGCTGTTATCACTGTCCGTTTGCACAGGAAAACAGAGCAGGCGATTTGACGTTGGGAGATTACTGGGGAGTGGAACGGTTTGATCCTGAACTTTTAGAAGAAAACGGAGGACCATTCAAAGAACAGGAAGGAGTGTCCTGTCTTATGGTCAACAATGCAAAAGGAGAAACGTTATTAAAAGAGGACGGACAGGGAATTTTAAAAAGAAAAATTCTGCTTGAAAATGTAAAGGTTATAAATACACAGCTAAAAACTCCAGCAGTACATACAGGTTTAAGAAATAAAATTCTGAAAACATATGTACAAAAAGGATATGGTAAGGTGGAACATATTTTTATACGGCAGAGGCTGGTGGAAAAAGCAATAAAGATGGTGAAAGATATGGTGAAAAAAGTCTTACCAAAATCTGTTGTTGATAAAATAAAGAAATCCAAATAATAAATTTAAATAAAATTACAGGGAGGAAAAAAATATGTATGATTATTTAGTAGTAGGTTCCGGGCTTTACGGAGCAATCTTTGCTCACGAAGCGAAAGCACATGGAAAATCAGTGCTTGTTATAGACAAGCGGCCTAATATCGCAGGCAATATTTACACAGAGAATATCGAAGGGATCAACGTCCATAAATATGGTGCGCATATTTTTCATACCAACAATAAGAAAGTATGGAACTATATCACACAATTTGCAGAGTTTAACCGTTTTACAAACTCTCCTGTTGCAAACTATAAGGGAGAACTTTATTCACTGCCGTTTAACATGTATACATTCAATAAGATGTGGGGCGTTGTGACACCAGAAGAAGCAGCTGCTAAAATTGAGGAACAGCGGAAAGAAATTACAGGTGAGCCGAAAAACCTGGAGGAACAGGCTATTTCACTTGTAGGACGTGATATTTACGAGAAACTGATTAAGGGTTATACCGAAAAACAGTGGGGACGTGACTGCAAAGAGTTACCGGCATTTATTATCAAACGTCTGCCGGTACGTCTGACGTTTGACAATAATTATTTTAACGCTCTGTATCAGGGAATTCCGGTCGGAGGCTATACAAAAATGATTGAAAAGCTTCTGGAAGGCATTGAGGTTCAGCTGAATGCAGACTATCTGGAGAAAAAAGCAGCATGGGATGCTATGGCAGAAAAAGTTGTTTATACTGGACCGATTGATGCTTATTTTGATTATCAGCTGGGCACCTTGGAATACCGTTCTGTCCGCTTTGAGACGGAAACTTTGGACAAGCCAAATTTCCAGGGAAATGCAGCGGTCAATTACACGGATCGTGAAACGCCATGGACTCGTATTATCGAGCATAAATGGTTTGAGTTCGGTAAGGATGAAGATGGCAATGATTTGCCGAAAACAATCATTAGCCGTGAGTACAGCAGCGAGTGGAAACCGGGGGATGAGCCATACTATCCGGTAAATGATGAAAAGAACAGCCAGCTCTATGCGGGATATAAGAAGCTGGCGGCTGCAGAAGAAAAAGTGATCTTTGGCGGCCGGCTTGGCGAGTATAAGTATTATGATATGGATCAGGTTATTGCAGCAGTATTGGATCAGTGTGAGAAAGAGCTGCAATAAAACGAAGGAAAGATTTTAGAAACGCCGGAGGAAAAGAGAGATGAAAACAACTTTACTTATTATGGCAGCCGGAATTGGAAGCCGTTTTGGCGCCGGTATCAAACAGCTGGAGCCGGTAGATGCTTCGAATCATATTATTATGGATTACTCAATTCATGATGCGATAGAGGCTGGTTTTAACCATGTAGTATTTATTATCCGTAAAGACATTGAAAAAGAATTCAAAGAAGTCATAGGGGAGCGAATCGAGTCTGTTTGTAAAGAGCATCATGTGACGGTGGACTACGCTTTTCAGGATATCAACGATATTCCGGGCAGTCTGCCGGAAGGAAGAACGAAACCGTGGGGAACTGGTCAGGCTGTGCTGGCAGCTAAGAGCGTGATTGATACTCCGTTTATTGTAATTAATGCAGATGATTACTATGGAAAAGAAGGTTTTCGTGCGGTTCATGAGTATCTCGTAAATGGTGGAAAATCCTGTATGGCAGGCTTTGTTTTGAAAAATACATTGTCTGACAACGGCGGTGTAACGCGCGGCATCTGTAAGATGGATGCGGAGAATAATCTGACAGAAGTTGTAGAAACGAAAAATATTATGAAAACAGAGGATGGCGCAGAGGCGGATGGTGTTGCCATTGACGTGAATTCTCTTGTTTCCATGAATATGTGGGGCTTGACACCTGATTTTCTGGAAGTTCTGGAAGATGGTTTCAAGGAGTTTTTTGAAAAAGAAGTGGAACAAAATCCGTTAAAAGCAGAATATCTGATTCCAAGCTTTATTGGTGAATTACTGAAACAGGGTAAGATGTCGGTAAAAGTTTTAAAGACAAACGATACCTGGTATGGCATGACCTATAAGGAAGATGTTATGTCAGTAAAGGAAAGTTTCCAGAAAATGTTAGAAAAAGGTCTGTATAAAGAGGAGCTGTTTTCAGACCTGTAATAGACGATAGGTAATAGGGCATATTCCGTTTGCCCGGATTCCAGGGCCACGGGAGACCGTGGCTCTTTCTGCAACTGTTTATGGTAAGAGGCAGGAAACTAAACTCTTCTTTGAAAAAATGGAAGGGATTTTAGTAAAGCGGAATTTAAAAGCGTTCTATTCTGACAGCTTGAAAATTCCGGGAAAATGCAAAAGAGAGGAGGAAATAAAAGATACGAGATAACGGTGGAATGAGGAAATCCATTTGTTAAAATGGACAGAAGAAAAATGAAGGATGAAAAATTTATGAGAAGGGAGTCATGGTCATGTTTAAAAAAATTGTTGCATGTGGAATGTGTGCGGCGTTACTGTTTTCGAACAGTACGATGGTATTTGCGCTGGAAAACAATGACGTTCAAATCCAGAGCGAGAGCAATGAGCTGACAGAAACGGATTCGGATATTGCCGAAGAGAAAACGCAGGAGGAAGAGTCCCCTGTTGAAGTTGACCAGGAAGAAAAAGAGGTGGAAAATCAGGAAGATCCGGAAGCCCAAGAAGATCAGAAAGAGCAGGAAGAGCAGGAAGAGCAGGAAGATCAGCAGGAGTCAGAGGACGATTTGAAGTCAGACTCTGATAAAATGGAAGAGAAAAGTATAGAATCAGAACAAGAATCTCAGGATGCAGAAACGGCAGAAGAAAAGAGTTCTGTAACAACAGAATCTGAGACGGACGTGCCGATGACGGAAAGTAATGTGATTCAGTCAGAGAACGAAGAAAAAGTGTGTGGTGGCAGTACGTTAGGAACAGCTACATGGATTTCTTTTGATACGAAGTATAGTGGGGCAGTTTCGGGAAATAATAGACATAATTTTTATAAAATGAATCTTTCAGCATCTGGAAGAATACGAATTAAGTCCAATGCACATATGAGTCGGATAAATTATCGGATATATGATGCGGCAGGGAGAGAAATATGGAATCATTATGAAGATTGGAACAGTGGGTCTGAAATTGCTGTGACGGATACAACGGCTGACTTGACCAGTGGAACATACTATTTGGAAGTGTATGCCGATTATGCGACTGGAACCTATGATTTCACTGTATCGTACACAAATGCAAATGAAACTTTTAAGGAAACGCAAGGCGGCACAAATAACTCGATAGCGCAGGCAAATAAAATATCATTGGGAACCACGTACCAGGGGCAGATTGCACAAAATGATGAGAAAGACTTTTATAAAATTGACTTGCAAACATCTGGAACACTTACATTGCAGTTCAAGGCAAATATTTATTACTTGAGTTATAGAATTTATGACAAAGACGGAGCAGAAGTTTGGGGATCACATACGGAGTGGAATGAGAATACGGAGCAGACCTCATTAAAGGAAGATATAGAATTAACGAGCGGAATCTATTATCTTGCAATTCTTAAGTATAGTGACTGGAGTGGTACCGGTACCTATTCGTTTAAAACGAATTTCATATCAGCGGATGAAAGCTTTAAGGAAACGCAGAATGGCTCAGATAACACATTGAATGAGGCAAATCTGATCCGATTAAATACTACTTATACAGGCCAGATTGCGCAAAATGATGAAAAGGATTTTTTCGAGTTTTCTCTGGCTGCGGATGATACAGTACAAGTGTATGTAGAAACAAAAGCAAGAAATATTGCCTGTAGAATATTTGATGAAAGTGGAGAAAGGATATTCGGCGAAAGCCCTGATTGGAATGATACGTCTAAAAGTGGAAAGTTGAATAAGAGTATAGATTTACCTGCTGGAAATTACTATTTTGAAATAGAAAGATATGGAAATTGGCAATGGGATAGAGAATTATATACAGGAAAATATTCTTTCAAATTAAGCGCCAGCAAAGTCGTCAACGTAGACCGCGTCACCGGAGCGAAAATCGGCGGCCGTGCTTCCAATGCTTTGCGTTTAAACTGGAATAAAAATTCACAGGCAGATGGATATATCATCGAGCAATATAAAGGAAGTCAGTGGACGCGGATCGCAAAAATCAACGGAAACGCGACAACGACATATCGTGTGGAAAATCTTGGAGCATCAAACACTTATAAATTTAGAATACAGGCGTTCAAATTTAGTGGAAATACACCATTCTACAGTGAATATGCCTATGTAGAAGGAAAGACGAATCCGTCTGATATCTCTGGACTCAGGATTGGTGGACATGCAAAGGATGCACTGCGCCTGAACTGGAACAGAAACACATCGGCTTCAGGGTATATTATCGAAATGTATCGGTCGGGAAGCTGGAATCGAGTTGCAAGAATTTCTGACAATACAACAGTGACATATCGAGTAGAAAAATTATCGCCGAATACAAAATACAGTTTTCGCGTGAAGGCATTTGGATTTGAAGGAAATACTGCGTTGTATGGAAATGCTGCATCCGTTGCCGGAACAACCGATGCAGGTGGAACGGCAAATCCGACCAACGTTTCTGGATTTTACATTGGAGGACGTGCTTCGAATGCATTGCGCCTGAACTGGAACAGAAACAGCAGTGCCGAGGGTTATATTATTGAACAGTATAAAAACGGATCGTGGAGCCGGATCGCCAGAATTTCCGGAAATGGAGCAACGACGAAGCGAGTAGAAAACCTGAAAGCTTCCACAGAGTATAGATTCCGTATCCAGACATTTAAAATGAATGGTTCCAAACCTCTTTACAGTGGATATGTGTATGTAACAGGAAAGACCAATCCATATAATGTTTCCGGACTGAGAATTGGTGGACGTGCAGCAGATGCACTGCGACTGAACTGGAATCGAAATACAACCGCTTCCGGCTATGTTATTGAGCAGTATAAAAACGGATCCTGGAGCAGAATTGCCAGAATTTCCGGAAATACAACAACAACCTGGCGTGCAGAAAACTTAAAGGCATCTACATACTATCGTTTCCGTATTCGCGCGTTTGGCTTCATGGGAAATACAGCACTTTACAGTGATAATGATACCTATGTCTATGGCACGACCAACCCATATAATGTTTCCGGCGCCAGAATCGCAGGAACTGCAGCGGATGCATTGCGGATTAACTGGAATCGAAATACTACGGCAGATGGCTATGTTATTGAAAAATATCAGTCAGGATCCTGGGTAAGAGTCGCAAGAATCTCCGAGAACTATACGACAACTTACAGAGTAGAACATTTACAGCCGTCTACTTCTTATGTGTTCCGGATCAGAGCATTTAAGTTTGCCGGAAATACACCTCTTTACAGTGGATATAGCTATGTTTTTGGCGATACGCAGAATCAGTATTATACGTGGAGTGTACCGTTAAAAGCGGAGACACAGAGTGAGGTCATTGCAAATAGAATAAGATAGTCATATGAGTCATATAGAACTGCTGGTGGATACTCAAACGCGGAAATGAAACTGTATTTACCGGCAGTTTTTTAAAAAATGTGATCACAAAAATTTAAAAACAAACTTGCTATTTCACATGAAAGTGATTATGATGAAGAGGAAGGTAAAGTAAAGTTTTGAAATGGTCAGGAGGGGGAAGGAGGCGAAAAAAACGATGGCATTTCTTGTCGAAATAAGCCTTAGTTTGTTGATGACAGGAAAACCAGCATTGAACAGAATCAGAACGGAAACTGGACAAGAATTGCCCGGATTGGAAACGGAAACACGACAACGTATCGAAAGAGGGAATGAGCTATCAGTTCCGAATCCGTGGATTTGGATTCCAGGGAAGCACCCCGGTATATGGAGACTTCACTTACATTAACGGAACAACGATTCCATCCAAAGTAAGCGGATTGTATATCGGAGGAACGGCACTGTATAGCGAATATCAGATGATCACCGGAAATACCAAGGAATGATTGAAAAATGAAGAAGACTGTTAGAATGAGAATGTATGAATAAAAGTCATATATTTAAGTTCTAACAGCCTTTTTGTGAATATAAAAAAGAAAAAAATAACTTGTTATTTCATATGAAAGGGATTATTATGACATAAAGAAAGTAAGCAAAAAACAAAATGAAATCAGGTAGTTTGAGAAACAGTACGTTTTGCCAGAGAATCTGCTATTATCAAGGGAGTGATCGAGAAAAAATATATGAAGAAATTGGAGAGCAGAAAAATTTAAGATGTGAGGTGAGAGTAAATGAGAAAAACAAGGAAAAAGAGACACATAGTGGGTAGTTTGATCTTGATGATGTTGCTTTTTTGTGAAATTTGTATATCATCTGTTTCCGTATTTGGATATTCAGTGTCGGGAAACAGATTAAATACAAATTATAGACTGACTGGAAATGGCGCAGAGGATATTTATGCAGTTGCATCAGCACAGCTCAATAAGAAATATCCAGAGTTTTCAGGATTTACCTACAGAGCGTGGTGTGCAGATTTTGTGAGTGCATGCGCGGTTGCAGCAAATGTGTCTGACGTAATTCCTGGAAGTGCATCTGTAGCGAATTTGAGAAGCAATATAGTCAGGGCGGGAGGAACAGAGCATTCTAAAGCGCAGATACAGAATGGACAGTATACACCAGTGCGTGGCGATATTATCATATTTAAAAGCAATGGTGACAGCCATGTTGGAATTGTTGATAAAACTGCAAATGGAAGAATTTATTATATTGACGGAAATAATACAACCTATGGAAATGGAAACAATGCATGTGTCCATTACTCCAATCGGTCATTTTCGTATGCTGGTTTTACCTGCGTTATAAATCCCAAATATAAAGGAGGTAGCAGTAACGGTAACAATAATGACTGTAACTGTTCAGCATCTTACGCGGGAGATTATACATGTACAGCCAATGGAAATCTGTACATTCGATCTGGACATGGAAGTGGATATAGTATTTTAGGAAAAATACCGCATGGAGCAACTGTTTCTGTTTCAAAGGCAGATGGAAACTGGGCTCACGTTTCCTATAATGGAATTCAGGGATATGCATCCATGAGCTACTTAAAGAAGAAAGAGCAGGCGCATAATCCGGAAGGCGCAGTAGACGCAGTTGAAGGGGGAAGCGGAACCATCCATTTAAGAGGCTGGGCATTTGACCGGGATGCGCTGAACCAGGCAGTTGAAATTCATGTTTATGTAGGTGGAGAGGCTGGCTCAGGAAAGGAAATCTGGGGCAACGGCGATGGCGTTGCCAACGTGGAAAGACGAGATGTGAATAACGCATATGCGGTTGGAAACAATCATGGATATGATTACACTTTAAATGTTCCGTTGACCGGTGATTTTGATGTATATGTATATGCTATTAACATTGGAGGAGGGAATAATGTCCTTCTTGGCCATAAACGCGTAACGATTTCACCGGTAACGCATGATCCGGAAGGTCATATGGAAAGCATTAACGGAGGTGTTGGTTCTATTTATCTTGGAGGCTGGGTATTTGACCGGGATGCAGCAGACCGCGCAGTGGAACTCCATGTTTATGTAGGAGGACCGGCTGGATCACCAGATGCCAAATGGGTAAAAACGGGAATTATGGCAAATGCCCGCCGGGAAGATGTTGATAAGGCATATGGAACAGGAGCCAACCATGGAATTGATGTAACCTTACAGGTTCCATTGATCGGAGATTATGATGTATATGTATATGCCATTAATACGGGAGGAGGAGAAAACAACCCGTGTATTGGAAGTAAACGAGTAACGATAGATCATGAACATAACAAACCGATCATATCAGATGTAAAAGTCACAGCGGATAAGACTGGGTATACGGTCAAATGTAAGGTGTCAGACGATTCTGGAATTGACCGGGTGCAGTTCCCTACCTGGACAAAGTATAATGGACAGGATGATATTATCCAGGGATGGGAAAAAGCCCAGTCGGCCAGAGGAACCTACAATAAAGCAACGGGAGAAGTGACATACCGTGTAAACCGGAGCAGCCACAATAATGAAGGCGGTCAGTATTTTACCCATATTTATGCGTATGACATATACGGAAATGCAGGTGTTTTTGCAACCGGATATACCTTTGTGGATGAGTATGAAGTAAAATACAATGCGAATGGAGGAACCGGAGCACCGGCAAGCCAGAAGAAAGAGGCTGGAAAGACACTTACAATAGCAACAGGAATTCCAACCCGGAACGGATATGAATTCCGTGGATGGGGTACAGCGTCAGGAAGCCAGAATGTGGCGTACCTGCCGGGCAGAAACTATACGGCAGATGCGGATCAGACCTTATACGCGGTATGGAAAGCAGCGACTGCTGTGACAGCTTCCCAGAATGTAAATGTGAATATAGCGGGAGCCGGAAGAATGTACCGTATCGTACCGCAAACGACAGGAACGTACCAGTTTGAAAGTACAGGATCGCTGGATACGAAGGCGACACTTTATGATGCGGGAGGAACGGTTCTGGCATCGAATGACGATGGGGGAAATGGAAGAAACTTCCTGTTAAGCTATCGTCTGAACCAGGGTGAAACATACTACATAGAAGCAAAACTGTATAGCAATACAGCAACCGGAATCTTTGAAATGAAGATGAACCGGAAAGTTACCGTGGATGATATGAGCGGTGTAGCAATTGGTGGCCGTGCAAAGGATGCGCTCCGTATCAACTGGAACAGAAATGCATCGGCATCCGGCTACATTATTGAGCAGTACAGCAACGGAACCTGGAACCGGATTGCCCGGATCGGAAGCGGAAGTACAACAACATACCGTGTGGAAAACCTGAAAGCAGCGACCAGCTATCAGTTCCGGATCAAAGGTTTTGCGTTTGAAGGAAATACAGCTGTTTACGGAAACTATCAGACGGTGAGCGGAACGACAGAGGAAGTGAGTCTGAATCTGGACAATCTGACCGGAGTGAAGATCGGTGGCCGTGCAGACAATGCCCTGAGACTGAACTGGACAAAGAATACAGATGCGTCGGGCTATATCATTGAGCAGTACAGCAATGGAACGTGGAAACGGATTGCGCGGATTGGAAACGGAAATACGACAACGTACCGAGTGGAAAATCTGAAGGCTGGAACGAGTTATCAGTTCCAGATCAAGGCATTCGGATTCCGTGGTACAGAAGCCGTGTATGGAAAGACAGCATCCGTGAGCGGAAAAACAAATCCGGCAGCGGTAAGCGGCCTTACGATCGGCGGAACAGCAAAAGATGCTCTGCGCCTGAACTGGAACAGTGTGAGTGGAGCCGAGGGCTATATCATAGAAAAACAGGAAGGAACGAGCTGGAAGCGGATTGCCCGTCTGGAAGGAGGAAAGACAGGAACGTACCGTGCGGAAGGACTGAAAGCCGGAACGAATTACCAGTTCCGAATTCAGGCATTTGGATTTGATGGAAATACAGCAATTTACAGTGAATACAAGAGTGTTTCCGGAAAAACCGATGCAGCAGCTCCGACGGTGACAGTAGGAAATATGACTGGAGTGAAGATCGGAGGCCGTGCGGACAATGCCCTGCGCCTGAACTGGGACAAAAATACATCCGCATCTGGTTACATTATCGAACAGAACCAGAATGGAAGCTGGACAAGAATTGCCCGGATTGGAAGCGGAAGCACGACAACATACCGTGTGGAAAATCTGAAAGCGGGAATGAGCTATCAGTTCCGGATCCGTGGATTTG
>OGRS01000196.1_pt1 | contig 65199 bp, 58 predicted proteins | sample 1553561 | NCBI WGS metagenome assembly OGRS01 (sample SAMEA2580103, study PRJEB22360) | human gut metagenome | biome: human gut; feature: human-associated habitat; material: faeces | place: Denmark | collected 2008/2010
ATCTCAAATGGGGAACATTACGGATAACATTTCTTCTATCTGTTGAATTTGGGACTTGAAGGATTTGTTATTCTCTAATTATATATACAACATTTAATATACGATTATGAGACAAAAAACAATTAGAGAAATCTCGGTTGCATGGAAAAAGTACAAGCAACCTTATGTGAAACAGTCCACAATGGCTGCTTATGTGCTTATTCTGGAGAATCATATCCTTCCTAATTTCGGAGATAGTTATACACTCCATGAACAGGCTGTGCAGGAATTTGTTTTGCGGAAAATTGAGAATGGACTGAGTGTGAAATCTGTAAAAGACATTTTGATTGTCCTGAAAATGGTTATGAAATTCGGTGTAAAAAATGAATGGATGGATTATCAGGAGTGGGACATCAAATATCCAACTACTTCCACGACAAAAGAATTGGAAGTACTGTCAGTTGCCAATCACAAGAAAATACTCAATCATATTCAAAGCCATTTTTCCTTTGCCGGACTGGGCGTCTATATCAGTCTTTGTACGGGACTTCGCATAGGGGAAGTCTGCGCTTTGAAGTGGAGTGACATCAATGTTTCCGAGGGAACGATAACAGTCAATCGCACAATTGAGCGGATTTACATCATTGATGGGATTGAGAAACATACCGAATTGATTATCAATAGTCCTAAGACTCAAAACTCATGTCGGGAAATTCCCTTGACAAAGGAGCTTCTTGCTATGGTTAAACCACTGAAGAAAGTTGTCAATGAAGATTTTTATGTCTTGACTAATGATGAGCATCCAACCGAGCCGCGCACCTACCGTAATTATTACAGCAAATTAATGGCTAAATTGGGTATTCCAAAATTGAAATATCATGGACTACGCCATAGTTTTGCCACTCGTTGTATAGAAGCTGGCTGTGACTACAAAACCGTTAGTGTATTGTTAGGGCATTCTAATATTTCAACAACTTTGGATTTATATGTTCATCCAAATATGGAACAGAAAAAGCGGTGTATTGCGAAAGTCTTTAAGTCATTGGGGAAATAATATAGAAAACAGAGCAATACAGAGACATTACGTCAAAAGAAACGCTTTATATGGAAAAAATCTTAATCTGGCTTTGACTTTAATAAACGGACGAATTCGAAGTCCTTAACTGGCGACATGGAAACATTACCCTTTTTCTTGTCATTTATTCTATTTTATGCCGTGAAACTTACAAAAAACACGTATCTTTGTCTCACCCTTTTCCGACTCTAAACTTAAATGTTTTTTTCGGGAACGTGAAACGGGATGAAAAAAGTTGGGAATGAGGCGGATAGAAGGGTTGACTGGAACGTAACTTGAAAATTAAATCGAATAAAAACATGACTATCAGAAGAAAATTGCAGTTTGCTTGCGGCTTGCTTGCCCTGCTGCTGACCACTGGATGTACCTCGTACAAGAAATCGCTCTACCTGCAAAATGAGCAAGTGCTAAACCAACTGACACAGGGTCAGCTTTATGACTTCCGTATCATGCCGAAAGATGAACTGACCATCACGGTGAGTACCAGTGACCCGGAGGCTTCGGCTCCTTTTTATCGTAAAATAGGACAGAGCAAGGAGGAGAGCTACAATTCTTCCACAGTTATGCAGGATGCCAAATTGCTGGCTTATTTGGTGGACAATGACGGGAACATTGATTTCCCGGTGCTGGGCAAGGTGCATGTGATGGGCATGACAACGCGTGAATGTGAGAGTCGCTTCCGTGAGTTGCTGAAGCCGTATCTGAAGGAGGTTCCAAACGTGACGGTGCGCAGCTCGAACTATAAATTCAGTGTGTTAGGGGAGGTAAGATCTCCGGGTACGTATCAGGTGAGCGACGAGAAGGTGACAATCTTTGAGGCCTTGGCGCAGGCAGGCGACATGACGCTTTCTTCGGTTCGTAATGATATTCAGTTGCTCCGCGAGGACAGTGTGGGTCGCCGGCAGGTGTATCACTTGGACTTGACGCAGGCGGATGTGGCTACTTCTCCTTATTTTTATATCCAACAGAATGATGTGATTTATGTGAAGCCGACGAAGGCGAAGAGGCGTTCTCACACTTTCAACGAGAATTCGAGTATGTGGATTACCTTGCTGAGCTTGGTAACATCAATCACTTCGTTTGTCATTGCGGTTAGTAATTAAGGAAATGAAGAATGATAAATGAAGAATGATAAATGAGGAATGGAACTCATAAACTTATAAACTTAACAACTCAAATAACTCAAAAAACTCAAACATATCATGGCAGAAAACACACCCAACTACCTGCTCGAAGAAGAAGAAAACGGAGCGGGATTCAATTACAAAGTATTCCTTATCAAACTCCTCATGCGCTGGCCCTGGATTCTGGGCTGTGTCATCGTGGCATTAGTGGGCGCATTTTTCTATGTGAAGACGCTGACGCCGCTCTATACGGTCAGCTCTTCGGTCTTAATCAAAGATGAAAGCAAGAAAAGCGGAGGGGTGGACTTGACCGACTTGGGTTTTGTGACGGCTTCTACGCAGAATTTCGATAACGAACTGGAGATTTTACGCTCGCGCACCTTGGTGAAAAAGGTGGTGAATGCAATGGATCTCTATATTCAATATCGTGTACCGGGCAGTTTCCGTGATACGGAGCTTTACCGGAAGTCGCCCGTGAAGGTGTGGGTCACTCCGGAAGAGGCGGAGAAAATGGAGTATGCACAGGCTTCCATGTTCTTCAATCAGGGGAAACTGGAGCGTGTGACGGTAAAGCAGGAAGACGAGGAATGGACGCAGGAGGTGAGCAAGTTGCCGCTGGTCTTCCCTACTCCGATCGGGGTCTTTACGTTCTCGGCCGCCGACTCTGCGCTGGTGGTTCCGGAGCAGATGAAGGAGGTGGTGGCTACAGTGGCATCGCCTACGGCTATCGCAGAGGGATTCCGGGCGAATCTGGCAATTGTATCGACCAGCCGGACTACAACCATTGCCCAACTGACGCAGACCGACAGTCAGGTGAGCCGTGCCATCGATTTCCAGAACAAGTTGATTGATGTATATAATGAGGAAGGGAACAATGCGAAAAATGAGGTGGCTACCAAGACGGCGCAGTTTATTGATGAGCGTATCCGACTGATTAATGCGGAATTAGGAAGCACGGAAAGTCAGCTTGCCAGCTTCAAGCAGAAGGCGGGTGTGGTGGATATTTCGGAAAATGCCAGCCAAGCTGTGTCGCAGCAGTCCACTTACGAGCAGGAGTATGCTGCGAATGAGGTGCAACTTACGCTGATTAACCATCTGAAGAAGCATATCTTGAGTGAAAGCAGCAACGATGAGGTGATTCCTGCCAACATCGGTCTGACAAACGGTGACTTGACCACGGTGGTGGAACGCTATAACGAGATGCTGATTGAACGCAAACGGTTGCTCCGTACTTCGCATGAGGATAACCCAGCGGTGCAGAGCTTGAATGCGAGCATTGAAGTGATGCGTAACAGTGTACTGGCTGCCATCCAGACAGCGGAAAAGGGCTTGCTCATCAACCGTCAGGCGCTGGAGCGTCAGGCGCAGAAGTATGCCGGAAAAATCAGCGATGCTCCGGTTCAGGAGAAGGAATATCTCAGCATTGCCCGTCAGCAGGAGATTCAGGCGAATCTTTATCTGATGCTGTTGCAGAAACGGGAAGAGAATAATATTACGCTGGCTTCTACTGCCAACAATGCGCGGGTCATTGATGAACCGCTGACGGGCGATCAGGTGTTCCCCCAGCCTGCCCTGATTTATATGATGGCAGGGGCCTTGGGACTGGCTTTGCCGGTGGGTATCATCTACTTGCTCGGCTTGCTGCACTTCAAGATTGAAACCCGCGGAGATATAGAGCAGTTGACTCATCTGCCGATTGTGGGCGATATTCCGATGAGCCCGATGGCTGAAGCGAATCCGATTGTCATCGCTGAGAACCGTAACGAACTGATGGAGGAGGTGTTCCGATCGGTGCGTACCAACTTGCAGTATCTCTTGCAGCCGGAACAGAAGGTGATTCTCTTTACCTCTACCACGGCGCATGAGGGAAAGAGTTTCTGTGCCGGAAACCTTGCTACGAGCTTGGCTTTCATGGGCAAGAAGGTGGTGATTGTGGGCTTGGATATCCGTAAGCCGGGACTGAACAAGGTGTTCCAGATTTCACATAAGGAACGGGGGATTACGCAGTATTTAGCTGATCCGAAGCATACGGATTTAATAGAGTTATGCCAGCCTTCTGCCTTGTCTGCCAATCTCTTTATTCTTCCCAGTGGAACGATTCCGCCGAATCCTACGGAGCTGGTGGCTCGTCAGGCACTGGATGATGCGATTGAGATACTGAAGCAGCATTTTGACTATGTCATTCTCGATACAGCTCCTATCGGTATGGTGACGGATACGCAGCTGATTGCCCGGGTAGCTGACTTGAGTGTGTATGTTTGTCGCTCTGGCTATACGGCGAAGAGCGAATTTAAGCTGGTGAACGACTTGAAGAGTGAAAACAAACTCCCCCACCCTTGTGTCTTGCTGAATGGCATTGACATGAACAAGCGTGAAACGGGTTCGTATTATGGCTATGGCAAGTATGGTAAGTACGGGCATTATGGCTATGGCAAGAAGTATGGCTATGGGTATGGCTATGGTTATGGAGATAAGGAGTGAGTTTGTAAGTTTGTAAGTTTGTGAGTTTATGAGTTTGTGAGTTTTAAACTAAAAAACTCATAAACTTAAAGACTAAAGCCAAATGTTAAGACTAAAAGATATAAAACTACTGACCTGCCGGGAATCGCTGGAAGCATTGCCGGAAGGTAAATTATTAATCAACACAATCAACGCACATTCGTATAATACAGCACAAAAGGATGCGTTATTTGCGGAAGCGTTGCTGCAGGGTGACGTACTGATTCCCGATGGGGCAAGTATCGTCATGGCTTGTCGCTGGCTGAAGGCGAAGGTGCAGCCCAAGGAGCGTATTGCGGGATGGGACTTGTTTGCCTTTGAGATGGAGAAGCTGAACCGGAAAGGGGGAACTTGCTTCTTTATGGGAAGCAGCGAGAAGGTATTGGGGTTGATTCGTGAGAGAGCGAAATCGGTGTATCCGAATATCCGGATTGAGACGTATTCGCCGCCTTATAAGCCGGAATTCAGTGCGGAAGAGAACGGGGCGATTGTGGAAGCAATCAACCGGTGTAACCCGGATTTGCTATGGATTGGCATGACGGCTCCGAAGCAGGAGAAGTGGGCGTATACGCACTGGAAGGAGCTGGAGATTCACTGCCACTGTGGTACCATCGGGGCGGTATTCGACTTTTTTGCGGGTACGATGGAACGTGCTCCGCTCTGGTGGCAGGAGCATAGCCTGGAATGGCTGTATCGCCTGATGAAGGAGCCGAAGCGGATGTGGAGGCGCTATATCATTGGCAATACGCTGTTCTTATGGAATCTGACAAAAGAATAAGAGATTCTTTTGGTTATTTTATGTCAATTTAACAAAAATACTGTATATTTGTGTAGGTTAAGCTGACAAGGAAACTCGTCAACTTGTCAACTCAAAAAGCCTAAACAACTAAAACAAAAAACTCAAAAATAAAACAAACATGAAAAAATCAGCATTGATTACCGGTATTACCGGACAGGACGGCTCTTTCTTGGCCGAGTTTTTATTGGAAAAAGGCTATGAAGTGCATGGCACTATCCGCCGTTCGTCGGTAGATTTCCGTGAGCGCATTGCCCACCTGGAAGGTCAACCTCATTTCCATCTGCATTATGCCGACTTGGGTGACTCGATGAGTATCATTCAGGTGATCAATAAGGTGAAACCGGATGAAGTTTACAACTTGGCTGCGCAGAGCCATGTGCAGGTGAGCTTCGACTCTCCGGAGTTTACTGCCGATGTGGATGCTACGGGGGTTTTGCGTATCCTGGAAGCGGTCCGTCAGTGTGGATTGACAGAAACTTGCCGTATCTATCAGGCTTCTACTTCGGAACTGTACGGGAAGGTGGAAGAGGTTCCGCAGAATGAGAATACGCCGTTCCATCCGTATAGCCCGTATGCGGTGGCTAAACTGTATGGCTACTGGATTGTGAAGGAGTATCGTGAGGCTTATAATATGTTCTGCTGCTCGGGTATCTTGTTCAACCATGAGAGTGAACGCCGTGGGGAGACTTTCGTTACCCGTAAGATTACCTTGGCTGCGGCTCGTATCGCACAGGGTAAGCAGGAGAAGTTGTTCTTGGGCAACCTGGACTCGCTGCGTGACTGGGGATATGCGAAGGATTATGTGGAATGTATGTGGCTGATCTTGCAGAATGAGAAACCGGAGGACTTCGTGATTGCGACGGGTGTGCAGCACTCGGTGCGTGAGTTCTGTTATCTGGCATTTAAATATGCGGGCATCGAACTGGAATTTAAAGGGGAAGGCATCGACGAGAAGGGGTATGACAAGGCTACTGGCAAGGTGCTGGTGGAAGTGTCGGAAGATTTCTACCGCCCGACGGATGTGGTGAACCTTTGGGGGGACCCGACGAAGGCGAAGGCTGAACTGGGATGGAATCCGTCGAAGACTTCGTTTGAGGAACTGGTGCGTATCATGGTGGAACATGATATGGCGAAGGTGGCTGTGGAGAAAGCGGGTGAGCGTATCCGCATGAACTTGGCTGAGTATCTGGAAAAGGGGATTGTGAAGTAAGATTTACAGAAGCATATGGACAAATCAACAAAAATATATGTGGCAGGACACCGCGGTCTGGTGGGTTCTGCCATCTGGAATAACTTGCTGCAGCGGGGGTATACCAATCTGGTGGGAAAGACTCACAAGGAGCTGGATTTGCTGGACCCGGTGGCTGTGAAGGAGTTTTTCGACCGTGAACAGCCGGAAGCGGTGATCTTGGCGGCTGCTCATGTGGGCGGTATCATGGCGAACTTGCAATACCGTGCTGACTTTATTTATCAGAATCTGCAGATTCAGCAGAATGTGATTGGCGAGAGTTTCCGCCATGGGGTGAAGAAACTGCTTTTCTTGGGAAGTACGTGTATTTATCCGCGTGAGGCTCCGCAGCCGATGAAGGAGGAGGTGCTGCTTACTTCTCCGCTGGAATATACCAACGAACCGTATGCGATTGCCAAAATTGCAGGTCTGAAGATGTGTGAGAGCTTTAACTTGCAGTATGGCACGAACTATATCGCTGTAATGCCGACCAATCTGTATGGACCGAATGATAACTTCCACTTGGAAAACAGTCATGTGCTTCCTGCCATGATCCGTAAGATTCATCTGGCGAAGTGCCTGAATGAGGGCAACTGGAAGGCTGTGCGCAAGGATATGAACCGTCGCCCGGTGGAGGGTGTGAACGGCGAGAGCCCGGAAGCTGAGATTCTGGAAAAGCTGGCGAAGTTTGGTATTACTCCGGAGGCGGTTACGCTGTGGGGTACGGGCAAGCCGATGCGTGAGTTCTTATGGAGCGAGGAAATGGCGGATGCCAGTGTGCATGTGTTGCTGCATGTCGATTTCAAGGATACGTTCCGTGAGGGCGACAAGGAGATTCGCAACTGTCACATCAACGTGGGTACGGGTAAGGAAATCTCTATCAAGGAGGTGGCTGAAAAGATTATGCAGGAAATCCAGTTTAAGGGCGAACTGCGCTGGGATGCTTCGAAACCGGACGGTACGCTGCGCAAACTGACGGATGTGAGCAAGCTGCATGGTTTGGGATGGCATCATAAAGTGGAGATTGATGAGGGAATTCACCGGATGTATGAATGGTACTTGGGTGAACAGTAATGGATGAGTTTTTGAGTTCTTAAGAACTCAAAAACTTAAGAACTCAAACTCAAACACTCAAACTCAAAACTCAAAAACTCAAAAACTCAAAACATATGAGAAACTACGCGACTTCCTACGAAAAAATAGTAAACGGATTTACCTACACCGGCGACATGGTAATCGGTGCTTTTCTGTTTTACTGGATTATGGCGGGCGGTTCCGGACTACCGATATGGACGAAGATTCCTTCGGAAGACATACAGACGGGACTGGCATTGGGCCTGTGCTACTTGATTTGTGCCATGCGGACGGGACTGGTGATTTACCGCCGTAAGGCTTATGTCTACGAAATGCTGAAGCGGGTATCTATAAATATGTCGATCTTCTCGCTCTTGGCTACGTTTATCTTGTTTGCCGGAGAGGAACTGGATGTCTATGGACGGAAGTTTCCCATATTCCTGCTGACACTTGGAGGGGCTCTCTGTGTATTCAGGGTATTGACCCGTTTTTTCATTAAATGGTATCGTCTGCGCGGCGGAAACCGGCGGGAGGTGATCCTGGTGGGCAGTAAACTGAACATGCAGACGTTATACAAGGAGCTTACGTGTCAGCCGTGGGCTGGTTACAGGGTATTGGGGTATTTTGATCATCAGCCGAATCCGGAATTTCCGGAAGAATGTCCGTATCTGGGCACACCGGAGGAGGTGATTTCTTACTTGAAGGGACGTGGGGTGGATGTTTTGTTCTGTTCGCTGCCGTCTGCAGAAGAGAAGTTGATTCGTCCGATGATTGATTATTGTGAGAATAACCTCGTACATTTCTACAGTGTTCCGAATTTATATAACTATCTGCAAAACCGAGTGTATTTTAATCTGATGGGGTCTGTCCCCTATCTGGAGTTGCGCAAGGATCCGCTGAGTGATGTGGGCAACCGACTTCTGAAGCGGGCATTCGACATCGTCTTCTCGCTGTGTTTCTTATGTACGCTGTTTCCTTTTATCTTGCTGATTGTTACGGTGGTCACGAAGATGACTATGCCGGGACCGGTGTTCTTCCGTCAGAAACGAAACGGACTGAATGACAAGGAGTTTTATTGTTATAAGTTCCGGAGTATGCGGGTGAATGCGGATGCCGACCGTGTACAGGCTACGAAAGATGACCCGCGCAAAACGAAGTGGGGTAACATTATGCGCAAAACGAACATAGATGAGTTGCCTCAGTTTATCAATGTGCTGAAGGGGGACATGAGTGTGGTTGGTCCGCGCCCGCACATGCTGAAGCATACGGAAGAGTATTCGAAGCTGATTAACCGCTACATGGTGCGTCACTTTGTGAAGCCGGGTATCACGGGATGGAGTCAGGTTACCGGTTACCGGGGAGAAACGCGTGAACTGAAAGAGATGGAGGGTCGTATCCGGGGAGACATCTGGTACTTGGAGCACTGGAGTTTCAGTCTCGACCTTTATATTATCTTTAAAACTGTGGCGAATGCGATTCACGGGGAAAAGAATGCGTACTAGAAAATGAAGAATGAAAAATGAAGAATGAAGAATGAAAAATGAAGAATGGGGAGCTTATAAACTTTGATTTTAGACAGAAGAACATAAGGACATAAGAGCTCAAAAACTAATAAACTCAGAAACTAACAAACTTAAACAAATGACAAATAAGATCAAAAGAATGGCCTTCATTGCAGCAATGGCTATAGGAGCATTAGAAGCTCAAGCCCAACTTGCTGCAGTGAAGACCAATGTACTACTTTGGGGCAACCTCACCCCTAACCTCTCACTGGAGTTGGTTACGGGAAGAAGAACCAGCCTGGAAGGTACATTGTTTTACGGACTGGAAAAGAATCCTCTGGATGCACAGCTGAAGGGGGCTCAGGCTGAATTCAGATTTTGGATTTCAGACCGACCGATGGCTCGTTCCTTTGTGGGATTGAACATGACCGGAATGCGTTATCTGGTTACTTATAAGGGAAACTTGCATCATGGGGATGCCCTCGGACCGGGTGTGGTTTACGGCTATGCCTTACCGCTGACCCGACACTTTAATCTGGAGTTCTCGGCTGGAGTAGGTTTATTCTGGTACCGGGAAGGAAAATATCCGGAGGGAGCAGAAAAGATAGAAGATTTGGTGTATAACAAGCGTGGCATGAAGTGCTTGCCTGCGGAGGTGGCAGTGACTTGCAGTTATGTGTTTTAGCTTTCTAAGAGAACAAGGGAATAAGAACTTCGATTTTAGACAGAAGAACATAAGGGCATAAGAATTTATAAACTTAAAGACTTAAGAACTTAAAAACGAAAAGCCTGGTCAACTGGTCAACTAAAAAAACGAAAAGAAATGAGAAAATTCAAAATCTCCGGAATGGGGAAATATATTTTAGCCATAGGAATGATCATCGCTCCGGCTGCATCGTGGGCGCAACGCATGATTAAAGTGAGCGGTACGGTGATGAATGTGGCTGACAAAAAGCATAAGATTCCGTTTACCGACATCATCGTGCATATCTACAGTTGCAAGACGGTGGCTGAAGCGGAAGACCTGAGCAAGCAGCTGAAAAGCAATGCGGCTACACCTGAAGAGGTGACGACTTTCTACGTGGGAGATGAACTGGCGGAAACGGATGCCAACGGGTATTATGAGATTCTGGTTCCCGACAACGGAGCGCTGGTGTTTAAGGCGGGCATGAACGACCCGATTTTGGAAAGGGTGAACAACCGCATGCAGATCAACGTTGAAATCAGTGACGGGATCATGTTGGGAAATGTCATGGTGACGGCGAAGCTGAAGGAGATTCAGCCGGAACCGAAAGCCAGCCGACTCATCGGGAATCATTTTTATCCGTATAACTCGTTTGTCATTCCGCAAAATCAGGGGAATACGTATTCACGACTGATTATCCAACCGTATGTATTAAACTGTGAAACGAATGATACGGTGGCTTTCTTGCGCCCGATGGTGTACGACGGAAAGGAGTTTCATCTGACGCAGATCCGGAAGATGGGATATGACTTGAAACGAGACCCGCTGGAGCCGTATATCATGAAGGAGCCGCTGACGAAGGAGCGGATGACGATTCACTGGCAGGATACGGTGGTGGTGCCTGATGCGAAGGTGAACTACAGTTGTTATGCCGACTTCTGCATAGAGGATTACAACAGTGTGCCCTTCCGCAAGATATTCCAGTTGAATACCTGTGCCAACAAGCGTCCGCTGAAGTTCCTCGATTATCAGCTGAATGTGAATGAACTCGACTTGAGCCGGTATCCGGAACGGGCGCAGGTGGAAAAACGAAATACGGAAGACCGGGTGGAACTGAGCTTTGAAATCAGCTCGGACCAGCTGACGGATGACCCGAAGAACCAGCAGAACCTGAACTTGATTGGCGAGAAGCTGAAGATGATTCTCAATGAGCCCGGAGCGATGCTGAAAGAGTTTCACCTGATTGGTACGGCTTCGCCTGAAGGTTCGTATCAGAGCAACCTGCAACTGGCTGAGAAGCGTATGAAGCGGGTGCAGGAGCAAATCATGCAGGTTATCCCGAGCTATACCGCAGAACGGGTGTACCAGAATCCGCAGGCTAAGGTGGCTGCATGGAGTGAGGTGGCTGGCTTGATGGAGGCTGACGGAAAGAGTGGGCTGGCTGAACGTATCAACAGGGTGCTGGAACGGTATCCCGACCAGATGGCGCAGCAGGGGAAAAACATCCGTGCCTTTGCGGAATATAAGAAGGAAATCGTGCCGTATCTGGAGAAGCTGAGACAGGTGAAATATAAATGCCGCTATGACATCTACCGGGAACCGACGGATGAAGAGGTGATGGCGAAGTTTCAGAAGGAAGGAATCAAGGGGATTTATACGCGCTATGAATACTGGAAGCTGTTTCAGATGCTGAACGACGACCGTACGAAAGAGGAGCTTGCCCGGAAGGCTTACCGCGAATCGCTGGAGATGAACCAGCCATGGGTGGTGCCGGGCAATTTGCTGGCTGTGATGTACCTGAAAAGAGATACCACGGATACTTCGGTGCTCGAACCGCTGATTAACCGGACGGTGTTTACGGTGAATTATGAGCGTACGAACCCGAATACGGGACGCAAGGAGATAGTCAACCCCATCGAGGTGGTGGCAAACCAGCTGAATATGTATATCCGGAAGGGGGATTTCGAGAACGCCAGTGTGATGGCGAAGCTGATTCCCGACGGGGAGACGAAATATGACCTGACCAAGGCGTATGCCTGGGCTCTGGGAGGGTATTTCCAGCAGGGAGGTGCCAGCGAAGAGGAGAATGCACGCGCCCGACACACGTTTGATACCATCTGCCGGTCGTCGGAACAGAATGCCATTGTGATGCATTTAGCTCTGGAAACACCGGAAGGAAACCGAACGGCGGAAACGATGCTGGCACACCAGAGCATGGAGGATGCCGTGATGTGGTATCTGAAGGCGGTGGTGGCTGCCCGTAAGGGGGATTCGGGACTGACAGATGCGGCTCTCTGCCTGATGCGGGCTTTCAATCTCGACAAGAAACTGATGGCAACGGCACAGAATGACGGTGAGTTTGATAAAGAGATTATGGAGACTGCACTTGATTTATATAATCATCAGTAAAGGTGACGAGGGTGTATTGGTCAACTAAAAAAAAACGACAATGAAAGAATTTAAAAGAAATTATCTGATCACAGCTCTGTGTGGAACGTGTATGCTGACTCCTGCCCTGATGATGGCTCAAGAAGCAGCCGACACTACACAGACTCATTTTTTCAATGCGACAGATTATATCCGGCAAAAACGATATATACCGGCTGGAAGGGTGATCGACCCGAAAGCGAAAGGACGGAACTTTTCGTTCTCAATCTTCGGAGGTGTGGGAAATCTGGCGGGAGAAACCGTTACGCTCCCTACAACCAAGGAGTTTGGTATCGCTATCACCAAGGATGTTTCTGCATTCAACTCGTACCGACTGACGGTGAGAGGGGGAATCAATGACCGAATCAAGCAGGGAGGTGTGGAACTTTCGCACCTGTTCCGCCTGTCGGATTACCTGATGGGATATGAAAGAAACCGCCCTTGGGTAATCAGTACGGTGGCAGGGGTCGGAGGATATGGCTCTCGCCTCGATGCTACGAAAGACCGGGAGGCGGCATTCGGCATTCACGGGGGATTGCAGTGGAATTTCCGGATGAACAGTTTTATGGACTGTTTCATCGAACCTCGGGTGAACCTGTTTACCGACCAGATTGACGTGGCTGACTCGCGGAAGAAGTACGACCTCGGCTTTCAGCTGATGGCAGGTTTGACGTACCGCCTGACCAAGACGGTGAATACGGAAAGTATCCCGACTAATGCCGACGCTAAGGATAACCTGTTTTACGAACTTTCAGTGGGGGTGCAGGGAGATTTCTCGGCACGCATCCGGAAATCGCCGCTGATGAAGCATAAGCTGTCGCCGCTGGGTCCTGCCTTCGGTATCGCCATGGGTAAATGGTATGCTCCGCTGGGCGTACGAGGGGGACTCTTTGCGGGATTCCACAAGACGCTGAGCGATGACCAGACCTATACGCTGAAAGAAGGATATATAGGTGGACGTCTGGAGGGACTGTTGAACCTGAACCGCCTCTTCAATCATCATGTGACCGACCCGAGACTGGAGGCGAACCTCTTCGGAGGATATGAACTGGGATTCCTTGCTCACCGCGGAGAGAAGTATGACAGAAAGGTGCGTCCCTTCCATGGTCCTACAGCCGGAGCTCAGCTGGTGTATGCCGTGAACAGCCGGATCGGGGTGTTCGGACAGGCACGCTGGAGCAAGAGCTTGTATACGCAGTCGTTTAAGAACTCGGCCTATGTGGAAGACCGGTTCATGCAGAATCTGGGCATCGAACTGGGTGTGCAGTACCGCAGAAGAACCGAGGATATAACCAACAAGTATCTCTTTACACCGTATAACTTTGTATCGGTGGCTGTAGGGGCAAGCTACCCTACCCGCACCGGGGAAGTGCAGGTGAAGCAGATGATGAAGCACCTGGGACAGCAGTTGAGTGTGAGCTACGGACGCCGCTGGAGCCGCTATTCGAGTGTGAGAGGTACGGTGGAAATGGGACATCTGCCCTATGCCGGCGGACAACATACCTATCCGCTGACGTTGGGCGTGGACTATATGGCTGACTTATCGGCACTGGCAGCCGAATATAACCCGGAACGCATCTTCTCGGTAGAGCTGTTTGCCGGTATTCTTTACACTCACCACAAGGCTGCCAAGAAAAATTACTTCGGCATGCAGGGAGGTCTGAAAGAAAGCTTCCGCATCAACGACCGCTGGGGAGTGTTTCTTGAAGAAGGGGTGAGAACCTATAAGAATGCCATCATTCCGGGAGCAAGAACCCTGACTGACAAGAACTTCTCTCTCATGCCGTTTGCCAACATGGGGGTGAATTATTTCTTTTAATCTAAACCTATAACGGAGGCTGACAAAAAAAGTTATTTTTTTTCAGCTAAACGGTATAGTCTATTCGTAAAATGTGTATATTTGCATCATAATTAAAGCGGAAACGCAAGAATCCGCTTTAATTTAGCATGTCGGAGGGCTTTGAAAATTCCGCACAAGACAAGGATGGAAATCATCGGGCGGAATGCGGATCATGGTCGGAAGCCTGCCTGGATAAATGCAAGACTAACCTAAATAAAAACAAATGCATATGAAAGCAAAATTGATGCTGACACTTGGTGTTGCACTGGTAAGTGGACTTAACGTATTCGGACAGGATGCTAACGCCAATAAGAGAACTGAAAAAATAGAAAAACATACAGTACAGACGAATCTGTTTGGTTCAAACTGGTTTGTGGGTGCAGGCGTAGGTGCTCAGATGTACTTCGGAGACAACTTTAAAGCGGGAAATGCCGGTAAGCTGATTACGCCAACCTTTGAGGTGAATGTGGGTAAATGGTTTACTCCGGGTATCGGGGTGCGCCTCGGATTTGGCGGAAACCAGACGAAGAGCTATGCTGCCGACAAAATGCCTTTTGCTTACAAACGCGTGGAACAGAACTTGTATCGTACGAAATGGGGCATGCTTCACCTCCACGGGGACGTAATGTTTAACCTGACCAACCTGTTCTGCGGATACAAAGAAGACCGTCTGTATAACGCGATTCCTTATGTGAGTCTCGGCTATATACGAAACATTGACAGCAATGACAATGAAATGAGTGGCGGCGTGGGCTTCATCAACCGCTTCCGCGTAAGCAAGGCTTGGGACGTGAATCTGGAACTGAAGGCAACGGCTAACAACGATGTGATTGATGGTGTGCGCAGCGGAAAGAACCTCGAAGGCTCGGCTGCAATCATGGTGGGAGCTACGTATCGCTTCAACCGCCGCAACTGGACAAAGGGTACGGGTGTTTCAATGGCTGAAATGCAGAGCGTACAGAACCAGCTGAAAAATATGAACGAAGAAAATGCTGCACTGAGAGACCGTATCAACAGCCTGGAAGAAGAGAAGAAGAATGCGCAGCCGGTGGTAGTGGAAAAACCGAGCAACAAATTGCCGGATGCTACCGAATATGTGGCTTTCTTTGATATCAACAAGGCTTATCTGAGCGAAAAAGAAGCGGTTAATCTGGAAGCTTATGCAAACTTGATCAAGAAATATCCTGAAAACAACTTCTGTATTACCGGCTATGCCGACAAACAGACTGGAAGTGCAGCATATAACGAAGAATTGAGTAAGCTGAGAGCGGAAGCTGTATATAACACCTTGGTTGACAAGTATGGCGTTAACAGCAAACAGCTGAAAATGGAATATAAAGGGGGTGTAGACACCATGTTCCGCAACAACGCTCGCTTGAGCCGTGCAGCGATTATCCGTATGGTAAAATAAGCGGTGACTCATGCTGATAGCGGTTGATTTTGACGGCACCATAGTAGAACACCGTTACCCGAAGATAGGCAGGGAGATTCCGTTTGCCTTTGATACACTGAAGATGTTGCAGCGTGAAGGTCACCGGCTCATTTTATGGAGCGTACGCGAAGGGAAACTGCTGGAAGAGGCAGTGGCTTTCTGCCGGGAACACGGAGTGGAGTTTTATGCCGTAAACAGCAATTATACGGAGGAACGGGATGAACATCAGCACTTTTCACGGAAACTGAAAGCGGATGTGTTCATCGACGACCGGAATGTGGGGGGACTGCCCGACTGGGGCTTGATTTACCGGATGATTCACGAACGGATTAAAGTGACGGATTTGATAGGTGACAATGACCTTACGGAGCAAAAGCGTACCCACAAGAAAAGTTTTTTTGAAAGGTTATTAAAAAAATGATTAAGATACACATTTAATATGTGAAATAGTTAACGCTAACAAGTGATTGCAGGCTTAACTATCGGTTAATTTTAATGTAATAAGGTAGTCTGACCGGTAAGTGATTATAGGTCAGACTTTTTTTATGCACTGCCGAACCGATTTTGCGGACATGTATTGCTGACCCGATTTTGCAGGCATGTATTGCGGGCATGTATTGGACAGGAATTGCCGGCTCATGCTGCACTGACAGGGCATAGGCATTTTAAAAGCAAGCACGCAGTGGAAAGGGAGAAAGAAAAGCATTCGTTCAGGAAAGCACGCAGTGAGTAGAGAAGCATTGGGTCAGTAGATTTTTAGTGGGGATTAATTTTGCATAGTCAAAGTTAATTAAGAACTTTGCTATATGGAAAAAGATTACTTACAGATGCTTGCGCAGGTAGTGCTGCCAGCAGAGATTTTAGAATATTTCTCTATAAGAGGTATTGAGCAATCAGCGACTGAGATTCATATCAGTTTGGATGAAAAGATGAGTCCAGAGTTAAGTAGTGATGCACATTATGAATCCAAGGGTTTCATGGAAGCAGTAAATGTGACAGACTTTCCGATACGAGACCACAAGGTTATACTCAAGATCCGACGTCGGCGATGGACAGATACGCGCACCGGTAAAAGCTTCAGTTTGCCGATAAGCCTCGATATAGTTGCTAAAGGCACTCGTTACTCCAAAGAATTTGGAGCTTTTTTAAAAGAAACGTATGGAGACGTCCCCAGTGACCTGCCGTACGCTTGAGGAATTCTACCACATCGACGGACATACATTTGAAAAGCAGTATAAGGAGGTGCTGAGCGGTTTCCGCTACTGGGACCAGTTGGAACACGCAGACGATTGGCTGCTTTTCCCTGACAACATTGGTCCTAGGATTGCCATTGACGAATCATCGCTCTCCAATGGTGAACTGTATACGTTTGTAACCAACAGGGATGCATGTACCAGAGAAAGATCCCTGGTGGCTGTTGTGGCAGGCACGAAATCGGAAGATGTGATTGGAGTGCTGAGATGTATTAACGAGGAAAAACGTTTTGCAGTTGAAGAAGTAACTCTTGATTTGTCCGATTCCATGCGAAAGATCGTTCGTTCGGCATTTCCAAAAGCCCGTCGCGTCATAGACCGTTTTCACATTCAGAAATTGGCTTGCGATGCAGTGCAGGAGCTTCGTATTAAGCACCGTTGGAATGCCATTCAGCAGGCCAACGATGAGATGGAAGAAGCCAAGTTGAACAGTAAGGAGTATGTTCCATACCGATACCCCAACGGTGACACCCGCAGGGAATTGCTTATACGCTCACGTTATCTGCTGTTTAAGTCTGCCGACAAGTGGACTGAGAAGCAGAAACAAAGAGCAAAAATCCTATTTGAAGAATACCCTGACATAAAAAAAGCATATGGCCTTTGTCACTCTCTTAGAATGATTTTCTCAAAGAACTCAATTACGGATGCAGCCCGTCTATCTATGGCTCGATGGTACAACAAGATCGAAGAGGCTGGATTTCATTCATTCAACGTTATAGCCGCTACATTCTATGAGCACTACGACGAGATTCTCAACTTCTACAACAACCGTTCAACTAATGCGATGGCAGAATCTTTCAATGCCAAAATCAAACTATTTCGTGCCAATCTAAGAGGTGTTGCGGATAAGAAATTCTTCCTTTTCCGCATAGCAAATTTATATGGCTATCCCCACTAAAAATCTACTGAGCCAAAGCATTCGTTCAGGAAAGCATGCAGTGAGTAGAGAAGTACGCTTCCGGAGATGGATAAGTCCGGATTAATGACGGGGATGAAGCTTGACAATCTCACCCAACTCAGGTATCAGCACAGGCATACTGCGCAGCCGAGCCTCCTGAGCAAAGACATGAGGCGGATCGAACAGAGGTTCATCGGAAAGGTCGAACGTGCCATAATGCATCGGAATCGTGAGACGTGCCTCCATATCACGGGAAGCCGTCAGCGCATCATAGGGCGAAATATGATTGGGTTTCATAAACCAGCGGGGCTTATACGCTCCGATGCCAATCATGCAATAATCAATATGAGGAAACAGTTCGGGAAGTTCAAGGAAATGACGGGCGTATCCCGTATCTCCGCTGTTATACACCGTAATGCCGTCCGCCTGAATCATGAAGGCTCCCCAAAGCCGCTCTCCCCCATCGCTGACTCCCCGCTTGCTCCAGTGCTGGGCAGGAAGGAAGGTGAGCGTCAACACGCCGTCGGTGTATTGCTGATACCAGGCGGCTTCAATCACTTTCAGCTGAGGGAACCAGCCCTGAATCAAAGCCCCTGTCCCCAGTCCGCAGAAGAGGGTCATGCCGGGATTATCGGCTACCAGACGCGCCACACTCGGCTTGTCAAGATGGTCGAAATGGTCGTGACTGATGAGCAGATAGTCGATGTTACGGAAGATGGAAGGATTGGCAGGAAACGTGCTTCTCCGCTTGACGAAAGGAATGTTTCCGTAAACGGGATCAATCATCAGCCTTTTTCCTCCCAACTGGATAAAAAAGGAATTATGCCCCAGCCAAATCAGGGAATTGCCCACTACCCCGTCGAGCGAACGCAGGAAATGTACGTTCGGATTCCACTTGATGCGTCGTTTTTCTTTACGCTGCGGATTGAGAGAAAGCCTCCATTTCAGCACACTGACTGCTCCCGGCCGCCAACGGTGCTGGCGGTTGAAGAACTTCCCTCCCTTGGTGGGATTTCCCCTCCAGCGGGGATTCACGGAAGGCAGGTATTCGTTCCGGCGGAATATGATGTTTCGGCTGGGCAAGGTATTATCGGCTTAACAAATCGTTCAGGAAAGCATCTAGTTCTTCATCGAGTCCTTTGAGAAGGTCTTCGCTGAGCAACAAGGTGTCTTCATCGTCGATAAGCAGCAGTTCGGCAAGGGTTTCCTTGTCTTCATCTACCAATACAAATGAATACGGCTTCAAGAGGTTCAGCTGACTGAAGGCGGCTTCATCTTTCATCTTTACAAGCATGCCACGCAGCAGGTTCTCGGTTTGAGCGTAAAAGTCATCGTTTTCATATTCAGCCCACTCGGTGATAAGGGCGCGTGACAATTCTTCATCGTCATCGTTGAATATCAGCAGCTCTCCACTCTCCTGACGGGGCTGCAGATGAATATCGGTTACGGCTGAGTTTTCTTCTTTTCCCACATAACGGCTCAAGGCTTCTTTCAGAGCTGAAGCCAAAGCATGATGCGACTGTTCGCTAATTTTCATAGGCTTTTTAATTTTTTGTACTTCAAATGTACAAAAAAAATCATTGTTCCAAGAAATATCAAGGGATTTTGTTTTCAAAACGCCGCATTTGCAAATCAAGCTTGGGCTGATTTTTCGTTTTTTCTTCTAAAAGACGGGCATAATACTGCAGCATATCGCGGGTGCCGGCATCAGAAGGAGCACAGGCTTGGGCTTTGTCAATCCATTCTTTGGCTTGCTTCAAATCGCCTTCCATCTCCCATGACAGGGCAATATTGAAGGCAGCTTTCATCTTCTGGCTTCCCTTCTTGCGCGCATCATAGAGTTTGGTCCACAGGTCGCGGGCTCCCTGCCAGTCGTTTTCACGCAGGCAGACAGCTGCATCGCGCATCTCTACGCTTCCTCCGTCATAATACATACGGGTAGCGGGTTCCCAATGGGGAACAAGGTCATTCTGCAGTACCGAGAAGGCTCCGGCTGTTCCCTCCTTGATGACCTGAGCATCGGTCAGCGAGGGAGAGAGTTCCCAGTACAGGCTATCGGTCTTGGCAAGGGTGGCTACCGGGGTTTCACGGGAAGGGATGTAGATGCGCACCAGCGGAGTGGCTTTGATTTCAACCATGGTGAGGGGCATCGGGAAACCGGGGTAAAACACTTCCTGACGGGAGGTCTGCAGGCGTACGCGCTCAACAGAAAACAGCATATCGGCTCCCAGCAGGGCACTGAGGGTGTCTACTTGGGCAAGCGTAAGCCGATGGTCGCCATAGAGGGGTTCACCGGGCACCCGCAGGGCAGAGTCGCAAATCAGGACCTGATTGAAGTAGCGGCTGTCGGCAAGGGAGGCTGCAAGGGTCTCGGCTGCTATTTTCCCGTCTCCTTCGAGCACGCCTAAGGTAAGTTTCTTCTCACCGGATGAGGGTACGGGAGGCACATTGTTGACCACAGCCACCCGAGTAACTTGCTCAGGATAGGTAAGTGAAGCGGGATAAAGCTGATCGAACGTAAGGGTTTGTATGGAGCCGCAGGAGGCCAGCAGACAGGCTGCTGCTCCGCATAATGTAAAAAGGGGGAATTTCATGGGTTTTAGGGTTGAGATGATGAGTTGATGAGTTTTTGAGTTGATGAGTTTCTTCATTCTTCATTTATCATTCTTCATTTCCAAGAAGAGTTCATCCGGATAAGTCACATCGACCAGGAAGAGTGCCTGTCCCGGAACCGAAGAGCCTGCGCTGCACCGGTTTTTCTCTTCTATGACCTTCCGAAAGCCTTCCACGGTCAGTTTTCCCCGTCCTACTTCCACCAGCGTACCCACGATGGCGCGTACCATATTCCGCAGGAAGCGGTCGGCTTGGATGGTAAACACCCACTCATACTCGCCTACCTGTTCCCAATAAGCCTGCATGATGCGGCAGTTATTGGTCTTCACATCGGTATGCAGTTTGCTGAAGCTGGTAAAGTCGGTATAGTCGAACAGGGTACGGGCGGCTTCATTCATCCGCTCAAAATCGAGGGACTGGAAGATGCGCCATGCATACGTGCGTGTAAACGGGTCTTTCCGCGTGGTGATATGGTATTTATACGTACGCGAAGTGGCATCGAAGCGTGCGTGTGCTTCAGGCACGACGGGACACACCCGGTAAACTGCGATGTCGGGAGGAAGGAGGCGGTTCAGCTTATCGGTCACTGCATCCGTATCGAGCGGACGCTCAAAATCGAAGTGGGCTATCATGAGACGAGCATGCACACCGGCATCGGTACGTCCCGCACCAACTACCTCGACGGGGCAGCGCAGGAAGGTAGAAAGCGCCTTCATGAGCGTTTCCTGCACACTGGCACCATTCGGCTGAATCTGCCATCCGTGGTAATTTGTGCCATCATAGGCCAGATAAATAAAATAGCGATACATCATTATTTCCGGGCTGTTATATGAAAACATCCTTGTTTCAACTCATACTTCACGTAGCAGCGGTCGGCTTTGCGCAAGTCGCGCAGCACCTCCGAGAGCACCAGTTTCAGGGTGTCGGCACTCACATCCTGCATGGGACGTCCGTCGGGGTCTTCCACCTTGGCAAATCGCTTCCAGCTGACATCGAACGTGGTTCCGTAGAAATGGCAAGAATTCATGGAAGCATTTCCGTTGGTACGGCGCAAGCGCTTCACATCCTCCTTGGTACGGGTCACCGAAGTCACAATAATCTTGTTCGGATTCAGTCCCTTCTTCTCCAGCGAATCGAGGAAGTTCACCCCGATGGTATCAAGCAATGCTCCTGCTTCCGGAATAAGGAAAGGAATGGAATGCGTGAGCGAATCGACATCATAGCGTTCACATGAAGCGATTTCCACCAGACTGGAGGTTTTCTCGGCAGCGGCTTTCCGCGACTCCAGCGGACGGATTCCGATTTTCTTGGCAGTGGCAAGCTGCACGGCATTCAAGTCGCCGAACGAGCGTTTATAACTGATGACCCCACGGATGTTGCGGGGATTATTCATTTTCATTGACATATCTTTTTCTCCGCAACCGGCGGTCAGTGCGCCTGAGCTGAGCAGAAAGAGGCACATATATACCCATTTTCTCATTTTTCGTCTCTCTTTTTGTCTGATCCTTTTTCGGATGATATTCAGTTTTTTTTCGGATTGCAAACTTACGAAAATAATCGGGAACTGCCGAATAAAACGGAAGAAATGAGCGTTAATGTACGCTACGCTTTGGCTTCTTCAAAATAATTTGCTAAATTTGTTTCATTCATATCAAAACCGCCTATGAAAACGAAAGAAGAATATATAGCCATTCTATTATTACATACCGATGAGATAAAATCAACTTTTGGAGTAAAGTCACTCAGGCTATTCGGTTCCGTTTCACGTGATGAGAATCACGAAAACAGCGATGTGGATATTTGTGTTGATATGGAACCCAAAGCGTACATGCTGGTAGCCCTAAAACGCTTTCTCTGTAACCTCCTTCAATGCTCTGTAGATGTAGTAAGGATGCACAAACATATCAATCCTTTTTTACTTAATGAAATAGAAAAAGATGGAATCTATATATTCAAATAAGCGAATACATCATCTGTTCTGCCAAATCAGGCAGGCTATTTTACAGCTGCAAGAATGGAATAAAGAAGTGCTTTCACCAGAGGACTATTATTCCACCCCTGAAGGAATGAAAAATTTAGCAGCCAGTTGCATGCTTATTGAAGCGATAGGCGAAGGAGTTAAACGTATAGATGATTTGACGCAATCACAGTTACTTACTGAACGTCCGGAAATTCCATGGATTGATGTGATAGTATCGCACATGGTTATTTTGACATTGATGGTGACATTGTATATGATGTCGTAAAAAATAATCTTCAAGATTTACTTCTAGCTATTGACTACTTTTTAGGCAAATTTCAATCTGAGGCAAAGGATGAAGAGCTGTCCTGATTCCAGCCTTTTTCAGCCTCATCATGACGTACTGAAACAGTCTCGCTCCACCCGTCTCTTCTGTTTCTCCCGGAAAGGCTGGCGCACTGTCAAAAGATTTGTTTCCCTCAAAATAATTTGCTAAATTTGCTACAACATCACTATGAACCGCTTATGAGAAGAAAAAGCCGCAAGTTTTATCATAAACGAAGATTTACCCTATGTAGCCTTAAACAAAAAAAGCGTTATGCTGAAGATAAAAAATATGAAAAACAAAGTATTACCATTTTTATTGTTTCCTCTTTTAACAATTGGAGGATGTACTAGTCATGCCCCAGCAACAGAAGAAAAAGCACAAGAGCAACCTGTACAGACATGTGAAGTAACCCGATTTAAACTTACCCCAACAAAGAATATGTGGACCTTTCTGAAACTTGATACACAGACAGGGCAGATATGGCAGGCTCAATATAGTATCAATGATAGCGGAACACGCTTTGAATGTGTTTTAAATCCTCATTCACTTACATCTACTACAACAAACGGCCGATTTGAACTCTACCCTACCGAAAACCTTTTCAACTTTATTCTTCTCGATCAAATCAACGGGAAAATGTGGCAGGTACAATGGTCATTTGAGGAAGACAAACGATACATTATTCCTATTAACTAATAGCAGTATACAATAAACACTTAAATACGATTCAAGTTATGAAAAAAACTATCATTTCCATCTGTCTTTTCATCACGACACTTGCAACGGTATTTGCCCAAAACACTTCTGAACATCTGACATTCAAAGGAGTCCCCATTGATGGAACCTTAAATGAATATGTTTCAAAAATGCAACAAGCCGGCTTTACCCATTTGGGAACAGATGACGGTACTGCTCTCTTAGAAGGAGATTTTGCAGGATTTAAAAATTGTACAGTCGGAGTTTCAACTTTGAAATCTGTAAATATTGTTAATACTATAGGAGTTATATTTCCTTATAAAGATGATTGGAGCTTACTGGAAAGAGACTACGAACTGCTCAAATCAATGCTGACTCAAAAATACGGTGAACCGGCCGACGTAACAGAAAAATTCCATGGAGACCATATGCCCGATTCAAACATAGGTAAATTAAATGCATTGCTTATGGACCGATGCACATGGTATACCACTTTTGAAACCCCCAAAGGAGATATTCAGCTATCCTTGCAAAAAGGAAATATAGGTCAGTATTTTGTCTTACTTAAATATTATGACAAGATTAACACAGAAGCCGTCAAATCTGCTGCAATGGACGACCTATAACCAATCATTCCTATGACTCTACCATTTATCTTAGGGTTAAGTATTGCTGCAATGGTCATAATGACTGCCGCAGCAATACGCTTATACCTGCAAAAGCAATCCCGAAAACTAGTTGAGCGAATCAAAGCGATTCCCCCTTACTCTAGCACAAAAGACGGACTCTCTGCCCCTCATCAGAATCTGATTTCTACTGACATCAGAACCGACCTGGAATGCAGTTTCTGCGGGCAGATTATCTCGAATCAAGAAGAGCGGTGTTTCTCCGATCATTACAGGGACGTTTATCAAGATACACATTCTCTCTTAAAGCGTCTGAAAACGTTCGGCATAGGATTCTCGGATGTCCACCTCAACTTCATCCTTGACTTCGAGTTCCTACCCACTCAGATAAAACGCCATAACGAGCAAATCATCCAAGAGCAATTGGATACCCACAAGGATTTCTTCGACCATTGCCTGAAATATCCTTTAGACAGGCAGCAAAGACGCTCTATTGTTTCGGAAGAAGACAACTGTCTGGTGGTCAGCAGTGCCGGAAGCGGTAAGACCTCTTCTATCGTAGGGAAGGTTAAATATCTGACAGAAATCAAAGGAATTGATCCCCGCAAGATTCTACTGATCAGCTATACCAATAAAGCAGCTGCCGAACTGACTGAAAGAATGAACACTGACGGACTCAAGGGGTATACTTTTCATAAACTAGCGATTGACTTAATAGGAAAGGTTACTGGAATCAAGCCTTCTATTTGCGACAATACGGATGCTCTGTTTATTGAGACATATCATAGCTTAACCGAGAGCAAAGTATTCAAGAAAAATATGGTCGCCTATTTCGTTGACTATCTGACAAGCGAAACCGACTGGGAACAACGGAAAAATGAAAGACGGGAACAGTTGGCTGAACAAAAAAACATACAGCTAAAGTCTATATTCCCCGACATGGATGGAAGAACTATCTATGTACGTAGCGAACAGGAGAACAAAATCTGCTTTACCTTGTCATCGCTCGGAGTTAAGTTCAGATATGAAGAGCCTTATGAACATCAGGTAGCAGATGAGATGCACGCTCAATACCGCCCCGATTTCTCCATCTACTATGAACAAGATGGAGTAACCCGGCGCATCTATCTGGAACATTTCGGAGTGGATGAACACAGCTTGGTGCCAGACTGGTTTGCTAAAGATAAAAATATGGCCTACGAAGAGGCTAACCAAAAGTATAACGATGGCATTACTTGGAAGAAAGCTGTTCACGAGAAGTTTGGTACTCATCTGCTGGTTACATCCAGTGCTGACTTTCAATATCTCGATATAAAAGACAAACTCAAAAAACTACTAAAAGAGGCGGGAGTTCCCTTTCAAGAAAAAACAGACGAAGAGTTATATGATTTGCTCTTGCCGAAAGGATGCAAGCAGGAGAAGGCCTTCATACGGCTCGTTGCTACTTTTGTAACCTTGGCCAAGTCAAGCTGCAAATCGGTTGCGGATATTTTACGGGAAGCCGAAAAAGAGCAGGACGAACGGAGTGCTTTCATTATTGAGCACATTTTCCGACCCGTCTATGAGAGGTATGCAAAGGCTTTGAGCGACCGAAACCAAATCGATTTTACGGATGCGATTCTTCAAGCCACAGAAATATGCCGCACTTCGCACCCGGTGGAGTTTGAATACATCATCGTGGATGAGTTTCAAGACATCTCGGTGGACCGTTACCAGTTCTTAAAGGTATTACGAGCGGGAACTCGTCCTGCCAAACTATATTGCGTGGGCAACAATGTATTTGTTTTTATAATAATTTGAATAATAGCTATTTATAAATATATGAAAGGATAATTTTTAATTTAGTACCACTTTGGTATCACTATATGATCTGTGTGATAATCGAGTTAGAATCCCGGCTTATGCTTCGTCAAATACTGGATTTTATTACAAAGTTACAGCCCTGCAAACCAATTTTTCTCTCGTTCTTTGCAGATAATCAAAAAATATAATACAGATAATTTGGCTATTCCAAATTAATTTACTACTTTTGCACTATTAGAACCTGCCAAGCCTCTTTACAATGCTCAAATCGGCGGGTCGTTTTTTATTATATATACATGAAAACGAGTTTCACCAAACCATATTCTTCTCCGGAACAAATAGTTCAAATACTAAAATCAAGGGGGATGCTTATAAAAGATGAGCATAAGGTGGAAAATTATTTGCTAAACATTGGCTATCATCGTTTGTCTGCATATATCTACCCATTCTATAAAGGTCCCAAGAGTGATTTGGCACTAAAAGAGGGAACAACTTTTGAGCAAGTCTTAACTCTCTACCGTTTTGATAAGAAATTGCGTATTCTTCTTTTCAATGAAATAGAGAAAATAGAGGTTGCAATTCGCAGTGTATTGGCGAATATCGGATGCCAAGAATTGGAAGATAAGTTTTGGATAACAAAACCGGAATATTTTGCCAATGCAGGTAAGTTTAACCAAACATTGGTCTTCATAGAAAAGGAACTGGCTTCGAACAAGGAAGATTACATTGAGGATTTTCGACAAAATTTCATTGAAACATATCCTCCTGCATGGATGATAACGGAAGTATTGTCTTTCGGGAATTTGAACTATATTTATTCCAATATATCCAGCAATCATCTGATGAAGCATATTGCCGGTTATTTCGGTCTGAAGCCACAGGTTTTCACATCATGGTTGACCGTACTTGCCAACTTACGCAATATGTGCTGCCATCATGCAAGAATTTGGAACAGGGATTTTATGCTCAATCCGGCAGAGCCACGAAAAACTTCAAACGTATGGATTGACACTTCAAAAGTGGATAAGAAGAGGATTTACTATCGCTTGTGCATGCTCCGCTATTTTCTTTCCTCGGTTTCTCCCAACAATAATTTCAACGAAAAACTTTCAGGCTTGTTGGCTGATTTTCCATCAATAGATATTACAGCGATGGGCTTTCCTGTAGATTGGAAAGATGAGGATTTATGGCATCTTCTCTAATCTCTGTATGGTATATTTAAGTGTTTAACTTCTGTGTTTGGTGGCAATTTATCTGCAAGTAGTATTTGCATTCGGTCTCATGTTTTTGCATTTTCCTGAATAGTTTATTCCTTAATTGTCATATATAAGTCTGATGAACCAATTTCCATTTATTGATTTGTAAAGTATGGTATCATTATATTGTTCTTGGTAGATGTTGTTTAGCTCCCTGTTCTCTATTACTTCAAATTGCTTTCCCACTGTAGTTGAATGTACAAACTCCTTTGTCGTTCCGCCAACCGAATAACCGGAAACAAAATATTGTAGGCATAGTTCCACTTCGGGCATTTCTTTCTCATATTCTTGCCTTCCTGTTTTTACAGCGTAAAATATGCGTTTACACTTTATTTCTCTAAGAAGAGAATCAAGTGCCTGTTGTGTAGGAATTGATATTCCTGCTAAACAGGTTGTGTCATTCGGATGATAGGGGGGATAGTAGGAGCTGTTAGGACGCATAGAGACCAACTCCTTTATCTGATTAAATGCAGATTCATGTGCGTAGAAATGTTGAATCATTTCATCATCTGTTGGAGGGTTTACCGATCTCCCACAACTAACAAAAAGACCGGTAATACATAATATGGTTATCTGTGATATTCGCATTTTGCTACATGTATTGGTTTGTCATTATAGTAAAATGACAGGATTTCGTTTATTATGTCTTGAGAGGTTAAAGCAAACGCTGCTTTACCAAACTTATTGTAAAGACTGAATCCAACCTTTATGGCTTGGGTGTCTTCCGCATCATCAAAACCGCCCAATATGTCTGCATCACCTATATCGACAAAACGATTGACAACATACGCAGTTGTCCATTCCCATAAGGGCTTTTTGTTATCACATATTTGTGCATATCCTGCACCATTGATTAGTTCAAATTCAGTAAAGCCTACAAATCTCCCTACAAAACCATAGTGTATATTAGACCAAATATCATACATGAATTTCAGATCTGTAGTGCTGTCACACGCCCATTCTTGTGAGTTTTGCAGTTGGATAATCGCTGATTTATGATCCCAAATCATATTACCAGCAACAAGAGCTTTCCACTTCTTGTATGCTTGGATGCGTCCATCCACTTTATCAAAAACTTTACCTGCAAGAAGACTGTATGACGGACCCGATAATACGAGAGCACGACCTAATGGCGTCATTTTGTCAAGAGTTTGCTTTTGACTTGTTTGTATCTTACTATATTTTGATGTCAGAAAAATCAGTTCATTTGCAAACGATGATTTTACATTCTTTTTTATTTCCTCGCAAATGTAGTTTGCTGTATTCATAACCGGAGGATATGGGTGAGCAAATGGAGATTGCAACGGTTTATTTGATTTTTTATATTCAGTATTCATCATAATATTATAATCGTTGGAAGTTATTCTATGCAATATATTTATCTCTTTTCTATGCAAAAAGAATACAGGTCAAAGAAGTATTCTTCATTCCAATTGGCATATTTCTATTTTTATTTTTTAGTGCCAATAAGAGTAAGAAAACAATAGCTGGCAAACTACGGTTATTAATATATGGGTTACAAAATAAATTACATAGTTCTTTTCCTTGCTTGATTTTGCTCCTAAAACAATACCAATTATTAGCCATAATGCAGACATAGCCGATGATAACAGATAATTTGTCTCAGATTCATAATTCCAAGATAATTCTGTTCCAATAGGATACTTATAAGGGTATTTCACAAAATAAAAAGCATCCAGTAATATTACTACAACCCACAGTAAACAACTTAGAATCCAAATAAAACGTATATATTTCATTTATTACTATAATCTACAATTAATTTTATTTTTGTGCAATCGCCTTTATATTTTTCCAATGTATCGAAAAATGGTTTGTCATTAGATGTTAAATCGATACAACCAGCACTACCTGCATCAGTCCCCCCATGTATTGAAAAATTCGTCCTTAATACTCCATCAATTATAACAGATTGAGGATGTATCCAAACTCGCCCTATTCCCCAAGCAAATTTTCCACCAGGCATTGTTCCGCCCCTATTTACAACAACTCCTACAAGACCTGCAACTTTATCTATCATAGTTCTATCATCTGCATATTGTATTTCTTGGGGATTTATATAATATTCACCTTCAGGAATAGGACCTATTTTTTCCATTTTTTGTCGTTGTTTGCTGTATTCAAAACTCCCATCTTCAAGAGGTCGCCCTGATACGGCTTTATAACTAAAACGTAAAATTTGATTCTTCTCTACAACTCTAAAAATTAGCAAAGAGCCATTGAACATTAAAAGCAGCCTTTCGTTTATTTTTGTTTTTACAGACACATTTTCATCTGGGGTTTTAAGATAAGGCATAACTGTTATTTCCTTATTTACCCATTCCTCTTTTATGGTAAGATTTATAGTTTCACCTTTAACATTTAATGTTTCTCTTTTGCCGTCAATTTCAATATCCCATTTGACACGCTTTCTGTCGCTATTGCTTACATTGGGTAAGTTGTATGATGTTACTTTGTATTCAATAATTTCATTTGGCAAAGCCTCAGTTTCTCCATTAACGGTTCTTACCAACAATATAGGAGGTGTATAAGGTGTTACAGGAGTAGGCTTTGGCTTTTCTTCAACTTTTTGCACCCACCCAAGATTAATACCGGTATCTTGCCGTTTCACCATCATCACCCGCTTGTTGACTTCCATTTTCATGGGGGATATGACAAGAAATGTGCTCATTGATTTTGGCCCAATTGAACTCATTCTTTCCCCGTAGAAAACTACATATGCTTCTTGGAATGATAATTCCCTGAATATCTCATTTTCCTTGATAAACTGTATTTTCCCGGATACGGCAGCAGGAACAGTAAAAGTCTTCCTTGTACCATTAATTTCTTTAATCACCTCTTTTTCTGCCATAAGCATCTCCAAAAAATACGTGTCGCCATCGGATGTCATTTCTACGCAGATCTCACCTCCCCATATTGAATCTACAGGTCTGTTATATCGTATCTCCCGGTGAAAACGGTAGTTGTACCTCAATATGTCACGTTTGCGTCCATTGATTTCCAATGTCAGTTCAGATGCCATTGTTTGTTGATTTACGTTAATCTTAAATTCATGCTCTCACGTTGTCGCAGATGGTCTGTAAATTGGCACATTGAAATTATTCCACGAATCCAAACATTATAGCAAGATATGTTTGCCAACCTTACCATGATGTTTTATTGCAGGAAAAGGAAGAGGAAATAAAACATCGGACATGACTAATCGCAAATTTACAAGATTAGTTGGTAAAAACCAACTTAATACGCATTTAATTTCCGCACATTTACAAATAAACGGCAAACTACGAAGTTCAACAATTTATATAGGTGCAATCAGACATCAACTTAATTGATATGGAATCATTTCTTTTTGGGGGGTCTTATTTTTTTCATTTGCCTTTGAAATACAGTCAAAGTGGAATCCACTCCAACAGCATCCACCAGTTCCTCGTATGCCCCGACGGTTACGGCCAGTTCGGGGTACAATTCTTTGAGCATAACTGAAGTAATCTCGTGTTTGGCGGCAACCGTTTTCAGCAGCCTGTTTTCGTCACGGTACTCGTGCCACTTCATCCAACTGGCGGCAAACAGGGCTGTGTACACAAGCAAGGAAACAATGCCGGTCCATATATAGGGATTCTTATACCAGCCATTGGGGATTTTATTCCATATCCGTTTGATTATCTTCATAGCCTTATTCGGACGGATTATCTGCCAAAAGCCATGCTTTTGTTGTGCAATTCCTACGGGTGTTTTTTGATTGTCGGCAAGTGTTGTCTGCATTTCCAATATTTTGTGGAGCATCTCACTGACAGTCAGCATTCCATGCTCACGCATATTCTTTTCGTTGGCAACGGTATATGCCTGCATACCCACAATCATTTCGCTGCTCAATGATTTTTTATAGTTCTCAATGGATGCCCTGCTTCCGAAAATTTCACTGATATTTTTCGGCGTGCTGCTTCCAAAGAAACGTATAACAGGCTCCAGTTTTACCGACAGCCTTTTCACCGCCTCGTCCTTGTCCGAAGTATCCTTTGCTTCCAGCTTTTTCTTGATTTCCTCGATGTCCTCCGCCAATGCCCCGATAAGGTCGGCTATGTTCTGCATATTGTCTTTCATTTTCTCCTCCTTCTTGGTTTAAGTTTGTCCTTTTCGTTCTCATTCTCGCCCCAGCCATTCTCGTTTCCTCCACCACCTCCACCGGATGAAACCTTGGCTTGGTACGGCTGTACGCACAACTCCATGAGTGTGCCGATGGTCACTTGGATTATGTTTGAGCCGGATTCAACAGGATTACCGCCGTTGCTGTCCGTTTCCGCTCCGATTGGTGACGGTTGGGATATAACAGGATTTGTTACACTGCTATCTGTTGCTGTATCTTGTCGGATAGGTTGTGTTCGTTTATCAAAGCCGTTGGACTGCCATTCCATACCCTCGGCAATACGACTTTCAAAAAGTTTGTCCAGCTTATAAAAGCCCATGCTCCGATCTATCCGTGAGCCGCTGAATGACATTTCATTCTTCGTGAACGACACTCCGACTATTTTGCCATTGCGCCTGTCTAATTTGAAATTCACCCCGATACCCTGTTTGGCCAACCTGTCGCACAAACTCGACCAACTGTCACTATGGGGTAAGGTGGCTTTCACGGCATCATAAATTTGGTATTTTACCTTGTCTTTTCCACGCAGGCGGTCACGCTTTACATTCACCTTGCCTTTGGAGAAGTGCAGTCCGTATTCCCTTGTGAGAGCCTTGCATACAGCCACGTTCCGCACATCATCGTTGCTGTCACTGATGGTGTTCCCATTGTTATCCACCCTGTTGGCTACAATGTGCAGATGCTGGTGTTCCCTATCGGTATGGCGGCACACAATGTATTGGGTGTTCTTTATCCCCATGCGCCGCATATACTCACGGGCAATTTCAGCCATCAGATTGTCTGTCAGCTTGGGCGTGTCCTCGTGGGCGAAGTCCAAAGAGATGTGGTACACGGGATTCTTCAATTTACGCCCCGGCTTGTCATCCGCCTGTCCCTGCATACTGTTTGCGATGGTGGCGTTATTGTCAAGCCTCACGTCCTTGCTGTCAATGAGCCTTGCCTTTTTCGGGTTGTTCACGTAGTTCACCAGTCTGGCGAAGCTCGCCCGTTTCTTCAAATCGCCCATCATATCCTCTCTATGATTTTGTTGAACTCGTCCAACAAACCCATGATTTTAGTTTTCGCAAAAGCGAAACCCTGTTGGTGTGCCAGCTTCGCCAACTGGTTCAGATTGTTACATCCTCCCTCCAGCATCCTTATCTGCTGCCTGTCCTCCTGTGTCCTTGCCGCCTCGACCTTGCCGTGCAGCAACAGTTCACGCAGGAAGTGGGACGGCTTCTTGCCTGCATCGCTTATCCGTTTCATGACCGTTTTCCATTCGGCAAGCGTGAGCCTTGTGGATATGGTCTTTGTCCGGGCCTTGCCCTTTACAGCTTTGGGGCGACCACCCTTGTTTTTGGTATCTTGATTTGTCATAATCATTTCTATTGTCGGTTCAACTACTCTGTTTTTAGGGCTACAATCAGGGCTTGCCGCTTCCGTGCGGTAGTATCGCCATTGGTGGCGTAGTTTTCGTGGACGAAAACATTAACTTGCCAGCCCTAAAAAATATCCCTCTTAAATGCTATCGCTCGCCACTCCTGCCACTTCATTCCTGTGCAGGTTTCCTTTCTTGTGAATCAAACAAGGTATCGCCGTCTGCTAAAACAGGTATATTGTCGGCTTCAATAGAAGTATCTTCTGCTTTGTTTCCGCTATCCATAGATACTGCGTTGGCGGTTTCTGTTACAAGAGGATTGAAAACAATCGGTTTGATGGGCATCAGACTATCCGCTTCATCCACCGATTTTTCTGTTTTCTTTCTTGGCGAACTGCGGCGCAATGTCTCTAATTTTTGACCGTTAAAAAGGAATAGCCTTACTCCTTCGTAAGCCTTGACCGTTTGGCAGTATATTGGATTCTCTATAAGTTTTCCTGCTATCATCCACGACTTCACGCACACCATCTCCAAAATGGATGTCATGGGATTGGAATCAACCTTGATAAGCCCACGTTCCGAGAAATCCTCCAACAGACGGCATACTGCTTTGCGACCGATGTCCCATACCTTAGCCAGTGCCAGCATGGAACAGTCCGCCTGTCCGGGATGGATGGCATAGCTCAATCCTCGTTTGGTATTCCGTACTTCTTCGACAGTCATTCTCGATAAAAGGGAAAGAAAAAAGGTAAGATTACACACGCCGTCTGTGCTGCCGTGCAGGAAATACCACGCTTCCACACTCATTGCTATTTCCACTTTATAGCACGGCAAAACAAGCTGCTTCAAATTCTTCATAAGTACGAATGATTTTGTTGTCCGTTATATCTGTTACCCATTGGAGTTTTTATCTGCCTCCCTGTTGGTGGCTTTCAAACTCTTTATGCGGTCTATCTGTTCTTTGGGAAACAGGACACGCCGCCCGATGCGCTGCCCCTTTATGTGTCCCAGTTTCTCATGCCGCCAGATGGTCGCTATGCTCACGCCCCATTTCTCCGCCAGTTGCTTAATGGTGTAATACTCCGATGCGTCCTGTGGTATTTGTGCCTGTTGGTATTCTTCAAGCGCACACCTCACGCTTGCGCCGATAAGCTGTTGCAACTCATCGCGTGATACCAGTACCATTTCCGTTTTATCTGCCATAAACCATTGATTTTAAGTTTGTGCTTGCAAAGGTATGGCTGAAACAAATGCCGTGAATTTGTGGTATTATATGAAATGACATCGTATAAAAAAGCCGCCAAACGATTGATGTTTAACGGCTTGTGAAAGATTATGAATTGTGGTGAGTTGTAACCACTTGTGGATTATGTCATTATTTTATCATGGGAAGCAGCTCTTTGAGCTTTTCTATAAAGGGTTTCTCTACGTTGTATTTGGCAAGGCTTTCGGGTGCCAGCCCCATAGAACAGGCTGCTGTCGCTCTGTATCCTTTCCAGTCCTTAAAATAGGCTTTGGATAGCAAGATAACGACGCAACGCATCTTGCCTTTCACGCAGTTGGCATATACCATAGAATAGTCCGCACGCATCACGGCATAAAGAAAATCCTTGTCGGAAACAGCGTTGCCGTCCAGTAACGGCTTTCCCTTGTCGGCCCCGCTTTGAACGGTAAAAGTGGTAAGGAAACAATACAGGCGTAAAACCGAGACTTGTACCGTTGTACTGAACGCCTTTCCCTGCATCGTGTCTGTGGCAATAAAATCGGAGGCTGTCTCTGCTATACAAGAGGGTGCTGTCTTGGTTGTGCTCTCACGCAGCACGTTTCTTTTGATATATCCCATCGTCAAGGCGATATGGAACATCTTTATTCCTGCCGACTGTGCTTTGACATCGGACTTTTGGGGCAGCAGGGAGAGATGGACGGCTTCTGCAAAATATTCCGTAAAAAGTTGCGCCAAATCCTTGTCGTTGGTATTGACGATATATTCCTTGACGGACTGGATTTTCGCTTTATCCATACCGAAGAGCAGGGTGTACATTTCTTTCCCTCTGTTCCCGTCTGGATTCTCCGCACATTTCCGTATGGCAGCACGGATGGCGTCGATGTAATCGGTAGCTTCCGTGCGTGTCATAGGATTGGGCAGGATTTCTGCCGTCACTTTTTGCGCTTCCGTTTCGGGAAAGAAGTATTGCCCTATGACCTCCATGCTCATATAAGCCATACCTGTACGGAAAGCCGCTTTGTTTAAGTCTGTATGCTTTGAACAAAGCTCGTGAAGCCTCTTTGTGTCAGCGTATAGCTCGACAAATTTTCGTGCCAGTTCCCTGTCCTCGTGTTCGGCGATATATTCTCTGATGCTGTCCAAAAGAAAAGGCATGGTCTTCAGGCTGTATTTGATGTTCCTGCAAATCTCTATTTTATTGCCAGAGCCATTGTCGGCAAGCGATTCCATGCGTTTTAAGCTGTCGCCGACCATGTGCGACAACTTGAACAAGTCACTGATTATATCAAACCTTGATTTTTCCATAACTTCCTCCTTATACTTCTATGACACCCTTAAAATCCCTTAACGCAATGACGGCTTTTTCTTCCGCATCCAATTTCAGGTAGCGGCGTAACTGCGCTTCGCTGCTGTGTCCTGTGATGGCTTGGATGGAAGATAGTGGCACTCCTGCCTTGTACGCATTGGTGGCGAAACTCCTTCGGGCGGTATGCGAAAGAAGCATATCGCAGAACCGCCGTCCACGTTTGGGGTTGAGCCGTTTCTCGTCAAAACCGCAATCGTGAGTCCAGCCTAATAACAGCCCAAGCGTTTTTGCCAGTTTGTTCATTTCATTGGGGCAGACATGGGGTAACGCTCCGTCATATTTGGCAAGGATGGCTCTCACACGCCTGTCAACGGGAATATAGACTTTCTTTTCCGTTTTCTGCTGGGTAATGAGAATGAACTCCGTACCGCCAATTTCGGTTATCATGTCCTCGCATATTCTTGAATAGTCGGAAACACGCTGTCCGGTCAGACAGCCGACAATGAAAACATCCCTTACGTGTTCCAATGTTCTGATATGGGTAATGCGGCATTTGGATAGCTGCAATAGTTTTTCTTCTTCGTCTATGTTCAAAGATTGCAATCTTTCTTTAACGGCTTCTTTGGTGGAAAGGTCAAGGTCAAGCATTTCCTGTATCTGCTCTGGCGTGAGGTAGATATTATCCACATCTTCCTTTTTCGGGACAAAGTCAGAATGGCAGAAGTCATCGCATTTGGTCAGCTTGTCCTCGTAAGCCGCCTTTGCCACCGTGCGGACATCGGTCATATACGAATTGATGGCGTTGGGCATTAGCCCACGCTCTTTCCAGTAACCGACAAGACTGTTGCGGGTTTCCATCGTCATATCGTCCAATCCGAGTTTGCGGTGCATTTCCTTTTGGTAATTGCGGATCTGTCCCAAGATAATACGCAAACCTTTTATGTAAGCCGGAGAAACTTTCACGGTACGACCTTTCTTGGTGCGCCGTCCGAGTTCCATATCTTCTATATAAGAGGTAAGATAATCCTCGAACAGCATCCTGCCCTTCGGTTTTACCTCCACAATCTGCATCATTCCGTTAAGTACATCGTGTTTCACGCTTTCAATGATACTCTTGGCTTCTTTGGGATTGAAGCCGTCAGCCTCAAATGCCGTTTTTATCCTTGCGAGGACTTGGGCGAACTGTCCGTACTTTATTCCGATGCTTGACATCAGGGCAGACGAGGAGTATTGCAGGGAACGGTATTTTTCCCATTCAAGCTGCTTGATGGTGAAGCCTGTTACGACTTTCAGATTTGCCTTGCCTGTACGCACACGAGCATAGATGGAACCGAAGTCCTCTTTTCCTTTCTTGGACGATTTGATGAAGATGAAATCCATATGCGATATATCTTGATTATGGTGCTACAAAGGTACAAAATATATCCCGAAATATGGTATCAAATAGTACCAATATTTTCTAAAACCGTGAAAATTCGTGAGTATTCAAAGCAAATGAAAATATATGCAAATAACTGATATACAAATAATATATCTAAAATTGAATTTCACTAAGTATAAATATTGAATCGTGGGCGACGACTGGCAATCCATCTACCGGTTTTCGGGAAGTGACATGGCACTCTTTAACCAGTTTGCCGACTTTTTCGGTGCCACAGAAATCAACAAGATTGAAACGACCTACCGGTTCGGGGAACCCTTGGTTTCACTCTCTTCCCGTTTTATCCAACGGAATGAAGCACAAATAAAGAAAGACATCCACTCTTTCAGTGCAGCAATGAAAACAGAACTGGAGTTTCATGCTTACGACCGGCACAACTACTGTAAAACCATCGGTGAGCTGGTTGCCGCAATTCCATCAGACAAATCCATCTTTCTGCTAGGACGCTATTCGTTTGATGATTATTACCTGTCGTTCATGTATCAAAGCATCAAAGAAGGAAATCGTTTTTTCTACCTCATCGGGCAGCGGAAAATAGAGTTTCTGACCGTACATAAATCAAAGGGGCTTGAAGCCGACTATGTCATTCTACTACAATGCAATAAAGATACCTACGGCTTTCCCTCGCAGATTAATGATGATCCGGTGCTGAATTATGTATTGACTCAAAGTGACCAGTTCCCTTATGGAGAAGAACGTCGGCTGTTTTATGTAGCCATCACAAGGGCAAAAAGAAAAACACTCGTGTTATACGACAAACGCTTTCCTTCTGTTTTTGTAGATGAGTTTCTGCATCCGGAAAGAATCTCGGAAGAAAGCTATGTAAAACATCGTAATGCCAATAAAAAATGGACGAAAAAGGCTGACCAATTTTTGCTGGAACTGCATAACCAAGGAAAGAGCATAAAATATATTTCTTCCAAGATGGGCAGAAGCCAAACTTCGATTGTTATGCGCTTGAACAAGTTGAAGCAATGACCGGAGCTTCTAAAACTAAACATGGTAGAAAGGCTTTCTTACACGCTTACCAAATTCAGCACCAGCGTACGCTATTCTTTCTCTTCCTCGGTAAGGTGAGCACACTGCTCGCGGTATTCACGGGGAGACATCTTGAGGTGACGCTTTACATACTTGCCGAAAAACGAGAGATTGGGAAAATCGAGCTCGCAGGCAATTTCCTTGATGCTTTTCTGCGTACGCTTCAGCTGATACTCTATGTCCTTGATGGCGTAATGATTGATTATATCGGAGGCGGCGTGATGGCTGACTTCCTTGCATACCGCCGACAGGTACTTGGCAGATACGTGGATGCGAGAAGCATAATAAGCCACGCTGCGGCTCTTGGGATAGGTAGATGCCAAGGTTTCAATGAAGGTTTTAAAGAGTTTCTCGGACGATGTAAACGTTTGAGGCTTTACGCTGATAAAACGTTCCAACACATCGTGGAACTCGAAAAGGAAGGCGGAAAGCAAAGCATCAATCAGTTCTTTATGGTAACGCCCGCGATGAAGGGCAGTGAGCCTGGAGTAAAGCAAGTCGTGATACTGGCAATACAGGTCTGCCTCTTCCTGTCTGAGGGGGATAATCGGATTTTTCTCCAGAAACAGCCATACATCCCAGCCTCCGCCTGACAGGATGGGCATCTGCTTTACATAGTCGGGAGACAGCATGAGGGTCAGGTTTTCAAAATCAGGACTTTCGGCGCATCTCTCCAGAATAAGATTCGGATGATATACCAGCAGGTCGTTCCGACGGATGACATATGCCTGTCCGTCGATAAGGAGAGAGGCTTCACCTTTGAGACACAGCGTAATGAGAAACGCATCAGTCTTGACCGGATATTCGGCTTTGAGCTTTTTTGTGTTCTTAAATACAGCAATCCGGTTATCGCAATAAATGGAAAGTTCTTTCATCAAATCGCCTCCCCACTGTTCTATTTTCACCTGTTCGTTCATTCTGCTATTTTTTTGTATATGGAAATAACCAGGCTTCAAGCAGGTCTTGCTTCTGGAGCAGCCTTGACTTCCTATGTTTCTTCCTTATATTATTTTCGCTGCGAAGTAAGTGAATATTCTGCATATATTAGTTGCCTTTTTCCCTTTTTTATTTACTTCTCCTATTACTTTTGGTTATAAGCTATAAAAAAAGATGAATAGGATGGTATTTTATTTTGGCTTACCTTTGTCAGCGAAAAAGAAAAACAGAATCACTCGGTTATTAGGGAGTTAGAAGTGGGAAATGGTGATTAAATGAAGAATGATAAATGATAAATGAAGAATCTCATCATCAACTCATAAACCTAAAAACCTATTTACTCAAGAACTTAACTTATTAACTCAAAAACTTAAAACATTCAAACCATGTTCAGTAAAGGAAACAGAGCAAACACTTTTCATGGCATTCTCCTGATTGCCTTATTTTCATTCGCTGCTTTTTACATCGCCGAAATCCCTTTTGTAAAAAGCCTGTCATTCAGTCCACTCATTGTGGGAATCATCTTAGGCATGCTGTATGCCAACAGCCTGCGCAACAAGCTGCCCGAAACTTGGGTGCCGGGTATTAAGTTTTGCACCAAGCAGATTCTGCGTGCCGGTATCGTACTTTACGGGTTCCGCCTCACGCTGACGCAGGTGGCAGCCGTAGGACTTCCGGCAGTGGTTATCGACTCGATTATCGTAGTGGGAACCATCTTCCTCGGGATATGGTTGGGTAAATTGCTGAAAATGGACAAGGACACTTCGCTAATGACGGCTACAGGCAGTGCCATTTGCGGTGCTGCAGCTGTATTGGGTGCAGAGCCGGTAGTGAAGTGTGAAGGTCATAAGACAGCCATTGCGGTATCCACCGTGGTTATCTTCGGAACAATTTCGATGTTCCTCTACCCCATCCTTTACCGTGCCGGTATGCTGGATGCACTGGGTAATACGGGAGTGGCTATCTATACGGGAAGCACCCTGCATGAAGTAGCCCACGTGGCAGGTGCCGGTAATGCCATGGACCCTACCGACACTTTGGGCATTGCCGGAACGGCTACCATCACGAAGATGATTCGCGTAATGATGCTGGCTCCGGTACTGGTGGTGATGAGTTTTGCCTTGGCTGGACGCAAGAAGATGTCAGCCGACGGAAAAGTTGAAAAGAGCAAAATTACCATCCCCTGGTTTGCTTTCGGATTTATCGGAATCATCTGTCTGAATTCATTGCTGCAATACGTGCTTGGAGTGGACAGCGTGAAAGAGATTCCCCTGAACGGAGCAATCGAATACATCGACACCTTCATGCTGACCATGGCAATGACGGCACTGGGTACGGACACCAGCATCGAGAAGTTCAAACAGGCAGGCGCCAAACCTTTCGTACTGGCATTCCTGCTCTACATCTGGCTGGTAGGCGGCGGCTACTTCTTGACCCAGTATCTGGTTCCGGTCTTGGTATAAAAATCGGAAACAAAGCGCATGAACGTAATGGCAGGGGAAGCCTCCTGTCCTTGTGCGGAAACAAAACAGAAATGCCTCTTGAACTGCAGCTTCTCAATATCGATGATTGAGAAGCTGCCTTCGCGTAATTCGCGCTCTACGGCACAAAGCGAAACGATGCCCATGCTGTCACTGCAACGCAAAAACGACTTGATTCCCTCTGTGCTCCCCAAGTGCATCCGCACGTTCAGCGACGAGAGTTTCATCCCTTGCTCTGCCAATACCATCTCGATGGTATCGAGCGTTCCCGACCCGCGTTCACGAAGCACCAGCGGGATGCTTCGGAATTCATCGAGTGTCAACTCATTCTCGCGTGAAGCAAGAGGAGATGTACTGGATACCACGGGCACCAGTTCATCGCACAGGAAGGGTTCGTATTTCAGATTCGGCAGACGGAATACACCTTCTACCATGCCCAAGTCGATGGTATGCTCCTGAAGTGCTTTCTCAATATTCCGTGAATTGGTATCGATGAGTGACACCGTAAGTTTAGGAAACTTTTCGGTAAAGGCTGCCAGTATGGGAGGCAGCACGTACTGGGCAATGGTGGTACTGGCTCCCAAATGGAGTTCACCGGCATATTCGTTGTTGAGCAGATGCATGTCGTATTCCAGTTTGCGATAGGCAGAGAGGATGCGCTCGCAGTGTTCAAGCAAGACCTCTCCGGCATGAGTCAGCGAGATGGTGTTTCCTTTACGGTCGAACAGACGGACGCCGTACAAGCTCTCCAGTTCACGCACGTGCTTGGTTATGGCAGGCTGGCTGACAAACAATTCTTGCGAGGCTTTAGTGAAGCTCAGGTTATGAGCTACGCTGTAAAATGCTTTCAAGCGAAAATCGGACATGGTTTTTACAATTCTTCGGAACGGATTCCTAACGACTGAAGTACGGCAAATCCCAACATTTCGAAAGCACATCCGGTTTCAAATGCGGGAGGATTCATGGCAAACAGCGTCACGTTTTCTTTTTTCTTTATCTCTCCTAAAGCGGCTTTCAGGCGGGTAGCGTCATAGGTATCATCGGCTACCAATATCAGGCGTTTCACATCATCGGATACGCCTGCCAACTGAAGTGACTCGATAAAAAGGTCTTCGCAGGTTGCCATATCCGAAGGCTGGAAAGCGAACAGTGAATATTCGCCCAACTGGCTCTTGAAGGCTACGTTATGAAGTTCCTTCTCTAAATCCGACGGAGCACAGTGGAGCAGAGCGGGTTGAGCTGAATCGTAAATAAAGATTACCTGAGTCTCATTGTCGCCCAACTGCATTCCGGCATCCAGCGAAAGGCATTCCAGAAGCAACGGGAGGTCGGCTTCCGGCAATTCGCGATTCACTAAAGGGGCAAAATAGGTAGACATTCCTTTTACCGTCTGATCGAGGTATGAGGCATCTATCAGTATCACATTGGGGGCAAATTTTATTTTCTGTTCCATCTGTCTATAGGCTTTTAAGTTTTGTTTTTATGTTTTCCAGTTCAGAAGCAGCAAGTGCAGGTCTGAGAGCTGTAACGCAAATATACGACTTATTTTCATGTGAACTATCGCTATGGCTAAGATTTAGGTCTTCTAAAACGGGGATTCATTCGCTTCGCCTTATTTTCATTGAATTTCCTTCAAAAGTATGGGCTTACTTTCTTTATTCAAACGATATATGGGAATATGGCACGGAAAAAGTTGCCACCGACTGACAAATAGTTAGTAAATCAGACAAAAATGCAGTTCACTCTTATTTCTAAATGACAAATAGTCAGAAAGATACCTCAAAACAGACTTGGCAAAGTTTTTGGACTAAGTAGAGCGAGTTCGGTTGCCCTACATCACAAGGAAACAAGATACAAGGTAGCCGGAGACGAGATTCTGAATTGCTTTAGCAGTTGAAAGTCTTGCCAACTGAGAGACCTAGAAGTTTATGACATAAGGACATAAGAAACTCAGAAACTCAGAGAACTTAAAAACTTAAAAACTCAAAAACTAACAACATATGAACTTCAACAATTTTACAATCAAATCGCAGGAAGCCGTTCAACAAGCTGTCAACTTGGTACAAAGCCTCGGACAGCAAGCCATCGAGCCGGAACACTTGTTGGCGGGAGTGCTGAAGGTAGGAGAAAATGTAACCAATTTTCTCTTCCAAAAACTCGGCATGAACGGACAGCAAATCAGTACCGTACTCGAACGACAGATTGCTTCACTGCCCAAAGTCTCAGGAGGTGAACCATACCTGAGCCGGGATACCAATGAAGTGCTACAGAAAGCGGTTACATGCTCTAAGGAGCTGGGTGACGAGTATGTATCACTGGAGGCCATCATCCTTGCCTTGCTCAACGTAAAATCTACCGCAAGCACCCTACTCAAGGACGCTGGCATGACAGAAAAAGAATTACGCAGTGCCATCACCGAATTGCGTCAGGGTCAGAAAGTGACTTCTCAGTCGAGCGAGGATACTTATCAGTCGCTCAATAAGTATGCCATCAATCTGATTGAGGCAGCACGGAGCGGCAAACTCGACCCGGTGATCGGACGTGACGAGGAAATCCGCCGGGTTCTGCAAATCTTGAGCCGACGTACCAAGAACAATCCGATACTGATAGGTGAACCGGGTACGGGTAAAACAGCCATCGTAGAGGGACTGGCACAGCGTATCTTGCGCGGTGACGTACCTGAAAACCTGAAGAACAAACAGCTCTACTCACTCGATATGGGTGCGCTGGTGGCAGGTGCCAAATATAAAGGTGAGTTCGAAGAACGACTGAAATCGGTTATCAATGAGGTAACGAAATCAGACGGAAACATCATCCTCTTCATCGATGAAATCCACACCCTGGTGGGTGCAGGTAAAGGCGAAGGAGCCATGGATGCTGCCAATATCCTGAAACCGGCACTGGCACGAGGCGAACTGCGCAGCATCGGTGCGACTACCTTAGACGAGTATCAGAAGTACTTTGAAAAGGATAAAGCACTGGAGCGCCGTTTCCAGACAGTCATGGTCAACGAGCCGGATACGCTGAGTTCTATCTCCATCCTCCGCGGACTGAAGGAGCGTTACGAAAACCACCATCAGGTGCGTATCAAAGATGAGGCGATTATTGCAGCTGTGGAATTGAGCAACCGCTATATTACGGAACGTTTCTTGCCGGATAAGGCCATCGACCTGATGGACGAGGCAGCTGCCAAATTGCGTATGGAGCGTGATTCACTGCCCGAAGAGCTGGACGAAATTGAACGCCGTTTGAAACAGCTTGAAATAGAACGTGAAGCCATCAAGCGCGAAAAAGACGAAGCCAAACTGGCTCAGCTCAACAAGGAAATTGCCGAGCTGAAGGAACAGGAAACCTCGTACAAAGCAAAATGGCAGAGCGAAAAAGAACTGGTGAACAAAATTCAGCAGAATAAGCAGGAAATAGAACAGCTGAAATTTGAAGCCGACAAGGCGGAACGCGAAGGCGACTACGGACGAGTAGCCGAAATTCGTTACGGCAAGCTCAAATCGCTGGAGGATGAAATCCGAACCATTCAGGAAGACCTGAAGCACAAGCAGGGCGACAGTGCTCTGATTAAGGAGGAAGTGACTGCCGAAGACATTGCCGATGTGGTATCACGCTGGACGGGAATTCCGGTCAACAAGATGCTGCAGAGCGAGCGGGAGAAGTTGCTTCATCTGGAAGACGAACTCCATCACCGCGTTATCGGTCAAGATGAAGCCATCCAGGCTGTAGCCGATGCCGTACGACGCAGCCGTGCCGGACTGCAAGATCCTCGCCGACCGATTGGCTCATTCATCTTCCTCGGTACCACCGGGGTAGGTAAGACAGAGCTGGCAAAAGCACTGGCTGAATACCTGTTTGACGACGAAAGCCTGATGACGCGTATCGATATGAGTGAATATCAGGAGAAACATTCCGTTTCCCGACTCATCGGAGCGCCTCCGGGATACGTGGGTTACGATGAGGGCGGACAGTTGACCGAAGCCGTACGGCGCAAACCGTATTCTGTGGTGCTGTTCGATGAAATCGAAAAAGCTCATCCCGATGTATTCAATATCTTGCTTCAGGTATTGGACGACGGACGGTTGACCGACAACAAGGGACGTACGGTGAACTTCAAGAACACCATCATCATCATGACTTCAAACTTGGGAAGTGCCTATATACAGAGCCAGTTTGAGAAGATTACCGAAGCCAATCGCAATCAGGTGGTAGAGGAAACCAAGAATGAGGTGATGAACATGCTGAAGAAAACCATCCGTCCGGAGTTCTTGAACCGTATCGACGAAACGATTATGTTCCTGCCGCTGAACAAGACGGAAATCGAACAAATCGTACGTCTGCAGATTAACGGCATTAAGCATATGCTGGAAGAAAACGGCGTAACCTTGCAGATGACCGACGAGGCAGTGGACTTCATCGCTACCGCAGGCTATGACCCTGAGTTCGGTGCACGTCCGGTGAAACGTGCCATCCAGCGTTACTTGCTTAACGATTTATCGAAGAAGCTCTTGTCGCAGGAAGTTGACCGTGAGCGTCCGATTATCGTGGAGCGCAGTGCCGACGGACTGAAGTTCCGCAACTGACCGGAATTTACTAAACTGCTTACAAAAATCCCCTCTCTCCGGAGTTTTCCGTAAACTTTGGAGAGAGGGGATTTTCATTCAAAAAAACATCAGTAACATTATGTCCGAGATGTCATTTGTATCACAACAGAGTCACATTTACTCTATTAAGAGCCCCAACGAAGCCAAAATTCATTAAATATTTCACTTTCAGTAGGCTTTTCATCTTCAAGAAGTTCATAAAACGAGAATACTTTAAACCCGAAATTCTCTGCTACCTCATACTGCCTAAAATTTTTATCCCCTCTTTCTATACATGTAATTAAGGCATATTTAAGTTCTCTTTCCTCATTTTGTTCTTTATAGTAATCTTCGAATTTTCTTTTATATACCTCTAATTGATTCTTACAACTACCGTCCGTGTCTGTTGTATTACGCAGGCCGGAATAAAATTTATCTTCGATAAGGATTGCATATTGTTTTTCAGCCTTATTCATTATAGCATCAACTTCAACAAACAAGTCTATCCTCTCCCATTGTTTCCAAACTTCCACTCTTTTAAATTCAACAGATTCAATATCTGAAACAGCTATATCAAGCAATTTACAAAGCATATACCGGCATTTGGAATATAGGATAGGCTTCTCTGTCTTGCACATTGATTGTGCTCTTCTTAAGCACCATGAAATAACATAATCCATAACAGTTTCTGCATGACCGTCTTTATCTGATGAGTCTTGCATTAATTTTGGCATTTCTTCTTTTATCATCCCGATTAGCAATTAAAAAAGAGGATACGCCTGCGGATATCTGTCCAGGCATACCCTCTTTGACCTATCATTTTCTATGAAATCCCGCTTAGCAAGCCTTGAAGCTCATATCCAATCCCTTGACCGAGTGAGTAAGCGCACCCACAGAAATGAAATCTACGCCACACTCTGCATAGTCGCGCAGCGTATCAAACGTAATACCGCCCGATGACTCCGTTTCATAACGTCCAGCCACCATTTCAACGGCTTTCTTCGTATTTTCAGGAGTAAAGTTATCAAGCATGATACGGTCTACGCCACCCAAATCGAGCACCTGCTGCAGTTCATCGAAGTTACGCACCTCAATTTCAATCTTCAGGTCCTTTCCCTTCGCTTTGCAATATTCCTTGGCACGGGTAATTGCCTTGTCAATGCCACCGGCAAAGTCTACGTGGTTATCCTTCAGCAGAATCATGTCGAACAAGCCGATACGGTGATTCACCCCTCCGCCGATTTTCACAGCCATCTTTTCAAGGATACGCATACCCGGAGTGGTTTTACGCGTATCAAGCACGCGGGTGTGGGTTCCTTCCAGGCGCTTCACGTAACGGCTGGTCATGGTAGCGATACCGCTCATGCGCTGCATGATGTTCAGCATCAGACGTTCGGTCTGCAACAGTGACTGAATCTTGCCTTCCACCACCATCGCTACATCGCCCGGCTTCACGTGGGCTCCGTCGTTGATAAACACCTCTACTTTCATTGTAGGGTCGAAACGGTGGAACACTTCTTTTGCCACTTCGATACCAGCCAAGATGCCTTCTTCCTTAATCAACAACTTTGATTTTCCCATGGCATCGGCAGGGATACACGACAGCGTGGTATGGTCGCCATCACCTATATCTTCAGCAAACGACAAGTCTATCAGACGGTCGATCAAATCTTTTACAACTTTTTCATCCATTGCTTTAATCTTTATAATTTCTATTTTTGGCAAAGGTAGAATTTTATTCGTATTTTTGCAACACAATTATCCGACAAGTATTTTTTAACTTTCTATTTTTTGCAAAAACAGATAAAGCCATGTCACTCTCTTTTCTTACGAAATCAGACTCCACAAAATATCATCTGATAGCCATACTAACCGTGGGAGTATGGGGAACGACTTTCATTTCAACCAAGATTCTGATTGAGAACGGACTCTCTCCACAGGATATTTTCTTCCTCCGCTTCCTGATTGCCTACCTCGGCATCTGGCTGATTTCACCCCGGCGGATTCTGGCTTACCGGTGGAAAGATGAACTGCTTTTTCTGGGAGCCGGACTGACAGGGGGTACGCTGTATTTCCTGACTGAAAACACGGCGCTGAGCCTTACGCAGACCACCAACGTGGCTTTTATCATCTGCACCACTCCCCTGCTCACCACCGCACTGGCCTTGCTCACCCGGCAACAGGAAAAGGCCGGAAAGATGCTGATTATCGGCTCTGTCATTGCTTTATTAGGAGTAGGGTTGCTGATATTCAACGGAAGTTTCGTATTAAAGCTCTCTCCCATGGGCGATTTCCTTACCGTTTGCGCTGCCCTTTCATGGGCTTTCTACAGCTTGATTATCCGCAAACTGTCTGGACGCTACAGTGCTACTTTCGTGGCACGGAAAGTCTTCTTCTATGGTCTTATCACCGTATTGCCTGCTTTCATTGTTCACCCGTTCTCCTTTCCCCTGTCCGGCTTTGCTAATCCGGAAGTATGGATGAACCTCCTCTTTCTAAGCGTACTGGCTTCACTGATCTGCTTTGCCGTATGGAATGTCATCCTCAAGCAACTGGGCACCATACAGGCTTCAAACTATCTGTATCTGAATCCGCTCTTTACCACCTTGGCGGCTTCCATTTTTCTGGATGAGCATATTACCATCTATGCCATTGCAGGCGTGGCCATGGTACTGGGAGGGGTATTTATCGGTGCAAGGCAGTAGAATACCAGGAATCTTCACCTGGCCAAATGAAGAATGAAGGATGAAGAATGAAGAATGAAGAATTATAGTTAAATATAATTAGTTTGCGAAAGATATTTCGACGATTTGTCATCCTGAACGGAGTAAAGGATCTCGTAAACACCCACATGGTTGCATTCGAGACGCTTCGCTCTGCATGACAGCCGGTTTTCGCAATTCATTTTTAATAAGTATAAGAACTCAAGAACTTAAAAACTTAAAAACTCAAATGAAATTCATACTCTTAGTTGTAGGAAAAACCGTAGAAAAACATTATATCACCGCCATAGCCGATTACGTGGAACGCACCAAGCACTACACCTCGTTCGACATGGAAGTGATACCCGAACTAAAAAATACCAAGAGCCTGAGCATGGAGCAACAGAAAGAAAAAGAAGGCGAACTGATACTGAAAGCTCTCCAGCCCGGCGATGTAGTGGTATTGCTCGACGAACACGGAAAAGAATTCCGCTCCGTAGAATTCGCCAACTGGATAGAACGGAAGATGCACACCGTAAACAAACGACTGGTATTCATCATCGGAGGTCCCTATGGTTTCGCCCCATCCGTATATGCCGCAGCACAAGAGAAAATCTCCCTTTCCAAGATGACCTTCTCTCATCAGATGATACGCCTCATCTTTGTAGAACAACTCTACCGTGCGCTGAGCATCCTGAACAACAGTCCGTACCACCACGAATAAATCAGCGCAGACGCAAGATGTCGCCCACCTTCGGAGCCGGATCTTCCGGCTTCATTTTATTCATCTTATACAGATTCTTCAGGCGGATGCCATACTTCTGTGAGATGGAATACATCGATTCACCTTCGCGTACCACATGAACAATATAATCCTTCGGTGCCTTCTTGTTTTTCTCTTCCAGATACATGATTTCTCCCCCCTTGAAGACATAATCCTTGGGCAACTCGTTATACTTGCGGAGTTTCTTGCTGCTCATATCCAGTTCCTTGCCCAAGCTCTTAAAGGTATCGCCCGGACGAGCCACCACATATACCATGCCGTTGGCAAGGTAAGTTTGATGCGGATTCGGATACTTCTCCATCCACTTCAGTCCGCCCTTCGTATCATACTTATTCAAATCGTATAACTCGATGATATTAATCAGCCGGTCGGCATACCGCGGATCGGTGGCATAGCCCGCACGTTTCAGTCCGCGTGCCCACCCCTTATAATCGGTAATCTTCAGGCGGAACAGGAAGGCATAACGCGCCCCGCTGCTCAAAAACTTGGAATGATCGCGGTAAGAATCCTTCACGCTTTTATAGGCACGGAAGCATTCATTGGGCGCATCATCATTGGCACGCACCGAACGCCCGTTCCAGTTTCCCCCACACTTGATGCCGAAGTGATTGTTCGAGCGGCGTGCCAAGGAGCTTTTCCCTGCCCCCGACTCCAGCAACCCCTGCGCCAGCGTGATGCTCGCAGGAACACGGTAATGTTTCATCTCATTCACCGCAATCTCGCGGTAAGTCTTGATATAATCCTCATAAGCCTTGTTACGACGCTGAGCCGACAAGGGCAATATGAGCATCACTCCACACAGTATAAATACATATCTCAATGCTTTCATTCTCTCTGATTTAAACGAACGGACTCCTTGAGTGGAGTACGCTCAGACACATCTTTTTAATCGTGCAACAAAGATAAAAAGATTTCTTTAAACCAAAACGCCCTGAATAAAGATTGACAACAAAATAGCGGATATCTGCCACTTACACGAGAAGTGGCACATAGAGGCCTTTCCCGAAAAACGCCTAAAATAATGCCCGAAAAAGAGAAGAAAACACAAGAATTTTCTTACATTTGTATAATCAGGCACCAAGCTCCACATGCCTGCTTCCGGGGCATCAGCAAAAAAAGGAAGCCGCCGAAAGGAAACGGAGCTTAAATCAGTAATCACAAAAACAAGAGCCATGAAAGAAATCCAAATCCCAGTATGTATCCGTTCATTCAGCTTTGAAGAACTCTCTCCAGAAGACCGCCAGCTGATAGAAGAAGCTAAAAAAGCAACCAGCCGGAGCTATTCTCCCTACTCTCACTTTGCCGTAGGGGCTGCCATACGGCTGAAAAACGGAATGATTCTCACCGGAAGTAATCAGGAAAACGCTGCCTATCCGTCGGGACTCTGTGCCGAACGGACCGTTTTGTTTTATGCCAGTGCGCAATACCCCGACCAGCCGGTGCAGGTGCTTGCCATCGCAGCCCGAAACGAGAACGGATTCCTGCAGACTCCCATTCCTCCCTGCGGTGCCTGCCGTCAGGTGATGCTGGAAACCGAACAGCGCCATCACACAGCTCTGCGCATCTTGCTTTACGGAGAAAAATACATCTATGAAATCGAGGGAACCAAAACCTTAATGCCGCTGTCTTTCGGAGAAGAATTTCTTTCTTCTGAGCCCTAAAAAAAACGAATATTCGTTTTATATCATACGCTTTGACGATTCAGACGCATCGTCAAAGCGAATTGAATGTAACGATAATCACAACGCGGAGCATCCGGATGAGCCGTGTGATATGCCTCAATAGCTACATTCAGCTTATCAACCGTAGTCTGACTGTTTAAGTCGCTGCAGTGCGCTTACTGCAATCTGCCCTTCCGGAAAAAAAGAGGAAACCGGCCACTCTTTCACAAGAACGGTCCGGCTTCCTCGCGTCAAAAAGAAAAAAACTAAAGGAGATTAAAATAATCTCTGTAGAAATTCATTATCTATCACTACATATACTGATTTGGAACAGATCTCAATGTTATGGAAAATTACAGCTGATAGCCGGTCCAGGTGAAATCGGATGTACAGCCCTTGTTACCTGCTGTTACGCTTACATTTCCGTCACCATTTACTTCTTCTCCACTCAAGGCAGTAGTCAGTTCGCTGGTTACACTGAAAGCATCTCCAGCCTGTCCGGCACCCTTCTTGTCAGTAAAGTCAATCAAGTCGGTCACTTTTCCGGTTCCTTTCACCAAAGCATTCTTCACAGTAGCAGTAGCACCGCGGCGAATCTTGATGGCATCTTGCATTTCTGCACTTTCCGACAAGTTTTCAATCGTCATGTTTTCAATGACAAAGTTAGACTGCGGAGTATGGTCTGCTCCCTTTCCGTCGAGGTTACCATCAGCTTCTACCCCACGAGGATCTTCTTCGGTACTGGTAAAGACCTTTTCCCAACGACCGTAACAGTTTGAAAGTTTACCGCTGTAACCTTGTGTAAAGTCAAACATATCATCATCACAGTTTACAGCCAAAAGATTGTCTACATTGACTGTACCTCCGAAGAACTCGATGGCATCGTCGGCTCCTTCAGCCACATAGATATGGTCGATGGTTGTTCCGTTACCTACCCCGTTCAAGGTTAGTCCGTTATGCTCGATTTCGGCACTTGAGCGTGCTCCTGTATAAAGCAGCTTCACATACTGCAAGGTTCCGCTGTTATCGTCAGCCTTATCGCCTCCGTATTTCTGATTGTTGTCTACCTCAGCGCTTGCCACAGTAACCTGTCCGGCTGTACCTGAAAGCGGTGCTTTACCGTTCAGAATCAAACCACCCCAATAACCGGCAGTGGCCTTCGATTCATCGTCTACCGTAAACACAATGGGCTTTTCGGCTGTACCCTTGGCTTCAATTTTACCACCCTGAGCCACAATGACATATTTATCGAAACCTTTCTGTGCACGGATTACAGTTCCGGCAGGAATTTCAAGTGTAGCACCTGCAGGAACAGTCAGTGTTCCGGTCAGTTTATATTCTTTCTTTGCATCCAGCTTCATTACGCCTTCTACCGTTCCGCTCAGTTCTTCAGTAACTACCTGACCGCTTTCGCCACTTCCACCGTTAGGTGCATCGTCATCGCTGCAAGAAGTGAATACCGGCATACTCAATAGAGCCGCAAATGTCATCGCTGTTAAAACTACCTTTTTCATTTTCGTAAAATTTTTGATAAAACTTTATGTGTGTTGTTTAGTTAATTAAAACTCGTAAGAAATCCCCAAGCTGAGGTCCACTCCTTTTTTATACTTGCTCAGTACCACCTCCCGGTTATCTGCATTTCCCTTACGGGTCAGCTGGTGAGAAGCATTCAGCAGATTTGCAGCTTTCATGCTGAGCGAAAAACGGTTACCCATCTTTGCCGACAACACGAAATCGAGGGTTGGAATGCCTTTCTCCATAATGTCCTGGAAGCCTTCGGTACCGATGGTATAAATTCGGTCACTAAAGTAATTGAACACCAGTGTGGAGGTGAGGTTGTATTTTCCTTTCTGAAGCTGATAGCTCAAGTCACTGTTCACAATCCACGGAGCTGCTCCTTCCAGCTGTGAGCCAGTAGACACAGTAGCAAGAGACACCTTGGCATGGGTGTAAGTATATGCCCCGTTCACTCCGAAAGTAAGTTTGTGAATTTCTTCTGCAGTTTTCCGTGAGAACAAATCCTTACGGAACTCAATTTCCGCACCGGCTACCGTGGCATGGTCGGCAATATTCTCATAAGAAAGGAATCCGCCGGCACTTGCCACCTCGATACGTGAAATCGGATTTTTGATATATTTATAGAAAGCACCTATAGAAAACAGTTCACTGCCCGACAGGTAAAAATCCCATTTCAAGTCGGCATTGTAGTTGTCCGAAGGTTTCAGATCAGGATTACCCTGACTGTTGAAACTTACGCTGATATAACGGTAAGGCGAGATTTCCTTTGCCTGCGGAAGAGTATAAGTCTTGCTGGCTCCGAATCGCAAGGCATGCTTGTCATTGAAGTTATAGCGCAGGTTTACGCTGGGCAGTACATAATCTTTATCTATAGACTGGCTTCCCTTCGTTCCTCCGCGGTTAACACGGTAATTGACACCGAGGTTTACATTGTCATACTTCACACCCACATTAGCTATGAAATGCTCTGACAGCTGATAAGTGGCTTCGGCATAAACTGAATGGATTTTCTTGTCTACATCATATTCATCCTGATTACGGTCTTGCATGAAAAATCCCTTGTCCAGATTTCTCTGATTATAGTAACGGTCGAATTTCACATCGGTTGCATCGAATGACTGCTGGCGGATGACGGACAAATCGTATTCAGTAGCCGAAAATCCATCAGTTACCAAGCGGCCGGTATAACCGAAATTGACGGACGAAAATTCACTTCCATACGCATCGGGCAGCTTATAGGTGAATCCGGCACGGAGGTTGATGTCGTCTTCATTCAATTCGGAGAAATAACGCTGCTGAACACCCGTACCTTTCATCGGCACATAGCCGCCGGCTGTTTTCACAAGATTGTTAATCCGGCGGTCGGGCTCCATCCCTTTTATTTTATTATACGATATTCCTGCATCCAGACTCCACTTCGGGGCAAACTTCCAGACTCCGTTCAGCTGATTGACCAACAGGCGGTTATCGTTAACCTGCTGACGGCGCATAAAGCCCTCATACGTATCGGAAGACTGAAAGTCGGCATCCATTCCCCAGTAATCGCCCACCGACTCACGGGCTGCATGAACCATCATCAAGTCATACTGCAAATGCAGCTTGTCGGAATGCCTGTAATTCAAGCCAGCCATGAGGAGTTGCGAGGTTTCTATCTTGGAAATATCTCCCTTCATGTCTTGCGACAAATCACCGGAAGTTATCGAGTTACGCACTTCTTCATCGTAATAAGCATATTTCTTGTCGTGACTACCCACCATATACACTGAAAACACATCCGTTCCCCAGTTCCATTCTTTTCCGCCGGAGAGCATATAGCTCTGATTAACCGGAGCGTTTTTCTTCGACGGGTCTAAGCTGTTGTGAAAACTGTATGCATTCAAATCGGCTTCCGGTTCACTGCTCTGTGCAAAGCCAAACGCATTGACTCCATCCATCTGCATTACGCCCGAACGCATTACATTGGTGTTTGCTCCGGCAGACACCGAAGCTTTCAGTTCGCTTCTTCCCACCAGTTCCTTGGAAGAGATATTGATGCCGGCTCCTGCCACATCCGAAGCCATGGTTCCCCCAAAGGTTTTGTTTACATCGACCGACTGGATGATGTCGGTTGAGAAAAAATCGAGTGCGATGTTTTTATATTCAGGGTCTTCCGAAGGAATCGGGAAACGGTTCAGTGTAGTCAGATTATAACGGTCGCCCAATCCGCGTACAAACACGTTTTTCACTCCCTCCTGCTTCGATATTCCCGAAACTTTAGTAACCGCTCCCTGTGCATCGCCTACCCCTTTACGGGAAAGTTCCTTGGCTCCTACCGACTGGACGGCAACGATGGATTTCTTCTGCTCCAGCAAAGTAACGCTCTCCGACTCGCGGTTGGCTTTGGCTACCACCGTAACATCCGAAAGCATCTGCGTATCGGCTTTCAGTTCAAAATCGAGAGTCACAATCCGATTATCTTCTATCTTGATTTGCCGCTTGACTACGGTTTTATAACCCACATATTTTATTTCAATGTCATAGATGCCATCTTCCACCCCTGCCAACTGAAAGTTTCCGTCAATATCTGTAACCGCACCCATGCTACTGCCGATAATCTGCACGGTAGCCCCGATTAAAGGTTCTTTAGAATCAGAGTCCTTTATCTGTCCTTTAATATTTACATTAAAGTCGGCAGCCAGCAAATCAGCTGTCAGGCATGAAAGCAACGCTGCAACTCCTATCCATTTTCTTGTTTTATTCATATAAACGTGTCTTTGTTTTTCCGATGGCAAAGTTCCCCTTTTCGGTTTACACCAACACAACAATCCGATGAATAGGTTTCTACATCCCAATTACATTCTCATTACATCACACAGCACTCTGTGGAGCATATATAAAAAGAGCCACTTCAGTCCTCACAGACTAAAAATGGCTCATTTCACTAAAAAAGAGATATTCAAAGGTTATTTACGATTTCTCATCATTATTTTTCAGCAGTTTTTTTCTTTGCAGCAGTTTTTCTGGGTGTTGCAGCTTTACGTGCCGGTTTCTTCTCAGTAGCTTCAGCCTTTTCCAGTTCTCCCTGAAGTTTTTTCACTTCATCAGAGAGCTGTACCAGTTCTATCTCCTGATTACGGATGGTGGTGAGTAAAGAGTTCAACTCTTCATCATCCATATCTACCGGATACAGCGCATTCACACGACCGATAAAGTCGCCCAAAATGTTCATGTAATTGGTAAATGCATCGTAAGGTGAATCATAAATACCGCGGTTCAAGCCTACTCCCGTATCTTTCGTGGTCATGAAGCGGAAGTTGTTACTTGCCTGCAGATAATACCAGTCTTGCTTGATACGGCGGTCAGAGCACAAATAAACACGCTCAGCCACGCTGTATAACTTATCAAAGGCTTCACGCTGCATCACGTTACCTAACCACGGACTGATGTCGCGTTCTTCATCTGCCCATGACATCGGATAAGGTACATCAACCATATCGACAGATTTCAGTTTCGTAGCGATTTCGGTCGGTGTAGAGAAAGTAATGCCTTTTTGCTTAGCACATACGGGCAATGCCTTCAAGAAATCCAAGATATTTGATGAAAGCGGCTGAGAGATACCCAGAGCCGACAGTTCCATAAAGATATTAATCACTTGCTCGTTTTCCGGCAGAGATGCAATCCAGCCGATATATGTATCAGCAAACAGCGGATATTCATTCCAGTCGGCATTCGAGAAGCGAAGACTGATGTCATCCGACAACTTGAAGTCGCGCATCAACAGTTTCAAGTCGGGATTTTCAGAGCAATGATACAGATAGTGAGGACTCTTCCATCCCAATACATGTTTAGCTCCTTCTACCAGCATCCCCTTAAATCCCATGCTGGCTACTATGCCTCCTATTTCATTATCGTAAATCAAGCTGGAGTTACGGAACACCTTCGGTTCCTGTCCGAAGTAGTCTTTGATTTTCCGGCGCATTTCTTCCACCTCTTCGCGGAAGCAGTCTTCGTTTTTCAGTGAAGACAAACCATGTGAGTAAGGTTCACAAACAAACTCACAACAACCGGTGGCATTCAGTTCATGCAGCAGTTCAATTACAGCAGGTGCATAGTTTTCAAGCTGTTCCAAAGCCACTCCCGAGATAGAAAGAGCCACCTTAAACGCTCCTTCATTAGCTTTAGCCATCTCAACCAGGGTAGTCAAAGCGGGGATATATGAACGTTCTGCCACTTCATTGATGCCCTGTTCGTTGGCATAGTCATCATAATAATAATGGTCAGAACCTATTTCAAAGAAACGATAGCGTTTCAGATGAATAATCTGGTGTATTTCAAAGTAAAGACAGATTGTTTTCATGACTTTTATGTTTTATTTTTATTTACCATAGTTACTTAAGACCTGATCATACAGAGCACGCACCTTCAAGCCTACTTTTTCCCATACGATTCCGTCAACCTCCTTTTTACCCTCATCACGCAAATACTCATAGAGCGAGTTGTTGGTACAGATTGAATAGATGGCATCGGCCATGGCATGGATGTCCCAATAATCGGTCTTAATACATTTCTCCAAGATTTCAGCACAGCCCGACTGCTTTGAAATGATAGTCGGCACACTGCACTGCATGGCTTCCAGAGGCGAGATACCGAAAGGTTCGGATACAGAAGGCATGATATACACATCACTGGCCTTCAACACTTCGTACACCTGCTTGCCTTTCATGAATCCGGGGAAGTGGAAGCGGTCGGCAATGCCTCTTTCGGCAGCCAGACGAATCATGGCATTCATCATATCGCCGCTACCAGCCATCACAAAACGGATGTTACGGGTACGTTTCAGCACCATAGCTGCCGCTTCTACGAAATATTCAGGTCCCTTCTGCATGGTGATACGTCCCAGGAATGTCACGATTTTATCTTTTGAATTTCTCTGCGGAACAATATCCTGAATTTCTTTCGACAAGGGTGATACAGCGTTATGCACGGTAAATACCTTGCGCGGGTCTTGGTAATACTTATGGATAACCGTCTGTCGTGTCAGTTCGCTCACACACATGATGCAATCGGCATGATCCATTCCGTTTTTCTCAATAGAATATACGGTAGGGTTTACATTTCCACGGCTACGGTCGAAGTCGGTGGCATGCACGTGAATAACCAATGGTTTTCCGGAAATCTGCTTTGCATGAATTCCGGCGGGATAAGTCAACCAGTCATGTGAATGGATAATATCAAACTGCTGCTGACGAGCCACCACTCCGGCTACGATGGAATAGTTGTTAATTTCTTCATGCAGATTATCAGGATAACGTCCCGAAAATTCCATACATCCCAAGTCATTGGTATGCATGTAATTGAAATCGGCATAGATATGTTCACGCATATCATAGTAGAGCTGGGGATCCATATAACTTCCCACCCGGCTGTTTACATAATCCCACTGCACGTCACGCCACACAATGGGTACACTGTTCATACCGATGATTTTCAGGAAACTCTGATCTTCGTCACCCCAAGGTTTCGGGATACAGAATGTGATATCCATATCCGGCTGTTGCGACATTCCTTTCGTCAGTCCATAACTGGCTGTTCCCAATCCACCTAAGATATGAGGAGGAAATTCCCAGCCAAACATTAATACTTTCATATTTACTCCTCCCCTTTATTGTTGCTCATATTTTTCCAATAGATTTAACGTACGCAAGATTTCGGCAACATTCATTGCAAATGAAACTGCGCCCCGGCCTTTGAACGGCGGGTTTCCATCGAACAGTTCTGGAATAGAACCGATGCAATGGCAGGTAATTTCATCTTCGTAGCTAATCATTTGGCGTGAAACAAACGAAAGCGCACTACGCTTATAGATGCGCAGGTAAGCTTCCAGATAAAATCCTTCCAGCCATGGCCATGCCGTACCTTGATGGTAGGCATAATCACGCTGCAACTGAGGTCCTACATAGTTCGGGTTATATCCTCCACTCTTCGGGCTCAACGAACGGATTCCTTTCGGAGTAAGCAACTCTCTTGTAACAATATCAATAACGCTTTTCTTCTGTTTTGCATCCAATGGTGAATAATCAAAAGCAGCTGCAAAAATCATGTTCGGACGTACGCTCCAGTCCATCATATTGCCATCTACGAAATCAAGCAGATAGCCATATTCGTTCAAGAAAGTAGACACAAACGACGGAGCTGCTTTATCGGCTATGCCGTTCAGACGGGAGCTTAATTCTGTATCGTCGGACAGCAGGTCGGCAACAAACCGTGCCGCATTATACCACAGCGCATTAAACTCTACGATGTATCCCGTACGGGCCACAATCGGACGTCCGTTTACGGTGGAGTTCATCCAGGTTACAGCCTTTTCTTTTCCGTCCACATAAACCAGTCCGTTGTCATGTAAGGCAAGATTCGGGTGTTTTCCATCTGCCAGATACAGCATGACATCTTTTACAAACTGACCGTATTTTGTCCGTGCTCCTTCACGCGAAACCATTTTAGCGTACTGCTGCACAGTCCATACTGCCCACATCAAGACATCCGGATGCTGAATTTCATATACTTTCAGCGTGTTTTTTTCCACATTCATGAAGGCATATACGGCTTTCATGGCTGTATGCATAATCATTTCAAACTTCTCTATTTCACCCACGGCAAGGGTCAAACCGGGAAGAGAGATAAACATATCGCGTGCACGGCATTTAAACCAAGGATATCCAGCCAGGATGTAAGACTCGTCGTCTTGCTTATTCAGAAACTGGTGAGCCGCATTGATCAGGCAGTTTTTAAAACTGTCGCGCGGAATACGTTTTTCCACCTCTTTCGCAAACAGTTCGTTGAGTGATGCTGTGTCAGAGGGGGAAACTCCTCCTGAGAAAACTACGCTTTCTCCCTTCTTGATGTTCATCTCAAAGTATCCGGGCACATAGAGGTCTTCATTGAAATCATATCCTCTTTCCTGTTCTTTCGGATATTCAATACCCCGATACCAGTCGGGCTGGAAATGGAATGCATTTTCCTTGCTGAACTGCATATAGAGTTCCGGATAACCGGGATACATGCAGGTCTTGATTCCGTTTTCCACCTCATCATAATGACGGCTGGCGTGTGAGTTTTCGTGCGTATATTGACGTACGCTGCGGAAAGCCAGATAAGGACGCAGGCGAAGGGTGGTTTCAGAGTGTGCATTGACCAGGGTGTAGCGAATCAGTATTCTACTTTCATGATGAACAAATACAGACTCTTTCTTCAGAATCACTCCTCCTACACGGTATAACGTGGTAGGAACTTTTTCACACTCAAATTCACGGATGTATTTATGACCGCGTGGACTGTAATTATCTCCATGATATTTATGAAGTCCTAAATTAAACTCTGCTCCGTGCTGAATCACGGTTTCATCCAAAGAGGAAAGCAATACATGGTTTTCATCATCCAGCTCAGGAACCGGCATGACCAGCAAACCATGGTATTTGCGAGTGTTGCAATCAACAATGGTTGAACAATGATAGGCACCCGAACGATTCGTTCTCAGAATCTCACGCGGAAGAGATTCTTCCAAATTCGTCATCAGAGTTTTATCAAATCGTAAATAACTCATAGTGTAATTAAGGTTATAATTTATCTTAAATATTTGTCGTTTTATTTTCTCTCAAAAGTAATAATTAAAAAGCAATCACAAAACTAAAAAAGTGTTTTTTTAATAAAACCGGAAAAGAAAATTGCAGATAAAACTAAATTTATGCCAAACAACACAATATTTCCGGATTTGTACACCAAGAAATGCACCTTCACAGCCTTAGATGTCTCTCTGTATGCCGCATTGCCGCTTTCTTTTTTTGTTTCAGACTTTGGTTGCTTTTCTTTCCGGCGGAAGTGAGAAACAAAAAAAGAGGACCAGCTTACAGGCTGTCCTCCTTTTTATAAATGTAAATTTTTTTAGTCTATCATTTCAAAGCCGCAATATGGAATCAATGCTTTAGGAATGCGGATTCCTTCAGGAGTCTGGTTGTTCTCAAGCAATGCTGCCACAATACGAGGTAATGCCAAAGCCGAACCGTTTAATGTATGACACAACTCGGTTTTCTTTTCTGCCGAACGATAGCGGCATTTCAATCGATTGGCCTGATAGGTATCGAAATTTGATACTGAACTAACTTCCAGCCAGCGTTTCTGAGCTTCTGAATAAACTTCGAAGTCAAAACAGAGCGCTGCAGTAAAACTCATGTCACCCCCACACAGACGAAGGATGCGGTAAGGAAGTTCCAGCTTCTTCAGCAAGCCTTCTACATGATCAAGCATTTCCTGGTGTGACTGCTTAGAGTGTTCAGGTTTGTCAATGCGCACCAGTTCTACTTTTGAGAATTCATGCAGACGGTTCAAGCCGCGCACGTCTTTTCCGTAAGATCCAGCTTCACGGCGGAAGCACTGTGTATAAGCACAGTTCTTGATAGGAAGCTGTTTTTCGTCCAGAATCACGTCACGGTAAATGTTTGTAACAGGAACCTCGGCTGTAGGAATCAAGTAAAGATCATCTAAGTTACAATGATACATCTGACCTTCTTTATCGGGCAACTGACCTGTTCCGTATCCGGAAGCTGCATTTACCACAGTAGGAGGCATGATTTCTTCATAACCGGCTGCACGTGCTTCATCCAAGAAGAAGTTAATCAAGGCGCGCTGCAGGCGGGCTCCTTTACCTTTATATACAGGGAATCCTGCACCGGTAATCTTCACGCCGAGGTCAAAGTCAATCAAATCATACTTCTTAGCCAGTTCCCAGTGAGGCAGTGCGTCTTTCGGAAGTTCAGTTTCCATACCGCCCATCTTTTCTACCACATTGTCTTCGGCTCCGGTACCTTCGGGTACGCTTTCGTAAGGAACGTTGGGGATGGTGTAAAGCAAGTTCTGCATGTCTTCTGCAGCCTGGTCCATTTCTGTCTGAAGTGATTTACTTACTTCCTTAATTTCAGCTACACGGGCTTTTGCCGATTCGGCTTCCTCTTTCTTGCCCTCTTTCATCAAAGCACCAATCGTCTTTGAAGTCGAGTTGATTTCTGCAAGGTTTTTATCTAATTGGTTCTGCGCATTACGTCTTTTGTCATTCAGCTCAAGCACTTGTGCTATGGTTTCTTTTGCATTGGCAAAGTGCTTTTTCTCCAGTCCACGAATTACCTTATCGGTATCTTCTGTAATTTGTTTAATAGTAAGCATATCTTTAACGTTTTGTTCTCTGTTTCGTGATGCAAAGATATATTTTTTTGTTGAGAATGAGGGTGAGGCTGTTTTAATTTTTCCAAGAAAGTGCAGTTGGCAGGGTTATCGGAGTTTATCGGACGGGGAAATCCATCAAAAAAAGTCCGTTCCGAACCCGTGCATCAAAAAACAGGCAGTGTATACACCAGCCCCAGTGAGATGCGCTGGCTGTTATGGCTTTCGGCTCCCCAAGTGCGGGCACGCTCGGTCAGATGAACATTTTTGTACAGCAAATGCAGATAAACCAGCAGTTCGCTGTTCTTCATCGGATAATATTCGGCACACAATTGGGCATTCCATACCCGGCGGTAATTTCCTGCGGCAAACTCTTCCGTTGATTTATATATATTTCCTATTTCATAAACGCCTTTCGCATAGAGATTCAGATGAGGGGTAATGCGATAATCCAAATTCCCTATAACGGTGAAATAATCTACATTCTGAACAGTTACAGGTCCCCCTTTCCTGCCTGCTGTAAGTCCGCTGACCAATCCCTTTGCATCGAGTTCTTCACGAGAGTACATAAAGTCGATGTATCCCAGAAACGGCTTCTTGTCCCACACATGCCCGCAGGTGAAATAAAACACGTTTTTCCCCTTTGCCAACTGTCCGTATGACAGAGAATAGCGCAACTGCATGGCACGGTCGACAAAATAGCCATCCCAGTTGAGCGTACCCATAATCGGCACTTTGGCCTTTTCCACCTGCTCGGGCAGTCCATACATGAACCGCTCATCGGCTGAGCCGTTTCGGTTATTGGTAAGTTGGAAGTTAAACCCCTGATTGGGATTCAGGGTATAGGCAATATTCAGTCCGGCCTGATAACATGGAGTCATTTCATTGAACTCCGAATAATGACGCACCTTGATGGCATTCACCCAGTTTTCATAACCGCTGAACTGAACGGCCTGCTTTCCCGCTGTCAGTTTAAAATGTTCATTCAGTTTCCAGCCCACCATGGCCAATTCGATTGAGCCCGACAGATTATCGAGTGGTATATTCGGAGTGGTATATTGATTAAGCGACTGACGGTAATGATAAGAAAACTTATCGTGAAAGGCTCCCAGAATCTCCAGACGGATACGGTGTACCTTAAATGCGGCTTCATCTAAACTTCCGTCAGTAAACGAGGCATCGAGTGCAGAACAAAACTGGATATTCATGTTTGCCCAATCTACTCTGCGTTTTCCTCCGGAGAGTTTTTCCAGCAGGGTTGATTCTTCCGGAGATATTAATGCTTCACTTTGTGCCAAAACAAAATCACCTGCCATACATAAGAGCAAGCAGGTTACCATCAGCTTTTTCATGAGATTTTTCATTGAGTTCCTATGTGTTTGAAAATTGATAAAATTCCTTTCCTGCAAGGATATGGACTATTATCCGATTTATGGTTAATGACTTGAGTTTCGCCGATTTGCTTTCAAGGTGACAAGACAGCAAGGCACCGAAATGTCCGGTTACTTGTATACATAGAGAAAAAACTTTTTAAACCTCGTCAACTTGCCACCTGAAGCCTTGCCAACCAACAAGTTGGGCACTTACGAAACTTGAATTATAAAAGCCTGCCTAAATTTTTCCGGTGAGCAAGTTTATATGGCTTGGGGCGGTAAAATTCAAACAGGCTCTCAAAACACCAAGATGCACCGGCGTCTTGAGTTTTATTTCAAGCTCTGACGGATACGGACCAACTTGACCAGTAATTCCTCCAGCAAATCGAGTTTCAGCATATTGGCTCCATCACTTTTCGCCACCGACGGATCTTCATGCGTTTCCATAAACAACCCGTCGACACCGACAGCCACACCAGCCTTAGCCACCGTTTCAATCAGCTGAGGCATTCCGCCGGTTACACCCGAGGTCTGATTAGGTTGCTGTAAAGAATGGGTTACATCTAAGATTACGGGGAAACCGAACGACTGCATTTCGGGGATACCACGGTAGTCAACCACCAAATCCTGATAGCCAAAGGTGGTTCCTCTTTCGGTCAGCATCACCTGATTATTTCCTGCTTCCACCACCTTATCGGCAGCAAAGCGCATCGCTCCCGGAGAAAGAAACTGTCCTTTCTTGATATTCACCATCTTTCCGGTCTGTGCTGCAGCTACCAGCAAATCGGTCTGCCGGCACAAAAAAGCAGGAATCTGCAACACATCTACGTATTCGGCAGCCATAGTCGCTTCATCAGCTGTGTGAATATCCGTCACCACCGGCACTCCAAACGTATCACGCACTTTAGCCAAAATACGCAAGGCTTTTTCATCGCCTATTCCCGTAAACGAATCCAACCGCGAACGATTGGCCTTCCGGTAAGAGCCCTTAAATACATAAGGGATATGCAATTTATCTGTAATCTTCACCACACGTTCCGCAATGCGGAGTGCCATCTCCTCGCCCTCGATTACACAAGGACCAGCCAGCAGGAAGAAGTTGTCTCCCTGCTTCAAATCTGCAACAGTATGTATCATAATTATTTGGGTATTATCAGGGTCAATGCTTCTTGAGCAATCGTAATATCAATGGGGAAATGCCGGTCTAACCATAAGCGTCCGTCAAGGCTTACCTCCGCATTTTGCGCTCTCAGTATCTTCACATGGCGTGTACGGTAAGGTTTCACTGTTTTATGATTCAGCAACCGCCCTTGGTGCAACATCCACAAACCAGATATCAGCTGACGGAGTTCAGGACGATAGATAACTGAAACATCCAGCCACCCATTGTAAGGAACCGCACTCGGAGTCAGTCCATATCCATAGGCACTTCCTATCCCCACCGCCATGATGCGTCCGCGGATATGTTCGTCGTTTACCTTGAGATGCATGCGATGCAACTTGCGCTCAAACGCAACCAGGAAAAGCGAAGACAGATAGGAAATCATAGGGATTCCCCAAAATCGACGGGTTTCATTGGTGATTCGTACGATACGGGCTCCCAGTCCCATATATACCGCATTCAGGAAATATCGGGTTTTATGGACTTCACCATCATAATAGCTAAACACGCCCACGTCTACTTTACGCAGGCGGCGGTTAATCAGCACATCGACAGCCCCTTTATAATCGCCCGAATCCAGTCCCCAGTATTTGGCAAAGTCGTTTCCGATGCCATTGGGAATGATGCCGAAGGCTATTTCATGCTTATCTTCAACTTCTGCATTCATGATACCGTTTACTGCATCATTGATGGCTCCGTCACCTCCCACCACAACTATCGTACGGTATCCATTATTCGCCAGTGTTCTGGCCAAACGCTCCACCGACCCAAATCCTTCCGACTGGACATAATCAAACTTCACCCCGCGAGATTCCATGTAATCGCGGATTTCAGTCCAACGTTTCTGAGCCTTCCGGCTCCCGGCTTTCGGGTTGTAAATCACCCCCCATCTGTTAGGTTCTACCGCCATACTTATTCTTTCATTTTAAAGAGTTCCATAATTTTCCCCACCTTTTCTTCCATAGGCAGCGAAGCATCAATCCAATGAATGGTAAATCCCCTGCGTTCCATTCCCCGGAACCACGTCATCTGACGTTTGGCAAACTGATGAATGGCTATTTCGAGCTGGCTGTACATTTCTTCGTAAGTCAACTTTCCGGTAACATAAAGTGTGAGATATTTATACTCCAATCCATAATAGATTAAATCATCGGGGGCAATGCCGCTGTTTATCAGATTTCTGACCTCATCTACCATGCCGTCTTCCAGCCGTTGCTTCAGGCGAAGCGATATTTTCTTGCGGCGCAACTCCCGGTCAATGTCCACACCTATAATCAGACTGTTTATTTCGGGGAATGTACGTGCCTCCACATCTTGTGTCAGATAATATTCTTCTATCTCGATGGCACGTATCGCCCGTTTCACTGTATCTACATCGGTAGAGTTATGTAATTTCTTGTAAGTAGCCAGCAAGGCAGTCAGTTCATCCAATGATTTATCTGCCAGCCGGGTTCTCAGTTCCGGATTTTCAGGAACAGGAAGCAGACGGTATCCCTTCAGCACCGACTCCAGATACATTCCCGTACCTCCGCACAATATAGGGAGCAGCCCCCTGCGCTTCATATCATGATAAGCCGTCAGGAAATCTCTCTGAAACTCGAATACATTATACTTATATCCCGGCTCAGCAATATCAATCAGATGATACGGCACATGATGATGGCCCACGGTATAATCGGCCAAATCTTTTCCCGTACCCAAATCCATCCGGCGGTAAATCTGCCGGCTGTCTGCACTGATGATTTCTGTTTGCAAACGGGCAGCCAATGCTGCTGCCAGAGGAGTTTTTCCCGAAGCCGTCGGTCCAAGTATCGTTATCAGATCATATTTCATAAGCTTATACTGAAAGTTCTGACACAAAGATAGCTTTTTTCTGCACATCAGAAGCCGACATTTCCTAAAAATCCCCTTTAAAGGCATAAAAAAAGCCATCCGGGAGAACCGGACGGCTTTTATATAGGTTTATGTTAACTGATTAGCAGTTTACAGAAGCCATGTGAGCGATCAAATCCAATACTTTGTTAGAGTAACCGATTTCGTTATCATACCAAGAAACCACTTTAACGAAAGTATCAGTCAAAGCGATACCAGCTTCAGCATCGAAGATAGAAGTACGAGTGTCACCCAAGAAGTCAGAAGAAACAACTGCATCTTCAGTGTAACCCAATACGCCTG
>OGRS01000202.1_pt1 | contig 64633 bp, 80 predicted proteins | sample 1553561 | NCBI WGS metagenome assembly OGRS01 (sample SAMEA2580103, study PRJEB22360) | human gut metagenome | biome: human gut; feature: human-associated habitat; material: faeces | place: Denmark | collected 2008/2010
AAACAACGACTTTCAAAGAAAAAATCAAAGAGGACTCAAAAGGAGGTTCTGTTTTATACAAGGAAGTAACTACAGAAAAGGGGGCGGACGGAGTAGCATGTGTATATATTAAGGAACAAGGGGATAATGGAATCTTTCTGTGTGCTGACTATTTTTATAATAGGGATGAGACAGTAACGAATACATATACAGTCACATTGTCTGAAACACAAGAAAATAAACGGTGTTATGCTATTGTAGAAGATGGATATTTGACGGGGATATCTATAACAGAAGAAAAAGATGATGTATTGGATAAACTGAGATACAATGAAAAAATATCTATTTATAAATTTACAGACAATGGTTTGGAGAACTTGTATACAATTGAACGAAAATTGGAATTAGGAGATGTTTCGGAACTAAGGGAATTCAAAATTAAAACTAAATCCGAGGTACTTGTGTATGCATCAGGGTATGGTAGCTATACTTATGAAGGAGCTGAATACATATCAACACAAAAAGAATTTTGTGTTAAGGCAAACCAGCTATTAAAGGATTCTTCGATAGACTGCATAAAAATGAATAAAACATCATGGAGTAATAGGTGGTTCGGAATGGATATTGATGAAAGTGGTATGGGAAAAAACATGGTAAAACTGGACTATTCCTACTCAGAGCCAGTAGTGGACGAAACTGGAGATGAAGTGACAGATATAACTATTGATATAAATAAGGAAAAACAACAATTTGTGGGAACGGAGAAATTAGAGGAGATAGAAGACAATCCTGTGGATTATAATCAGACAAATGAAACAATGCCACAGGATTCCCTTGTGATGCCGGACAATATTCCAGAATCAATCAATAAAAACGAGTTGCAGGATTTAAGAGAGTTTTCTATAGACGGATTTTGGCATTCTTCGGATTATAGATATGTTTACCATATTTATACACAACATCCTGATAATGGATTCGGAACGCTTTATTTTGCAGATTTGGAAGGGGAATCCAAGGCAAAGCATGGACAAGTGAAACAAACATCGTCATATAGCGTTATTCTAAAGGCAATGGAAGATAATGGCTTTTCACCGGAAGTTTTTGCTGTAAACAATCAATTACGCTCTGATGAAATTACATTAGTAAAGGCAGAAGATGGACTTGCATCAATTTTGGCAGGAAGATGGTCTGATGGCAGAATAACATATACGTTTGACAGTGATGGAGAATATGAGGTAAAAACATCAAATGATTGGTATTGGGGACAGTATTTTATAATAGATGAAAATAAGATTGTCCTTGGAAAACAGCTCGATAATCTAAAAATTTATGAGTATACAGTTGAAGGAGATTCATTAATTATAGATGAACGTGCATTTGTACGTCAGTAAATAGAAGGGGAATACGTTATGGATAAATATTGTGTGAAGTGTGGAGCTAGGTTAAATGAAACTACAGGAATGTGCCCGAATTGTGATGCGGAAAAGATAAAGAGGAGGAAGCACACCGGCAGGCAAAAGATATGCAGATTTTTAAAAAAATTGTTTTTGTTTTTAATAGTATTCGTGATATTGGCAGGGGGGGTCATAGGAAGTTTACTGTATTTTGATATTGCGGACTTTCCGGTTATCGAAAAATTTTTAAATCAAAACAAGATACTGAATTATGCAGAAGATGTTAAGAGAGATATCACGGAAACTAGCTTTTCTAGTTTTACAGTATATCAGTCATCTGAAGCAAATATTTCTGTTGATACTGAACAAGGAACAACCTTTGTTAATAATGAGATGCTTGTTACAATTGATTCATCTGAAAACAAACAGAATCTTGAAAGTTACATTTCTAAAATTGGAGGAAAAATTGTAGGAGAAATACCGGAGCTGGCGGACTATCAAATTCTTTTCGATAAAGAATATACGATAAGAGAACTGCAAGCTATTTTAACAGAAATAAATGAACAGGCATGGGTTGTATCTGCTACACCGAATTATTGTATAAAAATGGATTCACAGTATATTCCAAATGATAAAAAGTGGTCGCATATATGGGAAGATGTTCCCGATGGAATAAATTGGGGGCTTGAGGCAATAGACATGGAAGAAGCATGGGATTATCAGGATGATATGACGACTACAGTCAATATTGGAGTTATAGATAGCATGTTTGACATGCAGCATGAAGATTTGATTTTTGCCGAGATGCCATTGGGAAATCCGGTAGAGAAAAAAATCAAGAATTGGGATGATCATGGGACTCACGTTGCAGGGACAATTGCAGCAACAACAAATAACAAGAAGGGGATTGCCGGAATTTCAGTAAATCACAATTTATATGGTGCATCATATAGTGGACTCGGTGCGGGAGGATATAACACATTGCAATCGGCAAAAATAGCATTTTATTATTTGATTGCTGCAAATAATTGTTCCGTAATCAATATGAGTATTGGTATGGATCATTTAGAATTTGAAGCTTCTCGTGGTGGCTTGGCTGCAATAAATATTTTAAATAATTTATCGTCAGGTATAGAGGATTTCTTGAGGACATTGATTGATAAAGACTATCAGTTTTTAATATGTAAATCAGCCGGCAATCAGAATGAGATCGGAGAAAATCTGAAATATCAATATTTTAGAAAAGACGAAAGCGATACGGAGTATCCGTATGAATATTACCGTTACGAGGATTATTTAAAATATCTTAAGGGGGAAAAGGGATATGAGTATTTAGAAAAATATAAAGATAAAAAGGAAGAGATAGAAAGTCGTTTGGAAGGCGGAAATGTAGATGCTAAATATGGGATTTTTAGTGCAATTACAGATAGCGAGGTTCGTAACCGTATTATCATTGTTGGCGCGGCGGAAAATTTAGGAACACATAGAGAAGGAGGATTTTTAGGAATTGGCGGTACGAAAATACATGATGGGTATAGAGTAGCTGCAGACAGTCAATGTGGACAGTGTGTAGACATTATTGCACCCGGAACAGATATTTATAGTACTGTTAAAAGTGGTTATGAGGAACGGAGTGGAACATCTATGGCAACACCGCATGTTTCCGGAGTCGCAGGATTGATTTTTTCTGTAAATCCGAATGTCAAAGCGGAGGATGTTAAGAAAATTATCTGTAGTTCAACAACAGGGAACTATGGAAAAGAAGGATATGGTTTGTTAAATGCAAAAAATGCAGTTGAGAAGGCATTAAACTATACCTCGGATGAAAAGGAAACGGAATTTCAGTTATATGTTAATGCATGTAAAAAGCTTATGGAGAGTGGGAGCTGGCACGAGCATATGAAAATGACGATGGATATGAAGATGAAATCAGATAGAGCATCGGCAAAATATAAAGGAAAGGCGGAGATAAATGCAAATGTAGCCGGATATGAAGAAGATAATTTATCAGGTTTGACAATAGCAGGAGAATATGAAGCAAAAATAATGAATCAAGAAATCAAATTTCAAATGAACTATGCAGACGGTAAAATAAAATATACTACAATCGAACCCGAAAATAGTACAGGTGAAATGGAAGTAGATGAAAACTTTTTGGAATTTTATCTCTTTGATGAAGAGGGGATTTCAAATGTAAAGGTAAAAGATAATGAGATTTCATTTATTGTAAATGGAGAATCACTTGATGAAAATAGAGTTTTGGCTATTAAAATGATAGGCGGAATCAGTAATTTGAATTATGGAGATATTTTCGTGCGAGCCAAGATTAATGAGTCTACAGGGAAGTTGGAAACAATGAGCATGCAGTTTCAAGCAGAATTTCAGTATCAGGGGTATGATGCGGATGCGGAGTATCAAGTAGAATATTTATTATCGTAATACCGATTTTAAGCTTTGAATTTACATGAATTTTCAAAATTGTCTTGACACAAGAAAAATCATGTGCTATTGTAATAAAAAATTTAATACGTCAAACCGTTGAAGCGGAGATAACGGCAATGATGCCTTTACAGAGAGTTTGGGATGCTGAGAACCAGATGAGAAACAAGTTGTCAAATGGACCGCGGAGGGTGCAGTCAAATGTAAAGTTTATATTTACAGAGTATTCTGCAACGTGTGGGCATACGTCAGTTGCCGGGGGTATGTTTGTATCCTGCTAAGAGCACGGAGATTCCGTGAATTCAAGGTGGCACCGCGGATTGTGTCGTACCTGTTATACATGTACACTATTCGTCCTTGACAGAAACTATCATTCTGTCAAGGACGTTTTTTTGTGGTATAAAAACGCTATTCAAGAACTGAAAAAATTTTGACAGAATGTAATTGTGACTTGAACAAAGTGTGTAAGAGGAGGTCGTGATTATGAAAATATTACCGGAATTTCGTGAAGTGAAAAAGATTGCAGAGAGCGGACAATACAATGTTGTGCCAATCAGTTGTGAGATTTTATCTGATTTTACAACACCAATTGAGACGATGAAAATATTGAAAAATGTATCCACACATTGTTATATGCTGGAGTCGGCAGTGGCAGATGAACAGTGGGGACGTTATACCTTTCTTGGATTTGCGCCCAAGTTAGAAATTACCTGCATTGACGGGAAAATGCAAATTGGGAATGTCAAAATTGAGACGGAGAATCCTTCAGAGCATATCAGACAGATTCTTGCAGATTACAAAAGTCCTCGATTTGCGTATCTGCCTTCTTTTACAGGAGGACTAGTCGGTTATTTTTCTTATGACTATCTGGGATACAGTGAACCATCTGTGAGATGCAGGGTGGAAGACAGTGAGGCATTTAAAGATGTGGATTTGATGCTGTTTGATAAAGTCATTGCATTTGATCATGTTCGTCAGAAAATCATTTTGATTGTAAATATGTCTCTGCACGATATAGAAGTTGGTTATAACAAGGCGGTGCTGGAGTTAAAACAGCTTGTAGAATTGTTGAAAAAAGGTGAAAAAAAGCAGGAAACAAAAGGATGTTTGATGGGAGAAGTCATACCACTGTTTGAGAAAGAGCAATTCTGTGGCATGGTAGAACAGGCAAAACAATATATCCGGGAGGGAGATATTTTCCAGATTGTACTTTCTAATCGTCTGAGTGCCCCGTTTGAAGGAAGTCTGCTGAATACTTACCGCATGCTTCGGACAATTAATCCGTCGCCATATATGTTTTATTTTTCCGGTACGGATGTTGAGGTTGCCGGTGCATCGCCGGAGACTTTGGTGAAACTGGAAAATGGAATTTTGCATACATTTCCGCTTGCAGGAACGAGACCGAGGGGGAAAACAAATGAGGAAGACAGAGCCCTTTCGCAAGAACTGCTTGCAGATGAAAAGGAACTTGCAGAACATAATATGCTAGTTGATCTTGGAAGAAATGATCTCGGAAAAATCAGCAGATTTGGAACGGTGAAGGTAGAAAAGTTTCATACTATCGAATACTTCTCGCATGTCATGCATATCGGATCGACTGTGCGTGGGGAAATTTGCAAGGGAAAAGATGCGCTTGATGCAATCGAGGCGGTACTGCCTGCCGGAACGCTTTCAGGTGCTCCGAAAATCAGGGCGTGTCAGTTGATCAGAGAGTTGGAGAATAACAAACGTGGCATTTACGGAGGGGCAATCGGGTACATTGATTTTACCGGAAATATGGATACCTGTATTGCAATTCGCATTGCATATAAGAAAAACGCAAAGGTATTTGTAAGGTCAGGAGCGGGAATTGTCGCCGATTCTGTTCCGGAAAAAGAATATACAGAGTGCATCAATAAGGCAAAAGCTGTTGTGGATGCATTGAAATTGGCAGAGGAGGGAGAAATATGATTTTACTGATTGATAATTATGATAGTTTTTCTTACAACCTGTATCAGCTGATCGGTGAGATGGAGCAGGATATTCGGGTGATTCGAAACGATGAGATGACAGTGGAAGAAATCAGAGCGTTGAATCCCAAACGCATCATTCTCTCGCCCGGACCGGGAAGACCAGAGGATGCAGGTGTTATTATAGAAGTGGCAAAGACACTTGGAAAAAAGATTCCAACATTTGGTGTCTGCCTTGGGCATCAGGCAATCTGTGCAGCGTTTGGAGCAACGGTCACCTATGCAAAAGAACTGATGCACGGGAAACAGTCGCAGATTACATTTGACAAGGACTGTTTGCTATTTCAAGCTTGTCCGGAAAATATGCAAGTGGCGCGCTATCATTCACTTGCGGCTGAGATGAAAACGATGCCGGAATGTCTGAAAGTGACAGCGAAAACGGAAGATGGAGAGGTCATGGCAGTACAGCATAAAGACTATCCGATTTACGGGGTGCAGTTTCATCCAGAATCAATTATGACGCCAGATGGAAAAACCATGTTAAAAAATTTCTTGCAGGGGGTATGAGCAGATGATCAAAGAAGCAATTGTAAAAATCGTAAATAAAGAGGATCTTACTTATAAAGAGGCATATGCGGTGATGAATGAGATTATGAGCGGAGAGACAACTGCCACACAGAATGCGGCGTTTCTTGCGGCGCTTTCCACGAAGAGCGCAAGGGCCGAGACGACAGACGAGATTGCCGGCTGTGCGGCGGCAATGCGGGCACATGCCACAAAGGTGGAGACAGATATGGAATTGTTTGAGATTGTAGGAACAGGTGGAGACAATGCCCATAGCTTTAATATTTCGACTACATCGGCGCTTGTCGCAGTTGCCGGTGGAATGAAAGTGGCAAAGCATGGAAATCGGGCAGCATCTTCCCAGTGTGGAACAGCAGATTGTCTGGAGGCGCTTGGTGTGAACATTCAGCAAAGCCCTGAAAAATGCGTGGAACTTTTGCGGGAAGTGGGAATGTGCTTTTTCTTCGCACAGAAATATCATGCATCTATGAAATATGTGGGAGCGATTCGTAAGGAGCTTGGTTTTCGCACAGTGTTTAATATTTTAGGACCACTTACCAATCCGGGGACACCGTCTATGCAGCTTTTGGGAGTATATGACGAATATCTTGTGGAACCACTTGCTCAGGTGTTGATCAATTTGGGAGTGAAACGAGGAATGGTTGTGTATGGGCAGGATAAATTAGATGAGATTTCTATGAGTGCGCCGACAACTGTTTGCGAGATTCGGGACGGATGGTTCAAGTCTTCTGTAATCACTCCGGAAATGTTTGGGTTTGAGCGTTGTACAAAAGAAGAGTTAAGAGGTGGAAGCCCAAAGGAGAATGCGGATATTACGCTCAGTATTTTAAACGGAGAACGTGGACATAAGAGAAATGCAGTTCTGATGAATGCTGGAGCATCATTGTATATCGGGGGTAAGGCGGAAAGTATGGAGGAAGGAATTGCACTTGCAGGCAGACTGATTGATTCCGGAAAAGCACTCGAGACTCTGCGCAGACTGATAGAAATAAGCAATCGTCAGGAGGTGAAAGAATGACTGTTTTAGAAGAACTCGCAGATTATGCAAAAGAGCGTACCAGGCAGGCAAAAAGAAAAATATCGCCTGAACAGATGAGGGGGAGAGCACTGGAACTGCCAAAGGGAATATTTGCATTTGAAAAAGCACTGAAAAAGCCGGAACTCTCTTTTATTTGTGAATGTAAGAAAGCATCTCCATCGAAAGGAGTGATTGCTTCTGATTTCCCGTATCAGAAAATTGCAAGGGAATATGAGGCGGCGGGAGCTGACTGTATCTCAGTGCTGACGGAACCCAGATGGTTTTTAGGAAGTGACAGGTATCTGGAAGAGATTGTAAGTATGGTTAAAATTCCGTGTATCCGCAAGGATTTTACAGTGGATGAATATATGATTTACGAGGCGAAGGTGCTTGGGGCATCCGCAGTACTTTTAATCTGTTCGATTCTTTCAAAAGAACAGATTCGTGAATACATTCAGATTTGTGATATGCTCGGGCTTTCCGCTTTGGTTGAGGCACACGATGAACGGGAAGTGCAGATGGCGGTGGACGCAAAGTCACGCATTATCGGTGTCAATAATCGGAATCTCAAAGATTTTTCGGTGGATACGGACAACAGTCGCAGGCTGCGGGAACAGATTCCAACGGAAATCTTGTTTGTGTCGGAAAGTGGTGTTCAAAGTGCAAAGGATGTAAAAAAACTTCGTGAGATTGGGGCGGATGCTGTACTGATCGGTGAGACACTGATGCGTGCCGCAGATAAAAAGGCAAAGCTGAGAGAACTGCGAGGTGTGATATGACGAAGATAAAACTGTGCGGTTTGAGGCGGGTTTGTGACATTGAGGCAGCCAATGCCCTGCATCCGGAGTATGTTGGGTTTGTATTTGCAGCGAAAAGCAGGAGATATATAAGTCCTGAAAAAGTAGCGGAACTTAGAAAATATTTGCAGACAGGGATACAGGTGGTCGGTGTGTTTGTAAATGAAGAGCCAAAGCAGGTTGCAGGACTTCTAAACAGCGGTGTCATAGATATAGCGCAGCTTCATGGTGAGGAAGACAACGCATATATAAAAATACTTCGAAAGATGTCTGACAGACCGATCATTCAGGCATTTCGCATAAAGATGGAAAAAGATGTTAAGAGGGCAGAGGAAAGTGAAGCGGATATGCTCTTATTGGATTCCGGAGCCGGGACAGGAAAAGTGTTTGACTGGAAGCTGATCCAAACGATAGAAAGACCTTATTTTCTTGCAGGAGGCATTACAAGCCACAATGTATCCGAGGCGATACAAAGATTGCATCCGGATGGCGTGGATGTCAGTTCCAGCATTGAGACAGATGGGAAAAAAGATCAGAAAAAAATGGCGGCATTTGTCGCAGCAGTAAGAAGGGAAGAGAAAATATGACAAATCAAAATGGACGTTTTGGCATTCACGGTGGACAGTACATTCCGGAAACCTTGATGAATGCAGTGATTGAATTGGAAGAAGCGTATAATTATTATAAAAACGACCCGGAATTTAACCGGGAACTTACGGAATTATTAAACGAATATGCGGGGAGACCGTCAAGACTTTATTTTGCACAGAAGATGACAAAGGATTTGGGCGGAGCGAAGATTTACCTGAAACGTGAAGACTTGAATCATACTGGTGCACATAAAATCAATAATGTGCTTGGTCAGGCGCTTCTTGCAAAGAAGATGGGAAAAACACGTTTGATTGCAGAGACCGGAGCCGGTCAGCATGGAGTTGCCACTGCTACGGCAGCTGCGCTTTTAGGAATGGAATGTGTGGTGTTTATGGGAGAAGAAGACACAATCCGGCAGGCGCTCAATGTGTATCGGATGCGGCTTCTTGGAGCGGAAGTGATACCGGTCAGAACAGGAACTGCCACTTTAAAAGATGCGGTCTCTGAGGCAATGCGGGAATGGACTTCACGCATCAGTGACACACATTATTGTCTCGGCTCGGTGATGGGACCGCATCCGTTTCCTACGATTGTGCGTGACTTTCAGGCTGTCATTTCCAAGGAGATTAAGGAGCAGATACTGAAAAAGGAAGGGAAACTTCCGGATGCAGTAGTTGCCTGTGTAGGAGGAGGCTCAAATGCGATTGGCAGTTTTTATCACTTTATTGACGACAAAGAAGTTCGGCTGATCGGCTGTGAAGCGGCTGGAAGAGGAATTGATACGCGCGAGACCGCAGCTACAGTCAATACGGGAACACTTGGAATCTTCCATGGTATGAAATCGTATTTCTGCCAGGATGAGTATGGGCAGATCGCGCCGGTATATTCGATCTCTGCAGGGCTTGACTATCCGGGAATCGGGCCGGAACATGCACATCTGCACGATCTTGGGAGAGCAGAATATGTTCCGGTGACAGATGATGAGGCGGTGGATGCATTTGAATATCTGGCAAAGACGGAGGGAATCATTCCGGCGATTGAGTCTGCACACGCAGTTGCCTATGCCATGAAACTTGCACCTGAAATGAAAACAGATCAGATTCTTGTCATTACTGTATCGGGCAGAGGAGATAAAGATTGTGCTGCAATTGCACGCTATAGAGGGGAGGATATCTATGAGTAATATTCGAAAAGCATTTGAACAAGGAAAAGCATTTATTCCGTTTATCACCTGCGGTGATCCGGATCTGGAGACAACCGGGGCTGTAGTTCGGGCAGCGGTGGAAAACGGGGCAGATCTGATTGAACTTGGCATCCCATTTTCAGATCCTACCGCGGAGGGAAATGTAATTCAGGGGGCAAACTTGAGGGCATTAAGTGGTGGTGTGACAACAGATAAAATATTTGCATTTGTGAAAGAGCTGCGAAAAGATGTGAAAGTGCCGATGGTATTTATGACATATGCAAACGTTGTATTTTCTTACGGTGCAGAACGGTTTCTTTCTTCCTGTAAAGAGTGTGAGATTGACGGATTGATTCTGCCGGATCTGCCATTTGAAGAAAAAGAAGAATTTTTGCCGGTTTGCCATCAATATGGGGTAGATTTGATCTCGCTAATCGCTCCGACTTCTGCAAACCGTATTGCAATGATCGCAAAAGAAGCAGAAGGATTTTTATATATCGTGTCAAGTCTTGGAGTGACCGGAGCGAGAAATGAGATCAAGACAGATTTAGCATCTATTGTCGAGGTAGTACGACAGAATACAGATATTCCTTGTGCAATTGGATTTGGAATATCAACTCCAGAGCAGGCAAAGAAGATGGCGAATATTTCAGACGGTGCGATCGTCGGCTCGGCGATTGTTAAGCTGCTTGAGACATATAAAAAAGAGGCGCCCGAATATGTCGGAGCGTATGTGAAAACAATGAAAGACAGCCTGAGATGATTTAGAAGGGAAACATTTCCCTTCTATTGATCATTGTGAGAACGATTGTATATTTTCTGAATGTCTTCTGGGAGACGATCGGGCAGAATGCTTTGGATTCGGTCTTCGTTCCCGTCTTTGACTGCCTGATCATAGTACCAGCATTTGAATTGAAGCATATCCAAAACCTTTTCCAATTTGGCGATTTCTTTTTGTACAATTTCTTTTTGGCGCTCAAATAGTTCTTTGCGTCTTTGGTAGGTAGCGCTTCCTTCAGAACACCATTCCATAAATAATTTTATGTCTTTGATTTCCAGCCCGGATTTTTTCAGACATTCAATCACGCGAAGCGCTTCGATTTCTTTTTCGCTGAACCTGCGAATGCCGGAAGAACGCTCTAAATCCGGAAAAAGTCCTTCTTTATCATAATAGCGAAGTGTGGAAATCGGCAGTTGAAACATTTCAGATATTTGTCCGATTGTATACATGTGAAAAACCTCCTGAAAATTTTGAAAAAACTCTTGACCTAAAGTTAAGTTTAGGTATTAACATGACAGTATCACAAGAAAATAATAATGTCAATGGATTGTTAGGAGGATAAATGTTATGTTAGGTAATTTTTCGTATTGTAACCCTACAAAGCTCTATTTTGGAGAGGACTCTCTGAATTATCTGAATGAGGAGCTCCAAAAGTATGGGAAAAATGTTGTTTTAGTCTATGGTGGCGGTTCAATTAAGAAGAATGGAATTTATGATGAAGTGCTCGAAATTCTGAAAAAGAATGGAAAGAATGTGGCGGAAATCGCCGGAGTTATGCCAAACCCTACACTTGCAAAGTTGTATGAGGGTGTTGAGATCGCTAAGAGCCATCAGGCGGACTTGTTGCTGGCTGTCGGTGGAGGATCTGTCTGCGACTATTCTAAGGCAGTATCGATTTCTGTCAATTGTAAGGAAGATCCGTGGGAAAAATATTTTATCCGTTTTGAGGAGCCGGATTGTGAAGTGATTCCGGTTGGTTGTGTGCTGACAATGGTTGGAACAGGCTCTGAGATGAACGCTGGTTCTGTGATTACCAATCAGGATACAAAACAGAAAATCGGACATGTATTTGCAGATGAAAAAATTATGCCGAGATTTTCAATCTTAAATCCAAGATATACAATGACTCTTCCAAAATATCAGATGGTATCCGGTATTTACGACATATTCAACCATATTTGTGAGCAGTATTTTTCGGGAGAAGATGATAACACCAGCGATTATATCAGTGAAGGGCTGATGCGCTCGCTGCTGAAATCCAGCCGTGTGGCAGTGAAAAATCCACAGGATTATGAAGCAAGAAGCAATATTATGTGGACCGCAACATGGGCATTGAACACGTTGGTGGCAATGGGAAAAAGTGCTGATTGGATGGTGCACATGCTTGGTCAGGCAGTAGGTGGCTACACAAATGCGACACATGGTATGACACTTGCAGCGGTTTCGCTTCCGTATTATCGGCATATCATGCCATATGGTCTTGAAAAATTCAAACGTTTTGCAGTGAATGTGTGGAATGTATCACCTGAAGGAAAGACAGATGAGCAGGTTGCCAGGGAAGGTTTGAAAGCGATGGAGAACTGGATGAACGAACTAGGTTTGGTTATGAATATTTCGGAACTTGGAGCAAATGAAGAGATGCTGGAAAGCATTGCAGATGTAACGTTTCCGATGTCAGGTGGATACAAAGAACTGAGTCGTGGCGAAATCATTGAAATTTTTGAAAAAAGCTTATAAATTTATTGGGATAAAGCGGTGAAACTGTGTAAAATTAATCAAATAAAGAAAAATATAAAAAATCATTGACAATTTCTAAAAAAAGTATAAACTAGAATCATAAAACAGAGTGCACTCCAAAAAATAAAGAAATGGGAGATGAGAAATCATGGCAACTTTTTTAGTGGGACTTGTGATACTTCTTGTAGGGGGATATTTATACGGAGTATTTGTCGAAAGGATTTTTAAACCGGATGATCGAAAGACGCCAGCTGTTCAAATGGAGGATGGTATCGATTATGTTCCGATGAGCAAATGGAAGAATGCGCTGATCAATTTATTGAATATTGCAGGAACCGGACCGATTTTTGGACCGATTCAGGGAATTTTGTTTGGACCGATTGCATTTATTACAATTCCGATCGGATGTGTGATTAGCGGTGCGACACATGATTATTTGAGCGGAATGATGTCGCTTCGCCAAAATGGAGCTCAGATGCCTGGAATTATACGAAAATTCCTTGGAAACAAAACTTATCAGGTATACAATATTTTTCTTTGTTTTTTAATGCTTTTAGTAGGAGCAGTGTTTACATATACACCGGGGGATTTGTTTGCCGGACAGATATGTGGTTTTCAAGATGTCAATGTATGGACATGGGTAATTTACGGCGTGATTTTAGCTTACTATTTGATTGCAACGTTATTTCCAATTGACAAGATTATCGGAAAAATTTATCCGATTTTTGGAGCGATTTTATTGCTGTCAGCAGCAGGAGTGTTCGCGGGAATTTTTATTCAGGGTTATCAATTAGACAATATTGATTTCAGTCATGGCCTGAAAGGAATTTTTGATATTTATCCGATGTTTAATGCAGAAGGAAATTCCGGTGTCGGCACGAAATTTATTCCGGTATTCTTTGTGACGGTTGCGTGTGGAATCACTTCCGGTTTTCATTCTACCCAATGTACGCTGATCGGAAGATCGGTAAAACACGAGAAAGAAGGGAAAATGGTATTCTACGGAATGATGATTTTAGAAGGTTTGATTGCTATGATCTGGGCAGCGGCAGCTATGGGACTTTATAACAGTGGTTCTACAGCGGGTGCAACAGCTGCAGTCGGTGAGGTTGCAAAAGGATTACTTGGACCGATTGGAGGAATTGTTGCAATTCTTGGTGTCATTGTTCTGCCGATCACATCTGGTGATACTGCACTTCGGTCTTGCCGTTTGATGGTTGCAGATTATCTTCATATTGATCAAAAAACAAGAAAAAATCGTGTGATGGTTACGCTTGGAATTTTTATTCCGGTTATTTTGATTTTGATTTTCGCAAAAATGAATGCAGAAGGATTTAATATTTTATGGAGATACTTTGCATGGAGTAATCAGACAATCGGTGTTTTTGCTTTTGCGGCGATTACAGTCTATTTGATGGCAAAGAAAGGGGCAAAAAAAGGAATCTTTTTAGTTGCATTGCTTCCGGGAAGCTTTTATATGTTCATTATCTCTTCCTTTATTTTGAGTCAGAAGATTGGATTTGGTCTTTCTATGACAGTGTCATATCTGATTGCTGGTATCGTGACAGCGCTGTATTTTGTAGGCTTGATCGTATTAGGTAAAAGATATGCATCAAAACATCAAGAAGAATAAAATAAAAAGTCTCATCAAGAAATGTCTGCATAGACAAAAAAGTTCTTGATGGGACTTTTTATTTTGCAGAAAATATTCCACTTCTTGTGACTTTCGTGGTAAACTAGTCACGGAGGAAAAACTATGATTCGAAAATTAAGGAAAACAGATCTTGACGAAGTGGCGTATATCTGGTTGCATACGAATAAAAAAGCACATGATTTTATTGCGGAAACGTACTGGGATGAGCATTTTGAGATGGTCAAGGGAATGCTTGGAGATGCAGAGATTTATGTGTTTGAAGAGCAGGGTCAAATCAAAGGATTTGTAGGCTTGGATGGCGAGTATATTGCGGGAATCTTTGTAAGAGAGAAAGAACAGTCTTTGGGAATTGGAAAACAGCTTTTGGATTTCGTAAAAAGTCTCAAAGGACAATTGAAGTTGAATGTTTATCAAAAAAATGAACGGGCGATAAAGTTTTATACACGTGAGCAGTTTGAGATACAGGATGAGCAGACAGATGAGGCGACAGGGGAAGCAGAATATCTGATGCTATGGAAGAAATAATAAGGAGGAAGGCTGGATGCAGGCACGAGAACTATTGAATTTATTGACAGTGGCGGAACGACTAAAAGATACAACGAGGCATTGTTATACATCGAACGGAAGACACGAAAGTGTTGCAGAACATAGTTGGATGATGACTCTGATGGCATTTTTTATGAGAGATGAATTCCCGGAGGCGGATATGGACAAGGTCATTCGGATGTGTATCATTCACGATTTGGGGGAAGCATTCACGGGGGATATTCCGGCGTTTGAAAAAACAGCAGAAGATGAAAAAAAGGAAGAAGAACTGTTGTATGACTGGGTGAGAAGTATTCCGAAATCCTATGCGGAAGAAATGCAGCAACTTTATAAAGAGATGGAAGAACGAAAGACTTTGGAAGCAAAGATCTACAAGGCAATTGATGGTCTGGAAGCCGTAATACAGCATAATTTTTCAGATTTGTCTACATGGATTCCAAAAGAGTATGAGATGAATCAGACATATGCAAATGACAGAGTTACATTTTCGGATTATCTGACAGTGTTGAGGGAAGAAATCAGAAAGGATACGATAGAAAAAATAGAAAGGTAAGAAAAATGAAGAATATCATTATAGGAATCGCCGGAGGAACCGGCTCAGGAAAATCAACATTTACTAGAAAGCTAAAGAAAGAATTTAAGGATGATGTAGCGGTGTTGTATCATGACAATTATTATCGTGATCAGAGTGATATACCATTGGAAGTACGTAAAAAGACGAACTATGATCATCCGGATGCGATGGAGACCGAACTTTTAGTGCAGCAGTTGATGGAATTAAAAGAGGGAAAGGCGATTGAATGTCCGGTGTATGACTATACATTGCATACACGCTCTAATCAGGTCGAGCGTGTAGAGCCAAAAAAAGTGATTCTTCTGGAAGGGATTCTTGTTCTTGCGGATGAGCGACTGCGGAATCTGATGGATATTAAAGTGTATGTAGAGGCGGATGCGGATGAACGAATTTTAAGACGTCTTATTCGTGATGTGAAAGAGCGCGGACGTGACATTGAAGGTGTTGTAGAGCAGTATCTCACAACGGTGAAGCCAATGCATTATCTCTATGTGGAACCGACAAGAAGCACGGCAGATATCGTCATTAACAGTGGAATGAATCCGATTGCGTTTGAACTGGTAAAAAATATGATTCAGAAAATATTGGATGAGGAAAAAAGATGATAAAAGCAGTTTTTTTGGATATGGACGGCACAGTGATATCACATAAACAGGGGAAAGTTCTGGAAAGCACAAAAGATGCTATCTGTCAGCTGCGGGAGCGGGGAATTAAAGTTTTTGCTGCGACAGGGAGGCATATACTGGAGATGGAAGAACTTCCGGTAAAGGGAATTTCATTTGACGGGTATGTGATGCTGAACGGACAGATTTGTCTGGATGGAGAGAAAGAACTTGTGTATGATTTTCCGATTGCTGCGGAAGATACAAAGAGAATGATTGCTGTGTTTGAGGAGAAAAAAATTCCTGTTATGCTTGTTGGTCAGAACAGGATGTATATTAATTTTGTGGATGAAAAAGTTCGGGCAGCTCAGAAGGCAATCTCAACAGCGGTGCCAAAGGCAGGCTCATACAATGGAGAAAATGTGTACCAGTTTATTGTGTATGACAGCGAAAGCAAGGTACAGCAACTGATGGAAAACCTTACAGATTGCAAAGAAAATGTATGGAATCCAATGGCATTTGACATTATTCCGAAAAGAGGAGGAAAGGCTGCCGGTATCAGGCAGATATTGGAGCATTTTAAGATTGGACAAGAGGAAATCATGGCATTTGGAGACGGAGACAATGACATCGATATGCTTCGGTATGCGCACATTGGAGTTGCTATGGGAAATGCCGGTGAGAATGTGAAAACGCATGCAGACTATGTGACTGCATGCGTGGATGATGACGGCATCTATAAGGCGTTAAAAGTGTATGGTCTTTTGTGATGGTTAAAATTCTTTTTTCTCTACAATTTTTATGGCAGCCTGCATAGACAAGAAAAGAAATATAGCTGCAATCAGTGTGATGGCGGCAGCAAAGATCCCGACATGGAGTGCAGAAAGTTTTGCAAGGATGACGGTACCAACGCCTGCGGCTTGAGTGAGCTTGACAAAGATCACTCCGGCTGCAAATATCAGTCCGAATGTTCCCATCAGTGCGATTCTTGCCTTTTCAGGACCATATTTTAGCTGAAACGGGAGCATAATCGCCTGTATTATGATGAGGCTTGATAGGATTATCAGTGCAGCCCAAATGATATCCGCAGGAATCGTGTCTCCTTTTAGAAAGCCAGCCACACAGATGATCAGAAGGCCCAAGATCAGAGCACCAAAACCAAGCAGGAAAGAAAGCAGATATTTTTCTTTCACATAATCTTTTCTGCTGATTGGAAGGCTGAATAAAAATGCATTTCCATTGTCAAACTCGTCATAACTGATCGTACTCAAAGAAAAAAGTGATATGACAAATGGCAAAAATCCTAGTGGAAATGATATCTCATTTTGAAAAAACGAGATTGCTATGACGATTGCAATCATCATGAGAAAAAAGTTTTTCTGCATTTTCATTAATTTAAAATCTTTTATGAGTAATCCTTTCATTCTTTATTCCCCCCTGATCATCATTGTAATAACAGCATCAATGGTTCCCTTTTCAATCGTGATATCGGGATAATTTTCTATATAATACTGTTTTTGGTCTGTGAGACAGCTGTATCCGAAAGGCTCTTTTTTGGAGCGCAGAAGATATTGTTTGTCCAGTGCATGATATTGTGTATCATCTAGTTTTAACAGCGCATAATCACCCAATAATACATCGGTATCTTCGTGAAGAATAATTTTTCCGTCATGGATCATATAGAGATCATCACATAGCGTCTCCAGATCACTGGAAATGTGAGAGCTGATCAAGATTGCACGGTCTTCATCTTTTTCCATAAATTCTCTTAACAACTCAAGCAGTTCATCTCTGGCGATGACATCCAATCCGGCAGTTGGTTCATCTAATATCAGCAGTTTTGCATGGTGGGAGATAGCCACGAGCACTTTTAATTTTGCTTTCATACCGGTTGAAAATTCTTTGATTTTTTTATTCAGTGGAAGATTGTATTTTTTGACCTGTTCCAAAAAGAAATATTTGTCAAATTTATGGTACAAATGTTCCAAAACCGGAACGATATCTCGGATTGTCAGATATCCGCTGAAACCGGAGTCGGATAGGACAACACCCAAAGCTTCCTTGTCTTTTGCTGTAAAATTCTCAATCTCTTTTCCGAGAAGTGTAATGGCACCGCCATCAATAGAAATCAATCCTAAAATAGCCTTAAATGTTGTACTTTTTCCGGCACCGTTTTGTCCTATTAGTCCGGTTACATAGCCAGATTTAATCTCCAAAGAACAATTGAGAGAAAACTGTTTGTATCGTTTTTGCAAATGTTCTACTTTTAACATTGTTTTATCCCTCCATAATTAATTCAAATAAATTTTTCAAATCTTCATCACTAATTCCGTATCGTCTGCCTTTTAGAATTGCCTGTTCGAAATCAGTCTCCACCTCTTTCTTTTGTTCTTCTAATAAAAGGTCGGTGTTGACTGCTTTTACATATGTTCCTTTTCCGTGTACGGTTACGGTAAAGCCTTCACTCTCTAATGTGTCATAAGACTTTTTGACGGTCAGTGCACTGATTTTTAATTCTTTTGACAGTGCGCGGACGGATGGCAGGATATCATTCTCTCTCAGTTCGCCACTTCGAATGAGCAATTTGATCTGATCTACAAGCTGCTCGTAGATGGGAACCATAGAGGAATTGTTTATGATAAGTTTCATACTTGTGTTCCTCCTTTGTGCAAACAGTATATAACAGTTAAAAACTGTTGTCAAGTGTTATATACTGTTTTCCTTTCTGCGATGGGAAAATATTGAAAGCAGAAAAAATAATTGACTTTTTTGTTCTACATATGTAGTATGTAAATATACTACATATGTAGAAAGTGAGGGGTTCTATGTATCAGAAACTATTTTTTGATGTGTTGGAAGTATCTATAGATGAAGTGGAAGAGAGAATGTATATCAGAAAAAAAGATGGAAGTTTTTGGGTATGTGGTGAGGAAGTCGGCGCAAAGAAAAAGAAAATTTCTTATGGTCCGGAGGGCGGTGTAAAAGAGCGTATCTGTACAGAACAGCTCATGCCGCTTATTTTAAAAACAGAGTAGAAACGGAGAAGTGAAGATGAAAAAGATTTCAGAGTCAGAACAGGAGATTATGATGGCAATATGGAATGCGGAAAATAAGAATTCCATTACAGCATCCTATCTTGAGGAGGTATTTGGAGAAAAAAAAGGCTGGAAAAAGACGTCCATTTTGACGTTTTTGTCAAGGCTTGTAGAAAAAGGATATCTCTCCTGTGAAAAAAACGGAAAATCTAATTTTTATGAACCGATTGTATCTTACGAAGAATTTTCGAGGAGAGAGAGTAAACATATTTTAGATAAACTATACCGTAATTCCTTAAAAAATTTTGTCGTATCACTATATGATGGCGACGAACTTTCCAGACAGGATGTAAAGGAACTGAGAGAATTTTTGGATGAGATCAGTACAAAATCAGAGGAGGAGTGATATGTCAAAGAGTGTTATCAGAATTGCGAAACCCGAAGATGCAGAGGAACTTTTGAAAATTTATGCACCATATGTGAAGCACACTGCGATTACATTCGAGTATGAGGTTCCGACGGTGGAAGAGTTTCGAGACAGAATAGAACATATTTTAAAGAGGCATCCCTATTTGGCAGCGGAGAGAGACGGAGAACTGATTGGATATGCTTACGCGGGGGTGTTCAATGAGCGGGCAGCATGTGACCGGTCTGTGGAGACAGCCATTTATGTTCGGCAGGATGGGAGAAAAGATGGAATTGGAAGAATGTTGTATGAGGCGTTGGAGAAAATTTTATCGGAACAGAATATATTGAATCTGAATGCCTGCATTGCGTATGTGGATGATGATGATCCTTATTTGACCAAAAACAGTGTAGAGTTCCACAACCATATGGGATATCGATTTGTGGGCAGATTTCGTAGATGTGGGTACAAATTTGGACGCTGGTATGACTTGGTGTGGATGGAAAAATATATTGGGGAACATGTGGAAAAACCGGAGAAAGTTATATGGTTTGATGAGATGAAATATGATAAAATGAAAAGAGGAATATGATGAGAAGAAAAGACAGAGAGATCACAGACATAGAGGAAATCAGAGATATCATAGAGAAATGTAAAGTATGCAGACTTGCCATGCAGGACGAAGAAGGCTTGTATCTGGTGCCGTTAAATTTTGGTTATGAATTTGAAGAAGAATCTTTAGCGCTCTATTTTCACAGTGCAAAGGAAGGAAGAAAGCTGCGTGCAATTCAAAAAAATTTGAAGGTGTGTTTTGAGATGGACTGTGAACATGCGCTGATTGAGGCAAATACACCTTGTGCATATGGTTATGAATATGCTTGCGTGATGGGAAACGGAAAAGCGACGATTCTTGAACATACAGAGGAAAAGCGTTTAGCTCTTTCCAAACTGATGTGGCATCAGACCGGAAAAGAGTTTGAAATCTCAGAACAGATGGCAGATAGTGTGGCTGTGATAAAAGTAATTGCAGAGTCTTACACCGGAAAGACGTGCAGAAGATAAGAGGAGGATACAAAGATGCAGAAAAATTTTTTCAACAAAGACCGTAAAAACAAAAAGATGATCATCGCGATTTCTGTCAGTGTGGCAATCATTGTAATCGGATTGGCTGTTTTTTGTTACTTTCTGTTTGCGAATGAAAAAGAGAACAACGCAAAAAACAAAGCGGAGAATGCGCAGGAAGATCCGCAGGCAAAGATCGAAGAAGAAAAAGAGGAAGCAAAAGTGCAGCTTCCGGACTTGAAGGCATCTCAATATGAGACAGATGAGATCACAACCGGAATCGATGTCTCTGAATTTCAGGGGAATATCGACTGGAAGGCAGTTGCGGACAGCGGAATTGATTTTGCGATGATCCGTGTGGGATATCGTGGTATGAAGAACGGGGAGATTAAAGAAGATGCCTGTGCGAAATACAATCTGCAGGAAGCATCCAAAAATGGGCTGAAAATCGGAGCTTATTTCTTTTCCACGGCAGTGACAGAGGAAGAGGCAAAAGAGGAGGCAGAATGGACGAAGAATCTGCTTTCAGGATATCCGGTGACATATCCGGTCGCTTACAATTGTGAAGGTTTTCAAAATCCGTCCAGCAGACAGTTTGAGCTTTCGGTTGAGGAGCGGACAAAACTGGCAGATGCATTTCTCAAATCTATTGAAGAAGGATCTTACACAGGAATGTTCTATGCAGCGAAAAATGAACTGGATGACAATAATTTGTGGAATGCAGATGATCTTTCTTTAAATTATCGTATCTGGGTTGCACAGTACTCGGATCAGACATGGCCGGAAAAAACAAAATCTGACTATACAGGTGACCATGTAATGTGGCAGTACACCAATCAGGGAAAACTGGACGGAATCAAAGGTGCGGTTGACTTTAATGTCGCTTATTTCGGATATAGTCAGTCCCAGCAGGCGGTAGATGAAAACGGAGCAGAGCAAGTGGAAGCTAATGTAGAGGTGGGAGTCAATTTTACAGAAGTGGAAGAGCAGGTGACGGCAAAAGACGAGGTGAATCTTCGAAGTACGATGGAACAAGGAAGTGATGATAATATCGTAGGAAGCATGAAAAACGGAGAGACAGCAGTTCGAACAGGAGTGGGAAATAACGGCTGGTCGAGAATAATCTACAATGGGCAGACTGTGTACTGTGTCAGCAATTATCTGACAACAGATTTGAGTTATGTGACGCCGCAGGAGACTGAAAGTGAGTTTAAGACAAAGTTTACGGATGTATCTGAAAATGTGACGGCAAAAGAAGTGACAAATCTTCGCAATCGTCCTAGTGTGGAGTCGCCATCAGAAGTTATTGCAGAATTAAAAAATGGGGAAGTCATCGTGCGTACCGGCGTGTCGAACGAAGGGTGGTCCAGAGTAGAATATAATGGACAGACTTTATATTGTATCAGCAGCTATTTGGAAGTTGTACAATAGAGTCGGTACAAAAGAATATATTGACAAATAAAAGAAGAAAAAGTAATATTGTATTAAAATAATAATACAATATTACTTTTTTATTTGGAGAGGAAGTGGAGATATGAGGTTGGAACTCAGAGAAGTGCAGAAGGCATTTGATCAAAAACAAGTTCTGAAAGGTGCAAGTTTTGTGTTTGAAAAAGGAAAGATATATGGTCTGTTGGGAAGAAACGGGGCAGGAAAGACAACACTTTTCAATTGTATCAGCAAAGAGATTTCCTGTGACGGTGAGATTGCGTTATATGACGGAGCGGATGATATTTTGGACTTTTCACAAATCGGATTTACATATGCGCATCCGATTTTACCAGAATTTTTGACAGGATATGAATTTCTCAAGTTTTATATTGATATCAATAAAGATAAGATTAAGGATAAAAAGTCAATTCCGGAGTACTTTGATATGATTAAGATCAAAGAAGAAGACTGGTACCGTCTGATTAAGGATTACTCGCATGGAATGAAAAATAAAATGCAGATAATCTGCTTTTTGATTACGAAGCCTCCGGTGATTCTGCTGGATGAGCCTTTGACTTCTTTTGATGTCGTTGTGGCGCATGAGATTAAGCAGATGTTAAAAGCGATGAAGCAAGATCACATCATTATTTTTTCGACACATATTTTGGAACTTGCAGAGGATCTATGTGATGAGATTGTCATTTTGAATCAGGGAAAACTGGAGGCAATTGACCACAATATGATTGGGGCGCCTGAATTTGAAGAGAAGATTTTTGAGGCGCTGAAGGAGGAACAGCATGATTAATACCATCATTCAGGGAAGGATGCTTGTCTTTGTGCAGCAGGTCAATGTTCTGCTCTATTATGTGAGAAAATTACCGTTTGTCGGAGAGAAAATACCGTACCGTCTGTATGGAGAGACGGATATCAAGAAGGCGATTGGTGCCATACCGGTTGTGTTTTCCGTGATAGGTGCATTTGTTGGTACATTTTTGTACTTTTTGCTGATGATTAAGCTGCCGGCGAATTGGATTCAGGGATTTTGGGAAAAAGAAGGGATTTTTGTAGATCAAAAAGCAGTAATGGTCTATTTGTTTTTAATTTTCTCCTTTTTGCCGGGAAGTTTTTTAGTGTCAAACCTGACGGAAGGGGCAAAAAAGGATTATGTGTTGCTGCATGTGATGCGGATTCCGGCGGTACAGTATTATCGCTCCAAGATGGTACTAAAAGGAGTGAAAGATACCATCTGCTTTTTAGTACCGTTATTGTGGTTTGGATTTGGAGCGGAATCTGCGTTGTTTGTTGTATCATTGTTTTTTACAAGATACATTGGGCATGCCGGAATTTTACAACACTATCGACATTCCGAGAAAAAAGGGAAAAAAGTATTTTGGAAATCTTTAGGAAAAACATTTTTAATGTTTGGAATCATATTAGCACTCGGATATGGAGTGGCGGCAGCAGTCCCAAGGTTGTTTTTTGATAGATATGTGATGGCAGAAGTTGTTGTCTTTTTGAGTTTCACGTTAGTAGGAATGTTTTGTTTCTCGAAAGTGTGGAAGTATGGGGGATATACGATTTTTGCGAAAAAGATGGTCAGCCTGAAAGATTTTTTAGAGCAGGATGATGCGGTAAAAGAGGCTCGGGCTGCAGATGTGCAGATTCAGGATAAGGATATTTCCAAAGAGGAACTGCGCTCGAGAAAATACGAGGAAAAAGAAGGGTATGACTATTTGAATGCCATTTTCTTTGAACGCCATAAAAGAATTGTTTCAAGAGCGGTCAAAAGCAGAATCATCATCATCTTGGCAGTTGGACTGATTGGGGCAGTGGCATTGTTATTTGTGGGAGAGCAGATGAAACAAAAGACATTTGAGGCGATGACACAGATGATGCCGGTCATGGTATTTGTCATGTATTTGGAGTCCACAGGTGGAAGAATTTGTAAGGCAATGTTTTTTAACTGTGATATCAGTCTGTTGAAATATGGATATTATCGGGAAGCAGATGCAATCTTGAAAAATTTTAAGATACGCCTTAGAAAATTATTGATGCTAGATGCAGTTCCGGCGGCTATAATCTGCGGGATGATTCTTCTTTGGACTCTTCTGTGTGGTGAGATACTAGCTGTTTGGAAAGTGATACCGTTGATGGCAGGCTCCTTGCTATTATCCGCATTTTTCTGTCTGTTTCATCTGTTCATGTACTATATCACGCAGCCATATACAGAAGAAAAGACGGTGAAAAGCCCTATTTTTTCGGTGGTAAATGCACTGGTGTATTTTGGATGCTATCTTTGTCTGCAGATACAGACAGGTTCATGGCTGTTTACATTGGGAGTGCTTGCTGTGACAATCATCTTTATTCCGCTGTCATATTTTTGCGTGTTTCGGTTTGCACCGAAGACATTTAAAATTCGTTAGAAGAGGAGAAGACAATTATGAAATTTTATCTGGCGCCGTTGGAGGGGCTGACGACATATGTTTATCGGAATGTATACCATCATTTTTTCCATCCAATGGATAAATATTTTACTCCGTTTATCGTACCGCATCCAAATCGTGGATTCAAACCGAAAGAGTTGAAAGAAATTCTGCCACAGCACAATCAAGGGCTTTGTGTGGTCCCGCAGATTCTGACTAATAATGCGGAGGATTTTATCCGGACGGCACAGGAGTTTCGGGAGTATGGATATGAAGAAATTAATTTGAATTTGGGATGTCCGTCAGGGACAGTTACCGCAAAGAAAAAAGGATCCGGCTTTTTGGGATATCCGGATGAGCTGGAACGTTTTCTATACGAAATTTTTGAGCGGACAGAATCAAAGATTTCCATCAAGACAAGAATCGGGGTGGAGCATCCAGGAGAATTTGAGCCGCTTTTAAACATTTATAATAAGTTCGAGATGGAAGAACTGATTATCCATCCGAGGGTGAGGGCAGATTTTTATAAGAACAAACCAAATATGGAAGTATTTGGACAGGCAGTGAAAGAAAGCAAAAATCGGCTTTGCTATAATGGGGACCTGTTTATTAAGTCGCATTTTGAAGCGTTTGAAAAGGAGTATCCGCAGGTGGAGCGTGTGATGCTTGGGCGCGGGGTGATGGTAAATCCAGGACTTTTGAATCTGATTTGTGAGGGTAAAAGCTTAGATAAAGAAGTATTGCGTGCATTTCATGATGAATTTTACAGGAAGAATCAGGAAGTTCTTTCGGGAGACCGGGCGGTTCTTTTTAAGATGAAAGAATTGTGGTTTTTCATGATACATTTATTTGAAGGAGCAGAGAAGGCTGCCAAGAAGATCAAAAAGGCAGAAAAACGGCATGTGTATGAGGAATGTATCGAAAGGTTGTTTTCAGATTACCCGCTGAATCAAAAATTAGTAAAATAAAGAATGGAGTCAGAATCAAATTGATCTGGCTCCTTCTTTTTAAATAGAAAATGCCCAAAGATTATTAATCTGTGGAGAAAGTCGTTCGTAGCTCCACAACTTTTCACTGTTTGCATTGCTGTTTGGGTCTAAGACATGAAACTGTCCATTCTCATATCCGTTCAACACAATAAAGTGTCCGGTAGTAGTAAAATCTCCGGGACGCATACTACAGATAATCGGGTGCCCAGAAGCGAGTTGGTTTGCCATAACAGATTCATCTAATACAAGTTCCTGAGAGGTGATTCCATATTGCTTGGCGCCTATCCGCATCAGTTCCCAGCTGGAACCGGATTCCGGAACATAGAGTCCGTTGGAAGCTGCATATTGTGCAATCTTATATGGGGTGATCGTATTGTCTCCGGTCAGTCCGGAAACTACCATTGCAAGGGAAGTTGGTCCGCAGCCGTTGATGGCTAGAAAATTATCCCCGTAGATTCCGTAGCCCCATCGTGTATCCCATTGAAGAAGGTGCGGAATTACCCCTTTTGTGACATCGCCGATTGTATCGGCGCAAGGCTTGTCCTTTTCAGATGGGTAATTTAGAACGAAATCAGTTGCCTCGGTATTTTTTGAGAGCAGTTCCAGCAAATCAGCAGGATACTGGTCGTAGTGGTTCACAATTTCTGCGACACGCTTGTCGCTTGCGGCCATGTTATTCAAGTTTGTCACGACATCGGAAGGCAATGAAGCAGTGTCAGATGGGATCGGTGTGAATTCAATTTTTTTCTTTGCTTTATTTGCAGAAGTATTGTTCCCTTCGGAAGGCGTTGCCTTTGGAAATAATTTTTCTTTAATAGAGAATACTGTTTTTCCCAAGAGTATCAGAAAAAGCAGGGCGATGAGAAAAAAGACGCATCTTTGTATGAGAAGCTGCTTTCTTCTGCGTTTTTTTAGCGCGTTTCTTTTAGCGCGTTCTGAATCAGTGTAACTGTAATTTATATGATCTAAATTTCTTGAATCCATAAATAAAATCCTCTCTTGTACATAGTAAAAATATTATAACGCACGTAACAAAAAAAGTGTTTAATGAAAAGTGATAAATTTATTAAAATAAATTAAGATTACATTGCAGAATTTCTGCAGGTTGTGTTACTGCATGAAATTGGCTATAATAAAAAATAGTGTAAAAGAATGCCGAAAGGGGCAGGAAATGAGGAAACAAAATGCAGGAAGAAAACAAACAGATAGATCCAGGAACAATGGAAAGATTGGTTCAGGGAAATGAACAGATTGGTTACTATAGAAGTATCAGCAACTATGAGGAGGCGCTAAAGATTTCAAAAGAGATGCTGGAACTGGTGAAAGAGCTTGGTTTACAGGAGAGTGAGGCGCATGGGACGACACTTTTGAATGCGGCGACCGCATATCGAGCAGCAGGTATGTGCGAAAAGGCGATTGCGATGTACCGGGCAGCGGAACAGATTTTCAAAAATCTTGGAATTCAAGATGAGCGTTTGGCGGGACTTTATAATAATATGAGTATGGCATTTCAGCAAAAAGAAGACTATGGGACGGCAGAGAGCTGTCTTTTGCAGGCGCTTGCAATTGTTAGAAACCTTCCGGATCATAAAGTGGAAGAGGCGACAACCTATGCAAATCTGGCGTCAGTCTGCTATGAAAAGGAAGAATTTGCACAAGGGATTGAATATGTGCAGAGGGCGATTGAACGATTTGAGGAATGTGAAGAAAAAGATGCGCACTATTGCGGTGCGTTGGCACTTCTTGCACAGGGGCACTATGAGCAGGGAGAATTGGAAAAAGCAATTTCGGCCTATACAGAAGCATTGCGGGAGATTTTGGCGCATTTTGGGAAGAATGAGTCTTATGCAATGACTTGTGAAAACTGCGCAATTGTGCTTTCGAAAGCTGGATTTGCAAAAGAGGCAGAGTATCTGAAAAAAGAGGCGAAAGAAACTTATGAGAACATACGAAGACCGAAAAAAGAGATTTCAGGTCTCGAATTGTCAAAATGCTACTATGAGACTTACGGGAAAGCGATGCTAAAAGAGCAATTTCCAGAATATGCAGATCGTGTGGCAGCAGGTCTTGTCGGGCATGGCTCAGAGTGTCTAGGGTTTGACGACATGTGGTCAAAGGACCATGATTTTGGACCGGGATTCTGCCTTTGGCTTACAGAGGAAGACTATGAAAAAGTAGGTCAAAAGATGCAGGAAGCATATGAGGCGCTCCCGAAGGCTTTTATGGGTTATCCGGCACGGAATACTTCTAAGCGAGGAGGCGGACGTGTGGGAGTGCTAAGTATTCCTGAATTTTATGAAGAGTTTACCGGAAACGGTGCATGGAGTGAGATGGAAGACGAAAAACTTGCCATGGCAGTGAATGGGGAGGTGTTTGATGACCCATTGGGAGAATTTTCGGCAATTCGGGAACAACTGCAAAATGGAATGCCATTTGCTGTTTGGAAACGAAGACTTGCAAATGCCGTTGCGCTGACAGCACAAGCCGGGCAGTATAACTATGGAAGATGTAAAAAACGAAATGATATTGTAGCAGCAAATCTTGCGCTAGACGAATTTGTGCGGGAAGGAATGCGGACAGCATATCTTTTGAATCGAAGGTATATGCCGTATTATAAATGGGCGTGGAGAGGTCTTGAAAATCTAGAACGCTTAAGTGAATTGAAACCGCTGTTTGAACAGGTACTTTCTTCAGAAGGAGAACGGGAGAGCGTGGTGGAAGAAATTTGTGCAAGGCTGTTAGAAGAACTGAAACGACAAAACCTGACATATGGGGAGGAGACGTTTTTGGAATTGCATGTGGAAAGAATTTTGGAGGCGAAAGAAGAGATGAATCCGATAATAGAACAAATTGTAGAAATGGAGTGGGAGATGTTTCAAAATGTGAGAAATACAGGCGGGCGTGCTGCGTGTCAGGATGATTTTGAGACGTTTGATGTGATGCGCAAAAGCCAGTTTTTGACATGGGATCTGACTCTTTTGGAGAGTTACTGGCAGGATCTTCAAGAGGGAAAAGCGCAGGGAAGAAATCTGGTGATGGAAAAGTATGCTTATATGATGGAGTCTACAGCTCCAAAAGAATACGAAGCGATTGCCACGGGACTTCCGAAGATTTCAGAAGAAAAACAGGCTATGGTTGAGCAGATTGTGGCGATTCAGGTTGGATGGCGAGAGGAGTTTGCTGAAAAATATCCGCATCTGTCCGGACAGGCAAGAATCATCCACACATCGGAAGATACACTGTATGATATTTCTTTTGAGACTTATCTGCGGGGAGAACTTAAGACATATTCTATGCAGACATTGGTGCTCTATGGAAGACGTATTGTGGCGTTTGTGCAGGAACAAAAAAATATGACAGAAGAAATCATGCGCTATACAACGGCATTTTATGGATATAAAACGTTGGAAGATGCAGAAATAAAATAGGAGTGAGAGAAAAGTGAAAAAGGATACGTCGTACGTTCTAAACAGAGCGGAACGATTTCATATGGTGTTGATTGGAGAAGGTCTTCTAGTTGGAGCAGTGGCGGGGGGAATTGTGCTGCTATACCGGCTTGTGCTGGCATATGCAGGAGAGTGGCTGCAGATGATTTTGCATTATGCAAAAGGTTCTCCGGTCAAGATGTGTTTGTGGTTCGTTATTTTGGTACTGTTTGCGGTTATTGTAGGCTTGCTTGTGAAGTGGGAGCCGATGATCTCAGGAAGTGGAATTCCACAGCTTGAAGGAGAGATGATCGGGAAACTGAATCAGCGGTGGTATAGAGTGCTGCCAGCAAAGTTCTTAGGAGGATTTTTATCTTTGTTTGCCGGACTTTCTCTTGGAAGAGAGGGCCCGTCCATTCAGCTTGGCGCAATGACGGGAAAAGGAATTTCCAAAATGCTTGACAGGGGAAAGACAGAAGAAAAATTTTTGCTGACTTGTGGTGCCAGTGCGGGACTATCTGCGGCATTTCATGCACCTCTTGCAGGGGTGATGTTTTCACTTGAAGAAATTCATAAGAATTTTTCAGTGTCTGTGCTCGTGTCTGTCATGACCTCATCGATTACGGCAGATTATATTTCTTCAAAGGTATTTGGACTGGATCCGGTATTTCAATTTGATATTGGGCATGCATTACCACAGAGTTATTATTGGATGATTCTGCTGCTTGGTGTCATCCTTGGTGTGATGGGAGCTTTTTATAATTGGTTTACGTTAACTGTACAAGGACTTTATAAAAAGACAAAAGGATTAAACGAAATCACAAAAGTTATGCTCCCATTTTTGTTAGCGGGTGTTTTGGGATTTATCATGCCGGAACTTCTTGGAAGCGGGCATAATCTGATCGATGCTTTGACCCATGGAGAGTTGGCTCTTACAAGTGTTGTTTTTTTGCTTGTCGCAAAGTTTGTGTTCTCTGCCATTTGTTTTGGCAGTGGTGCACCTGGAGGAATATTTTTTCCGCTTCTGGTGTTAGGGGCATTTATCGGCGGTATTTTTGGAATGGTCGGAACGACATATTTCGGAATGAGCCCGGAGTATATCAATAACTTTGTCCTGCTTGCTATGGCCGGGTATTTTACTGCGATAGTAAGAGCGCCGATTACCGGAATTATCTTGATTTTTGAGATGACCGGATCGCTAAGTCAGATGCTGTCGCTGTCAGTTGTCTCGATTGTGGCATATGTGGTCGCAAGTTTGATGAAATCAGAGCCGATTTATGAAAGCTTGCTGGGCAGACTTTTGAAAAATCGGGGGGAAGAGCAGGTGAAAACAACGAGTCAGAAGATATTATCTGAGCATGTTATCATGCATGGCTCTTTGTTGGTACATAAAGCGGTAGCGCAGATTGACTGGCCAAAACACTGCCTTTTAGTTGCGATTAAGCGTGGCGAAAAAGAGATCATCCCAAAAGGAGGGACTATTTTGTCCGCAAGCGATGTGATTGTTACGATAAATGACGAGAGGGATTTTTCTTATGTACATGAGAAAATGGAGGCGTTGTGTGCAGAACAAATACAGGAGTAAAAATAGCATCGGTTCACAGAGTTGTGTACCGATGCTGATTTTTAACTTGTCCGTGTGAATTCTGTCTTACATTTTGGACAGGTAATGCAGATACGTCCTTTTCCTTTTGGAATACGGATCTTTTGTTTACATGTCGGACAAGTATAAATATGATGTGTTTTCCGCTGCTGCATGTGTGATTTTTCACGCTGGAATCTTGCTAAAAGCTTATTCTTTATCTGTAAGAATCTCATATTTTCCTGATACCGTTTGCTATGGTTCTTTGAGAACACACGGTAATAGGTATAAATGAGTAAAAGCAGTGTCCAGGAATTCAAAACGACGCTATGAAAAAACAAATCTATGGCACAGAAGAAAACAGTCACTCCAAGCAAAAATTTGGAAAATGAATCGATGCCATAGCGTCCCATCATAAAATGTTGTAATTTTTCCTTCATATTGTTCACCTCTGAAAGTATCATAGCATGTTTGGATGGGAAAAAATATGGTTTAAATATAAATAAAAGTTAAAATTTTCTAAAAGGATAGCAAAATAGACTGTGCACGAAGAAAGCTTTATGATATAATAATGAAACACAAGAGGAAAAAATAGAATAAGGAGCAGACATATGAAAAGAGTGTTATTAAAGCTGAGCGGGGAAGCTTTAGCAGGAGATAAAAAGACTGGTTTTGATGAGGCAACTTGTATCGGGGTTGCCAATCAGGTAAAGCAGCTGGTAAACGATGGGATCCAGGTCGCAATCGTGACAGGCGGCGGGAACTTCTGGAGAGGAAGAACAAGTGAGACGATCGACCGCACAAAGGCAGACCAGATTGGAATGCTTGCAACGGTTATGAACTGTATTTACGTATCTGATATTTTCAGACATGTTGGAATGAAGACAGAGATTTTCACACCGTTTACATGCGGCGCATTTACAAGTCTGTTTTCAAAAGACGCAGCAGTTGAGGCGTTAAACAGTGGAAAGGTTATTTTCTTTGCAGGAGGAACAGGACATCCATATTTTTCAACAGATACAGGAGCAGTTCTTCGGGCGATTGAGATTGAGGCGGATGCAATGCTGCTTGCAAAGGCAATTGACGGTATTTACGACAGCGATCCGAAGTTGAACCCGGATGCGAAAAAATATGATGAGATCACAATTCAGGAGACGATTGACAAACGTCTTGCGGCTGTAGATCTTGCGGCGTCTATTTTATGTATGGAGAATAAGATGCCGATGTTAGTCTTCGGATTGAATGAAGAAAACAGTATTGTTGAGACAATGAAAGGTACATTCACAGGAACAAAAGTGACAGTATAAGAGAGATTTTGGAGGATATGATTATGAACGAAAAATTACAGGTATATGATACAAAGATGCAGAAAACATTACACAGTCTGGATGCAGAGCTTGCAACAATCCGTGCAGGGCGCGCTAACCCACACATTTTAGATAAGCTGACAGTAGATTATTATGGTTCAGCAACACCGATTCAGCAGGTGGCAAATATCTCTGTTCCAGAGGCTCGTATGATTCAGATTCAGCCATGGGAAAAGAGTATGGTAAAAGAGATTGAAAAAGCAATCCTGATATCAGATATCGGAATCAATCCGACAAATGACGGTACAGTAATTCGCCTTGTGTTCCCGGAACTGACAGAAGAACGAAGAAAAGAACTTGTAAAAGATGTTAAGAAAAAAGGTGAGGCAGCAAAAGTTGCAGTCAGAAATATCCGTCGTGATGGAAATGACGCATTTAAGAAGTTAAAAGGAAGCGATGTTTCTGAAGACGAGATCAAAGGATTAGAAGAAGAATTACAAAAATTAACAGATAAATACATCAAAGAAGTAGATAAATCAGTAGAAGCAAAATCAAAAGAAGTTCTTACTGTTTAAGAGATAAGATGAGCAAGAAGATAAGTGAGGAATGCTAAGATGCAGACTTTGCTTATCTTCTTTGACAGTATGCACCAAAAGAAAAGGAGGACGTTGTATGAACGTACCACAGCACGTGGCGATTATTTTAGATGGAAATGGTCGTTGGGCAAAGAAAAAAGGGATGCCAAGAAACTATGGGCATGCACAGGGAAGCAAGAATGTGGAGCGCATCTGTGAAGAGGCATATAAGATGGGAATCAAATATCTGACAGTCTATGCGTTTTCGACGGAGAACTGGAGCAGACCGAAAAGTGAAGTGGATGCATTGATGAAACTTCTCAGAAATTATATGAAGACCTGCCTGAAAACGGCAGAGAAAAACCGTATGAAAGTCCGGGTGATTGGCGACAAGACCGCCCTGGATGATGATATTCGAAAAAGAATCGATGAGCTTGAGGAAGCGTCAAAGAATAATGATGGATTGAATTTTCAAATTGCATTAAATTACGGAAGCCGTGATGAGATGATCCGTGCGATGAAAAGGATGTGTACAGACTGTGAGGACGGACGCTTGCATGCAGACGAAATCAGCGAAACAGTATTTGAACAGTATTTGGATACACATGATATTCCGGATCCGGATCTTCTGATCCGCACAAGTGGGGAACAGCGGTTATCGAACTATTTGTTATGGCAGCTTGCGTACAGTGAATTTTATTTTACAGATGTATTGTGGCCGGATTTTACGAAAGAGGAATTGAAAAAAGCCATTGAGCATTATAATAGTAGAGACAGACGTTTTGGGGGCGTGAAGGAAGGAGAAGAATAGATGTTTAAGACAAGATTACTGAGTGGAATTTTGCTTGTCCTAATCGCATTGGTGACAATCATCAGTGGAGGTGATATCCTGTTCGCAACAGTGCTGCTGATCAGTCTGATTGGAATGAGTGAATTATATAAAGTGCTGAAAGTGCACAACACATTACTTGGTGTGGTAGGTTATGCGGCGTGTATCGTCTATTATGGGATGATCCGTATGGGAAGAGCTGATATGGTGACATTACTTACGATTGCATTTTTAGTTGCCATTATGGCGGTGTATGTATTTTCATATCCGAAGTATCGATCAGAACAGATTATGATTACGTTTTTCGGACTGTTTTATGTGGCAGTGATGTTATCTTATGTTTACCAGACGCGAGAGCTTACACAGGGGGCATATTTAGTGTGGCTCATTATCCTTTGTTCATGGGGATGTGACACTTGTGCTTACTGTGTCGGAATGCTGATTGGAAAGCATAAGATGGCGCCGAAGCTCAGCCCGAAAAAATCTATTGAGGGCGGTATCGGGGGAATTCTCGGGGCAGCACTTTTGGGAGTAATTTATGCACTTGCAATCAATCAGTTTGCATCAGGAGCGGACGCAAATGCGTTAGAATATGCGGTTATTTGCGGTGTTGGCGGAATGATTTCCCAGGTGGGAGATTTGGCTGCATCTGCTATCAAGCGTAACCATGATATTAAAGATTACGGAAAACTGATTCCTGGACACGGTGGAATTTTAGACCGATTTGACAGTGTGATCTTTACAGCACCGATTATTTATTATATGGCGGTCGCATTGATGCGATAAAAGAAAGGATGTTTCATGAAGAAAATAGCAATACTGGGATCTACAGGATCCATAGGAACACAGACGTTAGAAGTTGTCCGAGAAAATAAGGATATAGAGGTACTTGGACTTGCGGCAGGGAATAACATCAAACTTTTGGAGAGACAGATTCGGGAATTTCATCCGAAGATGGCGGCAGTATGGAGCGAGGAACGCGCAAAAGAGCTGCGTGAGAATGTGAAGGATCTGAATATCAAAATTGTGTCAGGCATGGAGGGACTCATTGAACTGTCTGTTATGGAAGAGAGTGAGATCCTTGTGACTGCGATTGTGGGAATGATTGGGATTCGACCAACAATTGAGGCAATCAAGGCAGGAAAAGACATTGCACTTGCGAACAAAGAGACACTGGTGACAGCGGGACATATCATTATGCCGCTTGCAAAAGAATATCAGGTGGCGATTCTTCCAGTGGACAGTGAACACAGCGCCATTTTTCAGTCTCTTCAGGGGGGACAGGAGAAAGCGCTTCATAAGATTCTACTGACGGCATCGGGCGGACCTTTCCGCCAAAAGACAAGAGAAGAACTTCTCAATATTCAGGTCGAAGATGCACTGAAACACCCCAATTGGGAGATGGGAAGAAAGATTACAATCGATTCTTCTACATTGGTTAACAAAGGTTTGGAAGTCATTGAAGCAAAATGGCTTTTTGATGTGTCACTTGATCAGATTGAGGTCGTTGTGCATCCGCAGAGTATCATTCATTCGATGGTGGAATATGTGGACGGCGCGATCATTGCGCAGCTTGGAACACCGGATATGAAACTGCCGATACAGTATGCATTATATTATCCGGAGAGAAGATTTCTGCCGGGAGACAGATTGGATTTTGCAGCATTGTCAAAGCTGACATTTGAAAAACCGGATATGGAGACGTTCTATGGACTTCGTCTTGCATTTGAAGCGGGAAAAGAGGGAGGATCACTTCCGACGGTATTCAATGCGGCGAATGAACTTGCAGTTAGTAAGTTTTTGGAGCGAAAGATTAAGTATCTGGAGATACCAGAGATTATCGAGCATTGTATGCAGGCACACAAAACGATAGCAGATCCATCAGTAGATGAGATTTTACAGACGGAACAAGAAGTATATGAACAGATAGAAAGCAGGTGGTAAAATGGGAATTATACTTGCAATATTGGTGTTCGGACTGATTGTGACAATCCATGAACTGGGACATTTTTTGCTGGCGAAAAAGAATGGAATCCATGTGGAGGAGTTTTCTATCGGAATGGGTCCCCGCCTGTTCAGCAAAGTAGCCGGAGATACAAGGTATTCGATCAAACTGCTTCCAATCGGAGGCTCCTGTATGATGGGCGAAGATGATGTGGAGGATATGTCCGAGGGAAGTTTTAACACAAAGCCTGTCTGGGCAAGAATTTCTGTTATTGCAGCCGGACCGATTTTTAATTTTATATTGGCATTTATTTTTGCGGTAATACTGGTTGCGTGGGTTGGCTATGATAAACCGGTGATTTCAGGTGTGACACCAGGATATTCTGCGGAGGCAGAAGGAATGCAGGCTGGAGACCAGATTCTTAAGATGAATGGAAAGAAAATTAATGTTTGGCGTGAGGTGCTTTACTTTAATGTATTCCATCCGGGAGAAACGGCAGACCTCACATATGAGCGAGATGGGGAAAAACATGAGGTGACAATTACGCCTCAAAAAGATGAAAACGGAGCATACAAACTAGGGTTGATGTCTCCTGGCAAGAACGAAGAGGCGAATTTGTTCACGGCGTTGCAGTATGGGGCTTATGAAGTGAAATTCTGGATCTGTACCACTTTAGAAAGTTTGAAGATGCTTGTCACCGGGCAGGTGGGAGTTGATCAGCTATCCGGACCCGTTGGTATCGTTGACATGGTCGGAAATACGTATGAGCAGAGTAAATCATATGGATTATCGGTTGTGATTATAGAATTAATGAATATTGCAATTTTATTATCAGCCAACCTTGGTGTGATGAATCTGATACCATTTCCGGCATTGGATGGCGGAAGACTTGTGTTTTTGTTTATTGAGGCGATACGAGGCAAACGAGTGCCGCCGGATAAAGAAGGTATGGTGCATTTCGCGGGATTGATGCTGTTGTTTGCGCTGATGATATTCGTGATGTTTAACGATATAAAGAGATTATTTTAACAATTGGGGACGTAGTAAAATTGAATTTTACTACGTCCCCAATTGAACATACCCCTGTCCCTAATTGAAGGTGTTGCCTTACACGAGCTCAGCAATTCTGGAGACTCCTACGTAAATTTCGGAGATTTTATACCATGTGCGATAATCGACTGTTCCCGTTTCAGGGAGTCCAAAGACGGATTGGAATTTTCGCACAGAGGCAGCAGTCGCAGGACCATAGATGCCGTCCACAGCAACTTTTGGAATTGCAGGATAGGCACCGGCAATCACATTGAGTTGTTCCTGCATCTGACGAACTTTGTCCCCGGAAGAACCATTGGAAAGGGTATAGCCAGGCCACGAGGAAGGTACGCCGGAAATTTCCTGAGCAGTATTAATGTACATATTGTCACCGTAGTAGTAGCGCAGAATTTCAATAGGTGAGTATCCTTGGTCGCCGAGTGCCTTAGAACCCCACTGTGTCATCCAGTTCGGACATTGGACACGCCTGCCGTCACAGTATTGAGTCAAAATTGGCTGCCTGACATTTGGACGGGACAGATAGCTTGCAAACTGCTCATCTACGATTTCTGAGATTGTATCAAAGACGTTACGCTCCGGAATCCATTTGTGGTCGAAGGCAGTTGAGGAAGTGATTGTAAAGTCGTATCCTTGATTTCTGTACCATTCAGTATAGACGCGGTTTAGTGTAAATGACATAATCGCGAGCACATTTGCACGGATAGTATCCTGTGGCCATGTGGCATAAATTTCGCTGGATGCCACATTTTTGATATAATCTTTATATTTGACATAGTAGTTTTTTGCAGTGCTGTCTCGCGGAGAGCCGTCGTGAACGACAATGTATTCCGGTACGACAACCCGGCTCAGTACAATTTCGCCGGTTTCCTGCAGAGGCTTGATTTCATCTTCTGGAATTTTAGGTGGATATTCTCCATATAATGTGTGAGCGGGAATAACAAATACATCCTCCGGAGGTTCTGGATCGGTCATCGGGTGCATAGTAATATTCTGGATGGCGGTGACGTCCGGAAGGATTTCTGCCCCGGCAATACTTAGTGGTTCGAAACCAGGAGCAGACACATTCAGAGTGTATTCGGAATATGGCTGATATTCGATAGTTGGATTTAGGCTGTATTCAAGTGGTGGTGTATCTAATTCCAACACTTCGGTCTGTCCTGAGGAATCGGTTGTCAATTCTTCAATCGGAGATCCTGGAACGCCGGTATAAGTAATGGATATTTTAGCCTCTGAGATTGGATAGGAATTTATGTCGGAGGTGACATTGATCTGAAGTTTTCCTTTATCAGCGTTGTCAATCTGTGCGGTAGTGATACGGTTCATAAAAATACCTCATAGGAAATCTATTACTGTTATGATATTCTGAAAAAAAGGGATCGTGAATAAAAGAGGAGAGAAACATGGCGAGAAAAAAGAAGAGAGGTTGTCTCGGAATGATTTTGGGCATTGGAATGAGTGTAGCGGTCGTTGTTGTTCTGGGGATGGTTGGAACATATGGATTAAAATGGAAAAGAAGCTATGAAAAGCGAAATGAAATTCCGTATCAAAAGGTCAATTTGAAAGAGACGAATCCGGCACAAAAATATTATTATGAATCGTTGTCTGAAGAAGACAAAGTGGTGTATCAGGAAATTTTGCAAGGAGTGTTGGATGGAAACGGGGAAATTTATCTGCACAGTGCAGATGCAAAAAAGAACAATCAGTTGTTTCAATTTGTGCTCAATGATTATCCGGAGATTTTCTGGTGTGACGGAAGAGGGAAGACAACGATTTACCAAAAAGGAACAGAAAGCTATTCTGTTTTAAACCCTGAATATCAGTATGGACAAGAAGAGCGGGAGCGCAAACAAAAAGAGATTGATGCAATAACACAGGAAGTGCTTGATGGAGCGCCGAAGGATGGGGCAGAGTATGAAAAAATTCAATATGTATATGAATATGTGATCAACCATACGGATTACAGGGAAGGAGCCTCAGACAATCAGAATATTTACAGTGTATTGGTTAACGGGGAATCTGTCTGCGCAGGCTATGCGAGAACGACGCAGTATTTATTGGAGCGGTTGAATGTATTTTGCACTTATGTGACAGGGACAGCCAAGCGTCCTGAATCAAGTGAAGAGGTGCCGCATGCGTGGAATTTGGTCTCTTGTGGAGAAGACTATTACTATGTGGATACAACATGGGGAGACCCGGTGTATTTGGAGGAAGTGGACACAAATATTGTTTATGATTACCTCTGTATCTCGGAGGAGGAATTGTTTCAGACCCATAAGCCGGATGATGTGATCGCACTTCCAAAATGCACGGCTAAAGATGCGAATTATTATGTGTTGAATGGGATGTATTATGAGACATATGAAAAAGATACCATTCTTGCAAAGATGAAAGAGAGCATTCAAAATAAGCAAAGCCAGGTCGTTTTTAAATTTGCAAATGAAGCGGTATATGCAGAAGCAAAAGAGCCGATGCTGGAAGAAATGGTGAAAGAGGCCGCGGAGTATTTGGGAAAATTATATCAGTTATCCCGTGTCAAATATTCTTATAAAGATGAAGAAATACTGCATAAAATCAGCATTTTCTGGAGCTATGAATAATCTGTTTTTATGTGTTACAATAGAGAGCGAAGAAGGAGGAGCACCATGTATAAGATATTGATTGTAGAAGATGATATGATGATTGCGAAGACACTGAGCAGTCATTTGGAAAAATGGGACTATGAAGTGCGCTATGTCAAAGATTTTAAAAATGTGATGAATGATTTTTTGGAGTTTGATCCGCAGCTGGTGCTGATGGATATTATATTGCCACTGTTTAATGGGTTTCACTGGTGTACGGAGATACGAAAAATAGCAAAGACACCGATTGTATTTTTGTCGTCGGCATCCGATAATATGAATATTGTGATGGCGATGAATATGGGCGGCGATGATTTTATTGAAAAACCATTCGACCTGAATGTTGTGACAGCCAAAGTGCAGGCAATGCTGCGAAGAGCCTACTCATTTCAGGGAAATTTAAATGTTCTGGAGCATCAGGGACTGTTGCTGAATCTGAATGATGGGATTGTAAGCTATAAAGAAAAAAAGACGGAATTGACTAAAAATGAATTTAAGATTTTGCAGGTTTTGATGGAGCATGCAGGAAAAATTGTGACAAGAGAAGAGTTGATGACGGCACTTTGGGAGAGCGATGCTTTTGTGGATGACAATACACTGACAGTCAATGTCACAAGGCTTAGGCGGAAACTTGCTGAACTTGCTGCTGTAGAGTTTATAAAGACAAAGAAAGGGATTGGATATATTATAGAGACATGAAAGAATTCAGATCATACTGGAAGAAAAATAAAAGATGGATAGGAATTAGCTTTAGTTTCGCTGTGATTTTTACAGTCATTTTAATGTTGTATGATATATCGGCAGACACCGTGTGGTATGCATTTGCACTTTGTTTTAGTGTGGAGGTGATTCTTCTTGCTGTTGATTTTGTGAAATATTATGGAAAATGTAAGCGGATGGAGGAACAGTATCTCAATATCAATATCTGTGTCCCGGAGGATGGAGAACCTGAGGATCTGGTGGAGAGGTATTATCAGGAGATGGTTAATACACTGTTCGAGGGGAAAGCGAAAATAGAGTCTGATAACAATATCGCTAGAAAAGAAATGCTTGATTACTACAGTCTTTGGGTGCATCAGATAAAAACACCGATTGCCGCAATGCGGATTTTACTTCAGGCTGCTGAGGAGATTTCATTTGAAAAACGCACTGAGCTTGAGATGGAGCTATTTAAAATTGAACAGTATGTGGAGATGGCACTGTCTTATATCCGTTTGGGGAATATGGCATCAGACTTAAAGCTGCAGTGGTACTCGATGGATGAGATTATCAAACCTGCAGTAAAAAAATACTCTAAGTTATTTATTCTCAAGAAAATAAAACTGAAATATGAGCCGATTGAGAATAAGATACTGACAGATGAAAAGTGGCTTGGCCTTGTTGTCGAACAGATTTTATCCAACGCACTGAAGTACACGAATGAAGGAACGATTTCTATTTATTTAGAACCAAAGAAAGAGAATGTACTGGTGATAGAAGATACCGGAATTGGTATTTGGCAGGAAGATCTTCCACGTGTGTTTGAAAAAGGATTTACCGGGTATAACGGGAGAACAGATAAGAAATCGACGGGAATCGGCCTATATCTTTGCAAAAGCATCGTCGATAAATTAAATCATAGAATTTATATATCATCGAAAGTGTCAAAAGGAACAAAAATCTTTTTGAATTTGAACCGTGATGATTTTCGATTAGAGTAAAAGGGAGAAGTAAGATGAGTAACATAAGAAAAAAAATAGCGGCTTGTCTGGCAGTAGTACTGGTGTTTTCTGTGACAGGCTGCGAGAACTTGAATAAAACCGTACAAAACGATGGTAAGCAGATTGAAGTGACAAAGCATATTGAGGTTGAGTCAGTACCGGAATATGCGGGAGAACCCTATGTCACGATTCATGATAACAAACCGGATTTTACGGAGGCAGAACTTGATGAAGATGTGTTTGAGTCCTACAGTGAACTGGATGCAAAAGGCAGATGTGGCGTGGCGGAAGCGATGATTGGAAAAGAGTTGATGCCAAATGAGGAAAGAGGAAAAATCGGGCAGATCAAACCATCCGGATGGCATACGGTCAAGTATGATAATGTAGATGGAAAGTATTTGTATAATCGGTGTCATTTGATTGGCTATCAGCTCACTGCGGAAAATGCCAATGAAAAGAATCTCATTACGGGGACAAGATATATGAATGTGGATGGAATGCTTCCATTTGAAAACATGGTGGCAGATTATATAAAAGAGACAGAACATCATGTCCGTTACCGTGTAACACCGATTTATGAGGGGGATAATCTTGTTGCATCCGGTGTGGAAATGGAGGCAGAGTCTGTAGAAGATGAAGGAGAAGGACTTTCCTTTCATGTGTATGTGTACAACGTACAGCCTGGGATTGAGATTGATTATGCGACCGGAGACAATCATGAAACAGATACAGAACAAACAAATCAGGCTTCAGATAATCAGGTGGAGAGTTACGTTTTGAACACGAACAATAAGAAGTTCCACAAACCAACCTGTTCAAGCGTCAAAGATATGAAGGGAAAAAATAAAGAGACCTATGAGGGAACCAGAGAAGAATTGATTCAAAAGGGATATGAACCATGTGGCAGATGTAAGCCATAAAAAAGCAAATAAAACCAGTCATTTTGAACCTTACAAAAGTGTAAAAGTTTCAGTTATTGAATAAATCCTTGTGGTTGAGGGGAATGCGGGGAAAACGTGTCAACCACGGGGATTTTTTAGTTATATTATATTGAATTAGGTAGTATCAAATAGCATCAAATTTCAACACGGTTTACAACACATTTACAACAAATCACACTCTTATCTTTTCTATTTGGATTCGTAAATCTTCGAGTTCTCTGTGACCATAGACTTTGTTTGTAACGTCTTGAAAAGAGTGTCCAAGCATTCGTTTGCGGTCATTTTCGTTTACGCTGTATTTTTCACATAAGGTTGAAAATGTATGTCGACAGTCGTGCGGTGTGTGCTTTTCTATACCCAACTTTTCTAGCCAATCATACATTTCAAGTCGAAAATTGTGATTTGAAATTAACAATAGTTTCTTCTGTCTTTTAATCCTGCGTTCAACAAGTGGGAAAATAGCAGTATGGATTGGAACCATACGATTTTTACCAGCAGTAGTCTTTATTCCACCATAAAAATACTTTTCCTCTAGATTTACTTCAAGACTCCTGTATTCTGTTATCCTGAATCCCGAATAGCACATAATCAGTAACATCTCTGAAACGTCATTTTCCTTTGTATCCCACAATTTTTTTAAATCAGAATCATTGAAAGGTGTTCCGTGTTCATCATCATCTTCTTGTGTAATTTCAATAAATATTGAATAGTCCTTTTCGCATAAATCATTTGCCATAGCATACTTATACATGTGACGATACAGTTTCAGTATATGCTCAACACTTGCGTGTTTTAATGGACAATTATCCAACACTTCTTGCAGATCATCTGATGTGATATCCGTAAATATTTTATCGTGCAGTGCTTCTGAATTTTTAAATCCGGCTCGTAAAGCGTATTCCATACTACTGCGTTTCACACCTTTCTCTTCAAATCCATGTCCAAATTTTCTATTGTAAAATCTAAAAAACACATCCTTATAAGTTAAAGAATCCTCTGCATTATTATCGTTTCCTCTGATTAGATTGTAATTTGCAAGCAACGTCTGGATAAATTTATCCGTGTTTTGGTTGTCATTAATTTCTGCAAGCTCTTTTTCCATTCCTTGGACATAGTTTCCTGCCTTATATGCAGTCAGGACAGCAAAGCCTGTTGTCCAGTCAGGCACGTAGCAGAGTGCTTTCTGTGGCTTCATCTGTCCGTTTGGATACTCTTCCGTAGCAGGAGGGTAAACACCGTAGGGATTGCGACGATTAGGGCCTAAATAGCGAATTTGCCCGTAACCGTTTGGGAGTTTGGGATATTTCTTTCTTCTTGGCATATTTATCATCCTTTCGTAATTTTAGGTATAAAAATAACAGCCATCAATGAACAAATGTTCTGATTGCGAGCTGTTTCCGAAGATGATACAATATATTTGTTCAGAATGTATGTACATCTTCTGGTGTATGTCTACCGTTCCTGTTGGCGCAGGGGCGGTTTTTAAATTTTAGTGACAAACTTTACAAGGTCTTGATTTTCCACTTTCCGAAATTGTTCCGCTTTGAATATTGCTAGAACGTTTCAATGTTCGACAGTTTTGGCTCGAATGGTATACTTCTCCTTCGGATACCCAATATACTGTCTCCTCAGTAGACTGCGCTTGTTGTTCGTTTGCTATACGAGATTCTTCAGCAGCAGCCTGTTCAGCAGCTATCCTTTCTTGCTCAGCCTGTTCAGCAGCGGCTTTTTCGGCTGCAATTCGCTCTTCTTCGGCTTTCTTAGCAGCTTCCTCTTCTGCCTTTTTTCTTGCTTCTTCTTCGGCTTTCTTTTTAGCTTCTTCCTCGGCCTTTCGTTTAGCTTCTTCTTCAGCTTTCTTCTTGGCGATAGCCTTTTTATCCTCTATCTTGATTCCTACTTTATTGCTTTTGATTCCCTCATAATCTAGCCAAATTTCGTATGTCCCAGCTTTATCAGCCGAGAAATATATTTCTCCATCAGATATTTTCATTTTTCCGCCGGATGTTTTGTAAGCGGTATCCGGCACAGTGTAATCAGATGGAGTAAGAGTAGATTCTATTTGTACCTCTTGTTTTATGTCGTATGCCTTTGAGGTATCGGCGGATAGCTTTGCACTTTCAAGTGACTGTTTTGGAGATAATGCAGCTCCGATAATTATAAAAGCGAATAGAGCAGAAATAATTCCTTTGACAGGCTTCTTCCAATCTGCATATTTCCACATTAGGAACAATCCAACCGGGAAAAATAAGATTAACCATGCAATAATCCAACCTGTTTTTTGATACCATTTTTTATTATCCCTATTGTTGTTTGGATCCAGTCCGCTAGACTGCGAATAACTGTAAGAGCTACCTGCATCATTGTTTGCGGTTGTTTGACTTTTTTGGTCACCGCTTGACTTTGTGTAATAAATACCAGTTCCCGGCATCCCTACAGATGCAGTTCTTTTTCCATTTGAATTTACAGTGTAATGAGCACCTTTTGTTCCAACAGTTGCGCTGATACTCTTTTTGTTTAAATTGATTTTCAATCCGGGCGCAATTTTAATGCTTTTTCTGAATCGTAATCCCATTTTCTTCCTCTCTTTCTCTTTAGCTCACATCCAAGGGGAACCACCCCTTTATATATAAACGCCGTAGCGGTTATATCACTTCCATTATTTACCTGTAGTTTTTCGATATTCTAAATTGTAAAATAGTACACATGAGAATACTATTGGACAAAATAATGCTTGAAAAAAATTTAACTGTACAACAAGTATCCATAAAGACCAAAATACCAAAAACAACTATAATAGATATTAAAAATGGTCGTTCTAGTCCTAGAATGGACACTATGGAGAAGTTAGCAATAGGTCTAAATGTTCAAATAACAGACCTGTTTGACTCTCCGTATAAATAAGTGGTCGAGATCTCGACCAAAACCCCAAAACCGCGTTAGATTTCCGTTATTCATGTGTATATATAGTAAAGGGGCTAGATAAAGCACCTTTTCAGAACAAATGTTCGAGAATCTCTTGAAATAAAACAAAATTAGTAGTATTATTTATTACAAGGAATTTCGACGTGCGTTCAATACAACGGACACGGGAGGGAATACATATGAAAGAAGAAAAAGCAAAATCTAGGAAAGAACTCATTCAGATTATTGAGTCAATCGAAGAAAGTGATAAAATTGAATATCTTCTTACATACATACGACTTATTTTAAAGCGGTGGGGTTAGTTAGACCCTGCCTTTTCTAATAAAGAGTCGATAAGATTCATTACTATGTTTTGATCGTTACGAGACAACATAGAGAATTTATCGATAAGAGTAAAATCTTTCTCTGCTTCATCTGACGAAAAACTTTTTCGTTCTCTAGGAATATCATATCCCATAAGCCATGCCTCGTTAACTCCAAGAGCCATGCCGAGAACAGCTAACTTATCTTGGTTTGGTTCAACTTTCCCTGATACATACTGACTTATGTCAGATTTATTCATTTTAACATCATATTTTTTGCAATAGGGAACTGTTAAGTTCAATATATCTATCTGCCTTAAGTTGCGCTCATTCATTGTTTGTCGCAAGCGGTCAGATGTATTATACTTTTTCAAAAAACTCACCTTCCTTTACACATAATGTAGCACATAATGAATAAAAGTTCAATAGAAAAGAAATAAAAGTTAAAATAATTGAACTTTGCATTGACAAAAAGGTGGATTAATGATAACATTAAAGCAAGTTCAAAATATTGAACCGATGGAAGCGAGGTGATAGAGATGTGGAAAAAAATAAAAAGCAGCGACACCTTTCAAAAAATAGTTACAGGCATCACTGCAATTATTTGCTGGGAGACGTATAAATGGTTATTTTGATAGATTAATCTCATTTGCATCTGCTATATCTTGTATCTTATCTAATAATTTTTCGTAGTCATCTTGCGTTTTAATTAGATGGAAAGAAGATTTTAGTTGTTTGTATTCGATATCTGAGATATAAGGAGATACAATTTCTATATTTACAGTCGCCTTGGTTGACAATCCTAAAATATAGATTTGTTTCATGGTTGTAAATGTAGTTGTTACAAAAATGAAAAACAGAAAAAAGATAGATAGATATTTGTAAAAAGGCAGTCGTTTTTTCTGTTGTCTCAAATCATTCTGTATAGATTTGATAAATTCTTCATCTGATTCTTCTTCCTCTTCTTCTTTATCATAAATGAGATCTTCAAGTTCAGAAATATGGTCTTTTAATGATAAATATCCAAGGTAGACGGAAAGGGTGAGGCTAGAAAACAAGATAAGGACAATTATATGGCTATAGGTAAGATTGAGGGCAGATATATATTCGTACGAACCTTTTGAAACTTGGGAATATATTTGGTTGGAAAGAGAGAGTGAAAATTTATTTGCAAAAGAGATTATTTTAGGGAAAACAAAGTCTGTTATAGGGGAAATTATCCAGCTAATAATTAATGTTGATATTATTCCGCTAATAATATTTTTTACAAAGTCATGGTTTTTTGAATTAGTTTTTTTCATATAAAAGTTCCTTTCATCATTTGATAGGAAAATTATATCAAAGAAATAATTGAGAGACAAGCATTGAGTATTTCCTAGAGTAGGGAGGTGATAAGCGTGAGTGAAATTATCAGAACAGCAGCGATCGCAAAGATAATCGGTTGTACGGTGAATCAAGCAAGATATAATATCCGGAATAATGTTTGGCACTTTGGAAGGGTAGTAAAGCGTGGAAACAAAAGATTTTGTGAATCAACGATAACGGATGTTGCAAAGTATATTGGAATTAGCAGGGAAGAGGCAATTCGGAGACTTGAAGGAGGTGAGAACAAGTAGTGAACTGGAACAGAAGAAAAGCGCTCCCCGATTGGGAGAAGCGGAGAATCCGTAACAGACACGAAAAATATTTACGTAAGGAGAAGAGATCAGCTTGCGTAATGGCTCTTTTGGTACTGGCGATAATTGTCGTCGGGATTGTAGGGCAGATAATTTTGGTAGGAGGTGTGTAGCGATGGAAGAAATCAAGGTGATGCAGTTCGAACGGTCGGATGTCTTACGACAGAGAAGACTTAAGAATCAGTTGGCAGTAAAAGAGTTTCGAGATGAGTTGCTGTTTCGAAGAGCGATGACAGGCGGTGTGATGGTGATACTTACAATACTAGGGTTTTTAGCTGGAGAAATTACAGCAGTGTCGATTTTACTATAAAAAAGAGCACCCACATGAGCCGGCAAGCTCGGGTACTCAATAAATTAGACAACTTAATTTTAGAAGATTTCGGGAGGAAAGTCAATGGAAGAAAAGAAATATGAATTGTCATTAAGTGATATTGAGATGTTCATCGGACTGGGAGCGAGTGCTGTATGTGATGAACGTGGGCTTAATGACGAAAAGTCTATTATTGTAGTTACTATAGCGTCTGATATTTGTAAAAAAATCTATGCACATTTAACAGGAGAATGTGAATTTACGAAAGAAGAAATTGATATCTATAACGCGGTAATGGACTTAACTAATCATCTTTCGGGATTGTAAAAAAGGAGTGGAAGTCAATGGAACAATTGGAAGGAACGGTAACAATGCCGTTGATTGTATATCAGAAGCTTAGAAATGACGCGAGTCAGATTTTCGATTCGCACGGAACTGCTCGCAACTCGAAGGACGAGAAAAGCGGTATTTGGCTCTGCTTGAATCAAGAAAAACTTTTTGAACTTGCGTGGGAAGAGATGATCAGACGTGGTATTGATGTATCGAAGTACGACAAGGAGAAAGCAACGTACGAGCATGGATTTGTCAAGTTCGGGTTTAAAGAGAGTCAGGTCGATGTAGATGCATAAGTATGTATGTCAAAGTTGTGGGGCAAATTTGGATCCGGGCGAAAAGTGTGATTGCATAGCAAAACGTAAGGAGACAGAGGAACAATACGAACAATTGCTTAAGCAGGAAAAAGACGGGCAATTTACATTAAAGGAGTTGATCGCATGTACATAGGCATTGCCGGACAAGAAAAAGGGACATGCATAAATGATTGTGACGCTTATCAATACGCATTGGAGCAGATGCAATGGAGCGATGAGTTAAGAAAAGAGTTTGTTGAGTGGTTTTACTCGGGAAACTACGTGCATGAGAGAGAAGATGGAGGAGCACGCTTGAATGTGTAATTATAAAATCTTTGACTTTAAAGACGAGGAAGAATGGCTTTCCGGAAGAATGAATGGCATTGGTGGAAGTGATGCAAGCTCCATTGTTGGAATGAATCCCTACAAGACAAATATTGAATTGTTTGAAGAAAAAACTGGAAGACGTATTCCGGAAGATATTTCACAAAAACCATATGTCATATATGGAAAGAAAGCAGAAGAACATATTAGAGAACTATTTCGATTGGATTATCCAGAATATCAAGTAGAACATCACGAGTACAGAATTCTTCAAAGCATAAAATATCCATTTATGCAGGCTTCTTTAGATGGGGAACTTGTAGATCAGGATGGAAGAAAGGGAATTTTAGAGATTAAAACCACAAATATATTACAAAGCTTGCAACGTGAAAAGTGGAATGACAGAATTCCAGATAATTACTATTTGCAAGTGCTGCATTATTTACTTGTTACTGGATATGAATTTGTTGTTCTAAGGGCACACCTGATCAGTCGTTGGGATAACGATGTGAGGACGCAAGCAAAACATTATTTCATTGAAAGAAAAGAAGTGCAGGAGGATCTGGATTATTTATTAGCAGAAGAAATTAAATTTTGGAAGTATGTGGAGAGCGGAAGAAAGCCGCCTTTGATACTTCCTGGAATATAGGAGGAAGGACATGGAATTTAAGATTATGAATCCACAAGAGAGTTTAATTGCTCAGGAGATTCAGTGGAATAACCAAGAATTGAAGCAGGAGATTGCAGCTAAGATGGCTGATTACGAGAATCTTGTCTTTACAGAGGAAACTATTAAAGATGCTAAAAAAGATAGAGCAAACTTAAATAAGTTAAAAACTGCCTTTGAGGATGAAAGAAAACGAATCAAGAAGCTTTACCTGGATCCATACAACAAGTTTGAGACACAGATTAAAGAGGTAATTGCATTAATTGAGGAGCCGATTAGCTTGATTGACCGACAGATTAAGGAAGTAGAAGAGAATAAAAAACTTCAGAAAAAGTCTGAAATTGAGAAAATGTTTTCTGAAATGGGATTCCAACCATTTGTAACACTTGAAAAGATTTGGGATCCTAAGTGGCTGAATGCAACAGTTTCATTATCTAGTATTGAAACAAAAATGAAAGAAATCATGTTCGAGATTGGAAACGATGTTCATACAATCAAATATCTTCCGGAATTTAGTTTTGAAGCAATGGAAGAGTACAAGCAGTCGTTAAGTCTTGTGCAGGCTATCAATGAAGGACAACGATTAGTAGAGATCCAAAAGAGAAAAGTGGCTCAAGAAGAAGAAAGAAGACGCAGAGAAGAAGAGAGAGCAGCAGCTGAAGAAGCAGAAAAAAAAGCAGTAGAAAAAGCTTTAGCGGAAGCTGTGGCGGAAGAAATGGAAGCTCCAGCAAAACCAGTAGAAGTTATTCAAGAACCTGTTTATACATTAGATTTTAGAGTTACAGCAACAAAAGAGCAGTTGGATCTGCTTAAAGGATTTTTGCGACAGAACAATATTACATATGGTCCAGTGCCAACATTGAAAGGAGAATAATTATGGCAGTACAGAACAGTTTAGCTAAAAAACAGAAGATGGGAATGGCAGCATATCTCACACAAGATGCCGTGAAGAAACAGATCAACAGCGTAGTCGGTGGAAAGAATGGTACAAGATTCATTTCAAGCATCGTTTCAGCAGTGCAGACAACTCCAGCATTGCAGGAATGCTCAAATCCTAGTATTTTATCTGCTGCACTTTTAGGAGAGGCATTGAACCTTTCGCCCTCGCCACAGCTTGGCCAGTTTTACATGGTTCCTTTCGATAACAAGAAGAAAGGATGCAAGGAAGCTCAGTTTCAACTCGGCTATAAAGGATATATTCAACTTGCAGTTCGCTCAGGGTATTACAAGAAATTGAATGTTCTTGCTATTAAACAGGGGGAATTAGTTCGATACAATCCATTGGATGAAGAGATTGAAGTAAATCTAATTGAAGATGATATTCTTCGAGAAGAGACACCGACAGAAGGATATTATGCAATGTTTGAGTATGAGAATGGATTCAGGAAGACTATGTACTGGTCAAAGAAAAAGATGTTGGCACATGCAGAAAAGTATTCATTTGCGTTCTTCAAAAACGGTGGTGCAAAAGCTTTGGAACTTATTGAACAAGGCAAGATTCCTGAAAAGGATATGTGGAAGTATTCTTCATTTTGGTTTAAAGATTTCGATGGAATGGCTCTTAAGACAATGCTGAGGCAACTCATTAGTAAGTGGGGAATTATGAGTATTGATTTGCAGACGGCTATCGATAAAGATATGGCTGTTATTCAAGAGGACGGTTCTGTTGAGTATGTGGAGAATGATTCGGTAGAATCTGAAGAAAATATTGTATCGGATCAGGAGTTTCAAGAAGTAGAAAATATAAAAAAAGATGAAGCTATTGAGACAGACAAACAAGAATCTAGTGTAGAAAGTAATTTTTTTAATTAAGGAAAGGATGAATCTGCAGACAGAGTTTGCAGAGGAAATTAAGAAATATAATATTACTATCATTGCCTAAAAATTCAAGGTATCTCCATTAAGGGATAAAATCATATATCACAAATGAAACTATAAAACTTGTTTCAATGCCTCCTGCTGAATAGTGGGAGGTAGAAAGGAGAAACATGAAATCAGTCAGTTTTCACGTGCCAGGAAGACCACAGGGGAAGGCAAGAGCACGTACATTTTATAATCCGAATCTCGGCAAACATATGTCAGTAACACCGGATAATACGGTATTATACGAGAATCTGATTAAGACGATGTATATACACGCTGCAAAAGGTTGTAAGTTCGAGAAAGGCGAACCGGTTACACTCTGTATCATTGCGAGATACATGCCGGCAAAGAGCACTTCTAAGAAAAAGCTGCAGCAAATGTTAGATGGAGAAATTCTTCCGCTTAAAAAGCCGGATATGGATAATATTGTAAAAGTAATTGCAGATGCCCTGAATAGCGTTGCCTATCAGGACGATTCGCAAGTTGTATTGGTAAAAGCGAAGAAAGTTTATTCTGCACTTGAAGGTGTGGATGTGACGATTCAGGAATATAGAAAAGGAGAGTAGGTGGTCCGTATGGGGCGTGGAGCTCCGAATAAACCGGGACTTACATACTATCCGAAGATGCTTGATTTCTACGAAGATGATAAAATCTTCGAACTATTGGACGAATACGGTCCACTTGGAGTAACAATTTATGATTGTATACTCTGTATAGTTTATAAAAATGGCTATTATGCCGAGATCCCTTTGGATAAGCTATCGAGAATGATCACAAGGATGATTGGTAACAAATGGATCAAAAATAAAAAGGCTGTCGTGCAAGTGGTGCACTTTTGCTCTGAGATAGGTCTCTTGGATGATGACCTCATGACGAAAAACATCATCACCTCTGTTGGAATTCAACGACGTTATTACGAGATAGCAGTAAAACGCATGAAAAGACAGCTCTATAGTGATAAGTATTGGCTCCTGGATAAAGAAAAGACGGAGGAGCCTGTATTAAAGTCAGCCTTAAATGGAATTAGTTCGGAAGTTAATCGAATTAATTCGGAAGAAATTCGAGATACTTCGGAAATAAGTCCTATAGAAATAAAAGAAAATAAAAAAGTATATATAGATGCCTTCGGCGATTCTGAGGTTGAGAGATATTTTCAACTATATGTTATGACACGGAACAACAATGGAGATAACTTATCTAATACTCAGATACAGATGTTAAGAGAAGAATTACTTTCTATATCTGTTGATAGAGAAGAACAGCTTGCAATGCTGAGAAAAGCAACAACAGGTCTTTGGAAAGGTTTCTATCCATTATCAAAACCTAAAAAGAAGAAATCGGAGAGCACACAGAAGGCAAAGAAGAAAGCATCTTTTAATAACTTTGATGGAAGAAAATATGATATGGAGGCTTTAGAAGCGCAGATGCTTGCAGTAGAGGAAATGAGGTGTGATAATGAACGTATTAGAGAAGATTTTGGAAGAGATAAGTGAAGTTGAAAAAGAGTATGTAACTGGACATAAGCTGTTGTATGCATTAGGTGCTACAGGTATGGCAATCGAAATTAGTAGAATTATCCATTCTCACATGGACGAAGCTAAGGACATAAACGTCCCTAGCAATGTTGGTTGGATTCCAGTAGAAGAGAGGTTGCCGGATGAAAAAGAATTTCAGAGAGCGTATTGCAAAAATTATTATGCAGCAGAGTTTATTGTTATGATAGAAAATGCGACAATCCCGACTACGTTGTATTTCAAGAATGAAAGTTGGTTTGATGAAGAGAGAAACTACTATAAGGTTATTGCATGGCGTCCACTTCCGAAACCGTACAAGCCGAAGAAAGACATTCCGGCAACAGAACATATTATGAGCAGATTTATGAAAGTGGAGTAGATATGAAGAGAATATTAGATGTTTGCTGTGGCAGTAGGATGTTTTACTTCGACAAAGAAAATCCGGATGTAATATTTGCAGATTGTAGAGAGGTAGAAACAACCCTATGTGATGGCCGTACACTTTTAATTAAGCCGGATGTAAAGATGGATTTTCGAAATATGCCATACATGGATGATACATTTAAGATTGTAGTGTTTGACCCTCCGCATCTAAAAAATGCCGGAACAGGTTCGTGGCTAGCACAGAAATACGGAGTGTTGCCAAAAGATTGGCCAACGTACTTAAAACAAGGTTTTGATGAATGCATGAGGGTACTGGAACCAAATGGATTACTTGTGTTTAAGTGGAATGAAGAACAGATTAAATTAGCGGATGTGTTAAAGGTGTTTGGAGCGCAGCCACTTCTCGGAGACAAGCGAGGAAAGACAAGGTGGATAGTTTTTATTAAATAGCTATAGAGGACAGCGGAGCACGGTCTTAAGTGCCGTTGCCCCGACCTCGATATTATAAGTTCCTCTACTATATATACACATAAGTCGAGGAAAACTAACGCAGTTTTGAAGAAAAATATAAAAAATTAAAGAAGGTGATAAATTGAAATGCAAACGAACACGGAAGCAAGCAAAGCTGGATGAGGAAAATACCTTTGATGATATTATAAAGCAAGGACCGTCGGAGAGTGCAAAACGTCAGATGCAGCACGAAGCATATCATGCATATGGACGGAAGAAGAAAGCTGTAGCAGAGTATGCCAGTGTGGCAGAATTTTACGAGGCAAGACTTAAGGGAGGTGGTGCTGGTGGACAAGTTAAAACTGAAAAAGTACATACCGAACAAAGCAAGACTTAAAAGAATTGATGCGAGGATAGAAGAACTTTGTGGGAAAGAAGTTGGCACAGTGATGGGAAAAGTAACTGGATCCAGTAAAGACTTTCCGTATACGGAAGTTAGAACCTCGGTGCAGATGTATGACCCAGATGAGAATGACCGGATAAATAAGCAGATCAGAGAGAAAGAAGCGGAACGCCTGCAGGTAGTAGCAGAGATTCAAGAGGTGGAGGAATTCCTTGCAGGGATAAAAGATATTGAGATTAAGGAGATTTTTGAATTGCTGTACGTGGATGGGAAGAAGCAGAGAGAGGTTGCAGACATCATTGGATATAGCAGAGGAAGAATTTCGCAAATAACAAGTGAATACTTGAAAGATTAACACAATTAACATTTTAGATATGTTATAATTATTCTAGAAAAGTTATAATTAATTTTGACTTTTCTTCCAAAAACACACTTATATATCGAAAAGGGCGCCTTGCAAATTGTGAGGTGTCTTTTTGTATTGATGAGTAGCAGCAAAAACTTAATTTTTAAAATTTTTTGTTGTATTGACAACTGGATAAAATAAATGTATATTAATTAAACAAAGTGTTGACAAATTAAACTGATATGGTATAATACTGGTGTAAAAGGTAAAAAGGAGAACACGCGGAGGAAAGAACTATGATAACAAGGTTTGGAAAGCTATTGAGAAAGATAAGGATTGACAACGATCAGATATTGAAAGATATGGCTAACGAACTTAATGTTACAGTGGCGTATCTTTCAGCGGTAGAGAATGGAAAAAGGCAAGTTCCGGACTCTTGGCTTTCGACATTGATTCAAAGCTACGATTTGAACGATGACGAAGCGCTGGAATTACAAAGGGCAGCTTATGAAAATAAGGATAATGTAAAAATCGATCTTCAAAATTCGAGCTGTGCTGAAGTAGACTTGGCGTTATCATTTGCAAGAAAATTTAAAAATCTTACTGACGAAGATATGAGAAGTCTACGAAAGATACTTGACAAAAAATAGGAGGCGTAAATGACAAAATGCATTGCGGAGCCATTGTCTAGAAGAGATATCAGGGGGATGGCGAGACTTATCAGAAAAATTGATGGAAGTTTAAACACACCTTATTTTGATGTTGTTAGGTTTTTGGAAATTAAATTACCAAAGATTGATTCGGGTTTTCATTTTGAGGTAGATACAATTGAAGAAATGGGTGAGTGTCATGGATTGACATATCCGGACAGAAATGAAATACATATTCGAGAAGATGTATATAATAGAGCTGTCGCAGGGAGTGGAAGAGATAGATTGACGATGGCACACGAGCTTTTCCATTTACTACAACATGAACGCAGAAACATAAGCTTTGCCAGAACAGGTAGTGGAGAAGTAGAAGTATTCAGAGACCCGGAGTGGCAAGCAGATGCATTTGGCGGTGAATTATTAATGCCGCATCATTTAATAAGGGGAATGGAAGTGAATGAGGTATGCAAACATTGTGGAGTTTCGATGAAAGCTGCCTCGTATCAGTTGAAAAAGGTATAAAGAGTTTTTACTCATTTATATAATAAAAACCAAGCACACAAGATGCTTGGCCACTGGTTGAAAAGTATTTCTACAGTTCAACGGGTTTATAATTTTTTCTGAACAATTAAATTATAACACTGTAGTTGTACTTTCGCAAGTGGAAATTGCGAAAGGAGTGGTTATATGTACATTTTTCGTACATGGATTACCACAAGAGATGGCGAGAAAATTTATGCCAAATCTTATGGTAAGAAAGCCTTCAGAATTTGGGTAGGTCCAGGTCCTGAACCGGCTAAAAAGAGCAAATAATTATTTTTTGAAATATATTTACCTGTTGGATATATTTCAAAGTTTAAATAAGGTAAAAAATGTTTGGAGGTAATATGATGAAAGTTAAAATTGATACAAGAGCAGAAAATGGTGAAACACCATTGCCATCAATAGTAGAAGAAAATGGAAAGATAGTAGAGGTTAGTTACAGAATTTCTTCGCAAAAAGAGCTAGTTAAAATGTCTTTTAATGGTACGAAAATGTATGTAGAAATCAACGATGACTATATTGAAGAAAAGCAAATAATATAGATAGGCACCCTCCGGGGTGCTTTTCCAATACATAAAACATCTCATTCCTCACATACTATATCCGAGGTGAGAAAATGGATAAGAAGAACCAAGAGAAGTTAAACAGAAAGAAAAGCAATGAAGAATTCAACAGCATTACTCAAAAGGTAAAGTTAGAGAATCAGAACCAGCATCACAATGTCAGGAAAGAGGCAGTTGATGTGAAGATGAGACAAATGTAAGGCGTCCATTAGGGCGTCTTTTCTAATACCCAAATACGGATACATAGCTCAGTTGGTAAGAGCAACCGCCTCATAAGCGGAAGGTCGCGGGTTCGAATCCTGCTGTATCCAGATATAAAAGATGAAAGATTGGAAGGTGGTGAAGTGGCGGGTTATGAAAACATAAAAGGGAAAGGATTTGACAATCGAACCACGGGGGAACTACGGGAGATTGCAATAAAAGGTGGTAAAGCAAGTGGAGAAGCAAGGCGAAGGAAAGCAGACTTCCGGAAGACACTTAATATGCTGCTTACCGCTGAAATAGATAGTGAAGAGTGGAAGCCGGTTCTAGATGCGCTTGGTGTTGAGTGTACTTTAGAATCGGCTTTAAATATGGCAATGATAAAAGAGGGGCTTGCTGGGAATGTGAAAGCGTATGAAGCTATTGCTAAGTATGCAGGACAAAGCAATCAGACGGAAAGAGACGATGAAGAGCAACGGATCCGAACAGAACGTGCGAAGAGAGCCCGTGATCTTGAAGTTGGAAACGATGATAGCAATGATGAAAACATACAGAACTTCTTGAAAGCGATGCGACCCGCGCAGGAGGATTTGGAAGAACTGTTTGACAATGTAGGAGATGGTGAGAATGAAAGCGAAGAGAAGGCCGAATAAGTTTAAGTTCAAACCATTTTCAAAGCAACAGCAAAGACTTATTCATTGGTGGAGGCCTGGGCTTGTATCTTCTGAGAACGACTTTGTGATTGCAGATGGATCCATTCGATCAGGGAAAACGATAGCCTGTATCATTGGCTTTCTTACATGGTCGCAAGAGATGTTCGAGGGAGAATCATTTATCCTTGCAGGGAAGACGATGGGCGCATTAAAGAAGAATGTGGTCAGGCCTATATTGCAGATACTGGAAGCATGGGGCTGGTCTTACACCTATATCCGTTCTGGAACCGATGCGAGGATAGAGATCGGCAGTAATGTGTATTACTTATATGGAGCCAATACCGAAGCTGCACAGGATGCATTGCAGGGCTTGACGGCTGCCGGAGCATATCTTGATGAAGCAGCTCTTTTCCCAAGAAGTTTCATTGACCAGGCTATTGGTCGATGTTCTGTAGATGGATGGAAGGTCTGGATGAACTGTAACCCAGAAGGACCTCATGCTTACATCAAAAAGGAATTCATAGATAAGGCAACAGAGAAGCGCGTTTACAGGCTGCACTTTGTGATGGACGATAACCTGACATTATCCGTTGATCGAAAGGAAGCATATCGCAGAGCGTGGAGTACAGGAAGTGTATTCTACAAGCGCTTTATCCTTGGATTGTGGGTTGCTGCAGACGGATTGATTTATCAGCAATTTGCGGATAATGTGAAACAATATCTTGTGGATCCGAAATGGATGGAAGAGAACGAAATCATATATGCGACAATCGGAGTCGATTTCGGTGGAACGAAGTCGGCTCATTCTTTTACCCTCACAGGATTTACAAGGGGATATAAGCAAGTGGTTGTACTGGATGAGTATTATTGCAAGAAGCGGATTAATCCGAAACAGCTTCAGGATGATTTCATAGATTTTGTAAGGCGCGCTCAAAGCAAATATAAAGTATACGAAGCTTACTGTGATAGCGCTGAGCAGACACTTATTGCCGGATTGGAAATGGCGTGTGTACAGGCACGTGTCGGTATTGAGATTAAGAACGCCATAAAGGGTTCTATCAATGACCGTATCGCATTTTATAATAGTCTGATTGCACAGAACAGATGGAAAATAATGAGCCATTGCAAGCACATCATAGAAGCCTTTGAGAATGCTTGTTACGATGATAAGAAAAAGAACATGGACGTGCGTCTTGATGACGGACTTATGAATGTGGACAGCTTAGACAGTACAGAATACAGCACAGAAAGTATACAGGGAGATATCCTGTATATTGCTGCATAGGGGAGTGGAATATGGGTAATGAAATACGCCAGTATTTGGCAGAAAATAAGTATAATACAGCATCGGACGAGACATATAGTCATATTGATGAATGGCTCGAATGGTATCAGGGTGATGTGGAGAAGTTTCACAAATATAAGGTTTTTAACGGTTCCGTGACAACAGAGCATAAGCGTTACACGATGGGAATGGCGAAGAAAGTTTGTGAAGACTGGGCAAATTTACTATTGAATGAGAAAGTGGCAATCAAAGCAGGAAACTATGAAGAGCGATTACAGGAAATCCTAAGTAATAATAATTTTATCGTTCGGGCGAATCAACTGATTGAGATTGCATTTGCGCTTGGGACAGGAGCGTTTGTGGAGTATTTAGACGGCGATGACGTAATTATCGATTATATCCGCGCCGATATGATTTATCCACTGTCATGGGATAACGGGGATATTACGGAGTGTGCGTTTGGCAGCATCCGGGTAATAAATGGCAACGAAGTGATTTATCTGCAGATACACAGAAAAGGGAATCCGGAAGACGGAGAAGATGAAGACTTATATTACATTGAAAACAAATATATTGACCGAAAGGAAAATAAAGAGCTTGAACCTCCGGAGGGGGTACTGTCATTGATTCCTACAGGATATGACAAGCCTCTGTTTCAAATTATTGTGCCGAATATTTGTAACAATATTGACTTAGACAGCCCGCTTGGTATATCTGTTTATGCTAACAGTATCAACCAGCTCAAGGGGTGCGACCTGATTTATGATTCCTACGTCAATGAGTTTGTTTTGGGTAGAAAACGTATTCTTGTTCCGATTGCAGCTGCAAGAATCCAAATGCAACAGGATGGAGTTGCAGCACCAGCGTTCGATCCATCTGACTCTGTTTATTATCAGATGCCAGGAGACAGAGAGAGCGATCTAAAGCTCACAGAAGTAGATATGACAATACGATCACAGGAACATGAACTCGGAATCCAGCGCAGCCTTGATATTTTAAGTTTGAAGACGGGACTTGGAACTGGGCGTTATCAATTTGATTCTTCCGGAGTCAAGACAGCTACTGAGGTTATCTCAGATAAATCAGATCTATACCAGAACAGACAAAAAAATGCAATTGTGATTAACACAGCACTTGTAAACATGGTTGCTGCTGTTGCGTTTTTGGATACTGGGCACGAAGTAGATGCCACCGTGGATTTTGATGATTCCATCATAGAGGATACAAACACAACGATTGATAAGAATATCAAGCTTGTGCAGTCGGGACTTCGCTCGAAATTAACCGCGATTATGGAGATTAACAAATGCGATGAAAAGGAAGCCGAGAAAGAATTGGAACGCATCGCCGGAGATAATCAAATTACTGGACAAGATGTGGACTGGACAGATATGGGTGAGGTAGAAGATGAATCTAATGATCCGGATCAGGAAGAAGGTGAGGTAGAAGATGAATCTTCTGAAGAATCAACAGGAAGCGGAGATGATAGATAGTGTATACATAGATCTCGAAGCACAGATCATGCAGAATATCGCTCGTCATCTACGCGATTGGAAAAAGCCTATCGACACTGATCAATGGCTCATGCAAAAACTTGCGGAGATTGGGAAGCTTAACAAAGAAAACATCAAGATTATTGCTCAGATGTCCGGTATCAGTCAGACAGTAGCTGAACGGATGCTGAACGAAGTCGCAGAAGAGGCAGTTAAAATGACGGAACCTGGATTTCGCTACATGGCTAGACAAGGGCTGATTGATTCGGTTGTCGAGGCTAATAAAAGCAAAAATGTAAAACAGGTTATGAAGAACTTGCAGAAGCAGGCAAAAGATTCTCTAAATCTCACAAACACAACGATGCTGCATAAAGCACAGGAAGCGTTCAAGGGCCTTGTACAGAATACGGCAGAAGAAGCAATTAAAATTATGAACAATAACACTTCTGCGGTAATCACAGGAGCAGAATCGAGGCAACAGGCACTTCGAAAGACGATTCGCCAATTCAACGAAAGAGGAATCGCAGGATTTGTCGATAAAAGCGGAAGAAATTGGACACCGGAGGCATATGTTAATATGTGTATGCGAACAACGTCCGGCAGCGTGGCAAATGAAGTACAGACGGCTCGGTGTGAAGATATGGGAGTGAATCTGATTCAGATTGACAGTCATTCAGGAGCACGCCCGAAATGCGCAAAAGACCAAGGAAAAATCTTTTCTTTAGACAACACAAGCGGAACCACGGAAGATCTGAATGGACGTAAGATTAAATTTTATCCGTGGAATTCCTCCAGCTATGGTGAACCTGATGGAATCCTTGGTATAAACTGTGGGCATCATAAGTTTCCATTCGTTCCAGGCGTGAATATTCAGAGACACTTCCCGACAGATGATTTAGATGCAAATAATCGGTTGTACAAGCAGACACAAGTACAGAGGGCACTTGAACGTGATGTAAGGAAACAGAAGCGAGAGTGTATGCTGTATGATGAGCTAGCCTGCGAGGAAGCTTTTAAATCTGCATCTGTAGAGTTAAAGATAAAAGAGAAGCGGTTAAAGGACTATGTAGATGATCACAGGAAGTTACATCGCAGGCGCGATCGGGAACAGGTAGTTGGTTTTGATAAGAGGATATCGACTCATGCTATTGAAAATAATAAAAAGTATCAGAAAGAGCTTGCAGAAAAAGCGAAAAATGATAAGATAATATCAGAGATGAAAGAGGCTGGGATGAGAGGAGAGATAAATCTGAAGCCTAACATTCCGGATACAAAAGAGCTGTCCTTTGATGATACGCATATTAATGGAGAAAGACAACACGAAGTGGCAGAAAAAGAAGCAAAAGAGTATATTAAAAATGCAAGATTTTCTGTGACAAAGTGGAATGGAAAATATACCAATTATTTCAGTGATGATGGAGCAGCTTATGTGGATAATGAGAAAAGACATATAAGAACGGCATTTAAGAAAGAACAATATGACGATGCTACAAGAAAAGCAATGGAGGTGTTAAAACGTGAACGGTCCTGATCATGTAATGTGTCCGTTGGTGGATGCAGAAATTAAAAATATCGATTGCATAGAAAATTCAGATGCTGTTGACGGAATGTTGAAGAAAGACAGCGTACCGGAAAGGTTTAAAAAGAAATCAGAATGGGAAAAAATTTGTAAAAAGTGTAAATGGCATAATTACTAATACCGCAGGCCGAAAAGGTCTGTGGTATTTTTATACTCATTTTTAAGGTGGGTGCCTACGAAACAATATTATACAGTAACAAAAGATGCGGATACGCTGGCGCCAAAGTGGCTGACTACCCGCATTAATTATTATTCGATAAAATTTGTCTATCGCATAGAGGATGGAATATCAAAATTGAAAGGGGTGATATATTTGATTGTAGTAAAAGTTCGTGAAAACAGTTTGACGATAGATGGTCATGCTGGATATGCGGAAAAGGGAAAAGACATTGTGTGTGCTGCTGTGTCTGCACTAGCACAGGGATTAATTCGTTCGCTATGTGCTTTTACAGAGAATGAGATATCTGTAGAAGTAGAGGATGGACACATTAAACTTGAATACGAGAATCTTTCAGAACGAGGACAGTTGCTGATGGATTCTTTTTTTATTGCCGTAAGTGACATCCAAGAATCTTATGGCGAAGAATACGTACAGATACATTGATATGGCCGCCGAACGGGCGTTAAACGGCTAAAAGAAAGGAAGGTACCAAGAATGAAGTACATGAATATGAAAAAGAAATACCAGACACTCGATTTGCAATTGTTTGCAGGAGAGGGCGAAGATGGTTCTGACGGAGACGATTCCGGAGATGGTGACGACCAGGACGATGATGAGTCGGACGAAGACGGCGAAGAGGAAAGAAGATTTACTCAGGAAGAGGTGGACGAGGCTGTGAAGAAACGTCTTGCCAGAGAAAAAAGAAAATGGCAGAGAGAACATCAGAAAAAGTCTACGAAAAAAACTGACGGACAGGAGGAATCCGGAGAAGATGGCGAAGACGACAGGGAAAAGCGCGAGGCCATTGATAAAGCATCGAGGTTGGAGGTTAGGTGTGCTTGTTATGAAGCAGGCGTATCGAAAGACGCAGTTGACGATGTGACTGCATTGGCTAGAGCATATATGGCAGCGGATGAAGACCTTGATCTCGAAGATGCGATTGAAAAAGTAGTGAAGAAATACCCTCAGTTCAAAAAGGGTTCTGCGGACCCGTACGAGGATGAGGACGAAACAAAAGGAAAATCGTGGGGACAGAGACAGAACGGAAGAATACCGAAGAAAATGACTGGTGTTGAAAAGAGATTCTACGAGCTGAACCCGGATTTAAAATAGGAGGATTATTATGCATAACAAAAAATATATGAAAATAAAATTGCGCATGGATTTACAGTTATTTGCGCATACACCACAGGAGAGATACTCTAGTCTTGTGCTTGCAAAGTTAAGAAAGACTATGATTTTTGCAAGTCTGTTTAACAGAGAGTATGAAGGAACACCTACTGCCGGGGCGGTAAAGATTCCGGTAAGAGATGTAGAGGTAGAAGTTGATGATTATGACAAAACGAATGGTGGCGAACTGAAAACAGGTTCTACTACTTATCAGACGTTGCAAATTGACAAGGACAAATATGTGAATGAACTGGTGGACGGATATGATGCAGCATCTGTTCCGGATAATCTAGTCGCAAACCGTTTGAATTCTGCCGGTTACGCAATGGGTGTTTCTTTTGACTCTGATTTGATTACGCTGCTTACAACAAAAGGCACTGCTTCCAAGAACACGACAGCACTTACAAAGGACACAATTTATGAATCCATTATAGATGAAGTTGCAGCATTAAAGAAAAAAGGGCTGAATCCGACTGAGATGTGGCTTGCTGTAACAAATGAAACATATGCAATGCTGTTGAAGTCTCCGGAGTTTATCAAGGCATCTGATCTCGGAGATAATGTGGTTCAGAACGGTCGTGTTGGAAGAATTAACGGTCTGAATGTGTACGAAACAAACAATATTCCGGATTCTGCAAATGTTGAGTATGTAATCGGGAACAATGTATTCTGCCATTTCGTAGATGAATGGATGGTGCCGGTTACTGTGAATGATCTAAAGGATGGAAAGCACATTGGAGCATCTGCAGTACAAGGACGCCGTGTGTATGGAATGACGGTTTCTAGACCGGAAACTGTAACAGTCAAAAAAAAAGCAGCGTAACAAGGAGGCGGTCTAATGCCGTACGTGGACATTAATTATTATGCAAGCATATACAATGGGATGGAAGTCGAGGACGAAGACTTCCAATCTTTGTGCGAGCGTGCAGGAGGAATCATCGAGGAGATGACAATGTACAAGGTGACTCCGGTTACAATCCTTGCAATGCCGGAATGCGTACAGGACAGGGTAAAGATGGCTGTTTGTGCACAGATTGAGTATTTAGACGCCAACGGTGGAGCTGATATGGACAACGGTGTAGATTTGCTGAGTGCCGGTCTTGGGAAGTTTAACTTCACCAAGGCGTCCGGTGCAAACGGAAGCACAGAACAGTCCATATATGCACCGAGAGCCGTCCGTATCTTAGCTCCTACTGGTCTTTTATATAGAGGGGGTGGTTGCTATTAGAGCGATACCGAAAAGCTTGCTGATTCACACGGTTACGCATGCAAAAATAAAAGATGCTGACCGATGGGGAACGGAGCAGATAACAAATAAGAAAACAGTAAAAAACGTGCGGCTTGAGCCATCTGCAAAGGTAGTGCGAGATAAAAACAATGCAGAAGTGCAACTTGTGGCAACGCTGTTTTATGACTGCAAAAACAGCCGTCCGCGTGGCTTGGAATTTAAAATAGATGACATTATCATTTTTAATGGCGAAAGGTTTGAAATCCAAATATGTGAACCGTTGTATGATGGACGGAAGTTACATCATTGGGAATTGGGACTGGTGAAGCATGGCTAAAATCAATACGCGAGTGACATTTGATAAAGCGAAAGCCTTGACTCTTATGAAAGCAGCATCAAATAAAGCGTTGACCGTTATGGGAAATCAGGCATTGCAGGATATTAGCCAATATGTACCAAAAGACCAGCGTACACTTGAAAACAGTGGCCTGACGAACAGTGACAAGACTGCAACAGACGGGAAATTAACAATGCGGTGGTCTACTCCGTATGCGCAGTATCTTTGGAACGGCGATGTCATGTATGGAAATGCCGGGAATCGTACATATGGACCCGAGAAACTTACGTTTACATCTGCCCTTGCCCGTGAAGAATGGGCGAAGTACGCAAAAGAAGTGCACGGAGAAGAATGGAAAAAAGTATATCAGGCAGCGATAAGGAGGGAGATGCAAAAATGACTCCACAGACTGAATTACTTGATTTATTAGTAGAGACAGTAGAAAAACATTGTAATCTTGGGACAACAATATCTTTGAAAGAATTGAATCCAAACGGCGGCATTTACGCCGAATTAGGGGAAGGCTTTGGAAATAGCATGTATTATGACAAGAGCACGGAGAAAACAATTCCAGTGCTTTTTTTGTGCAGAAATAAAGACCAAAAAGCCGGATTAGAACAGTTGTGCAGTATTTGCAACTACTTGCAACGATTGAAAACGTATCCGAAAGGCGAGACATTCGTTTGGCTGGATACGGAAATCGCAAAAGAACCAAACAAAATAGGTCGGGATGAGGACGGGGTTTACAACTTCTCGTGCATCCTGAACTGTAAAATATTTTATTAAGGAGGAAATTGAAGTGAAAAGATTAGATTTACAGAGATTTGCAGAGCCGGAACTTCCGGATAATACAATTACTCCGGAGCTTAATTATGAGACGGAAGCCTTTATCAATGTGGCGGAGCCGTCGTCTCCGACCGCTACGTGGGCGTCTTTGGCAGCATTGACTACAAATATGAGTCAATCTTTGAATGAGGCGTTACATCAGGCAACTTATTACGCAGATAAAGGCTGGGGAAGCACAGAAGTTATTGGAGCGCAGCTGACACTCACACTGACTGGAGCTGTGAAACCTGGAGATAAAGCGTGTGATTATATTTTAAGTGATAAGGTGATGTTTGAGCTCGGAAACGCAAGGAAGAGTCATTTGAAGTTGCAGAAAGGTAAGAAAGTGATTATTTGGCCTGTTACGCTTGCGAACATTACTCCGGCATATGGAGATTCCGGAGCGGTGAATGCGTTGACGGTTACTATTCACGGAAACGGCAGACCAGTTATTGGAACGACAGAATAAGGGTGGCAGATTGCCACTCTTTTTAAATTATTCGAGAGGAGAAGGAGACAATGGCATATCAGGCGAAAAGAAAAGCAGCGTACACACAGGATTTTGAACTTGTGGATGAAAAAGGGAATGTTGCGCACAGATTGTTGGTTGCGCTGGATCCAGGAAGCTGTATCGAAAAATTAAATCAGAAATATATCGCTCTTGTAAGAACGAAGAATGAGTTGTCGAAGCTTGAAGGGGCGATGCAGAACGGGAATTTGGATGGAAACGAAGAAATCGGAAAAGCGTATGAGATGCTCGGAAAGGCATCGGTTGATTTGATAGAGGCTGTTTTTGGATCAGATGATACCAAGACTATTCTTGATTTTTATAATGGAAGATATACCGATATGATTTCTGAAGTAGCGCCATTTATTACAACTGTTGTGATTCCGGACTTGAGGCGAATCACACAAGAAAATAAGAAAGAAATACTTAACAAGTACAATCGAAAACAAAGTCGTGCGATTTTGAAAGGATGGAAAAAGTGAACATCTTAACGGAAGTGCA
>OGRS01000207.1_pt1 | contig 63986 bp, 50 predicted proteins | sample 1553561 | NCBI WGS metagenome assembly OGRS01 (sample SAMEA2580103, study PRJEB22360) | human gut metagenome | biome: human gut; feature: human-associated habitat; material: faeces | place: Denmark | collected 2008/2010
CGTTTTACCAGGTCCCCGGTCTTATTCAAGGCCGGGGACTTTTTTTTGTACCTGCCTGTTCGGAGTGTAATCCATTTCGAAGTTTAATAAATCTCTACTTTGTTATATTTATATTGCATTTCTATTGTCCTGAGTTGATTTATCCCCTTCTAGTTAAAATAAAAGATGAAAAGTTCTTGAATATACTTTGAATTTACTATATTTGAGACCGTGAATAAATATTTATCCTTTAGGAAGAAAACAATGCGTAGTTTTTAAAAAAATATATATGCCATGGAAAATAAAATTCAAGAGCTGACTGATAAGATTTATCGAGAAGGTGTGGAAAAAGGCAATGAAGAAGCACAGCGACTCGTAAATGAAGCACATCAGGAAGCTCAAAAAGTGCTGGAGGAAGCACAAAAAAAAGCAGAGCAGATACTCGCTGAAGCGCAAAAGTCGGCAGATGAACTGAGTGATAATACGAAGTCTGAATTAAAGTTGTTTGCGGGACAGGCTGTAAATGCCCTAAAAACAGAAATCTCTAACCTGCTGACAAACCAAACCGTTTCGGATGCAGTTAAAGGGTTTGTTTCAGATAAGGACTTCTTTAACAAATTCATCGTAGCTTTAGCTTCACAGTGGTCAGCTGATGAGCCTGTTGTAATAGCTGTAAAAGATGCAGATTCTTTGAAAAAATATTTTGCGTCACATGCGAAATCTTTACTTGATAAGGGCGTGGAAATAGAATCTGTGAATGGAATGAAAGCACTGTTTTCTATATCACCGGCAGATGGTTCTTATAAGGTGAACTTTGGTGAGGAAGAATTGGTAAATTATTTTAAGGATTTTCTTCGCCCTCGCTTAGTGGAAATGCTTTTTAAATAAAAAATATGAGTGCTTATTATTATCTGGTAGCTGGTTTGCCTGAACTTTCATTGGAGGATGGTAAATTGAGTTACGCAGTGTCAACCTTTCGAACAGAATTGTATCCTTCATTGACTGCTGATGATAAGAAATTGATTGATTTATTTTATCTTCAGCTTGATAATGCCAACTTGTTAACCTTACTGAAAAATAAGGATGCAGTTATAAAAGAACAGGGACTTTTTTATCCTGACGAACTGTTGGATTTGATTGACACAGTACGTACCGGTGATTCTCCTGATAAGAAGTATCCTGCTTATTTCCATCGTTTTATTTCTTCTTATAGTTCTTTGCAGCCGGAAGAACTGCATCTTGCTGAAGATATGTTGGCTGCTGAATATTATGCTTATGCTATGAAGTGTAAGAATAAATTCTTTGCTGCATGGTTTGAGTTTAATTTGAACTTGAATAATATTCTGGCAGCCTTGTCAGCACGCAAATATAAGATGGATGTAGCCGATTGTATAGTAGGGTATACTGATGTTTGTGAAGCTCTTCGCACATCGAATGCTCGTGACTTTGGCTTGAATGAAATTGTGGATTATTTTGAGCCGTTGCAACGTATTGCAGACACAGAAGAGTTGGTTGAACGTGAGAAAAAAGTGGATTTGCTGAAATGGAACTGGTTGGAGAATGAAGCTTTTTTTCATTACTTTACGGTTGAGCGTTTATTTGTTTTCCTGTTACAGTTGGATATGGTGGAACGGTGGACGCGCTTAGATAAGGAAAAAGGAAAGGAATTATTCCGGCAGATGATTCAGAATTTGAAAGAGGATGTTCAAATTCCGGAAGAATTTAGAAAATAGTAAAAAAAATATAGAATGGCAACAAAAGGAACAGTTTTAGGTGTGATTGCCAATATGGTTACATTGACGGTTGACGGTCCGGTAGCGCAGAATGAAATCTGTTACATTTCGACTGGTGGCGACCGTTTGATGGCAGAGGTAATCAAAGTTGTCGGTAAAAATGTATATGTGCAGGTTTTTGAAAGCACACGTGGGCTGAAGGTGGGAGCCGAAGCTGAATTTACCGGACATATGTTAGAAGTGACTTTGGGTCCCGGTATGCTGTCAAAAAACTATGATGGCTTGCAGAATGACCTTGATAAAATGGAAGGTGTATTCTTGAAACGTGGACAATATACTTACCCCTTGAACAAGGAAAAGAAATGGCATTTTAAGCCGATTGTCAAAGTAGGAGATGAAGTAGAAGCATCAACATGGTTAGGTGAGGTGGAAGAAAACCATCAGCCTTTGAAAATTATGGCTCCATTTCAGTTGAATGGAACTTGCAAAGTGAAATCGATCGTTGCGGAAGGTGAATATACGATTGAAGATACCGTTGCTGTGCTTTCTGATAAAGACGGAAAAGAAATTTCTGTGAATATGATTCAGAAATGGCCCGTAAAAAAGGCTATGACGAATTATAAAGAAAAGCCCCGTCCTTATAAGTTGTTAGAAACTGGAGTGCGTGTGATAGATACGGTTAATCCGATAGTAGAAGGTGGAACAGGCTTTATTCCGGGACCGTTTGGTACGGGAAAGACCGTACTTCAGCATGCAATTTCAAAACAAGCTGAAGCTGATATTGTGATTATTGCCGCCTGTGGTGAGCGTGCCAATGAGGTTGTTGAAATCTTTACTGAATTCCCTGAACTGGTTGACCCTCATACGGGACGTAAGTTGATGGAGCGTACAATTATTGTGGCAAATACATCAAACATGCCGGTTGCAGCTCGTGAGGCCTCAGTTTATACAGCTATGACTATGGCAGAATTTTACCGTGCAATGGGGTTGAAAGTTTTGTTGATGGCAGACTCAACCTCTCGTTGGGCACAGGCTTTGCGTGAAATGTCGAACCGTATGGAAGAGTTGCCTGGTCCGGATGCATTCCCTATGGATATATCTGCTATTATTTCCAACTTCTATGGTCGCGCCGGTTTTGTTCACTTATATAACGGTGCCACCGGTTCTATTACTTTCATCGGGACTGTATCGCCTGCCGGAGGTAACTTAAAAGAACCTGTTACTGAAAATACAAAGAAAGTGGCACGTTGTTTCTATGCATTGGAGCAAGAGCGTGCAGACCGTAAACGTTACCCGGCAGTAAATCCAATCGATTCATATTCTAAGTATTTGGAGTATCCGGAATTTGAGGATTATATTACTGAGCGTATCAACGGAGAATGGATTGGTAAGGTTAATGAATTGAAAACACGCCTGCTTCGTGGAAAGGAAATAGCCGAACAGATTAATATTTTGGGCGATGATGGTGTTCCGGTAGAATATCATGTGATTTTCTGGAAATCAGAACTGATAGACTTTGTCATTCTGCAGCAGGATGCATTCGACGAGGTAGATGCGGTTACTCCAATGGAGCGTCAGGAGGAAATAGTAAATATGATTATTGATATTTGTCATGCTGATTTTGAGTTTGACAATTTTATTGAAGTAATGGATTACTTTAAGAAAATGATTAATATCTGTAAGCAGATGAACTATGCTCGTTTCCGCTCGGAGCAGTATGTGGAATTCCAAAGACAGTTACAGGATTTGGTTGCCGAAAGAAAAACCAAATAACGAAAAACCTTATAATCAGTGAATAAAGATGGCAACAAAAGCTTTTCAAAAGATATATACGAAAATTAGCCAGATTACAAAGGCTACCTGTTCGTTGAAAGCTACTGGGGTAGGCTATGACGAGTTGGCTATGGTTAATGGTAAACTGGCTCAGGTGGTGAAGATTGCCGGAGATGAAGTGACACTTCAGGTGTTTGAGGGTACAGAAGGTATTCCTACTAATGCAGAAGTGGTATTCTTGGGCAAATCTCCTACATTGAAGGTGAGCGAGCAGCTTGCTGGACGTTTTTTTAACGCATTTGGTGACCCGATTGATGGAGGACCGGAAATTGAGGGTACGGAAGTAGAAATCGGTGGCCCTTCAGTAAATCCAGTCCGTCGTAAACAGCCTTCAGAATTAATTGCTACTGGTATAGCGGGTATTGATTTGAATAATACATTGGTTTCCGGACAGAAGATTCCTTTTTTTGCCGATCCTGACCAGCCGTTTAACCAGGTTATGGCTAATGTAGCCTTGCGTGCTGAAACAGATAAAATTATTTTGGGAGGTATGGGTATGACGAACGATGACTACCTTTACTTTAAAAATGTATTCTCAAATGCAGGTGCGCTTGACCGTATTATCAGTTTTGTTAATACCACGGAGAACCCTCCGGTAGAACGCTTGTTGATTCCGGATATGGCATTGACCGCTGCTGAATATTTTGCTGTGGAGCATAATCAGAAGGTCTTGGTATTGCTTACCGACATGACTTCTTATGCAGATGCGCTGGCGATTGTGTCAAACCGTATGGATCAGATTCCGTCAAAGGACTCTATGCCAGGTTCTTTATACTCTGACCTTGCTAAAATTTATGAGAAGGCAGTGCAGTTCCCAAGCGGAGGTTCAATTACAATTATTGCTGTAACTACCTTGTCGGGAGGTGATATTACGCATGCCGTACCCGATAATACCGGATATATTACTGAAGGACAGTTGTTCTTGCGTCGTGACAGTGATATAGGTAAGGTGATTGTTGACCCGTTCCGTTCATTGTCTCGTTTGAAGCAGCTGGTTAGTGGTAAAAAAACCCGTAAAGACCATCCTCAGGTAATGAATGCTGCGGTGCGTCTGTATGCAGATGCAGCCAATGCGAAGACAAAAATGGAGAATGGTTTTGATTTGACAAATTATGATGAGCGTGCTTTGGCTTTTGCTAAAGACTATGCAAACCAGTTATTGGCTATTGATGTAAACTTGAATACAACTGAAATGTTGGATGTGACTTGGGGCTTGTTTAGCAAATACTTTAAGCCGGAAGAAGTTAACATCAAGAAGGAATTTGTAGATCAACACTGGAAGAAGTAATTCATTAATTTGACAGAGAATGGCTATAAAATTTCAATATAATAAAACCTCGTTGCAGCAACTTGAAAAGCAGCTCAAGATTCGCGTGCGTACGTTGCCTATCATTAAGAATAAGGAAAGTGCGTTACGCCTTGAGGTAAAGCGGTGCAAGACTGAAGCTGGGGAGTTAGAGGAGCGCTTGGAGCAGCAGATTCAGGCGTATGAAGCCATGTTCGCACTCTGGAATGAATTTGACGCTTCATTGATTAAAGTGAAAGATGTTCATTTAGGCGTTCGTAAAATTGCAGGAGTACGGGTTCCTTTATTGGAAGAGGTTGACTTTGCAATCCGTCCTTTTAGTTTGTTTTGTGCTCCAAAATGGTATGCTGACGGCATTCATTTGTTGAAAGGTTTGGCACAGACTGCTATTGAGCGGGAGTTTACACTTGCTAAATTGAGTTTGTTAGAACATGCGCGTAAAAAAACGACTCAGAAAGTTAATCTTTTTGAGAAGGTTCAGATACCTGGCTATCAAGATGCACTGAGAAAAATTAAACGTTTCATGGAAGACGAAGAGAATTTGTCAAAATCGTCACAGAAGATTCTGAAGTCGATCCAGGAAAAGAGAAAGGAGGCTGAGTCATGATTGCTAAGATGAAGAAACTTACCTTTTTGGTATATCATAAAGAATACGATGCTTTTTTGAATCATATTCGTGACTTGGGGGTAATACATGTGCTGATGAAGTCGCAGGGAGCAGCCGAAAATTCAGCTTTGCAAGAAAGTATTCGCTGGTCATCTCGTTATGCTTCAGCGATTAAATTTTTGCAGGGACTAAACGGAACAGCTGTTCACAATCAGGGTGATGTATTAAAAGGAAAAGAAGCCTTGCTTGCTGTAGAGACTTTGCAGCAGGAGGATCAACATCTGTCACAGCGTTTACAGACTGCAGAAAAAGAACTTGCTTTGTTGGAACCCTGGGGAGATTTTGACTTGAAAAATGTTAAGCGCCTTCATGACGCTGGTTACCAGATTGGTTTCTACCTCTGCTCTGATAAACAGTTTAGCCAAGAGTGGATAGATAAGTATAATGCGGTTGTCATAAACCGTGTGGGAGCAAAGGTCTATTTTGTGACCATTACCCCTAACCACTTAATGGTGGAATTAGATGTGGAGGCAGCAAGGTTGCCTGAAACCTCACTCTCTTCTTTGAAGGAACGCTTGGAAATGATTCATAAGGAGCAGGAACAGATAGATACTCGCCTGAAACAGCTCGCGGAAACGGTGATACCAGATTTGCAAGCTGCTCAAGTAGATTTACATGCCCAAATTGAATTCTCGAAAGTTGTTTTGAGTACTGATGCGTTGGCTGATAACAAACTGATGCTACTTGAAGGATGGGCTCCTTCTGAGCGTGTGGAAGAAATCAAACACTTCTTGTCTGAATCGGAAGTCTATTATGAAATAGCAGAGCCGAAACCAGAAGAAAATGTTCCTATTTGTTTGAATAATAAAGGTTTCTTCCGGTTATTTGAGCCGATTATGCGCTTATATATGCTCCCGAAGTATAATGAGTTGGACTTAACTCCATTTTTTGCTCCATTCTTTATGCTCTTCTTCGGCTTATGTTTGGGCGATTCTGGATATGGCTTGTTTATGTTATTGGCTGTAACGATTTACCGTTTGATAGCAAAAAATATAACAGCCACGATGAAGCCGGTACTGACTTTGGTACAGCTATTGGGAGTTTCAACCATGGCTTGTGGACTTTTGACAGGCACGTGTTTCGGATTTAATTTATATGAAATCCAGCTACCTTTCTTCCAAAGTCTGAAAGAAACCATTTCATTGGATAACCAGCAGATGTTTAATCTTTCGTTGATATTGGGTGGTGTGCAGATTATTTTCGGTATGATACTGAAAGCTGTGAATCAGTCTATTCAATTTGGATTCAAATATGCGGTGGGAACCATCGGATGGTTACTGATATTAGTCAGTACAGCCATTGCCTTTGCAGCACCGGGATTCATGTCGATGGGCGGTAATATTCATCTGATATTCCTTGTATTGGGAGGTTTGATGGCTTACTTATATAATAGTCCGGATAAAAATATCTTTGTAAACTTAGGCTTAGGTTTATGGGATAGCTATAATATGGCAACCGGATTATTAGGAGATATTCTTTCTTATGTCCGTCTGTTTGCCTTAGGATTATCCGGAGGTATTTTGGCCAGCGTGTTTAATAGCTTAGCTGTAGGAATGAGTCCGGACAATGTAATAGCCGGCCCTATTGTAATGGTGCTGATATTTGTCATTGGTCATGCCATTAATATTTTCATGAATGTATTAGGAGCGATGGTTCACCCCATGCGTCTTACATTTGTGGAGTTCTTTAAGAATGCCGGTTACGAAGGCGGCGGCAAAGAATATAAGCCTTTTAAAAAGTAAACGTAAAATTAAAATTTAAAAATAACGAATTATGGAAATGAATCTTTTGATTGCCTACGTTGGCATCGCAATTATGGTTGGTTTGTCTGGTATTGGTAGTGCATATGGTGTAACCATTGCCGGTAATGCTTCAATCGGCGCCCTAAAGAAAAATGACGGTGCATTTGGTAACTTCTTGGTGTTGACAGCCCTTCCCGGTACACAGGGATTGTATGGTTTCGCCGGCTACTTTATGTTCCAGAGTATTTTTGGTGTGTTGACTCCTGAAATCACCGGAATCCAGGCATGTGCAGTTCTTGGTTCAGGTATCGGTTTAGGATTGGTTGCCTTATTCTCAGCAATTCGTCAGGGACAAGTTTGTGCCAATGGTATTGCAGCAATCGGACAAGGATATAATGTATTTGGCAATACATTGATTCTTGCTGTATTCCCCGAATTGTATGCAATCGTTGCTTTGGCTGCAACCTTCTTGATGGGTTCAGCACTGGTATAAGTTTAGCAGACAAAAATTTGATTTTGAAATGAAAGTCCGTCCCGATAAGCATGAGGCTTGTGTGGGCGGACTTTTTGCTATACCTATCTGTCTCATTTTGCAATTATATAGGGCGAACAACAGACTAACGAGCTAAGGCAAGTCAGATTACCAGGAAGGTTCGTTTTTTAGTGGAAGTATCTCTCTGCATTTGAGCTTTTATTGGATAGAAAGAAGAGGCACTCTGAAGATTTTAAAAAAAGGAAAACTAATCTGTTTAATCTGAAAAGTTTGAGGAAACAGGAGGTAAAAAGATGATATTTTAATTTTTTATTACTTGAAATATCATCTTTTATTCTATAGATATTATAAAGTAAGTTGTTAAAAGAAAAAACAAGTTTTGCTACAGTTAGATAAATGTTTCGATTCAACAGCTGAAAAGAGAGCATAAATCTTTTATTTAATATGGCTCTTATGGGTGAAAAAACTAAAGCTCTTTCTTTCCGCGCTCAATGTTTTTTTGTAAATTTGCGTCTGATTTAGAAAATATTAGATGAGATGAATAAACACCTTTTAGTTCCTGATTATATTTTTGAGTCGAGTTGGGAGGTTTGTAATAAAGTCGGTGGTATTTACACTGTACTTTCCACTCGGGCAAAGACACTGCAGGATGCTTTTCCAGACCGGTTTTTTTTTATAGGACCGGATTTTGGAGAAGGAGAAAAAGAAAACCCTTTGTTTGATGAGGATGAAGAACTGTTGAGAGCATGGAGAGAACATGCACAAAGTGAAGACAACTTACAGGTTCGAATCGGGCGTTGGAATATTCCCGGACATCCTATAGCCATTCTTGTTAACTTTACACCTTTCTTTCAGATAAAGAATGAAATTTATACTCAGGCATGGGAAGATTATCAAGTAGATTCGCTCCATGCTTATGGCGATTATGATGAAGCCTCTATGTTTTCATATGCCGCAGGTAAAGTAGTGGAAAGCTACTATCGCTTTAACCTGGTAATGACAGATAAAGTTATTTATCAGGCGCATGAGTGGATGACTGGTCTGGGGGCTTTGTACCTGCAGAAGCATGTCCCTTCGATTGCAACAATTTTTACTACCCATGCTACTTCAATAGGCCGCTCTATTGCCGGGAACAATAAACCGTTATATGATTATTTGTTTGCTTATAATGGCGACCAAATGGCACGTGAGCTTAATATGGAGTCAAAACATTCGATTGAAAAGCAGACAGCTCACCATGTAGACTGTTTTACAACCGTAAGCGATATTACCAATAATGAATGTAAAGAATTATTAGACAAAGAGGCTGATGTGGTTCTGATGAATGGTTTTGAAGATGACTTTGTACCCAAAGGAAGAAACTTTAGTGTAAAGCGTCAGAAAGCCAGAAATGTTTTGCTTAATGTAGCTAATAAACTTTTGGGAACAAATCTGGGTGATGATACCCTGATTGTGGGGACAAGTGGACGTTATGAGTTTAAAAACAAAGGCATCAATGTTTATCTGGAGGCTTTGAACCGTTTGACCCGCGATAAAAGCCTGAAGAAAGAAGTTTTGGCTTTTGTTAATGTACCCGGATGGGTAGGAGAGGTGAGAGAGGATTTAGCTACTCGCTTAAACAGCAAAGAAGAGTTTACCACACCTCTTGAATGTCCATTCTTGACGCATTGGCTGCATAACATGAGTCACGACCAGGTGCTTGACATGTTGAAATATTTAAATATGTCGAATGCTGCCGATTCAAAGGTGAAGGTTATTTTTGTTCCGTGTTATCAAGACGGAAATGACGGCATCTTAAATGTGCCGTATTATGATTTGATTATTGGGGCTGACCTGACTGTTTATCCCTCTTATTATGAACCATGGGGATACACTCCGCTTGAAAGCATAGCATTTAAAGTGCCTACTATAACGACAGATCTGGCAGGTTTCGGCCTTTGGGTAAATGCATTGAAAGGCCATGAAGGAACCCTTCAGGATGGTGTAAAGGTGATTCACCGTACTGATTATAACTATTCGGAAGTGGCAGACGCCATTCGTGACACTATCGATGAGTTTTCTTCTCTGCCGGCAAAAGAAATTGAAAAAATTCGCAAAAATGCTGCAGCCATTGCAGAGAAAGCACTGTGGAAACACTTTATCAGCCGTTATTATGAAGCATACGATGTAGCACTGCGCAAAGCAATGCAGCGTCAGTCTTTAAAATAAAAAAACAAACAGATTATTTACATTAAATACAAAAGATATGAAAGTCAAAACTAATTATGTGAATGCTCCTGTCTGGAAAGAGGTAAACGTAAAATCTCGCATTCCGGAATCTCTGAAAATGTTGGAGGAAATGGCTCGCAATATTTGGTGGGCTTGGAACGATGAAGCAACTGAAATGTTTAAGGAACTTGACCCGGAATTATGGAATGTAGTGGGTCAGAATCCGGTTGCTCTTTTAGAACGTTTGAGCTACGAAAAACTTGAAGATTTATCTGCAGATAAAGATGTATTGATGCGTATCAATACGATTTATGACAAGTTTAAAGCTTATATGGCAGAAAAGCCGAATGAAAGCCGTCCGTCTGTAGCTTATTTCTGTATGGAATATGGCTTGACTCACGTATTGAAGATTTATTCAGGTGGTTTGGGCGTTCTTGCCGGTGACTATCTGAAAGAAGCTTCAGACAGCAATGTAAATATGTGTGCGGTAGGATTCCTTTACCGTTACGGCTATTTCAGCCAAAGCTTGTCAATGGACGGTCAGCAGATTGCCAACTATGAAGCTCAAAACTTCGGCAGCCTTCCTCTTGAGCGCGTAAACGACGAGAACGGACTTCCATTGGTATTGGACGTACCATACTTAGATTACTATGTTCACGCTTATGTATGGAGAGTAAATGTAGGTCGTGTTCCTTTGTATCTGTTGGATACAGATAATGAGATGAACAGTGAATTCGACCGCTCAATCACTTTCCAGCTTTACGGTGGTGACTGGGAAAACCGCTTGAAACAGGAAATCCTGTTGGGTATCGGTGGTGTACTTTTACTTAAACGTTTAGGTATCAAGAAAGACATCTATCACTGTAATGAAGGTCATGCTGCATTATGTAACGTACAGCGTCTGTGCGACTATGTAGAAGGTGGCATGTCATTCGAAGAAGCTTTGAATGTGGTCCGCGCTTCTTCTCTTTATACCGTACATACTCCGGTTCCGGCAGGTCACGACTATTTCGATGAGGGCTTGTTTGGTAAATATATGGGCGGATATCCGCAACGTATGGGCATTTCATGGCAGGAGTTGATGGATTTGGGCCGTATCAATCCGGGTGATCCGAACGAACGCTTCTGTATGTCAACATTTGCCTGCAACACTTGCCAGGAGGTAAATGGTGTAAGCTGGTTGCACGGAAAGGTTTCTCAGGAAATGTTTGCCGGAATCTGGAAAGGTTATTTCGCAGAAGAAAATCACGTGGGATATGTAACCAATGGTGTACACTTCCCGACTTGGTGTGCTTCTGAATGGAAAGCTCTTTATAATAAATATTTCGACAAAAACTTCATGAACGACCAGTCTAACCCGAAAATTTGGGAAAAGATTTACAGTGTGCCCGATGAAGAAATCTGGAACACTCGCGTTGCATTGAAGAATAAGTTGATTAACTATGTGCGTAACCAGTATCGTGACACATGGTTGAAAAACCAGGGAGACCCTTCACGCGTGGTTACTTTGATGGATAAGATTAACCCTAACGCATTGTTGATTGGTTTCGCTCGTCGTTTTGCAACATATAAACGTGCTCACTTGCTGTTTACTGACCTTGACCGTTTGGCTAAGATTGTGAATAATCCTGATTATCCGGTGCAATTCTTGTTTGCCGGTAAGGCGCATCCGCACGATGGAGCCGGACAAGGACTGATTAAGAAAATTGTAGAAATTTCACGTCGTCCGGAATTTATGGGTAAGATTATCTTCCTCGAAAACTACGACATGAAGTTGGCTCGTCGCTTAGTTTCGGGTGTAGATATTTGGATGAATACTCCGACTCGTCCGTTGGAAGCATCGGGTACATCTGGTGAGAAGGCATTGATGAATGGTATTGTTAACTTCTCTGTTCTTGACGGATGGTGGCTGGAAGGCTACCGTGAAGGTGCAGGATGGGCTTTGACTGAAAAACGTACTTACCAGAATCAGGAATATCAAGACCAGTTGGATGCTGCTACTATTTACAGTATTCTTGAAACTGAAATCTTGCCTTTGTATTACGCTCGTAACAAGAAGGGTTATTCTGAAGGCTGGATTAAGACAATCAAAAACTCTATCGCTCAGGTTGCTCCTCATTATACTATGAAACGTCAGCTGGATGATTATTATTCAAAATTCTATACCAAAGAAGCTGTACGTTTCAATGATTTGGCTGCAAATAACTTTGCTAAGGCTAAGGCGTTGTCTGCATGGAAAGAAGAAGTTGCTGCAAAATGGAATGACATTCAGATTGTATCACTTGAAGAAACTCAGGATATGTGTCAGGGTAAGCTGGAAAGCGGTAAAGATTATACAGTGACTTGTGTAGTCGACGAAAAAGGCTTGAATGATGCAGTAGGCATTGAACAGGTAGTTACTTATACCAATGCAGAAGGCAAGGAATATATCTACGAAGTTAATCCGATGGAAATGGTTAAGCGCGAGGGCGACCTCCATACCTTCAGTGTGGTATGTTCGCTTTCTAATTCAGGAAGCTTCAAGGTTTCTTACCGTATGTTCCCGAAACATGCAGATTTGGCTCATCGCCAAGATTTCTGTTATGTACGTTGGTTTAACAGATAATTCTCGTTTTTAGAAAAGACAGGAAAAAGTATTATAGATAATCAATCCGGCATGGAAAGTGAGAAATTGCTTTCTGTGCCGGATTATTTTTTTTTCTTGAACGAGGGGGGAAGGAGAAAACGTGATGATATATGCATGAAATTGGCAGCTTTAAGTCTGTATAATGAAAATATATACAGAAAATGCTTTGGCGTTTGGATGAAAACATCAAAGCGTTTTCATGAAAACATCGAGGCGTTTTTTGAAAACATCGGGGAGTTTTAAATCAGCATCAAGGAATGTCAGATGAAAAGGCAGGTTTTGCGAGATGAAAGTCTTGCTGTACTTATCTGGTTTTGTGTTATATAATGTTAATCATTGGCATTAAGTTGTTGAGGTATAGTTTAATACTGAATCTGATTTTTTAGAAAAACAGACTATTTTGATTTGGAACGACAGCTAGGCGAGTCTTGAAGCGATGAATTTGCAAGATGTCAAAATGCCAACGGGGCTTTTTCATGAAGTTAAGCAAATAGGATGAATTGGTGATGAAGGTTATTTGTTAATTAACAACGTTAATGCATTTTTTTTTGAACTTACCTTTTGTTTCGCTGAATAATATTGTTATTTTTGCGCGATTTTTAAACAATTAAACAAAAACTAAACTAATCTACCTTTGGTTAAACAAATCTTTTAGAATCAGTTTTGCTGCCATTGGTGGCGAAGCTATACGGAAGTGACGTTTGATAAAAGGTAGTGTTTTATTTTCTATTTTTAATTAATAAAATGCTAATCTATGGAATTTAAGCAATTACCTTCAGCATTTTTACTGATGATGGCGTCCGGTTGCGGAACGGCTTTGGCGGCAAGTAATGCTCCGGAGTTGTTTATCATGCAGCAGGCGGACAAGATTACTGTGCAGGGAACTGTTGTAGATGCGACAGGCGAACCCTTAATTGGTGTAAGTGTTCTCGAATTGGGGACCACGAATGGTGCGATTACGGATATCGACGGAAAATTCTCTCTGTCGGTGGCTTCCGGTTCAAAACTGGAACTTTCGTATATCGGCTATAAGTCGATTCAGGTTGAGGCAAAAGCCGACCTGGGAGTGATTACTCTTTCCGAAGACACTGAAGTATTGGAAGAGGTAGTTGTGACAGCGCTGGGTATCAAGCGTGAGAAAAAGGCATTGGGTTATGCCATGCAGGAAGTAAAAGGTGAATCACTTGTTGCTTCACGCGAGGCAAATATCGCAAATGCGCTTTCAGGTAAAATTGCCGGTGTGCAGATTACCCGTTCAAGCAATGGTCCTGGTGGATCTTCTAAAATCCAGTTGCGTGGTGCCAACTCTGTAACAGGTATGAACCAGCCGCTTATCGTAGTGGACGGTGTGCCTATGGATAACTTTACCGGCTCAGACAATGCAAACTTCTATAACCCCTCATTGGATATGGGTAATGGTTTGTCGGATATCAACCCGGAAGATATTGAGTCAATGTCTGTATTGAAAGGAGCTTCGGCAGCCGCTCTTTACGGTTCGCGTGCAGGTAATGGTGTAATCTTGATTACCACTAAGAAAGGGACCAAACGTGAAGGTTTAGGTATTACTGTTTCGGCTTCGGTTTCTGCTGAAACTATTTTCATGAAGCCTAACATGCAGAAATCATTCGGACAGGGTACGAATGGTACTTATGATTCGGAAACTGGAAGCAGCTGGGGTCCGGCTATGGGTACCGAATATACTTTTAACGGTCAGAAACGCATCATGAGTTTTTTTGATAACATTGATTCTTATTTCAATGTGGGTACTAACCTTACGGAAAGTGTATCGTTCCAGCAACAGTTTGACAAGACTGCCGTATATGCTTCTGCTACTCGTATGGATGACTCAAGTAAGATTCCAGGTGCGAAGTTAGACCGTACCAACTTTACCTTGCGTGCATCTTCTACTTTCGGTAAAGATGATCGCTGGAGTTTCGACGGAAAAATCCAGTATATCAATACCGGAGCCGAGAACCGTCCGTTAATCGGTAACAATGATTCGAATGCTTTTCTGACCATTTATCGTTTGCCTGCTTCACTGGATATCCGTGACTATAGTAATCCGCTGGATGCTGACGGTAAGATGAACTGGTGGTCACCGAAAGGTTTGAACCCTTATTGGTTGGAAAAATACAATTTGAATGAAGACAGCCGCAGCCGTTTCTTGCTGAATGCTTCTTTGAAATATAAGTTTACAGATTGGTTGAACTTGGAGCTTCGTGGCGGTAGTGATATGTACTTTACTGAATCGAATGCAAAAACATATACAGGAGCAAGCAATTTGAATAACGGAAACAGTGCCTATGAGCTGAATGAACAGCGTTTCTATGAAAACAACTTCAGTTTCTTGCTTTCGGCTCAAAAAGACAATTTAATTGATAAAATCGGGGTGACTGCTACTTTCGGAGGTAACTTGATGGAACGTAAGTCTACCGGACTGAAGAACCGTGCAGGTAAACTGACTGTGCCTAACTTGTTCAGTATCAATAATAGTAGTGCGTCTGACCGCTCTGTGACAGAGACTTACAGTCACCGTAAGATTAACTCTCTGTATGGAACATTAGGCTTGAACTATAATGGATGGATTTTCTTGGATGCAACATTCCGTAATGACTGGTCGTCTACTTTGTCGAAAGAAAACCGTTCTTTCTTCTATCCATCTGTATCACTCTCATGGGTAATTACCGATATGCTGAACAAAATCGAAAAGCCACTTCCTGAATGGGTAACGTATGCTAAGGCACGTGCTTCATTTGCTCAGGTAGGTAATGATATGGATCCGTATCAGCTATACGATTTTTACGAGGTTGGTTCTGACGTGTGGGGTAACACTACTGCTAAACCGGGAAAGACTAAATACGATGCAACCGTGCGCAGTGAGCTGATTACTTCATGGGAAGCCGGTTTGGAAATGAAATTCTTGAACAACCGCTTAGGATTTGACCTGGCTTGGTATAAATCAAATGCCAAACGTCAGCTGATGAAGATTCCGATGAACGAAATGTCGGGTTACGAAAATAAGATTATCAATGCCGGTAACATTCAGAATAGTGGTATCGAGTTGATGATTAACGCTCGTCCGGTAGAAACTGCTAATTTCAGTTGGGATACACAGATTAACTTCTCTAAGAACAACAACAAAATTTTAGATTTGGGTCCCGGTATTCCTAAATATCGGTTAGGAGGTACTGAAGAACTGCAAGTTTATGCCGTAGCCGGAGGTAACTACGGTGAAATCTGGGGCTCTCGCTTTGCACGTGTGGAAGACAAGAACAGCCCTTATTATGGTAAACTTATTTTGAATGAAGCTGGTTTACCTACAGCTACTAGTGAACCAAGCAAGATTGGTGACCAGCAGCCTGACTGTATGTTGGGATGGAATAATACATTCAGCTATAAAGGCTTTACTTTCGGTTTTCAGATTGACGGACGTATCGGAGGTGACATTTACTCATATACCAACTATATGTTGCAGGTAAATGGTCGTGCGGAAGTAACTGCACCTAACGGAGCTCGTGATAAGTTTGTAGTAGATGGTGTAATTGCTGACGGAAAGGGAGGCTATAAAGTAAATACGGTTGAAGTAACTCCGCAACAATACTGGGCTAACGGAATCGGAAGCGGAAACAATGGTATTGGTGAAGCCAATATCTATGATGGTACTAACTTCCGTTTGCGTAATGTGTCGCTGAATTACAGTTTCCCGCGTGAAATGTTGAAGAAGACATGCTTCCAACAGGTGAAAATGGGTGTTTCTGTAAATAATGTATGGATGATTTACAGCGATATGGAAGGTATTGATCCTGAATCAGTCATGGTGGCTAATACCAATGCTACTGGTTTTGAATTCGGGGCTTCACCTACTTCACGTACATACTTGTTTAATGTTACTCTTGGCTTCTAATCTTATTTGTGATTTAAAATGAAAACTATCAATAAATTCTTTTTAGGTGTAGGGCTGTTGGGTGGATTGGCTTCTTGCTCAGACTTTGAAGAGGTTAACACCAATCCCTTGACTACCCCTATTGAATCAACTCTCCCTGAATATTTTCTGAATAATGCCATCGGAAAGATTCAGATGGATCCGAGTACAGGAGAGCGTATCTATTATTATAACTGGGGGGATGCTGCCCGTGCTTTTGGTGATGTAGGAATGTTGTCAACTGGTATGTATTCTGACGACTATATTACCTCTTATTATTATCCTTGCATAGCTGTGGCCATTAAGTATACGACCACTGCCATCACTGAAGCTGAAAAAAGAGCAGGTGAAGAGGTTTTCTACAAAAACGTGTATCAGTTCGGACGTATCTGGCGTGCATTGCTCATCGCTCAGTTTACTGATAGCTTTGGACCTTATCCATTGAATGCAGCTGAAGGGGATAACCCGACATTTAATTCTGAAAAAGAGACTTATCAGTTTATTTTGAAAGAGTTGAAGGAAGCGGTAAACGGTATTGACACTTCGGTAAATCCTACTGAAGAACAGGCTAAGTGTGATCCGGCTTATGGTTATAAGGCTGCTCAATGGCAGAAACTTGGTAACTCGCTCCGTATGCGTTACGCAATGCGCCTGACCAATACGGATATGGCAGCTGATGCTCAGAAAGAGTTTGAAGAAGCATGCAAAGGTGGAAACTTCATCAAAGAGAATGCAGACATGCTTTGGTTCAAGTCGGATAATGGATGGAGTGACTATACCAATCCTTACACCCGTATTTTTAATTTGCAGGCTCTCTCTTCTACTATGGCTAACTTGATGAACAATCTGGGTGGTGTGAAGGTAAAAGACCAGCGCGGTGACTTGGATGCAAAATACATCAAGCAGAATACGTATCTGGGAGTTAAGTATGAAAAGCATTTTGTTGTAAATACAGACGACCCCATGAAGCAATATTTGCTGGATGGTATTCCTGAAAAGCTAGACCCACGTGGCTTGAAAATGTTCTGGATGGTGAATGACAATGCAGCCAAGAATGCGGTTCCTAACGGAAAGAAGGCTGTAAATATCGATGCGAAAAAGTCTTACTTGGTAGATGGCGATGACTTGAAGGATACTATCTGGATTAAAGGGGATTATACTTGGAATGGTGTTCCTGTAGGTTCATCTACCAGCTGGTCGGAAGGTCTGGAAAAGAATAAGCTGATAACTACTTCGGCAGGTATTCGTTCGAGTTATCCGATTTTGGGAGTTGACTACTGTATGGGTGGTGAAGAAGGTCTGGGACGTGTGGTATTCTTCGGCGCTTGGGAGTCTCACTTCCTCTTGGCTGAAGCTGCTCTTCGTAACTGGAATACCGATGGTGTAACCGATGAGCAAGCTTATGAGGATGGGGTCCGTGCCAGCTTCGACTATTTCGGCGTTTCTGAATTTGCAGAAGATTATCTCGCTTCAGAAGATTACAACCGTGTGGGTACTTCTGTAAAATATACACATACAGCAGAGCCTACTTCATTCCAGGCTACCTATAAAGATGGATATAATCAGAAAGCGGGAGATAAGACGGTAACTTATAATTATCCTGATGCTTCTAAGATTTTATATCCGGGTAAGAAACTGAATGATAAACTGACTAAGATTATTACTCAGAAGTATCTGGCTCAGATGCCTTATGTAGTGCAGGAAGTATGGTCAGACCACCGTCGCCTGGGCTTGCCGTTCTTTGACCTGCCGGCAAATACTGCAACTGTGATGACGGGTTCTGATTTGACAGACTGGCGTAACAACTCATGGGAAGCTGGTCAGTCATGGAGGTATTATCCGCAGCGTATGCGTTACCCGCAATCTCTGCTTACTTCCGATGAGGCCGCTTACAACCACGCGTTGGAACTGTTGGGTGGTAAAGATAACACTGTGACACCGCTTTGGTGGTCATTGGGTGCTAAAGTAAAATAATAATACGCCTTGTTTTTAAGCAGGAGTGTAAAGGGCGAAGAACGGCTTGTCTTCAGACTGCATTCTTTGTTCTTTATACTCCTGTTTTTCTTTTTCTGCTGTAAAATAGGCTTTTTAACCAAGGGAATTTAAAGAAGCAAGTTGGATTTTTAAAGAAAGTTTGTAACTTTGTCTATGAAAATAAAATTGAGGGATGAACTATTCGGAGATGTTAATTAATTCCTTTAAAAAAGAGCATGGAAAGTTATTTTCTAAGAATAGGTGTGATGAACGAAGTGTATTTCGTAAATTTAATTTTTAATCATCGTCCGTAATCACCCTAATGTATAGGCGGGTGACATAGCCTTTACATTGGGATGATTACGGACAAAATTATTTTAATATCATGATGAAAAAACAATTATTGTCGCTGCTTGTCTTGTTGGGGTGTGCAGCTTCGCCGGTAGCAGCTCAGCAGTCGGGTGAGAGTGATTCGCAGAAAAAACAGCGGATGGAGTGGTTTTCAGATGCAAAACTAGGTGTTTTTATCCATTGGGGCGTATATGCTGTAAATGGAGTGGCTGAAAGCTGGTCGTTCTTTAATAAGTATCTGCCATACGAAGAGTATATGGACCAGAAAAACAGTTTTACTGCTTCAAAGTATAATCCGAAAGAATGGGTGGATTTGATAAAGGAGAGCGGGGCACGCTATACGGTCATTACCACGAAACATCACGACGGTATTGCGCTTTGGGATACAAAGGCAGGAAACTTGAGTACGGTGAAATCTACTCCGGCTGGTCGTGACTTGATTGACCCGTTTGTAAAGGAAGTGCGTAAGCAGGATCTGAAATTGGGATTTTATTATTCTTTGCTTGACTGGTCGCATGAGGATTATCCGAATAAGACTCGTACAGAGGTACGTTATAAGGACGATCCGGCACGATGGAAGCGTTTTGTTGATTTCAATATGGCGCAGTTGTCTGAACTGAATAAAACATGGAAGCCCGATCTTTATTGGTTTGACGGCGACTGGGAACAGACTGCCGAGGCTTGGAATTCAAAAGGTATTGTTGATTTGTTGCGCTCGGGAAACAAGAATGTAATCATCAACTCTCGTATTCAAGGCTATGGTGACTATGCTACTCCAGAGCAGGGAGTGCCTGTAGTGAAGCCTGAAAATCCGTATTGGGAATTATGTATGACGATGAATGATTCATGGGGATATCAGCATACCGATGCAAATTATAAATCGCCTTACATTTTGCTTCGTACCTTTGTTGACTGCTTGAGTATGGGTGGAAACCTGTTGCTTGACATCGGACCGAAGGAAGACGGTACTATTCCTGAAGAACAAGTTGCGGTATTAAAGGAGTTTGGCCGCTGGACGAAAAAGCATAAAGAAGCTATTTATGATACAAAGGCGGGTATACCGAACGAACACTTCCAGGGGTATACCACTTTGAACAAGGCAGGAGATATTTTATACCTGTACTTGCCGTATAAACCGAACGGTCCGATTGAAGTAAAGGGATTGATGAATAAGGTTAACCGTGTATGGGCTGTAGGTAGCGGAAATATGTTGAGCTATAAAGTTTATAATAAGAACTATTGGAGTGAGGTTCCCGGAAACTTGTATATTGATGTGCCTGAAAGGGTACTCGATTCGCAAATAACTGTGATTGCAGTACTTCTGGATGGTCCGATTAAGTTATATCGCGGAGCAGGAAAAGTGATTGAAAGTAATTAACCCCTTATAATATAAAAATTAAACATGAGAAGACAGTTTTTGTGCAGTTTGTTTGCGCTGGCGGTTGTTGCTCAACTGGGAGCGCAGAACTTATTTTCAAAGTATGAGCATGTGCTGACCTTGCCCGAAGGTTATGTGTGTTATCGTACTGCAGGGAAGTTGAAAATTGATGGCAAACTTACTGAAGCCGATTGGCAGAAAACTCAACCCACCCAGTCGTTTGTTGACATCAGTGGAGAAGGTTTTGCTAAGCCTTGCTATGATACATCGGCTAAAATGTTGTGGGATGATGAGTATCTTTATGTAGGTGCTACTCTTCAGGAAGATGATATTAAAGCAAAGCTAAGCCAGCGTGATACAATTATCTATTATGATAACGATTTTGAGGTATTTTTGGATCCGGATGGAGATGGTCAGAATTATTTCGAAATTGAAAATAATGCCAAAGGAGTTATTTTCGATTTGATGCTGGATAAACCTTACCGTTCGGGTGGTAACTTTATGGTGCAGTGGGACTGTCCGGGACTTAAACTGGCTGTTCACCGTGAGGGTACATTGAATAAATCGAAAGATAAAGATAAGCAGTGGAGCGTAGAAATGGCTATTCCTCACAAAGCGTTGACTGTAAACTTTTCAAATCCGGCAGTGGCTGGTAATTACTGGCGTATTAATTTCTCACGCGTACAGTGGCTGAAGCCGGGTCAGCGTGAAGAAAACTGGGTATGGATGCCTACCGGAAAGATTGATATGCATATGCCCGACCGCTGGGGATTCTTGTACTTGTCGGATAAAACCGTAGGGCAGGGTACTGACTCGTTTAAGTATCCGTATAACATGGCAGCTTATAAACTGTTGTGGGCGATGTTTTATGCGCAGCTAGATAACTACGCAAAGGAAAAGAATTATTTGCGTGCAGCAGAAAACTTTTTCTTGACAGATGCTGAATTGAGCGGATTGCCAGCAGGAGCTGAAGTGAAGGTGGAAGCTACGGCTAATACGTTCCGTATTGCAGTCAGTGTGCCTGAAGAAAAGGTAAATTATGTGGTTGACCAGAACGGTAAGTTTACTCGCGAAGCTATTGCTCAGAGAGAAGTGAAAAACTGGGTATGGATGCGTATTAACAAAGAAAAGGGAGATGCGTATTACAAGAAGTATTTTGCTTTGATGAAAGAATGTGGCTTTAGCGGTGTTATGTTCGAAGGCTATGATGAAGATACGTATCGTATGTGTAAAGAAGCCGGTTTGGAGGCTCATTACTGGAAGTGGACAATGAATCGCCGTGAAGTGCTTGAAACACATCCAGACTGGTTTGCTGTTAATCGCAAAGGTGAATCTTGTTATGACAAACCTGCTTATGTAGATTATTACCGCTTCTTGTGCCCGAATCATGAAGGAGTGGCTGAATATTTGGCAGCAGATTACTTGAAGGAAGCTAATCTTCCGTATGTAGATGGCGTTCATCTGGACTACGTCCGTTTCCCGGATATTGTGTTGCCGGTTAGCTTGTGGAAGAATTATGGTATTGAGCAGACTCACGAAATGCCGGAGTATGATTATTGCTACTGTGACGTTTGCCGTAAAAAATTCAAGGAACAAACCGGTCGTGATCCGCTGGAACTGAAGTTCCCGATGGAAGATCAGTCATGGATTAACTTCCGTCTGGATGCTATTACTCGCATTGTAAATAAAATTACACAGACTATTAAGGCCGATGGAAAACATATCAGTTCAGCTGTATTCCCGGGTCCGTCGATGGCTCGCAAAATGGTGCGTCAGGACTGGGGTGAATGGTCGCTTGATGCATACTTCCCGATGATTTATAACGGATTCTATTATGAGGGTCCGGAATGGATTGGCCGTTCGGTAAAAGAAAGTGTAAAGACTATCAATGGTAGAGCTAAGATTTATGCCGGATTGATGTTCCCTGACATTAAAGATACTTTTGAAGAAGCACTTGATGAAGCCTTTAATAATGGTGCTTCGGGCGTATCTTTCTTTGATGGTCCGGATGAAGAGTATATGCACAGATTTAAGGCTTACTTGGATAAGAAAGGTTTTAAAGTAAAGTAATACAATAGACTTTCGAGACTAGATACGAGTTGGCCCGGTATAAAACTGGCTTCTCGTATCTGGTCTCCTTATTTTCTAAAGAAACAAATAATATTTAAGAAACCATGAGAACAAACTTTTTTAAAACAATCATTTTCTCCTTGTTTTTACTGTCTTCGCTGACAGCTTGTGTTGGCGGACATAAGGAACTGCCTGCAGTGGGCGATTTGCATTTAGAGGTGTTTAATAAGGCGAACATCCGCTTTACTCCGGATGTATATGCTAATTTCTCAGAAGCCGACAAGGATGGTATTATCCATTTAGTGAACGGCCGTATTATCTTGAAAAAAATTCAGGTTCCTTCTTATCAGCGCGATGTGAAGGTCAGTGTGAAAGTTACTGTGGCTTCGAATGGTGACCGTTGGGATAAATCAGGTTCTTGTTTCGTATTGCCGAAAGAGTCGGCAGTTAACTTGATGAGCATTGCTCAGGGTGAAAAACAGTTTCCGGCTGTTGACAGCACGAAACTGGAGAATATGGTAGGTATCGTTGCCGGAGATAATTATTTGCCGACTATTGAGTTGATGCGCTTCATGACTCCGTTTGGCGTAGGGCATTATAGTGAGGAAGATGATTCTTTGTCAAGCAAGCGTCGTCCGGTATATATCCCGAAGTGGGAAAAATGTGTGCAGTGGGAGCAGGATATTACAGATTTGTATCCCGCTCTTGAAGGAGAAGCTTATGTAGGTATATTCATTGATACTTGGACTCCGGAAGGTTATGTGGCAAGTATGGAACTGAACTTCAAGGAAAGTAAAATTACTTGCGATAAGCGGGTGAACCGTCATGTGGAACCACTGATGAATACCGTGTATTATATCGGTCAGTCTTATCCCGATATTTTTGCACGTAAGGCGGTTTCAACTGATTTTGTAATTCCTGAAAATGCAAAAAATGTGCGTCTGAAATACATTGTAACCGGACATGGCGGTCATGCAGGTGGAGATGAATTTGTTCAGAAGCGTAACATTGTTTCAGTGGATGGTCAGGAAGTCATTAATTTCATTCCCTGGAGAGATGACTGTGCTTCGTTCCGCCGCTTTAATCCTGCTACAGGAGTATGGCTTATTAAGCGCTTGGCAGCTTATATCAGTCCGGATGGATATAAAGTGAAAGAGGTAGAAGAGCCGCTGGCTTCATCTGACAAGTCTCGTTCAAACTGGTGTCCGGGAAGTGATGTATTGCCGGAAGAAGTGGCTTTAGGTGAAATAAAAGCAGGCAAACATACCTTTACGGTAAATATCCCGGATGCTCAGGAAATTGATGGTGAAAAGATGAACCATTGGTTGGTTTCTGCTTATCTTGTATGGGATGAATAACAATGTATTGAGGAAGACTTTCTCGTTAATTAATGTTAGCACCATGCAGTATTTTACTTGTATCGTCTTTTTTTAGATAAATACTTTAAAAGAGAAAATATGAGAAAACTGAAACGATACGGAGCAGCTTTACTGTTGGCAATTTCAACCGTATTTCAAAGCTGCAATGATGATGATAGATATTCAATTGGCGATTTAGGTGTAGACTGGGTAACCGTACATGTTGAAGGAGATGGTGCCTATAGCTTCATCGGTGACCGTTGGGGAACGATGTGGCCTGCGGCAACGGCCATTACTGGTTACCGGGGGAACGAGGGAGATCGGGCTATACTTTATTTTAATCCGTTGCAGAAAGATTTTCAAGGGTATGATTATGCTATTAAGCCGGAATTGATTAATCCGATTCTGACTAAACCCGTAGAAGAACTTACTGCTGAGAATGAAAAAGAGTATGGAGATGACCCTGCATATATCCATAATATATGGCTTTCCGGTGGATATTTGAATATGACTTTCCAACAGAAAGTTCCGAGGTCAAAAGCACACCGTGTAAGCTTGGTCCGGAACCGGAAAGTAGAATCTGATGCTTCTTTTAAAGAAGATGGTTATATTTATTTGGAGTATCGTTATCATACTTATGGTGATACATTAAACCAAGTAGTTCCCGGGGCTGTGTGCTATAACTTAAATACTTTGAAAAGCGAGCTTGAGTATTCAAAGGGAATCAAACTCCGTATTCATTCGGCTGTAAATGGGTATCGTACGTTGACTTTAGAAAAAGAAGCATATGGAACTCCTGAAGAGCCGCGTAAACTGAATGTTTCGGAAATGCAAGTTAAATAAACTGTTTGACGATGCCTGTTTTCCTTTCTCTAAAAAAGAGAAAAGGAATCACAGACAAACTTTAATTTTTTATAAATATCGATTAGAGAGGAGACTGCGCTGTGAGGCGGAGTCTCCTTTTTTTGGAAAAAGCCTTTGCTGATCTATTTAAATTGTTATTTTTGTGTTGTCTTTAAGAGAATCTTATTATGAAAATATTGATAGTGGAAGATGATGATAATTTGCGGGAAATAATGGTTGACTCATTGGAAAAAGAGCGTTATATTGTTTCTCAAGCATCCGATTACAAAACGGCTTTGCGCAAGGTTGAAGATTATGATTATGATTGTATCCTGTTGGATATCATGTTGCCTGATGGAACCGGACTTGACTTGCTGCATGAACTGCAGGCACTGGGGAAGCATACCAATGTAATTATTCTTTCAGCAAAAGACTCATTGGAGGATAAGGTAAAGGGGCTTGATTTGGGGGCAGATGATTATTTGGCCAAACCTTTTTATCTCGCGGAATTACATGCTCGGCTGAAAAGCTTGTTGAGGCGGAAGGCTTACCAGGGAGAGCAGCGCATACAATATGGTAACATCGAGATAGTGCCCGACTCCTTTAAGGTGTTTATTGAAAAAAAAGAAGTCGAGCTGAGCCGTAAAGAATACGATATTCTTTTATACTTTATGTTGCGTCCCGGTCGACTGATAAATAAAAATACATTAGCTGAGTCAGTCTGGGGAGACCATATTGATCAGGTTGATAATTTTGATTTTATTTATGCTCAGATAAAAAACTTGCGTAAACACTTAAAAGATGCAGGCGCGACTCCGGAATTAAAAGCAGTTTATGGTATTGGTTATAAATTTGTTTTAGAATGAAGCTTTTCCATTGGGTAATGTGGCGGGTGTCCGTCTTGTTGGTTTTAGTCCTTTCTTTTTGGGCTGTGTTCTTCTATTGGGCAATGATAGAAGAAGTGAACGATGAAACCGATGACTCATTGACCGATTATGCAGAGACAATTATAATACGTGCGCTTTCCGATGAAGAATTGCCGTCGAGCAGTAATGGGTCAAATAATCAGTATTATTTATATGATGTAAGTGAAGAGTATGCTCAGCAGCATCCCCATATATCCTATCACGATGAAATGGTTTATATAGAGGAGAAAAAAGAAGAAGAACCCGCAAGGGTCTTGATGGTTATATTTAAAACAGACAGTGGTAGCTACAAAGAGCTGGTGGTTTATACGCCGACCATTGAAAAATATGATTTGCGGCAAGCTATGTTAGAGTGGATTGTCTTTCTGTATATCATCTTGCTGCTCTCTATTCTGGCTGTAAACGCAGGAGTTTTTCAGCGTAATATGAAGCCTCTGTATGTGTTGCTGGAGTGGCTGGAACAGTATCGTCTGGGCGAGAAAACTGCTCCATTGAAAAATAAGACTCAAATAACCGAGTTTCGTAAACTCAATGAGGCAACGATGATTGCAGTAGAGCGGAGTGAAAAGCAGTTTGAACAGCAGCGGCTTTTTATAGGAAATGCTTCTCATGAAATGCAGACTCCTTTGGCTATTTGCCAAAACAGGCTTGAAGCGCTGATGGATGAAGGTTCGTTTACAGAACAACAGCTTACGGAACTGGCTAAAACTCATCAAACACTGGAAAACTTGACGAGAATGAATAAATCACTTTTACTTTTATGTAAAATTGAAAACCATCAGTTCAGTGATGTGAAAAATATTTGCCTTAATGATCTGCTGGATACCTATCTCCCTGACTATGAAGAAGCGTATTCCTATCGTAGACTTCAGGTAAAGGTTAAAAGTGAAGGATGTTTTTCTCTTTTTATAAGTGAATCGCTGGCTTCTGTTCTTTTGACAAATTTGGTGAAAAATGCTTTTGTCCATACTCCGGAGGGTGGAGAGATAGAGGTACATTCTACCAGAGAATCGTTTATAGTCAGCAACGATGGGAAGGAACCTTTGGATCCGAATAGAATTTTTGAACGATTTTATCAGGGAAAGAAGAAAGAAGGATCTACTGGTCTTGGCTTGGCACTGGTTGATTCCATCTGTAAGGTAAATCATTTAATCATTAGTTATAGTTACATAAACCGCCGTCATCAGTTTACGGTTTCCCATGCACCTTCGTAAATATCGTATGTAGGATGGATGTAATATACGTGCAAAGAGCCTTTTTAGGAGAAGTAAAAGATGAGGTGGTCGTTAGTAACAGCAGAGCTTGGTCGTTACTAACGACCTCATTTTGCCGTTACTGAAGATTCCCTGTTTTTTTATGTTAAATCAAATTGCTTCCAAGCATTATTCAGAATCTTTTCAGATTTCCATTACATCTTTGCTGTACAATAAAATATTAACCCATAAAAAGTGAATCATATGAAAAAATTAGTTTTTTTATTAGTAGGTTTGTTTGCTCTTTCAGTTGTTTCAAAAGCAGATAATGTGAAGACCGTTCAAATCGGCCAGTTGCCTACTCCTGCTCAAACATTTATCACTACTTATTTTAAAGACAATAAAGTGGCATTGGCAAAGGTAGAGACCGAATTTTTGTCAAAGACTTATGAAGTGTTGTTTACCAACGGAAGCAAAGTGGAATTTGACCGTTCGGGTGAATGGACAGAAGTACTATATAAAACAGGTGAGATTCCAGCAGAGATTATTCCGCAGCCCATCCGTGATTATGTGAAGCAAAATTATCCGGGAACTGTAATCCAGAAAATAGAACGCGATAAACATAAGATAGAAGTAAAGTTATCTAACCGATGGGAAATAACTTTTGATAATAATATGCAGGTGATTGATATCGATGATTAATATCGGTGATTAATCTTCTTGAGCACTATGCGTGTAAAGAAAATGAATTTTTAAGCTCTTGCTTCATAGCATATCTGAAAAATTCTAAGTATCTTTGCACGCATAGAATATTTATCATATAACACAATATGCAGGAAAAAATCATTATTCTTGATTTCGGTTCACAGACCACACAGCTTATCGGTCGTCGTGTCCGTGAGTTGAACATGTATTGCGAGATTGTTCCCTACAACAAGTTTCCTCACAATGATCCTTCGGTAATTGGTGTCATTCTTTCGGGAAGTCCTTTCTCTGTTTACGACGAAAAGGCTTTCAAGGTAGACTTATCTGAGATTCGTGGAAAATATCCTATCTTGGGAATTTGCTATGGTGCTCAGTTTATGGCCTATACGAATGGAGGTAAAGTGGAGCCGGCCAATACACGTGAGTACGGACGTGCTCATCTTGCGACTTTCGATCATCAGAATCCTTTGTTGAAAGGTGTTCGTGAAGGTTCACAGGTTTGGATGAGTCATGGTGATACTATTACAGCTATTCCGGAAAACTTTAAAATCATTGCTTCAACCGATAAAGTAGCCGTAGCAGCTTATCAGGCTGAAGGTGAAAAATTATGGGGCGTACAGTTCCATCCGGAAGTATTCCACAGCCAAGATGGTACACAGCTTTTGAAGAACTTTGTTGTTGATATCTGTGGAGGTAAACAAGATTGGAGCGCGGCCTCATTTATTGAAACTACAGTAGCCGAATTAAAGGCACAGTTGGGCGATGATAAAGTTGTTTTAGGCTTGAGTGGAGGGGTTGATTCTTCAGTAGCGGCTGTATTGTTAAATCGGGCTATCGGAAAGAACCTGACTTGTATTTTCGTTGACCACGGAATGCTTCGCAAGAATGAATTCAAGAACGTGCTTCATGACTATGAATGCTTGGGACTGAATGTGATTGGAGTGGATGCAAGTGCAAAGTTCTTCTCAGAACTGGAAGGTGTAACAGAACCTGAACGTAAACGTAAAATTATAGGCAAAGGATTCATTGATGTATTCGATGAAGAAGCTCATAAGATTAAAGACGTAAAATGGCTGGCTCAAGGCACAATTTATCCTGACTGCATTGAATCATTATCAATTACAGGAACGGTAATCAAGAGCCATCATAACGTGGGAGGTTTGCCCGAGAAAATGAATCTGAAACTCTGCGAACCTTTGCGTTTGCTGTTCAAAGATGAAGTTCGCCGTGTAGGTCGTGAGTTGGGTATGCCTGAGCACCTGATTACACGCCATCCTTTCCCCGGACCGGGCTTGGCCGTACGTATCCTGGGAGATATTACTCCTGAGAAAGTGCGAATCTTGCAAGATGCTGATGATATCTTTATCCAAGGTTTGCGTGATTGGAAGGTGAAAGACGAAGCCGGTAATGAAGTAGCTCTTTACCATCAGGTATGGCAGGCTGGAGTAATTTTGCTGCCAGTTCAGAGCGTAGGTGTAATGGGAGATGAGCGTACTTATGAACGTGCCGTAGCTTTACGTGCAGTAACCAGCACAGATGCCATGACAGCCGACTGGGCTCACTTACCTTATGAATTCATGGCTAAGGTATCAAATGATATCATAAACAAGGTAAAAGGAGTAAATCGTGTATGTTATGATATTTCGTCTAAGCCACCAGCCACAATCGAGTGGGAATAATGACTGAAAATGAAAAATAAAACTTTCTTGAAATAGAAATTAGAGGCACAAAGTCGTAGAGTTTGCTTATTCTGCTCTTTGTGTCTCTATTTTGTTGATAACACAAAGATGGAACGTAAATTAAAAGACTATGCCATTCTAACTCTTAAAGGAATGGGTATGGGAGCAGCCGATGTGGTTCCAGGCGTATCCGGTGGAACAATTGCTTTTATAGTGGGTATTTATGACGAGTTGATTAATTCTATAAAAAGTATTAACGGGGAAAGTTTGAAATTGCTGTTCTCCGGCAATCTGAAAGCTTTTTGGCAGTATATTCATGCTAATTTCCTTTTTTCTATCCTTTTGGGTATTGGAATCAGTGTGTTTTCATTGGCAAAAGTCATAACTTGGCTGTTGGTAGCCCATCCGGTATTGGTGTGGTCATTCTTCTTCGGCTTAGTCTTGGCTTCTACCTGGTTTGTATCGAAGGATATAAAAGAATGGAACTGGAAGACCATTGCAGGATTCGTGGCAGGAGCAATCATTGCGTTTTATATTACCATAGCTACTCCGGCAGAAACTTCGGCAGAATGGTGGTTTATTTTTATTTGTGGAGCTATTGCTATTTGTGCAATGATACTTCCGGGTATTTCCGGGAGCTTCATCCTGGTTCTTTTGGGAAAATATTTCTTTATAATGGAGGCTGTAAAGACCTTGAATATAAAAGTCATGCTGATTTTTGCTGCGGGGGCTTTTATTGGAATAACCACTTTCTCGCGTGTTCTTTCTTATGCCTTAAAGTACTTCCGTAACATAACATTGGCTGTTTTAACCGGTTTTATGCTCGGTTCATTAAACAAAGTATGGCCTTGGAAAGAGAAGATAGAAACGATGGCCGATGGGCATATAATAGAACTTGAATCTAATATTTTACCATCCGGGCAAGTATGGGAAGCTGTAACTTTAGCTCTTATTGGTTTTTTCAGTGTGTATTTTTTGGAGAAACTTTCTACGAAGGCAAGCCGTTGACCCCTTAACTGTCTATAAGAAAAGAGGTGATAATCGTCAGCAGTTAAATCTGCATATCGGTTATCACCTCTTTTGTAATACTGTTATTAATAAAGTGTATCATTGTAATCAAACAGCCACTCTGCATCTTTTAGCAAAGGATGTTTTTTGTCTTTATCAGATAAAATCACTTTATCAGCAGGAATCTTCCAGTCAATGCCGAGCGCCGGGTCATCCCATGCAATCGCTCCTTCACTTTGAGGTGAATAGAAGTTGTCACACTTGTATTGGAAAATCACTTCATCGGTAAGCACACTAAACCCATGCGCAAAGCCACGAGGAATAAAAAACTGGCGGTGATTATCCTCTGTCAGTTCTACAGCTACATGCTGTCCGAAGGTGGGCGAGCCTTTACGTATATCTACTGCCACATCTAATACTGCTCCTTTTACAACTCTTACCAGTTTGCTTTGAGCAAAGGGTGGCTTCTGGAAATGAAGTCCACGTAATACTCCGTAGCTCGATTTGCTTTCATTGTCTTGAACAAAGTGGACGGTACGCACTTGCTGTTCAAAATCCCGTTGTGAGAATGATTCAAAAAAGTAACCACGCCCGTCGTTAAACAGGCGAGGTTCAATTATAACAACTCCCTCGATAGGAGTCTTGATAACTTCCATGCTCTTTATTTATTATGTTTTAGTTCTTCAATGACCTTCAGTAAGTATTGGCCGTATTGGTTTTTCAACATCGGTTTTGCCAACTCTTGCATTTTTTCTGGAGTAATCCATCCATGGCGTAAGGCAATGCCTTCCAGGCAAGCCACTTTCAGCCCTTGTCGTTTTTCAATCACTTCAATGTAAGTCGAGGCTTCAGCCAGTGAGTCGTGTGTTCCGGTATCCAACCATGCAAATCCTCTTCCCAGGGTCTGCACTTTAAGTTCTCCATCTTTTAAAAAGTGCTGGTTTACCGTTGTAATTTCAAGTTCCCCGCGGGCTGAGGGCTTGATGTTCTTGGCAACATTAACCACTTTATTCGGATAGAAATAAAGTCCCGTTACGGCATAATTAGATTTGGGTTGCTGAGGCTTCTCTTCAATTGATAGGCAATTACCCTCTTTATCAAATTCAGCTACACCATAGCGTTCGGGGTCGCTTACCCAATATCCGAAAACAGTAGCCTTTCCATCTTCCTCGGCAGTACGTACGGCTTCTTTGAGCAAGGCGGTAAAACCGTTTCCATGAAAAATATTATCTCCTAAAACGAGGCAAGCTGCATCATTCCCGATAAATTCTTCTCCGATGATGAAAGCTTGAGCCAATCCATCTGGAGAAGGCTGTTCGGCATATTCAAAGCGTACTCCAAAATCGCTTCCGTCACCTAATAAACGGCGGAACCCCGGAAGGTCATGCGGAGTGGAGATGATTAAAATTTCACGTATTCCAGCTAACATAAGAACTGAAATAGGATAATAAATCATGGGTTTGTCGAAAATGGGAAGTAACTGCTTAGAGACTCCCTTGGTTATAGGGTAAAGGCGTGTACCTGAACCTCCGGCTAAAACAATACCTTTCATATTTTTAAGATTAATAGTAAGTAGTGTTTGCAAAATAATAAGTTTTTCTTGAATCGGCAAAGTTTTTTTCTGTGAACTCTGCGATACTTACTTTTTTGCTCATTTTAATCGTATTATATTCCTTTTTTTCTGTGTGGTTGATCTTTTTTATTGATGATTTTGTCGAACCAGACATTCAGCAATGTCCATGTGGCTATGTCTATAATGAAAATGACAGTGTTGTTCATGAAATCAAGCGCTCCCATGGTAAATGCACAAAAGCAGGCCGACATAATCTGAATTGTGATGAGTGCCCGGCGAGGAGAAAATCCCATTGCCAGAAACTTGTGGTGAATGTGTGTCTTGTCGGGAAGGAATAAAGGCTTTCTGTTGCGGGCACGGCGTAAAACCACACGGACTACGTCCAGGCACGGAACCATTAAGACACTGAATGCAATCAGAACCGGACTTCCTTGTACTTGCATCATTGAATTTGGCTCATGCATGCAAAAGCGGATGACAAAAAAACTAAGGATATAGCCAAGTGTAAGGCTACCGGTGTCTCCCATGAAGATTTTGCGCCCGCGGTCTGCATTTCCGAATACATTATACGAGAAAAACGGGATGATGACCCCTACGCTGACAAAGGCAAGCAAGGCATAGAGCCATGATTGGAAATGCACGAAGATTACCCCGAACACCACCAACGCCACCATGCTCAGTCCAGATGCCAATCCGTCGATACCATCTATCAAGTTGATAGCATTCGTAATGAAAACCACCAGCAGCATGGTAAAAGGAATGCCAATTATAGGGTCAATTTCATTGATGCCAAATAAGCCGTAGAAACTGTTGATGTAAAGTCCTGCAATAGGAAACATGGCTGCAGAGATAATTTGTACTACAAATTTCTTGCGGTAACGCACTCCAATCAAGTCGTCAGCAATACCCACAATGTATAATAACGTTAGTCCGGAAATGAGAAATAACATTTCACGGGCTGTATTGAGTGTGATGATATTATATACAAAATGACCTTTAAACAGATGAATGGCTGTAAAGGTACATAAAGTAAAAACAATGACCGGAAAGAAAGTAACACCACCTAAGCGGGGGATAGGGCGCTTGTGTATTTTCCGCGCATCGGGCTCATCGAATAAACGCTTTCTCATTGAGATGACCAAAATATTCGGTATGATGATTCGTCCTAATATAACAGCTGTAATAAAAGCCGCGATAATGATATACAGATTTTCCATTGTTATATTTTAGATATTTCCTGATTCGAATTCGTTTGTTTTATTTGTTGTCAATAGTCTTATTTAGGCAAAAATATAGTTTATTTCTGATATTTCAAAGGTGCTATCCTTGTATTTTAGTTTGTAGATTGAAAATAGATGTTTTGATAAATGGGCGTGCTTGTGTAGCTGTAAATCAAAGTGTAAGGATAAAGTAGAATCTCTTTTTTTTTAACGAAGTCAAGACCTGTAAGTGCTTTTTGTTACAGGCCTTGACTTTGTAAGGTGTATTATACTATGAAAATCTTATTTTAAAAGATTAGCCAATGAGGCAATCATTGTAGCCAGTGAAGCGAATGAAGTGGCATTCGACATCAGGTTGCCAAAGTTGAATTTCTTCGTTTTGTTGGGAACAACGATTTCACATCCCGGTTCTATCTGTTTTTTTCCGCTTCCTTTTACCTCAGCAACTTGCCCGTTCATATAGATAATGAACTTCTTGCTTTTCTTGGCTTGTGTAGAATATCCTCCTGCCTGACTTAAGTAATAGCTTACTTTTTTATTCTTCAAGTATGAAACGGTGTTAGGCATCATGACAGCTCCGCTGATTTTAACCGTATTATTGTATTCAGGAACCTTGATGATGTCCCCTTCACGTAAAACAATATCTACATCGCTTCCGGGGTTAGCCAATGCTGCCTCTAAATCAATTCCTACCGTAAACGTACTGTCAACTGTCAGGTCCATTGAGTTGGCTATTGATTCACCCACCTCTTTACGTATCATTTTAATCATGTCCTGCATACGTTTCAGCTCTTCTTCATTGGCCACACGGGTTAGCTTTGCTCCGCGTATGTATCCGAATTTGCTGATTCCGCCGGCACGCTTGATGATGCTGCTGAGGCGTTCACTTTTAGTGATAAGGTTGTATTTTCCAGTGTATAACACTTCGCCTAATACCGTAACATTGACTTGTTCGCTATAGCTTGGGCTGCGGCGTACCACTACCTGATCATATGGATGCAAAACAAATCCAGGAGTTCCGTCAATAACGAAGCCGTCTTTCAGACTGAACGAAAAGTTTTCACCCGATGTCTCAGAGTCGCCCGTATCTTTGGGATTACGTATGCGTCGGGCAATATCAACGCGGACCACAGATGCCGACTCTTTCAAACCTCCGGCGGTAATTACTAAGTCTTCCAAAGTCATATTGTCTGCATAAGTATAGTTGCCCGGCTTGTTTACTTCTCCTGAGATGGTCACTTTTCCCCAGTCCTGCAAGTCATGAATGCTCGGAATATACAGTACGTCATTCTTTTGTAAGGCAATATCCGGACTTGTTCCGTTGAGAATACCTTTGATGTCAACCGATACAACTTCGCGAGTCAGGTTTTCACGTTCTCTGTAGAGTACGGCACGTGCGGTGAAAGCATCGCCCAAAAGCCCGTCAGCTTTTTCAACCAGCTGGCGCACAGTGTTTAAATTGCCGCTTAGCTGATAGATACCCGGGTGATAAACCGCACCTCTGATTTCAAGTTTATTGGTATACCGGTCGAGAATCGGATCGACAGAAACCGCATCTCCGTCTTTCATCTGGAATGTGGTATAGTTTTTCTCATCCACTGTAGCCACCGAGTATTCAATGCCATCTTGGCGAACCACCCGTATGGTTTTTTTGTAGGCATCGGCAGTAAAGTCGCCGGCATAGGTTATCAGTGTGGCTATTGATTCATTTTCTTTCATTTCGTAGCGCATCGGCCGTTTCACCTTTCCGGTTATTTTGACTAAAGCCTCGTAAGGAGGAACAATAATTACATCTCCCTCTTGCAGTCGGATGTCATCTTGTATTTTCCCTTTCATGATATACTCATAAATATCAAGTGTAGCTGCAGTATTGCCGGCGCGTGCAACCTTGACATTGCGCAAGCTACCGATAGCGCTGACCCCACCGGCACTGTACAAGGCATGGAATACAGTAGAAAAAGAGGTGAGGGTATAGGTGCCCGGGAACATTACCTCTCCCATTACGTTAACCTGAATGGTTCGTATATTTCCCAAGCTGATTTTTATCTGGTTTGCTTCATCTGCATAAATTTTGCGCAGCTCTTCCTGCAGCAAAGCGTCAGCTTCGTTAATGCTCTTGTTATTGAGATAAACCAAGCCTAAATTAGGGATATTGATATATCCGTCTGGGCTGATTTCCTGACGGATGGTATTTTCGCTGGCTCCCCAGATGTCAATGATTACTTCGTCGCCCGGTCCCAACCGGTAATTTTGCGGTGTGGAAAGATTGATGTTCGGCTCAAAGGTAAGGCTGGGTGAACTGAAAATACTGCGGCCGAAAACCTCATCCTCCGGATTATACTTAGGAAAGTTTAAAGTGTCTGCCAAGACGGAAGTTGCTCCGTTGCTTTCGTAGAATCCGAAGCCGTATCCGTTCGCTCCGTTGGCAGGTGCAAGTTTGCTTCCTCCAAGTTGCGAAGACTTGCTTTGAACTCCCTGAGTTGAACTGCCTTGTATCTGGCGCATACGGCTGGCTGTAATAGCTTGCGTGCTTGATTCTGTAGAGGTAGATGTACTTCCCATTTGTTGTTGATACATCTCCTTGACACGTAAAGCCTGTTCTTCTGTGACTCCCTGGCTAAGTAGTTCTACTGCAATTTCTTGCTGTCCTTTTCCTTGCTGCATGGCTCGTTTAACATACTCAAGTACTTGAGCATCACTCATGGTTTGTGCAAACGCTGGTATAAAACCTAATAACAAAAGTGATAGTGCGAGTCTTGCGAATCGTTTCATCATAAGCGAAAGTTATTAATTTTTTCTTTTTGGGGTAGATTAAAAATCGTACAAAGATACGGTTTTGGCGAGGAATACCCAAGTGAAAACTTTATTTTTTGTTTTTATCAGAATGGGAGGTGCTGTAAATTTAAAAAATGTGAAAATCAAGCATTATTTCGGTGTGTTATTGTGTTGTATAACATAAAAGCTATATCTTTGCACCGTGTTTTTCATGGTATTAGATTTAAGGTTAATGAAGATTGGGAATCTGGGAAGATTCCCTTTTTTTATGTTCATACCAAAACGTCTAATCGTTTTCATGGAAACGTCTACTCGTTTTATTAAAAACGCTTAGGCGTTTTGATAGAATCGTCTGGGGTTTCAGCCTTCCTTTTTTCTTTGCAATTTTTCGTTTGGATGTTATATACTTTTCGCATTTTATTCCTATTTTCACCTTGATTTTCGTACGTTTGCCTTTGAGGTGATGTCAAACCTATATGTTTTTGCTGCCTGCACAGTAATAACTCATTGTGAAGTTGACAGTTGCCAGCTAATTGAAAATTGAGTAAACCTTTGATAATATATGACTAAAGTTTCCCACCCTCTTTACTGGGGGTGGGAAACTTTAGTCAGTTTATTCAATGATGATGCTGTATTCAGCACTGAAAACCTCTTGAGGTTCAAGATGCTGCATCCATTCCCGGTTCTCCCATTCCCCTTCGTAATCCACAGTGTCACAACGGCCGTACCAGGGCTCAATGCACACAAACGGGCAGTCGGGGTGAGCCACTGTGGGCGACCATAGCGCAACCAGCGGCGTATCAAATTCCACACTGACAACCGGTTTCTTCTCATTCGAAAGCAGTGTAACTTTATTTAATTGATGCTCATCAAACATATAGGTATCACAGTCGAATGTATGCAGGTCAATAGGCATCAGTTTATCCTCATTTAGAGCCAGTAAATGACGTTCAGGTGATGAACATCCTTTTTCTTTCGGAGAAATATAGGTTAAATCCGCTGTACGGTTGAACGCAAAAAATCCTTTTGCATATTCAGCTGCGTTAAAGTCCGGGAAATAGAAAGCAGGATGCGCACCAATCTGGAAGTCCATTTTCTTGTCACCCGTATTTTTAACCTGCCACTTTACTTTAATGCGGTTTTCCTCAAGCTCATAGCCAATTTGCAGTTCAAAAGGAAACGGATATTTGCTCAAGGTTTCAGGAGAACTTGACAGGCGGTATGCAATAGCTTGTTCACTGTGGTGAATCAGCTCAAAATCCATGTCGCGGGCAAAGCCGTGCTGACCGATTTCAAACGTTTGCCCCTTATGTCGGTACTGGTTATTCCATACACGTCCCACATTAGGAAACAAAACCGGTGAGCGTCGTCCCCAGAAACGGGCATCGCCCTGCCACAAATATTCTTTGTCTTCTTTTTTGATACTTTGCAGTTCGGCTCCGTGAGCAGCAATGCATACGGTAAGAATCGAATTCGATATTTTTTCCATAGTTGCTATTCTATCATGTTATTTGCTACATAAATGAATGCAATATTCGTAAAAAACTGTGACTTTTGCAAGTGAATCCCAATTTATTGGCTGTCAGTACGCGCTAAATCAAAATCAATTCCTATCTTTACCCATGATATGATAACCCGATGCTATCTTGAAATAACGAATGTCTGCAACCTGGACTGTGTGTTCTGCCCCAGGACGGAGCGGAAAAAGCAGGTGATGTCTTTAGATGAATTTCATGCACTTACCGACAAACTGGCTGGGAAGGTGAAGTTTTTGTATATCCATTTGATGGGAGAGCCTTTTCTTCATCCGCTCTTGCCAGAATTTATCCACCTTGCCCGTAAGAAAGGATTTATTCCGGTTCTTACCACTAACGGCACACTTTTGTCGAAGCGGGAAGAGATGCTCGAAGCTTTGCCCCATAAGATACAGATTTCTTTACATTCTCACGAAGGAAATCAAAAAGAGAATCTGTCTCAATACATTCATGAGGTAGTGACATTTGCCGTAGAAGCCGCCAGTCGCGGCTGTATTGTGGTGTTGAGGCTATGGAACGAAGGTGGAGCTAATGACATGAACGATACCATCTTGCAGCAGATAGCCCTATATCAGCCACAACCTTGGCAGTCAAGAAAAGACGGATGGAAGTTGTCTGACAATCTGTTTATAGAGAACGATGACATGTTTGAGTGGCCCGACTTGGAACGGGATGCTTATGAAGAAGAAAAAATATTCTGTTACGCCTTGCGTAACCAGATCGGGGTGCTGGTGGATGGAACCGTTGTGCCTTGCTGTCTGGATTCTGCCGGAACTTTAAACTTGGGTAATCTCTTCGAACACTCTCTGGAAGAGGTACTTTCTTCACCCCGTGCAAAAGCCATTTATAATGGGTTTACCAACCATTCAGCGATAGAGCCTCTGTGCAGGCGGTGCGGTTATTCGGCGGTATCGAAGCGCTTCAGGAAGTAGGAGAGTTTACATTCTTTACGGCATAGCTTACAGCAGGCTCTGCCGCTTGTGCAGCTACCTCCGAGCCATTGTCTGGTGCGTAAGAAATAAAAGAAGGAGTAGCCATTTTTTTTGCCAACTCCGGATTCAGCCGCTCTTTCAGTTTGCTGTTCCGTTTCAGGACCGACATATTCCGGATGGCAAAAGACAACGCCTTCTTGCTTCCTATGAGTACACAGATTTTCTTGGCACGGGTAATTCCCGTATAAATCAGATTCCGCTGAAGCATGACATAGTGCGTCATCAGAACAGGCATGACTACGATGGGGTACTCTGACCCCTGTGATTTATGGATGGTGGTGGCATAAGCCAGTGTCAGTTCATCCAGCTCTGACGCTTCGTATTCCACCAGCCGGTCTTCAAAGTTCACCATTAACGTACGCTCCTCTGTATCCACCGATTCAATATAGCCCAGATCTCCATTAAACACCTCTTTGTCATAATTGTTGCGTAGCTGCATTACGCGGTCGCCTTGGCGGAAAGAATACCCTCCTCTGTTTAAAGCCGTTGGAGACGGATTCAAGGCATTTTGCAGTGCCATATTTAAGTTGGCAGCCCCTACCACACCCCGTTGCATGGGCGTGAGCACTTGAATCTGGCTTGTTTTTTGGCTGTAAGCTTTCGGCAGACGGTTTTTTACCAAGTTTACAATATCCTCCGCTGCTTTTTCCGCATCCTCCTGCTGGATAAAGAAAAAGTCTGTTTCTTTTCCGTTGCTGATATCCGGAAATCTTCCCTGGTTGATGGCATGGGCACTCATTACAATGCGGCTGGTCTGTGCCTGACGGAAGATGCGGGTGAGGCGGATGACAGGAATTTTTTTGCTGTCAATGAGGTCGCGGAGGACATTGCCGGCACCTACGCTTGGCAGCTGGTCAATATCACCTACAAAGACCACACGCATGGAGCAGGGGACAGCTTTCATCAAACAGTTCATCAAGACGATGTCGATCATCGAACATTCATCTACAATCAGTGCATCTCCCTCCAAAGGATTTTCGTCATTTCGCTTGTATCCGTCCTTGGGATTAAACTCCAGAAGGCGATGGATAGTTTTGGCTTCCATCCCTGTAGCTTCACTCATCCGTTTAGCAGCACGTCCTGTAGGGGCCGCAAGCAAAATTCGCATTCCCATGTGCTTCAAAGCCGCAATGACTCCTTGCGTTGTGGTAGTTTTACCCGTACCGGGTCCTCCTGTCAGCACCATAACCTTCGAACGGATAGCTTCTTCGATAGCCTGTAACTGTACCTCGTCATATTCAACCCCCGTTTCCTTAGAGAGTGCCTGCAAATCCATTGGTCTGATAAACAGCTCCTTCTCTTGCCCCTCCACGAGTGCCAGCAACCGGTTGGCTGTACCCACTTCGGCAAAGTAGAAAGGAGGCAGATAGATTGCTTCCTCTTCCATCTTTACCTCTTCCGTCTGAATCATGTTGGTCAAAGCCGCCCGGATTGGCTCTTCTTCTGCTTCCAGCAGATTGAGAGCTGCCTTCACCAGCTGCTCTTCTTCAGCATACACATGCCCCTCGTTTGCCAGCTGATTTAAGGTATAGATTATCCCGCTTTGGCAACGCCGGATATCATTCTTTTCATATCCCATTTTGTTGGCTATTCCATCTGCTGTTTTGAAGCCGATTCCCCAAATATCATCCGCCAGCCGATACGGATTTTCCTTTACCTTATCAATACTTTCCTTGCCGTATTGCCGGTAAATTTTGGCAGCATAAGCAGTACTTACGCCATAGCCCTGCAGGAAGAGCATGACGTTTTTGATATCCTTTTGTTTCTCCCAGCTCTCGCGAATCTTCTCCACCCGTTTTTTGCCGATTCCCGGTACCTCATAGAGCCGCTGAATGTCGGTCTCAATCACCTCAATCGTATCCAGTCCAAACTGCTTGACAATGAGTTGGGCAAATTTAGGTCCGATGCCTTTCACCAGTCCGCTGCCTAAATATTTTTCAATGCCATAAGCCGTGGCAGGCATCACTTCCTCCCACGACTGACACACAAACTGGCTGCCGAATCGCTTGTCGACTTTCCAGTCGCCTTCACATAGCAGTACACTGCCTACAGGCACCTCCAGTAAGTTGCCCACAAGTGTTACCAGGTCATTGTATCCTTTAACCTTGACTTTCATTACCGAATATCCGTTTTCCGGATTCTGGAAAGTGATTCGTTCTATTACGCAGCGAAGTTTGAGCATCCTCCTCTTGTTTTAATTGCCAATTAATCTGTTTGAAATAACCATTGCAGCTGATATGGTTTCTCTTGTTGAAGAAATATGTAGCTTGTGTGCAATATTCGCAAAAAAACTCAACATATGCAAACGGGAGACTTATATTTTTAGGACAGGCAGCAATCTGCGGTTGGACCCTTGTGCCAACGTAGTGGTTATGCGGTGACTGCCAAGCATTTCAGAAAATAGAATCAATGCTTACTATTTCCTGAAACTGAAAAGCATGAGATTGCCATTGACAGAGAGTTTGTTTCATGGTCAGGACTTTCTTTTAACCTGCATGACCCGTAAAGCCCGCCATCCCAAAAGCGCGACGGAGCAGGTAAACCCTATCGGATAAGACATCCAGATGCCGGCTATTCCTTGATTCAGAAAAAAAGCAAGGGCATATCCGGCAGGAATGGCTATGATAAAATATGAAACAAACGAGATTACCATGATGGAAGTTACATCGCTCAGCCCTCGTAAGGCATTGGCAAGGACTATCTGGATGCTGTCGCCAAACTGATAGGCTATCAAGATAGGGATGAGAACAGCTACAATTTGAAGTACCGATGCATCGTCTGTGAAATAACCGCCAATCGTGTCACAGCACAGATACAACAGGAAGCTTAAGGTAACCGAAAGAACAACAGCCATCATGATGCCTGAGGCAGTTACCCGGCGTACATTTTTCCAGTCTTTTAGCCCTTTATACATACTGGTGCGGATGGCAACAGCCGATCCTAATCCCAGATAAATGGTGAAACTGACCGTAGAAACGGCAATGGCTACCTGATGGGCAGCCAGTTCCATACCGCCCAGCCAACCTATCATGATGGTAGTGATGCAAAAGGTAGCAGCTTCTATTCCTTGCTGGAAGGCAATGGGCCATCCGATGAGATTTAATCGTTTCCAGTAGGCTTTTCTGAAGGGAGTAACCAGAAATCCTTGTCTGAACGGTTTATACTTCTCTTGTTTGATGAAAATGAGAACAAAGAGGAGTAGCATGAAGATGCGCGACAGTAGGGTACTGATTCCTGCGCCTAAAAGCCCCAGCTCCGGAAGTCCCATTTTTCCATAAATGAGGAGATAGTTTCCCATAATGTTGATTGCATTTACGATAGTGAGCACCCACATGGATACCGATGCATCCATAATGCCCTCTACGAACTGCCTGAAAGAATTAGAAAGCATGACGAAAACCACGGAAGCCATCAGCACCATATAGTAAGGCCGGATGAGCGGCATCAGCTCTTCCGGCTGGTCCAGCATTCCCAGGTTTAGGTAAATGAGTGCTAAGAGAAAAAGAATGATGGCAGTTGTGGTAAAGTTGGCCATCAGACTGTTTTTCAGCCATCCCCCAATAGCAATTCGCTTATTGACAGCGATATGTTCACCGATGATGGGAGTATAGTTGAATGAAAATCCCGTACCGAGTATGATAAAGGCATTGATGACGTTATTGACAAAGGATGCAGCAGCCAGTTCTTCCGTGCTGTGCTGTCCCACCATGACGGTGTCTGCAAGTCCGGTCACAATGTTTCCCAATTGTCCGATGATAATAGGCAATCCTAAAAGGATGAGTGATTTGATATGTTTTTTGTATTCCATGAATCGTCTTTTTATCTATAAGTTGTTGTTTTATTAAACTAAATAAGAATCTCCCTTCTATCGATCGATAAAAGGGTATATCAGCTTCTCCATAACCGCATTGTGTCATAGGGAAATAAGTAGAAAGGGTGAAATATTAAAGGATAGTTATTACCTTATTGTTCCACAAAGAATGCTTTGCAGATATTGGGGCCACGAGTTGTCCACGTGAGGAACAGAATGTGGTTGGTTTTGTTGGGGTTTGATTTATACAATAGTGTGTTGTTTAAATACAGCGCGACAAAGATACCATTTTTCAGTGAAAAAAAGAAATAAATATGGGCGCGTAAAAGTTTCACATGATAGTATTGGCTGCTGTCGGCATCGTGGAGTGGGTAGGCTCGTTGTTCTGACCAAGGGGAAGTTGAAGTGAAATCTCTCATTAACCTTGAGCTCAATTATTACAACTACTGGTGCTCGCAGGTACATGGACTAACCCGGGAAAACTGCAAAAACGGTACTCTTGGGATGGAGTTGACGGAGAAGGCAATGAGGAAATCTGTCAGGACAGTGTGCCTCTTAAATTCCAAAAAACGTTACCGTTGTAAGAACCTACAAAGTGAAGCGAAGTGGAGCCTTGCAGGTTCTCTCTATGGCAACGGATTGGAGTGCTCCGCTTGTCGCCAAAGCCTATCAGCCGAGCTTTGCTTGGTGTCACTGACACGGAGCAAAGCGGATGGGCATCCTTCCCTAAAGACCTTCACTCCCGGCATCTGTTAATTATAAAGATACAAAACTTAAAAAAGAACGCTTTCATTATGATATTTATGAGAATGGTATATTTGGGTAGAAAAATTATTCTTATTATGGTTAATTCCAATAAAACTTCCTATTTTTGCAATAAAGTAAATCATAAAAGTATGCAGTACAATCGCATCAAAGAAGTATTAGCAGCAAAAGGTATCAAGCAGGTGTGGCTAGCTGAGCAATTAGGTAAAAGCTTTAGAACAGTAAATACCTATGTAACAAACACGGTTCAACCACCCATTCCTGTTTTATACAAGATTGCTGAAATATTACATGTCCAACCCACTGATTTATTGGTAAACGACCCTAGTAAAGAAGATTAACAAAAGCAGAAAGCGTGAATAAAGAACAAAAAGAATTGCTTATTAAACAGGCAAATGAAATTTAGGAAGTAATCAACACTCTTTCATTCAACTTCAAAGAAGAAGATATTGCCGATGAAGTGAACTTCTTACATATAGTAAAAGAGAGCCCAAAGCAATTGGCTAATTAATAAGCTGTTTTGCTATTTTATAATTATAGAATAAGCCATTTTGAAAAGAATGTTATAAGACAAAGAAGAAAATTAAGTACCCTATGAATGACGAAATATTTGATGATTTTAAACCTGCCGTAATAGATGATGGGGTGAATTCTGCAGTAAAAAAAGTCGTTGAGAAAGAACTTACAGAGCTTGAAACTTTTAAAGCGGATAATGACGATATAATATATGGCTCAGAAGATCCGAAAACGGCTCTTACAGAAATGATGGTTGAGTACATCCAAAATGTAGGCGATGTTAACGAAGTTAATTATTGTTGCTATAACTCTGGATCTGGCGAAGCTATAGATGCATGGGGATATAGTGGTGATGAAGATTTAATGTCGGTTGATTTATTTCTAACGATACTGGTTGACCCGGAAAAGAGTCATCGTCTTCCTAAGTCAGAAGTTGAACGCCATTTTAAATGGGTGGAAAAGTTCTTTGAACGCTCATTGACGGGTGCAATGCTTTCTAAAATAGAAGATAAGCGCAGTGACCTTTATCAAATAGCTCAATTGATAAATGAAGCTGATAAGGTAGATAGAGTCAGGATGTTTCTTATGACTAATGCCATTGTACCATCCAATCTTGAATTGGATGAAAATGAGACAGAGGATGGTACGGTCCTAGAATATCATATTTGGGATGTGAAACGCATCAAAAAGCATGATGATATTCTTAGAGGCAAAGAGGCTGTAGTTGTTGATTTTGAAGAAAATGGATTTTCTCCTTTACCTTGCATAAAAATGCCTGACGTTTCAAACAGGGTGGAGTGTTATCTTGCTATTATCCCAGGAGAGACTCTTTCAAAGGTATACAATCAGTTTCACCAACATATTTTGGAGCAAAATGTCCGTACTTTTTTGCAATTTAAAGGTGCAACCAATAAAGGCATCAGGGATACATTGATTGGGCATAAGCCCACAGCTTCTCAGAAAGTAAAGGGAGACAAATTCCGTCCCGCTGAACCAGATATGTTTTTCTCCTACAATAATGGAATTTCTACTACTGCGACAGATATAATTATTCAGGAAACTGAACAAGGTCCTGTTATCACAAAAATTACCGATTGGCAAATTGTCAATGGAGGCCAAACAACTGCATCTATAAGTGCTGTAATGAAAATGAAGGAAACAGATCCTGCTATGATTAAGCAAGTGTTTGTTGCCATGAAGGTTTCCGTTATTAAGAAGAAGGAAGATAAGGAAGATCTTGTACCACGCATCTCTCAATTTGCAAACACGCAATCAACGGTCAAAAAGTCTGACTTTGGTATTAACGAGCCTTTCCTGCAAGAATTGGAACAGCAATCCCGTCTGGTGTGGGTTAAAAACGCTCAAAACAAGGAAATATCTAAATGGTTCTTTGAACGGACTCGCGGTCAGTATATGGATAAAGCCAAACATACGGCCAATGCTCGTGAAGAGAAGGAATATTATAAGGAATATCCTAAAAATCAAATGTTTGATAAGTCTGCATTGGCAAAGTGTATGATGTCTTGGGAGCAGGAGCCCCATATTGTATGCAAAGGTGGAGAATTATGTTATTCTGCATTTTTCAAGAAGGTTGTCCAATCAAAGATGTCTATTAATGAAGAAACCTACAAAAAGATTATAGGACAGTTGATTCTTTTCAGGACCATCGATACCTACTACGGAAAGAACGGAATAAACCTTGTTGGCTATAAAGCCAATATGATTGCCTTCACCATGGCTGTCCTCTCGTCTATTACTAAAAAGGCTATTGATATGCTTTCCATCTGGAACGAACAATGCGTTATTACTCCTTCTGTTTACAACGAATTGGATGGTGACATGCCAGCTTTGTATGCCAAGATTCTAACAGGGACTGATGTGGTCACATACAAAGTAAAAGTTCCTCATATATCTGCTACAGGGAAGCGGGCTGCCAAATGGGAAGTAAAGAGAGTTCCTAATACTGATATTGCCAAAATTAAGGAAACAACTCTTTTCAAGGTGATGTTGCTTGTCGCAGAATTGAAGCCCTATATTTGGGATCATTTGATGGACGTTGACGAGGGTACGAACATTGCAGTATATACAAAGAAGGTCGATAGCTGGACAAGTTTATGCGCCAAACACATAGACAAACATATTGAAGTGCCGGAAGATATACTTATCACAAAGGTTGATCCCGAAATGACCCCATCGATGATTCGTACGACTGAAATGGCCAACAATTATGACTATGAAACTTGGCATGATATCAATATCTGGGGCAAGAAGACAGGATTAATTTCACCACGAGATGCGGCCTTTATGGGTAGTATATACTGGTGGTGTAAAAAGGGTAAAGAGCTTACGTACAAACAAGCTAAATATGCTATGAATGTCTTGGAAAAAGCACGTGCAGCAGGTTGGGAAGAATAATGGTTAGATATTCAGAAATAGAAACAAAGGATCCGATTCTCTTCTGTTACCAAGAAGAGATGAAGCATAGTGTCTTTACCAAATGGGACACCATGAATAACATCATGGTACAGATGCCCACGGGTACAGGCAAGACTATTCTGTTTACCTCTATTATTAGGGATATTCGTAACTGGATTATTAAAGAGAAGTCCAATTCTCATATCTTGATTCTTGCCCACGTACGTGAATTAATCCAGCAGGCTGCAGAGAAATTAAACAGGTGCGGCATTGATTGCGGTATAATTATGAGTGGCGTTCCACAGCAATTGGAAAAGATTGTGCAGGTAGCCTCCATTCAGACATTTATGTCACCCAAAAATCGAAACAGAATGTCCAAGGAATGTTTTGATTTCATTATAATAGATGAGGCTCACCACAGCATGGCATCCCGCTATCAGGATTTATGGGATTTCTTTCCCGCAAGCAAGAAACTGGGTGTTACGGCTACTCCGTGGCGCATGGATCATTCAGGATTTACTTCCTTGTACGATGAAATTGTCATCTCCCATCCAATCGAGTGGTTTGTAAGGGAGGGCTATTTAAGCAACTATGACTATATATCCATTGCTCCTAATTCAAGCATTCAGCATGAAATCAATTCCATAGATAGTTTTGGAGTGGATGGTGATTACCTTGAAGAGGAACTGATAAACAGATTTGATAAGGATAGCATACGTGCAAAACTCTATGAATCCTATTCGAAATTTTGTCAGGGCAAAAAAGGCATCATCTATGCTATTAACCGACAGCACGCAGCCAATATCAAAAGCACCTACAGCAGTCATGGCGTGAACATTGAAATGATTGACGGCACAACTCCAAAAGCCAGAAGAGAAGAATTGCTGGATGCTTTCAAGAAAGGAAGTCTTCAGGTAATAGTAAATGTTAATATATTTAGTGAAGGGTTTGATTGTCCGGATATTGAATTTATTCAGTTGGCACGTCCGACAAAATCATTGGCTATGTTTCTGCAGCAAATTGGTCGCGGTTTGCGAACCTACAAGAATAAGGAAAAGGGCTTGATCTTGGATAATGTAGGTTTGTATAACCGGTTTGGAACTCCCATGGCGAACAGACGTTGGAACTATCATTTCATAGGTTACAGCAGTGATCCAACCCTATATAATGACGGTTCGACCATTACGAGAGATATAGTTTTCGAAGACAGAGAACTGGACTACTCTGAAGGTGATGAACAGATGAATCTGGTTGAGCATGTTGAAGGAGGAAGACAGATCCGTTCTGCAAAATCAGAAGACTCCAATTATGGAATAGGTGAGTATAATGCGTTCAAGAAACAAGGGAGATATGGAGTATGCAGCCGTACCAATCGAACAATCATACCTCCTATATATGAAGATATGCACCCTTACTTTAAAGGGCATATTCCTTTCAAGCTAAAAGGAAAATGGGGTATCATGCTGAGCGATGGTACAGTAAAGGTTAAGCCCAAATATTATTATATTGGGCCTTTTATTGAGGGAATAGCTGAAGTCAGAAATACTGAAGACTCAGAAATCTACCACATAAATTATAAATTAGAAAAAATAGATTAACGATACATGAATAAGATAAAGATATTTGAAGGTTTTGCCGGATATGGCGGTGCATCATTCGGTTTGAAAAGACTCAAGGAAAATATGCCTGACTTCGATTATGAAGTGGTTGGTTATTCTGAGTTTGACAAATATGCTGCCAAATTGTTTGATGCAAACCATAAAGACAAAGATGGTCAGCCCATTAAGAATTGGGGAGATATTACTTCCATCAATCCGGATGAACTTCCAGATTTTGACATGTTTATGGGTGGATTTCCCTGTCAGCCATTCTCATCAGCAGGTATGCAAATGGGAACAGAGGACCCTTATGGAAGAGGAGCTATGCTAGGGCATATCATACGCATCTGTCGGGTGAAAAAGCCAAAGTATCTCTTTCTTGAAAATGTAAAAGGATTTACACATGGGAAATTCAAACCCATACATGATCAGTTGATTAAGGATTTAAAAGAAATGGGATATGGAGAAAACCCGCTTGCACAGGCAGTACTCAATTCCAAAGACTATGGCATACCGCAAAATAGAGAGAGACTATGGATGTTTGCCCAACTTGGCGGACTCCCTGAAGGTTTTATGCTGACTCCTCCCAAGATAGAATCGGATGCAAGAATTTCTGACTTTCTTGATTATACACCTGAGCAAAAGTTATATTTGTCCGAAGCGCAGATTGAACATCTGAAATTCAAGCACAAGATAGATTCTTTTGTGGTTGATACACCCTTATGTTTTGATGTGTATAATAAAAAGATCAAGCGTGATGGTTTCAGTATCACCATTACTCAGCCAGAGCATAATAGCTTACGGGTTGTCGAGGTTCCGAAAGACGGAAAGGAGATTGTACGTAAGATGTCTGTTCATGAACAGTTCAGACTGATGGGATTCAGAATATCCAGAGATTTGTCTGAGTGTGAAATCGATTTTGACAACCAGTCCTATACCCAATTATCCAAAAGAGCAGGTAACGGATGGGATGTAAACTTGGTGGGTATTTTATTAACACATATATTCAGTCAGCTATGCGAATAAATCTGGGTTCCATGGCCTTCGGCTTTTTCATTGAAAAAGGCGGAGGCACCCCCGCATGGGGAACAGAATTAGGACAATCAAAGCCATCCTATAAATTCACAGTTGAAGGCTGTGAAGAAGTCTTGATTGGTATGTTATACAACTCAGTAAACCTTCATTCCGTATCATTGCCATTAGGTAAAGGAGGTAGGGTTGACCTAGCTTCTAATTTTGAGGAATGTCACTTGGCTGCTCTTTTCCAAAACGTATATATCAATGGGCTCAAGATAGACCATCCGTTCCTTATGGTCATGATTAAGGAACTGAGCGCAAGTCATTCTGGAAGAAGAACTATCAAGTACTCTGATAAAATATCTTGCAATGTCGGAGGGAAAATCATCGGCAATCTGAACTTCTTCAAGTTTGCACGAAAAGCATTGGGTCTGAATGATGAATCATGCTGGTTTGTATATGACATAAGTGTCAGAAATCTGGATGAATTGCATTTTAGGGCAGTAATTGTTAATAGCGAATTCAGTGAATACTACACTGATTCTGCTGAAAGAAAAGAACATTGGTTATCTTTAATTTAAAATACTATGAGACTCAATTTAGGATCATTATCATTCAACGCGAATATTGAAAATGGAGGCGGAACTCCTGCATGGGGGACAGAATTAGGTCAAGGCGATGGATATCGGTTTTCGGTAGAAGACATGGATGACCTGTTTACCTCTTTAGTATACACATCTGTTCCAGATTTAGACCAAATTTATTGTCCTTTGGGCAAAGGAGGTAATCAGCGACAAGACTATGACTTCGTTATTGCCGGATTATACGACAAAGTTTTTGTCAATGGATTAGTTGTTAACAATGCCGAGTTCTTATTACTAGTTGTAAAGAAAATAGTCGGTACTCATCATGTAGGCAGAAGAACACTCAAATATAATCCTCGCATTACTTACAGAGGAAAAGAAATCAATCAAGATTGCTTTGACAAAATTAGCCAGACATTAGGATTAGCTGATAATGCAGCTTGGTTTATCGATGAGATTAATGTAAGAAATCAAGATGAGATCCATTTTACCGCTTACGTATTGGATGGCCAAAACGCAACCTCCTACAAATCCAACGATGAAAGGAAACAGGCTTATATCAAGAAACTGCAAAACAGAATAGTTTTCGAAAAGAAGTCCACTATTGGTGAAACCACCATCATACCCTTGCCTTTGGACTTGCCGCTGCAACAGATTACCTATGGTGCACCGGGTACAGGAAAATCATTCAGTATTGACGAAGATGTAAAACGATACGGAATGAAAGACATAAGAACCACATTTCATCCTGATAGTGATTATTCTACGTTTGTAGGAGCATACAAGCCTCAAATGGAGAAGGTTGTGGTACGTGATGACCGCGGATTTCCAGTAAAGGAAGAGGGGAAAGTGGTATATGAAAAGAAAATCGTATACAAATATTCCCAACAAGCATTCTTGAAGGCGTATACATCAGCGTGGAAAGATTTAAAGACACCACATGTTCTAGTGATAGAAGAAATAAACCGCGGAAATTGTGCCCAAATTTTCGGCGACTTATTCCAGTTGCTTGACCGAAATGAGAGCGGTTTTTCAAGTTATCCTATTACACCTGATACGGACATCATGCAAGTCTTAAACGATGAATTTGAGGGACTGGAGCTGGAATCTTCAGAATCAATCAACGCGCAATACAAGGAGGATGTAGTAGAGGATGTATTGGCTGGAAACAAACTTCTGCTTCCAAACAACTTGTATATTTGGGCAACAATGAATACCAGTGACCAGAGTCTGTTCCCCATTGACAGTGCTTTCAAACGTCGGTGGGACTGGAAATATGTTCCCATTAGTGATGCAGGAAAACAATGGGTGATTCGTGTAAACGATACAGACTATAGTTGGTGGTCTTTCCTGGATAAAGTGAATTTTAAAATTTGGGATGCAACCCACTCGGAAGACAAGAAGCTGGGATATTTTTTCTGTAAAGCTGACAAAGATGGTGTAATTATGGCAGAAAAATTCGTAGGGAAGGTTCTTTTCTATATCTACAATGATGTATTCAAGGACTATGGATTTGACGATGACATTTTCAAAGATGTGAACGACAAAGAGAATCCAGATTTAATGTTCAAGGATTTCTTCCTGTCAGATGGAACACCCTGTGAAAACAAAATTCAAGTTTTGCTCAATAACTTGGAAGTTGAAGCGGTTTTATCGTCCACAAACGAGAATCACGCTTCTGAAGAAGCTGCAGAGAATAATCTGGCTACAGAAGACGAAGACAATGAAGAACCGCAACTTGACGACCAAAATGAAATATCTGGAAATGATTATACCAAGTATTCTTTTGATGGCAATCACCATCTTGGGAAAGGAGATCTAGCTGTAAAGATTGTCGAACGTTTTACTCGCGAAAATCCAGATATTACCTTTGATCAGCTGAAACAAGAGTTTCCCGACACTATGATGGGAGATAAATTGAAATTGTTGGGTTTGATTGTCAAGGCTAAAGATCTGGAGCATGCACCCTACTCTTATCAGAAGAAGGCTTATGGTTTCTTCAGGAAGGGGCGTAAGTACACATCTGGTGATGGCATAGAATTCTGTGTAAGCAATTATTGGAATATTACAAACATTCAGTCCATTATTGATTATGCTGTAGAAAAAGGTTGGGATGTTACTGCTGAAAATTAAACGATATGCGAATTCTGATTGAGGAGTACCAGTATGCACTTTCCGAAAGCAACAATCAGGAAGACCTCAGGACTATTTTGAAGGAGTTAGGAGGTTTTGAAGATTTGGAAGGAAAAGTTAGCATCAACTACGTCGGGTATTATTATAGTACCGGGCTGAATGATTGTGTTTTTATACTTCCAAAGGTGATGATAAACGAAAGCGGCCTTGTTTTTGAAGATAAAGAAAAGGGACACGATGGCTATAAGCCAGAGGATATTATAAACTTTGATAATATTCCGTTGCTTTCGGACAGACAAAAGAAGTTCATCTATGAATTTGCCGTTTGGATTTTCAGAGCTATTGATGTATATCGTGTACATAATAAGAAGTCCAGCATCATCTACTACAAACAGATTGCTCAAATCGGTAACGGAAATAGACGGACAAGCAATACATTCCTGGATGTGTTGCTGTCGATTATTCAGTTCAACAAAGACAATCAGAATTTTTTCTTCTTCACCTTGAAAAATCTGCATGCAGGTTTGAATAAGATAAACTGGACACGAACCATTAGTAAAAGTCAAGCCTTTGTACAGGATGAATGTCCTATCTATCTAAATCCTGTAAATAAAAGACGCCAAATAAATTTCGATGAAGAATTGCTTATCATTTTCTTCTCGATACTGAATTACATCAATGACAAGTATGGCTTTTCAGTAGAAGTAAACATCAACTTTCCTCTCATCCCCAAGCAGCTGTTTGAAAATTATATGAGAGGTATGGGTAAAACAAGACTCCAACAGATAAAATATAAATACTTCTCTGACAAGGCTATACAGCTATGGAAACTTTGCTATGCTTTCTTCGACAGGGCATACCAGGTTAACATATCGGCAGAGATTCAGGAGTACCTTCTTGCCAAAGACTTCAACATTGTGTTTGAAGGCATTATTGACCAATTGGTGGGCGATGAATTACCTGCTAAATACCGATCCATGAAGGAACAGCAGGATGGAAAGCTTGTTGACCACATGTTCAGTTGGTATAATCTTGTGACTCGTAATAAAGAGGAGCAGCAAAAGATTATGTACATCGGTGACTCAAAGTACTACAAACGGCAGAATCGTATTTCTAAAGAATCGTGGTACAAGCAATTTACGTATGCACGCAATGTGATACAATGGAATCTCGATCTCTTCCTGGATGGGCATAACGACAAGGAAGACATTCTGCTGCGTGATGACACCACAGAAGGTTATAATATCATTCCTAATTTCTTCATCTCTGCTACGTTAGACGAAGATCTGAGTTACAAAACAGATATTTATCCTACGTCAAGGGAAAAGAAGTTCCATTTTTCACGCCAGTTTGAGAATCGTCTGTTCGACCGTGATTCTTTGCTGGTATGCCATTATGATGTGAATTTCCTTTACATCATCGCTCTGTATGCCAGAGGTAACAAAGGTCAGCAGACCGCATGGAAAACAAAAGTGAGGGACATGTTCCGGAAAGAGATTCAGAAGATGCTCGACGAAAAGTATAGCTTCTATGTTATGACTCCCAAGAGCGGTGTGAATGCCTCTTCCTACATTGAAGAACACTTCCAGCAGCTGCTGGGAAAAGTATTTACTCCCTACGAAAACAATGGTACTCAAAGATACTATTCCCTGGCTCTGAGCACAGCAAAGGAGTTTAAGGATGAGAATGAAGCCATTGTATCACAGCTCAAAACAAGTTTCCATGTACGTGACTGCAAGATAGGTGATGACCCTAAAATTATATTGGCAGATGTCAAGGATGAGCCATCAGCAGGTATACCACCGACACCTGATTTTCTCACCCTTCACTTCTTGGAAAAATACCGTGAAAAGAGCATCGTTATCGGCTGTTATCATGACGAAGCCCATCTGGCATGGATATTAGGCAAAAATGATAGGGGTACGCAACTATACAATGTACGTTTGGGAAAGAATGTGCATGGCGGCCAAGTGAAAGCTCATCTTGACAAAATGATGGTTAGTTTCGTTATCCTTTACGAATATGGTCATGAACATGAGAATAACTATCGTGTATTCCGAGTGCATCATCACGCTACAATGACTGCAGAGCGTCTAAAGAGGACAATGTACCCTTCCCGACCAACTGCAGAGAAGTACCTCTGTTATGTATTTGATGAAGAAGTAACATTAGGGAAACTGAATATTGCACAATTACTTGCTTCAGAGCGAGTAAACATACCTGGCTATATTGCAGGTTCCCCAATATTCAAAACGGGAGAAGAATTGATAAAATACAGGTTAAAATAATATCTGTTTTTGCCGATAAAAGAAAATAGAACTATGGATAAACTGACTGCAGAACAGCGCCATAGGAATATGGCAGCAATACATGCCAAGGACACAAAACCGGAACTTCTTGTACGCAAGTTTCTATGGTCAAGGGGATTCCGCTATCGGCTTAATCACCCACGCTTGCCGGGTAAACCTGACATCGTGCTGCGCAAATACCGGACTGTTATCTTCGTCAACGGTTGCTTCTGGCATGGGCATGAAGGTTGCAAGTATTTTGTGATGCCTAAAACAAACACCGAATTTTGGGAAAGCAAAATACAACGGAATAAAATTCGCGACAAAAAGGTACAGCGACAGCTCGCTTCTATGGGGTGGCATTGCATAACTATTTGGGAATGCCAACTGAAGAAAGCTGTACGTGAGCAAACCTTAGAGTCTCTGGGTTATACATTAAACCATATCTATTTGAGGGACAGGGTGCTTAATCCCTATAATATACCAGAAAAAACATTGCAGATTGCAGCAGAAGCACAAGAAGAATACGGGAAATAAACAACTGATTTTCAAACTTTAAATTTACTGTTATGAACGAAAAACTCATTACTGTGACAGGGGAAGGCGCCATTCATGTGGTGCCGGATGTAACCTGTGTAGAGCTGACTTTGCAAAGCATCCATGATACATACGAAGATGCTTACGCACAAGCGAAGAGCAATACTGAACGGCTCAGCCAAATTATGGGGGCAGTTTAAAACTTCCGTGGAATCCCATCCTAGCCAAAGAACATTGCGCAGATTGAACATTCCAGGCACCGTTCATTCAGTAACTTTATAGCCAATTCTTTGTCAGCTATCGCAACATACTGCTTTTTTGAAAAGAAGCCCGCCATTGATGTCAAGTTGTTCAATGACGGGCAACTGTCTATTTTCTAATTTTATTTCGAACTCACGTTAATTAATACAACTATGAAGCCGGGAGATTGCTTTATACTGAAAAGTTCCACTAAAGAGGAACCGATGACTATCTATCTTATCGATGAAGTCAGGGATAAAACTCTTGATGCTTATTCCATTGGCATAAGCGAAAGAATGATTCATGGATGGGAATATCCTGACAAATATGACAATGATGGAGATATTCCTTCAGATGCAGTGTTCATTTCCAAAGAGATATACTACAAGATCAAGAATCTAATGAAATCATTTGTCATTGATGCGCATAGCTATATTAAAGAAAGATGCGCTCTACTGGGATTATATTGAGGTTGAATACAACAAGCGATTCAAGAATCAAAAAGTGGGAGCCGGCAACAAGCCAGCCCGTATGGCTGTTGATACACTGATTATCAAATACATGCTTGGAAGCAGTGTAGTAAAAACGGGTTGTTCCTCAGCAGAGGCCGTTTCCTCGTCTGGTTACAACACAAAATTAGCTTTTTTGATATGAAAGATACAAAAATGTCTATTAACTTTGCATTATCACTTCTAAGGCACACTTGCCTCAGACACACTCCGTGAAACACATCCCATCTACCAATTGAAATCCTATACCCTTTTCGGATCCGTATCACAGCCTGCCTGGACTTGCTTCAAGCTTTCCAATTCACGGAAGTAAGGCTTGCCAAGCCAAATCTGGCCATCGCCTACAGCTACAAACCGAAGCTTGGCTCGCGTCAAGGCTACATTTAGCAGGTTGGGTTTGGAAGCTGCCCACTGGGCAGCCCCTTCCTTGGTTGAATCCAGTCCCAGGCACAGGATGACGCCTTCAGCCTGCTTGCCTTGAAAGGTATGGACGGTTCCGATATGCGTGTCCAGCCAGTCATTAACCTTCTTGTCGTTCATCTGTTGAGGCAGGTTTGCCACCGCAGCCTTCAGTGGTTTCTCCAGCTCTGACCGAAGCTTCGATGGAATTTCTGAAAACGGAGAGATGACAAACAGGTCAGGCAATGCCTGCTGACGGTCGATTTCATCCAAAATCATCTTCCGAATCACCTCGCCTTGTGCGGTCACATAATGACGGCAACCCGCTTCCACATTTCCTCTGACATCAACAAAAGCGGTCTCCATCAACAGTTTTGTAGAGGCAGATGGAGTCGAATTATACATCATACCTGCATAGGCTATCTCGTTGGCAATGGAGAACATCGGATCCGTGCAACGCCGATGCACCCGTAGCGGAGAGCCTACCCAGTCATCGTTCATCGTCCATCCGTATCGATTGACCCGGTCGGCCATTCGCTGGACCGACAACGTACTGTCCATCTGCTCCCATTTCAGATCAAAATGGTTGCCGAGTTCCTTGATGATGGCATCGGGAGTGGTGACTACCGGCTCTATCTGGAAAGGGTCACCCACTACCACCGCACGCTTGCACCGCCAAAGGGCTCCGGCTGCCGCCTGGGGAACAGCCTGTCCGGCCTCATCGATAAACAACCAAGGAATACTGCCTGGACCCAGGTTGCCAAACATGCGCTGAATGGAGGCGAAGGTGGAGGAAACAACCGGAATAACCAGCCAGAAGGTATTCCACATGGCTCGAATCTGCTGTTCATTCAAGTCTTCACCGGATTTCAGAAATTTGAAGAAGCGGTCCAGCGTGGTCTCGATACGACCCGAAATATTACGATCCGAAGTTTGATTGGCCATCAAGAGGAAGCATTCATTCACCTTCATGGCTTCTACAAACAATTCCGACTCCAACTTCTTTAATTCTTCGGAATACCAAGGTGAGTTCTCCTGAGCCTCCCGGGTGTTGATCTTGTGGCAGAAAGAAGCATCGGTATAGGCACCCTTCAATTCCGCACAGACCTCCATCAAAGGCGCATACCGTTCGCGTTCACCTTGCACCTGCTTCAGCTTTGTCCTTTGCACTGACAGGCGCTGTTCATGGACCTGCAGCAATTCGTCATGTTCCCGAACCTGCTGTGTCAAACGTTCGATTTTCGACGCCACAGCCTCCAGACGAGCCTGATAGCTGACCCGCTTTTCCCTGCTGATCCAGTAGGACAACCAATGGGGACGGGACTGAAGCACCTGTTCCTGTTCGCGTCGGGCTTCCTCCAGGGCCATCCGTTGCCGCTCATTCCCAGCCTGGGTTTCGCTCAGGAATGTCTGCTTGCCCTGGATCAGCTTTTCCAGTTCCTGCAACTCGTCCAGTACATGCCTGTCCGCTTCTTCTACCATCCGTGGAAGGTCGGTCCACTGCGCAGCCTCTTTCATCCCTTCCATCAGCCGCTGCTTTTCCCGACGGACCGCCTGCAGCTTGTTCCGGAAGGAAGTCACCGTCTCTTGCCATTGAGCCTGCGTAGGTGCCTGCTGGGTGTCCCTCAGCGACTGATAAAGGGTCTGTTTCCGAGCCTTCGGACTTTTGTTCCAGATGGCATCGATCAACTTTCGTTGATTCTTCTTGCTACCCATGACGGCTGCAATGAGGCCCCAATGCTCCGGATCCACACAACCTTCGCTGACAGTCCGGAAATAGCCCAGCCGGTCTGCATACCCCTTGACTTCCTTCTTCAACGGAAGCTCTTTCGAGATATTCTCCACAGCCCCGTTGTTCGACGAAGCCACCACGATGCCTCCGTCGCAGATGGAAGCATGCGGCTCATAGATAAAAGGCACATACCCTTCGCTCTTCTTTGTTTCCTCCAACTTGGTAAATGCCTTGGCAGGTTCGTCAAATTGGATCATGTGATGGGCCCGCTGCACCAAAATGGCCGCTATGATGTCCCGAAGCAAGGTGGTCTTGCCCGTTCCCGGAGGTCCGTTGACCGAAAATAGGCCCTCCTGTTTTTTTCCGGACAGGTCGTCCATCACCCGGTTGATGGCAAACTGCTGCATCAGGCTGGCGCAATAGGGAGAAGGCCAACAGCCATCCGGATAATATTCAGGGGTCAAGCATGACTGCAATACAGCTGGATGGTCTGATAAATTAATCCGCTTGCCGATATCGGCCCGACCCAGACAACCTGTTAAATAATCTTGAAAAGCCTTGGGGAGTTTTTCCGTCTGGAGACTCTTAGCTATGCGTTCCAGATCCTCCAGGTAGAAACTGTTCAACAAGTCGCAAGTAACTTCTTCTTCCTCATCGGATTTAGACTGCTTCCTCTCCCGTTCTTCGGTCCGCAGGTAGATGGCTGCAGAAGGCAATTCCCTCCAAGGCAGTTCGTCCAGCAGATAGGCCTGTATCTGCTTCACACCCTCCCGTGTCAGGGGCTCTTTCAGAAAACCATCGACTAGATGGTCAGCTATTCTTCGCTCTCTCTTCCTGAATTCGTCGAGCGGCAGCTCCATATTCAGCTTGTGTTCCTTCAGTTGGCTCAAGGCCCATGGCATCGTAGAAAGACCAAACGTGTCTTGGATATAAAGCCCCTGTTCATCCACCTTGAGCGAAGCATAGCATACCTTGGCGGTAGGCAGATTGGGGGTTTCTTCCTGTGAATGGAAGTATTCTTGAACAAATTCAGTCACTTCATTCAGCGGAAAGACACCGAAATAAAATGTATATTGAAAACATTTGGACGGATTAGAGTGTTTCTGTACCTCTTCCCAAGGAAGTTTTTCCACCCATTTCCTACACCCATTGGGCACGGAAGCAGGCGAAAAATGTTCCAGCGTATGCCAATAAGAAAGCAGCCGGTTCGTATTCGTAGTAGTAGCATTCATCGTTTTTCAAAAGGATCAGTTCAACAAAGAAAGGTGGAAACCCTTGAGTCATTCAATGATTCCCACCTTTATATTATCTAGTTGCGTCTGTCATTAAGCTTCCTCTATTGCAGCCTGCGCCGCAGCCAATCTTGCGATAGGCACACGGAACGGAGAACAACTTACATAGTTCAATCCTACCTTATGACAGAATTTTACAGAAGAAGGTTCACCACCATGTTCACCACAGATGCCGCATTTCAGATTCGGGCGGATAGCACGACCTTTCTCGGTTGCCATACGGACTAACTGACCTACACCTTTTTGGTCGAGAACTTGGAAAGGATCCACTTTCAGAATTTTCTTTTCCAGATAAATAGGTAAGAAGGAGGCAATATCATCACGTGAATAGCCGAATGTCATCTGAGTTAAGTCGTTTGTTCCAAATGAGAAGAATTCAGCTTCAGAAGCGATGCGGTCGGCTGTTAAAGCAGCACGAGGAATTTCAATCATGGTACCCACTTTGAATTCGATGCTGTCGCCAACTTCCTCAAATAACTTGGTAGCTTCAGCGCGGATTACATTTTCTTGTTCTTTGAACTCATACAAGATACCTGTCAGCGGAACCATGATTTCAGGGTGAGTTTCTACGCCTTCTTTTTTCAGTTCAAGAGCAGCTCCCAAGATGGCACGTGTTTGCATTTGGGTAATTTCAGGATAGGTGTTACCCAGACGGCAGCCTCGGTGTCCCAGCATCGGGTTGTGTTCACATAGCGAGTCAACGCGTTGCTGTATATATTGTAAACTTACTCCCATTGCTTGCGCCATTTCTTCTTGTCCCTTCAAATCGTGAGGAACGAATTCATGCAAAGGAGGATCCAAAAGGCGTACAGTTACCGGGCAACCTTCCATTGCTTTGAAAATGCCTTTAAAATCTGCTTGCTGGTAGGGGAGGATCTTTGTCAATGCTTTGCGGCGGCCTTCTGCATTTTCAGCTAAAATCATTTCACGCATGGCTTTAATTTTTTCGCCTTCAAAGAACATGTGTTCAGTACGGCAAAGACCAATACCTACAGCGCCAAAACTGCGTGCTACTGCGGCGTCGTGCGGAGTATCTGCATTGGTGCGTACTTGTAATTTGGTGTATTTATTTGCTAAATCCATTAATGCAGCAAAGTCACCGGAAAGTTCGGCTGCTTTTGTTTCTACTTTGCCGTTATAGATTTCACCCGTACTTCCGTTCAGAGAAATGAAATCGCCTTCTTTTAAAGTGATGCCATCAACTTCTACAGTACGCGCTTTATAGTCAATGTTTAAAGCTCCAGCTCCAGATACGCAGCATTTACCCATACCGCGAGCTACTACAGCAGCGTGAGAAGTCATACCACCGCGAGCTGTCAGAATACCTTCAGCCACAGCCATACCTGCTAAATCTTCCGGAGAAGTTTCGATACGAACCATCACCACGCGTTTGCCGGCTGCACGCCATTCTGCAGCATCATCTGCAAAGAATACAATTTGACCGCAAGCTGCTCCCGGTGATGCCGGAAGACCACGGCTTAGCACTTTTGCTTGTTTCAAGGCGGCCTTGTCGAATACCGGGTGTAAGAGTTCATCCAGTTTGTTCGGTTCACAGCGCATTAATGCTGTTTTTTCGTCAATCATACCCTGGCGCAGCAAGTCCATAGCAATTTTAACCATCGCTGCACCGGTACGTTTGCCGTTACGGGTTTGGAGGAACCAAAGTTTGCCTTCTTGTACGGTAAATTCCATGTCCTGCATGTCGCGATAGTGATTTTCCAATTTGGTTTGCAAAGCATCTAACTCCTTATAAATTTCAGGCATTGCTTCTTCCATTGAAGGGTATTTGCTTGCACGTTCTTCTTCGCTGATACCGGCTAATTCCGCCCAACGCTGTGAGCCAATTTTGGTAATTTGCTGAGGAGTACGGATACCTGCTACAACATCTTCTCCCTGGGCATTAATCAGATATTCTCCGTTGAAAAGGTCTTCGCCGGTAGCAGCATCGCGGCTGAAGCATACACCTGTAGCTGAAGTGTCGCCCATATTACCGAATACCATGGCCTGTACGCTTACGGCAGTACCCCATTCGTCAGGTATTCCTTCCATTTTTCTATAAAGAATGGCGCGTTCATTCATCCATGAATTAAATACGGCACAGATTGCACCCCATAATTGTTCGTAAGCGCAAGTAGGGAAATCCTTGCCGGTTTGTTCTTTTACAGCAATTTTGAATCTTTTTACAAGTTCTTTCAAGTCCTCTACCTCAAGTTCGTTATCAAGACGCACACCTTTGGCTTCCTTTACTTCTTCAATAATAGCTTCAAACGGATCGATTTCTTCTTTGTTGGCAGGCTTCATACCTAATACCACGTCGCCATACATTTGAACGAAACGGCGGTATGAGTCCCATGCAAAACGGGCATTGCCGGTTTTACGGGTCATTCCTTCAACTACTTCATCGTTTAATCCTAAGTTTAAGATGGTATCCATCATACCCGGCATAGAAGCACGGGCACCTGAACGAACTGAAACTAACAAGGGGTTTTCTACATCGCCAAATTTGGAACGCATCAATGTTTCTACGTGTGCAATAGCTTTTTCAACTTCGTCTTTCAAGAGGGTTACAACCTGTTCTTGCCCCATTTCATAATATTCTGTACAGACTTCTGTGGTTATGGTAAACCCTGGAGGAACTGGAACTCCGATTAAGTTCATTTCTGCCAGATTGGCTCCTTTGCCTCCCAAGAGGTTTCTCATATCTGCTTTTCCTTCAGCTTGTCCATTGCCGAATGTATAGACTCTTTTCTTTTCCATATTTAAAATTGAAGATTTTAGGTTGTTTTTATGTTTTTCATTTGTTTTCCATGTATTGAATACGCCGCAAAACTAACTATATTCTTTGAATCTCCAAGAGAAAAGAGAAGAAAAAAAGGTATGTTTTGTAATATGGACTTTGCAAAATGAAGTTCTTTGCATTTCATGGCTTATTGTCAGAAAAAATGTTTAAATTTGCTCCCAAATTGGTTTTATAGAAAAAAGACGTGGCAAGAAAGAAAAAAGAACTTCCTTTACTGGAGAAAGTGACAATAACAGATGTCGCAGCAGAGGGTAAAGCTTTGGCTAAAGTGAATGACCTGGTAATATTTGTTCCTTATGTTGTACCGGGTGATGTAGTTGATCTGCAAATCAAGCGTAAAAAAAATCATTATGCAGAAGCTGTAGCGGTGAAAATTCACGAGAAATCTCCGCTTAGAGCGCAGCCTTTCTGTCAGCATTACGGGGTTTGCGGAGGGTGTAAATGGCAATGCCTTGCTTATGAGGAACAAATTCGTTATAAGCAAAAACAGGTTTATGATAACCTTACACGTATCGGAAAGGTGGAATTACCTGAGTTTATGCCTATTCTTGGCTCGGAAAAAACAAAGTTTTATCGGAATAAACTTGAATTTACATTTTCAAACAAACGCTGGCTAACGGAAGAAGAAGTGCGTGAGGATGTGAAATATGATCAGATGAATGCGGTAGGTTTCCATATTCCGGGAGCATTTGATAAGGTACTGGCTATTGAGAAATGCTGGTTGCAGGATGATATTTCAAATCAGATACGTAATGCTATACGCGACTACGCCTATGAGCATGATTATGCCTTTTTTAATTTGCGTACTCAGGAAGGTATGCTTCGTAATATCATGATACGAACTTCTTCTACAGGAGAACTGATGGTTCTTTTGCAATGTAAAATAGTAGAAGAGCGTGAATTGGTTAAGATGAAAGAACTTCTTCAGTATGTAGCTGATAAATTTCCTCAAATCACTTCCTTGTTATATGTCATTAATAATAAATGTAATGACACAATTGGAGACTTGGATGTGGAAGTGTTTAAGGGGAATGACCATATCTTTGAAGAAATGGAAGGGTTGCGTTTTAAAATCGGACCAAAATCATTTTATCAGACAAACTCAGAACAGGCCTATAATTTATATAAGGTAGCACGTGATTTTGCTGGTTTAACAGGTGAAGAACTTGTGTATGATTTATATACAGGAACAGGAACAATCGCTAATTTTGTATCTCGTCAGGCTAAGAAGGTTATTGGAATTGAGTATGTGCCCGAGGCGATTGAAGATGCGAAGGTAAACTCAGAAATCAATGGCATTACGAATACGTTGTTTTATGCGGGTGACATGAAGGATATCCTGACTCAGGATTTTATTAATGAGCATGGACGTCCGGATGTAATTATTACCGATCCTCCTCGTGCGGGAATGCATAACGATGTGATTGATGTGATTTTGTTTGCAGAGCCGAAACGTATAGTTTATGTAAGCTGTAATCCTGCCACTCAAGCAAGAGATCTTCAGTTGCTCGATGCGAAATATAAAGTTGTGGCTGTTCGTCCGGTTGATATGTTCCCTCATACGCATCATGTAGAAAATGTTGTATTGTTAGAAAAGCGATAAGTAAATGTCAAGGTTAGAACAAAATAAAGGCGGCCGTCCGAGAGCGCGTGCGGCTGCAAAATATACTATATATAATGTTACAGAACCGGGTGAGTTGATGGAATTCCTGATGAAGAAGATGGCAGGAATCAGTCGTACTCGGGTGAAAGCGTTGCTGAGTAACCGTGTGGTCTTGGTGGATAATAACATCCAGACGCAATATAATTATTCGTTGAAACCCGGAATGAAGGTGCAAATCAGCAAGGAGAAGCATAAACATGAGTTTCGCCATCCCTTGCTTAAGATTTTGTATGAGGATGCGTATTTGATTGTTGTTGAGAAGAAAGAAGGGCTTTTGTCTGTTGCAACCGAACGTCAGAAAGAGCGTACGGCTCAACATATATTAAATGAGTATGTAAAGCGTCAACACCGTAATAACCGGGTCTTTGTGGTTCATCGTCTGGATCGTGAGACTTCCGGAGTAATGATGTATGCTAAGGATGAGAAGACGCAGCATACGTTACGTGATAATTGGCATGATATTGTTCGTGACCGCCGTTATGTTGCTTTGGTAATGGGAGAGATGGAAAAAGATCAGGGTGTTGTACAGACTTGGCTTACTGACCGTCAGCTTTATGTAAGTTCTTCTAATTATGATGACGGAGGAAAGCTTTCGATAACTCATTATCGTACGATTAAGCGTGCCAATGGATTTTCGATGGTAGAACTTCAATTGGAGACTGGTCGTAAGAATCAGATTCGTGTACATATGCAGACGTTGGGACATCCGGTTGTGGGCGATTCGCGTTATGGATGTGAAATTGACCCGTTAGGCCGTTTGGCTCTTCATGCATTCAAATTGTGTTTTTACCATCCTGTGACGGGTGAACTGATGGATTTTGAAATTCCTTATCCCACTCCGTTCAGGGCTTTAATGCAACGAGGAAAATAAGATGATAAAAAATATCATATTTGATTTCGGTGGAGTGATAGCAGCAATCAACCGTGATAAGGCTGTTGAGGCCTTCGTCCGTCTGGGGCTGGCTGATGCAGACTTACGCTTGGATAAATATCACCAGACTGGAATTTTCCAGGAATTGGAAGAAGGGCATATCTCGGCAGAACTCTTTCAGGAGAAGTTGGGAGAACTTTGCGGGCGCAAGTTGGGATGGGAGGAGACTCAGCGTGCGTGGATGGGTTTCTTTTCTTCCGTGAATGAGGATTTATTAAAGTACATAGAAGAGTTGCGTTCTTCTTATAAGTTATATGTATTGAGTAATACAAATCCTTATGTAATGGGATGGGCATGTAGTAAGGATTTCTCGTTGACGGGAAATCCATTGTCTCATTATTTTGAAAAGTTGTATCTCTCTTATGAGATAGGCTATACTAAACCGGATGAGCGGATTTATCGGTTTGCTTTGGAAGATGCCTCTTTGAATCCGGAAGAAACGCTCTTTGTTGATGATGGTTTAGCGAATGCTGAAGCCGGTAAAAAGTTGGGTATGCATGTGTTTTCACCGGAAAACGGAGAAGATTGGAGAGAAAAATTAAAAAAAATACTGAAAAGTCTTGCATAGTTAAATAGAAAGACTTATCTTTGCACCGCTTTTAAGGAAAACCACTCGGGGTGTAGCGCAGTCCGGTTAGCGCACCTGCTTTGGGAGCAGGGGGTCGTG